>Ga0316605_10001860_pt1 | contig 12082 bp, 10 predicted proteins | sample OWC_soil_day20_n_FD_207666 | JGI IMG/M metagenome (GOLD analysis project Ga0316605, IMG submission 207666) | Wetland soil microbial communities from Old Woman Creek delta, Ohio, United States - OWC_soil_day20_noCT | ecosystem: Environmental > Terrestrial > Soil > Wetlands | place: USA: Ohio... | reverse complement strand
TTGGCGAAGTCGAGCTTGGCGGCTTCGGCAACGGAGGTCTGGCGGATCATGGTCATCGGATATTCGACCGGATCTTCCAGGGTCATGATGTTGATGCCTTCCTGGTTCACGTGATTGAGCACGGAATACAGGGTGGTGGTCTTGCCGCTGCCGGTGGGGCCGGTTACCAGCAGGATGCCCTCGGGGCGGGCGATCATCAGTTTCAGCAGATCGAGCTGCGGGTCGTCGAGACCGACCTGATCGAGGGGCACGATGCCCTTCTGGCGATCGAGAATCCGCAACACGACGTTTTCGCCGTGGATGGTGGGCTGGGCGGCAACGCGGAAATCCACCTCGCGGCCGCTGATGTTGATGGAGATGCGGCCATCCTGTGGGGCGCGGGTCTCGGCGATGTTCATGCCGCTCATGACCTTGATGCGCACCGCCATGGCCGGCCAGTAAGACTTATGCAGGGCGCGGATCTGGCGCAGGATGCCGTCCACCCGGTAGCGGATGCGGAGGAAGTTGGCTTCCGGCTCGAAGTGCACGTCCGACGCGTCACGCTTGACGGCATCGGTCAGCAGGGCGTCTACCAGACGCACCACGGGCTGGCTGTATTCGTCCATCGACGCGGCGAGGCTGCGGTAGTCGATCTCGCCGGTCTCGATTTCGTGCAGGATGCCGTCGATGGAAAGCTCGTGACCGTAATACTGGTCGATGGCGCGGGCGATTTCCGACTCGCCGGCCAGTTGCGCCTCGATCTGCAACTCGTGGGCGACCAGCGCCCGCAGCTTGTCCAGGGCCAGAATGTCGTTGGGGTCGGCAATGGCGATGGTGAGCTTGCGGCCGAGGGCGTCGTAGTCCAGGGGCAGCAGGTGGTGGCGGCGCGCCAGTTCGCGCGGCACCAGCTTGAGGGCGGCGGAGTCGACGATGGCGTGACTGAGGTCCACCGACTTCTGGCCCAGGGACTCGCCAAGAGCGTCGCGCAGGGTGGCTTCGGAAACGAAGCCCAGGCTCACCAGCAGCTTGCCCACCGGCTGGTTGGACTTCATCTGCTCCAGCAGCGCAATGCGCAACTGATCCTCGCTGATCACGCCTTGCGCAATCAGGATTTGGCCAATGGGGCGACGGTGGGCGTTAGGGTCCATGCGGGGATCATTGTCCGGCATCAAGGCCCGACCGGCAAGAGTTAAGAGCTTATTGCGCCGACGCGGGTATTAGCTCCCGCAGACGGGCGGCAACCCGTTCGCGATCAAAGCCGGCGGGGCGGTTTTCGGTAACCGTGAGGGCCTGGTTGTAATACTGGGCGGCCAGCTTGGGCTGATGCAACTGGTCGAGACTGATGGCCAGATTGTAAAGAATGTCGGGATTGGCCGCGTCCAGGGTGTGGGCCTTGAAGTAGGTCTGCTGGGCTTCGTTCCAGTGGCCCTGACGCGCTTGCAGGTTGCCGAGGGCAAACAGCAGGGCGGCGCTTTCCGGTTGTCCGGCGAGGACGGACTTGAGGCGGCTTTCGGATTGGGCCGGATCAGTCTGGCCACGCAGGCCGAAGAGGCCGGCCATGGCCGTGGAATCGCGCGGATCGGCTTGAAGGGCGCGCAGATAGTATTCCTCTGCCACGCCGGGCTGGCCTTCCCGCAGGGCCACGGCGGCGAGACCGTTGAGGGCGTCGCCGTTCTGCGGCTCGGCCTTCAGGGTGCGCAGATATTCGCTCTTGGCCTGGGTCAGGTTGCCGGCAGAAAACGCCTCAAAGGCCCGCGCCACAGAAGGATGCACCCGCAGTTGCGAGGACGTGATGCGAATCGGACTCTCGACGGGAGGGGCCGCCGGGGCGGTACGGGCCGTCTTGGGCCGGAATACGGGGACTTCATCGTCGTCTTCCGCATCCCTGGTCTTGCCGGCGAGGGCGGAGGGCTCGGCTTTTGACGCGGCAGCCGGGATGGGGGCCGGGAGCGGCGGCAAGGGCAACGGGGTCGGCGCGACGGCCACGGGGGATGGAGGCGGCAGGGCGCTGGGCGGCGCGCTTGGCATTGTTGGCGGCGTCTTGAGGGCCAGCCCGCTAGTGGCGGGGCGCAGTTGCAGCCAGAAATAGACGCCGATGCCGATGCTGGCCAGCAGAGTGACGACGCCGACGGCGATCAGAAAGGTCTTGTTGGTGGCCGGGGCCGGCTGCTTGGCTTCAAACAGGTTGTGTATGGCAGTGCGTTCAGCCGCGCTCGGGGCCGTTGCGGCAGCGGCCGGCGCGGCTGGCGTTGGCTGGGACGGGGAGGTCGGGGTTGCGGCGGGCGCAGAACGTGCAGCCGGCTTGGGTGACGTCTGCTGGGCGTGATGGGCCATGAATTCCCGATCCAGACTCTCCAGATGGGCATTCAGATCAGGCAGCGGCGTTCCGGGTTGTGGCGTCGTGCTGGCGGGCGCCGGCTCAACGGGGGTGAGTTCCAGAGACAAGCCATCCTGGCCGATGGTGGGCTCCAGCCCTTCAGCCGCCGGCGCCCCGGCGGCCTGGCGCTTGGCCTCCTCAGCCTTCTTCAGGGCGTCCATGAGGAGGCTCACTGGGGCGTACCTCCTACATGTGCACCGGATTTAGACTGCGATTCATCACGGAAAAAATCAGCGGTCGGTAATTGGTTGCGGAAAGCGGAGTAATCCCCTTGAATACTGGCATTCTTGACCACTACGGGACGAAGGAAAACAACCAATTCCGTCTTTTTCCGAGTGTCGTCACGGCTTTTGAAGAGGTTGCCGAGTAAGGGAATGGCCGAAACTCCGGGGACCGCGTTCGTCGTGTTGTCGATGCTGTCTTCCATCAAGCCACCCATGACAACAATGTTGCCGCTATCGACCTGAATCATCGACTCCATCTCGCGGGTGCGGATGACAGGAATCTTGCTCGTGACCCCCGCTGCGGCTAATGCAGGATTGGGATCGTCAACCTCGCCAAATTTCCGTGAGATGCTGGGTCGAATGTTGAGAAGTACGGAATCAGAATCGCTGATCTGAGGGGTTACATTCATCACCAGGCCCACTGGCACTGAGAATAGGTTGCTGGTGTATGTCGTCGTCGTGGTTGTTTGATTGGCGGTGGTGTCAGCCTTGATGGTGAAATAAACAAGGTTGTCGACTACTTTGAGCACGGCGGTCTGATTGTTGATGACAGAAAGCTTGGGGCTGGAGATGACCCGGACGTCGCCAAAAGTCTCCAACAGACGAAGGCCGGCTGTAAATATGCTGCCTACGGTGTTGATGTGCTTGGCACCAATGGTCATGAGACCTGCCCCGGTGATGGCCTTGCCAGTCTGGGTGAAACTCAGGCCCATGCCGTTGGCTCGGACCCGACTCCAGTCGATACCTTGTTGGTACTGATCCGAGAGCGTTACTTCGGCGATGGTGGCCTCAATCAGAACCTGGCGCTTGGCTGAAGAAAGGACATGATCCAGGAATTCCTGGATTTTTTCATGTTGGCGTCCAGTGGCTCGCACGGTGACGATGCCGGACTCGGCGTTGACGATGACCGACGCGGCTTCGCGGAAGGTGGCACGACGAACCACGGTAGTTCCAGCTTGCTGAACGCTTGCAGGGTTGGGGCTGCCGGCAATAGTAGCCGGCGCCGCTGAGCCGGAGCGGCCTCCTGTAGCCGGCTGGGCACCAGTGCCAGTAGTTGATTGTTGGTCAAGGCGCTCAGTAACGGTTTCGCTAGAACCTTCTGGAAGTATCTTGTCAGTCTCTCGCAGAATGTCCTTGATATTTTTTTCCAGAGTTTCCCAGAAGTGATGGGTTGCTTTGTTTTCTATTTTGGTAAGCGAATTATTGCCGCCGCTGCTGCTGCCTCCGGCGGCGGCATTGGCTCCGGCACCGGTTGAAGCGATTTGGGTCGTGACGGTGACTGTGCCGCTGGTATCCCGCGACATATTGACGTAATCCACCTTGTAGGTGCGCAGGAACGGACTGTCCGGCATCACGATCAGGTTGGGGCCGTCCATTTCCCAGCGCATGTCCACCTGCTTGGCGATGCGGTTCAGCAACTGGTGCAGGGTCTGGTCGATGGCGTTGAGGGTCACCGATCCGGCGATGCCGGGGTGAATGTCCACATTGAGCTTGGCGTCGCGGGCGAGGGCGAAGAGCAAATCCTGCACCCGGACGTTGTTCACCACAACGCTGTAGGTCTCCACCTTTGGCGCCGGCTTCGGCTTGGGCAGCGCGGCGCTGACCTGGACCGGCGGCGGGATCGAGGCGGTGTCCTGCTTCGGCGGTACGTCTTCGCTGCGGATGTGGCCGGTGGACGGGGGTTGGACGGGCGCGTTGCTACACGCGGAGAGCAGCGCAACCAGCAGGGCGGCGATCGGCAGGCGAAGGGTCATGGTGGTCGTGGTGCGGCAGAGTTTATGGTGATGGACTAAATTTTATGGTAGCACATTAAATATCAAATACAACAACATGATTTCTATGGGTTATTGTGTTGCTTTTCTGCCTCATGTCATGCCGGCTTATCGCAGTCGCAGCACTTGCCGGGGATAAGGCCGATAGGACTTGAAAGCAGGTGGTAGCTGGGCGATGGCGGCCTGGGCGGCTTCCTTGTTTGGATAATCGCCGTAGATTACGCCGATGCGGTTCCTCCCCTTGATATCGGCAACATAGACCTTGACCTGGTCTTTTTCCAGCAGCGGCGTCATGCGCTTAAGAAAGTGTTCGACTTCATTGGTCTGCCCATGGTCGGTGGCGAGTAGCTGGATGAACCAGCGATAGTCGGGGGCGGCGGCCAGCCAGCGGCGGGTTTCCTGCAACTGCTTGCTGGCAAGGGGGCCCAGGTAGTCGGGAGCAGATTCCTGCACCGATGGCGATGCCTTGGCCGCTTCCGGCGGGGGAGCAGTGGGGACGGTGGGTACGACGGGGGTGGCGGGTGCCGGGGTCGGCGCCGGGGTTTGCGGCGCAGTGGTGGCTATCGCCTGGGGGGCGGGTGTCACGGGGACGGGGGCCGGCGGGGCGGGGGGGGGCGCCTCGGGCGCTGGAGTCGCGGCAACGGGTGTTGCTGGAGCGGCTGCGGGAGGTGCGGCGCTGACGGCAGGGGAAACAGGGGCGGCAGCCGGGCTGGGAGCGGGCAATGGCTCGGCGGCTTTGAACTGCCAGGCACTAATGCCGACGACGAGCAAAGCCAGCGCGGCGGCGGCAATACCGAGGGCTTTCTTGCCGAACAGGGATTTGTGCGTGGAGGCAAACTCGGAATCCTTGATGGCGGCCTGGACGTGGCGCGGCGTGACTTCGTGGGTGTTGTCGGCAAAGGCGGCCAGGAGCGACTTGTCGCAAAGGATGTTGATGCGCCGCGTAAGGCCGGCGGAAACGCTGGAAATCCGCTTCAGGGCCTGGGGGTTGAAGGGATTGGGCCCCTTGTAGCCGGCGGCGCGGAGGCGGAAATCCACATAGTGGGCGATATCGTCGCGCACCAGGGGTTCGAGGGTGAAGTTGTGGGTGATGCGTTCCTTAAGCTGACGCATGTCGGATCGGCCGAGGACGTCGTTCAACTCGGGTTGCCCGAACAGCACCAGTTGCAGCAGCTTGTGGCGGTTCGATTCGAGATTCGAGAGCAGACGTATTTCTTCCAAGGTTTCCGCCGGCATGGCATGGGCTTCGTCGATCAGTACCACGACCTGGTGGCTGTCGCCATACAGGGCAATCAGGCGCTCCTGGAGCGCCCGCAACACGGCGCTGGTACGGCTGTGTTCGGGGATGGTGAGTTCCAGCTCATCGGCGATGGCGTAGAGAATGTCGTCGCGGGAAAGGGACGGGTTGGCGAGGTAGATGGTATTGACGGTCGCCGGCAGGCGTTCCATCAGCACCCGGCACAGCATGGTCTTGCCGCTGCCGACTTCGCCGCTGACCTTGACGATGCCTTCGTCGTGGGTGATGGCGTAGATCAGCGCATCCAGCGTTGAACCCCGGTTGGCGCCGGCGAAAAAGAAGTCGGTGTGGGGGGTGATGCGGAACGGGGCTTCGAGAAGGCCGAAATGTTCGAGATACATGCGGTCAGCTCTCCTTTGGCGAATTTTTTGCCCGTGACAGGGTTTCGAGGCGATTGTAGAGAGTCGTGCGGTGTATGCCGAGAAGTTTTGCCGCCTGGCTCATATTGCCGTGTGCTAACTGTTGCGCGGCGCTGATATAGGCCTGTTCCCAGCGCCGAAGAGTGTCGTCGAGGCTGAAGCCGTCGCGCCCCTGGAGTTGCTGGAGCGCCATGCGGGTCAGGTCTTCCGGGTCTTCCGGGGGCGTCCAGGAGGCGGTTTGGTCCTCGCTTGGCACGGTTTCGAGTTCGGCTTCCAGGGCCGGCCGGGTAACGGTTTGCCCCGGATATTTGGCTGTCAGGCGAATGACGATGTTGCGCAGTTCGCGTACGTTGCCCGGAAATTCGTAGGCTAGCCAGCAGGCTTCGGCATCGGGGGCGAGTTGGAACGGCATCTGCCCGGCCTGGCGGAAATAGAGCTGACGGTAGTGTTCGAGCAGCAGCAGGCGGTCGGTCCCCATGTCGCGCAGGGGCGGCACGGCGATGGTGAACACCGAGAGGCGGTGGTAGAGGTCGGCGCGGAAGCGGCCTTCGCGGACTTCCCGGCGCAAATCGCGGTTGGTGGCGGCGATGATGCGGGCGCGGCTGTGGCGGGTCTGGGTTTCACCGACGCGCTGAAATTCTCCGTTTTCCAGCACCCGCAGCAGCTTGGGTTGCAGGTCCAGCGGCAATTCACCAATTTCGTCGAGGAACAGGGTGCCGTCGGCGGCGTCCTCAAAGTAACCTGACTTGGCCTGGGTGGCGCCGGTGAAGGCGCCCTTGGCGTAGCCAAACAGGGTGGGCTCCACCAGGGTTGGCGAAATGGCGGCGCAGTTGAGCGCCAGGTAGGGGCGGTCACGACGCTGGGTTTGCTTGTGCAGGCAGTCGCTGGCGACGATTTCCTTGCCGCTGCCGGATTCGCCCTCGATCAAGACCGGGAACGGCGAGTCGGCGTACTGGCGCGCCTGTTGGCGCAGTCTGTCCATGGCCGGGCTGGCGCCGACGAGATCGGAGTCGCGACGGACGGCCTCCGGCTCGGCGTCTGCGCTGGTAAAAGCCAGGGCACGGGCCAGGGTCTGGCGCAGCCGCTCCGGGTCGGCGGGCTTGGCGACAAAATCGAAGGCGCCCAGGGTGCGGGCGTGGCGGGCGTTGGCTTCGTCGTTCTGGCCCGAGAGCACGATGATGCGCAGGCTCGGGGCATGGGCTAGAAGATCGCCGATGAGAGCAAAACCCTCGTCGGGGCGGTGGGGCAGGGGGGGCAGGCCAAGGTCAACCAGGGCCAGTTGCGGCGGCATCGCCAGGCTGCGCAACCGCTCCCGACACTCGCTGCGGGATGCGGCGGTGATGACGTGGAAATCCCCCCCCATGTAATAGGCAAGCGAATCCGTAATCAAGGGGTCGTCGTCCACGACCAGAAGCAGGGGTTTGCGGGGGAGATCGTTCATGTTGTCGCCATCATAACGTAATGCTTTGTACGGGCCTGCGGGCCGGCTTGCTCTGCTAGAATGCGTAGGTTTTTCGCCTCTATTCCAATCAGCCGTGACCGACGAACCTCTCGTCAAACTCAGCGACGTCAATTTCACCTACGACCAGCGCCCCGTGCTCCAAGGCATCAACATGGAGATTCCGCGCGGCAAGGTGGTGGCGATCATGGGCCTTTCCGGCTGCGGCAAGACCACGACCCTGCGTCTGATCGGCGGCCAGCTCAAGCCCACCCGCGGCGAGGTGAAGGTGGATGGGCAGGTGGTGCACGAGCTGGATTCCGACGGCCTCTACAAGCTGCGCCGTCGTATGGGCATGCTGTTCCAGTTCGGGGCCTTGTTCACCGACATGTCGGTTTTCGATAACGTCGCCTTCCAGATGCGCGAGCATACCGACCTGCCGGAAACGATGATCCGCGATCTGGTGCTCCTGAAGCTGCATGCGGTGGGCTTGCGCGGCGCCCACAAGCTGATGCCCACCGAGCTTTCCGGCGGCATGGCGCGGCGGGTGGCGCTGGCGCGGGCGATTGCGTTGGACCCGATGCTGATCATGTACGATGAACCCTTCGCCGGCCTTGACCCGATCTCTTTGTCCATCGTCGGCGAGCTGATTCGTACCCTGAATGACGCCCTCGGCGCCAGTTCCATTGTGGTTACCCACGACGTCCAGGAGTCGCTGAAGATCGTTGATTATGTTTATTTTGTCTCCGAGGGGAAGATCATTGCCCAAGGGACGGCCGAGGATATCAAGCATTCAAAGGAGCCCTACGTGCACCAGTTTGTCTGGGGCGAGGCCGACGGCCCCGTGAGTTTCCACTATCCGACGGCGAAGAGCTACAAGGATGAAATTTTGACGAGGGCTGCCCGTGGCTGAAGACTATCTTTCTGGCGGTTTGAGAGGCCTCGGTCGGCGCGTCACCAGCCGCATCTGGCGTCTCGGTTTCGCTGCCCGCTTCCTGTTTGCCACTGTGATGTACTCGGGGACAGCCTTGCGCCGTTTCCATCTCACCATCCGGGAAATCTATTTCACCGGGGTGTTGTCGCTCATCATCATCCTGGTTTCCGGGTTGTTCGTCGGCATGGTGCTGGGCCTTCAGGGCTACGATACCTTGCAGCGTTATGGCTCCTCCGAAGCTCTTGGCGTGTTGGTGGCCCTTTCCCTGGTGCGTGAACTGGGGCCGGTGGTGGCGGCGCTGCTGTTCGCCAGCCGCGCCGGGTCGGCTATCACGGCGGAAATCGGCCTCATGAAAGCCACCGAACAGTTGTCCGCCATGGAAATGATGGCGGTGGACCCGATTGCCCGCGTTGTCGCACCGCGTTTCTGGGCCGGCGTGATTTCCATGCCGCTGCTGGCCGCCCTGTTTTCCGCCATGGGTGTTTTCGGCGGCTATCTTGTCGGGGTGCAGTTGATCGGCGTCGATGAAGGCTCCTTCTGGTCCCAGATGCAGGCCTCGGTGGATTTCCGCGAGGACATCATCAATGGCGTCATCAAGAGTTTTGTCTTCGGTATCATCGTCAGTTGGATTGCCGTGTTTGAGGGCTATGATGCCGAGCCCACGGCGGAAGGGGTGTCCGGCGCCACGACGCGCACGGTCGTGACTTCTTCCCTTGCCATCCTGGCAGCCGACTTTATCCTTACCGCCTTAATGTTCCGGGGTGCTTAATGAATCGCTCAACACTTGATCTCTGGGTTGGAATTTTTGTCGCCATTGGCCTTGCCGCCCTGTTGTTTTTGGCCCTCAAAGTGGGAAATCTCGCCTCGGGGGATGTCGGTGAGACATACCGCTTGCAAGCCGAGTTTGATAACATCGGGGGCCTGAAGGCTCGCGCGGCGATCAAAAGCGCCGGTGTTGTAGTCGGCCGGGTTTCCGAAATTCGTTTTGATCCAGAGACTTACAAGGCGGTTGTGGCTTTGCAGGTAGACAAGCGCTACCAGTTCCCCCGCGATACCATCCTGACCATCAATACGTCGGGCTTGTTGGGCGAGCAGTACATCGGTTTTGAAGTTGGCGGTGATGCACAAATGCTCAAGGACGGGGATGTCATCAAGAAGACCCAGTCGGCCGTTGTATTGGAAAAGTTGATTAGTCAGTTCATGTTTAACAAGGCCCAGGACGATACAGCGAAATGACCGGGTTGAAGACGAAAGGAAGTCTTGTGAGCGTTAGTCGGAAGTTTGCTTCACGCGCCAAAACTCTGGCGGTTTCCCTGGCTCTGTTGGGCCTCATGGGGGGCTGCGCCACATCCGGCAATCCGAAGGATCCCATCGAGGGCTTCAACCGGGCCATGTTCTCCTTCAATGAAGGTCTGGACAGCGTGATCGTCAAGCCGGTTGCTCAGGGCTACGATGCCGTGCTGCCAAGCCCGGTCAAGACAGGCGTTACCAACTTCTTCGGCAATATTGCTGACGTCTTCATCGCCGTGAATAACCTGCTCCAGGGCAAGGTGCCGGACGCCGCTTCCGACGCCGGGCGTTTCGTGGTCAATTCCACCGTCGGTATCCTCGGCCTCTTCGACGTGGCGAGCAATATCGGTCTTGAGAAGCATGAAGAAGACTTTGGCCAGACCTTTGGTCGTTGGGGCGTCGGTCCCGGCGCCTATGTGGTGATTCCGGTGTTCGGCCCGCGCACGGCGCGCGACACCGTGGGTCTGATTCTCGACGTCAAGGCGGACCCGGTTGCCAACGTCGACCACATCCCGACCCGTAATACCTTGCTGGCGGTGCGTCTGGTCAGTGACCGCGCCAATCTGTTGCCGGCGGATAAGGTGATCGAGGAAGCGGCTCTCGACAAGTATTCCTATATTCGTGACGCCTACCTGCAGCGCCGCCGCAGCCTGATTCACGACGGCAACCCGCCGAAGGAAGTGGACGCGGCGGCCGAGCAGATCGAGCAGCCGGTTGCCGTGAGCCAGGAAGACACTGCGGCCCCCGTGGCGCAGCCCGCGCAAACATTGGTCGCCCCGGTTTCTGAAGCGCCCGCGGATATCGCGATTTCCCAGATCGCGTTGGCACAGCCGGCCGCTGATGTGACACAGCAGTAATTGACCTTTTTGACTCAAGGATTGATATGAAGTGGTTGTGTGGTTTCGCGGCGGGGTTGTGTTTCCTCGCCGCAGGCAGTGTTCATGCCCAGGCGTCCGAGCCTGATGTCCTGATTAAGGCTGTCTCCGAAGAAGTCCTGGAGATCGTGCGCAAGGACAAGGAGATTCAGTCCGGCAATGCGGCCAAGGCCCAGGAGTTGGTGGAAGTTAAGGTTCTGCCGCATTTCAATTTTCCGCGCATGACCCAACTGGCCCTGGGTCGTGAGTGGCGTAACGCCAGTTCGGACCAGCAGAAGGCATTGACCAAAGAGTTCCATGCCTTGTTGGTCCGCACCTATTCCAAGGCTCTGACTGAATACCGCAGCCAGACCATCGACTATAAGCCGTTCAAGATGGCTGCCGGAGTCACCGAGGTGACGGTGCGTAGCGAAATTCGCCAGCCCGGCGGCAAGCCGATTCAGCTCGATTACGATCTGGAAAAGCAGGCGCAAGGCTGGAAGGTGTACGACATTTCCGTAGCTGGCGTCAGCTTGGTGACCAACTACCGTGAATCCTTCGCTAACGAGATTCGCAATGGCGGCATCGACGGCCTCATCAAGACCCTCCAGGTCAAGAACAAGTCCGGCGAAAGCAATTTGGTCAAGAAATGATTCGTGACTTAGGCGACCGCGTCGAGGTTTCCGGCACCATGACGTTGCCGGATGCCACCGAGTTGTTTGAAGCGGGGAACGCCATACTGACTCGCCCCGACGTGGTGTTCGATCTCAAGGCGGTGTCCCATATTGATTCGTCGGGCCTCGCTGTTCTGTTTGGCTGGGAGCGCACTGCGCTCCGAAGCGGAAACAAGATTCGTATCGCCAATCCGCCAAAAACCCTGATTAGCTTGGCGGACATGTACGGCGTCAGCGATTTGCTGCCTCTGGCTTGACCGGCCTGACCCGCTTTAGAGGGACCGTGTCGGGTCCGCGAGTTCTTTCCCGGGTTTTAATTCCATCTCCCTGATGCTTTCCTCTCCAGCCGTTCGTATCTCCGGGATTCATAAGCGCTTTGGCGAACTCCGGGCTCTGGACGGCATCGACCTGGAGATCGGCCAGGGAGAGTTCTTCGGCCTCCTCGGCCCCAACGGCGCCGGCAAGACGACGCTGATTTCCCTCCTTGCCGGCCTGGCCTCTGCGGATCAGGGGCGTCTGGAGGTGATGGGCCACGACGTCCAGAAGGATGCTGCTGCGGCGCGTCTCAAACTCGGTGTGGTGCCCCAGGAACTGGTGTTCGATCCGTTCTTTAATGTGCGCGAGACCCTGGAATTTCAAGCTGGGTTTTACGGTATCCGCCGCAGCACGGAGCGGTCACGCTGGATCGATGAAATCCTCGAAAACCTGGACCTCGCCTCGCGAGCAAGTACTAACACCCGCTACCTTTCCGGCGGCATGAAGCGGCGTCTGCTGGTGGCCCAGGCCCTGGTGCATCGGCCGCCCGTTATCGTCCTCGACGAACCGACCGCCGGCGTGGATGTGGAGTTGCGGCAAAGCCTGTGGCAGTTCATCCGCCGCCTCAA
>Ga0316605_10001859_pt1 | contig 12083 bp, 9 predicted proteins | sample OWC_soil_day20_n_FD_207666 | JGI IMG/M metagenome (GOLD analysis project Ga0316605, IMG submission 207666) | Wetland soil microbial communities from Old Woman Creek delta, Ohio, United States - OWC_soil_day20_noCT | ecosystem: Environmental > Terrestrial > Soil > Wetlands | place: USA: Ohio... | reverse complement strand
TGCCTGTCATCGCATTCAGCCTGAGATGGCGAAGCCGCCATCGACAAAGAGGGTGTGACCGTTGATCATCGCGGCCTCGGGCAGGCACAGCAGATAGACCGCGCCGGCGACGTCTTCGGGAGTCAGTACCGGCCCGGCCGGCGAGCGCGCCTTGAACGAAGCGATCAGTTCCTCGCGATTCGGGAAATACGACAGCGCGTCGGTTTCGACGACACCGGCGCTGACCGCATTCACCCGGATTCCGCTGGGGCCCAGTTCCTGCGCCAGCGATCGCACCAGCGACTCCAGCGCGGCCTTCGACGCTCCGATGAACGCGTAATTGGGCATCGCGCGCACCGAACCGAGGCTGGACATCGCGATGATGCGGCCGCCGGCGGCCATCATCGGCGCCGCGCGCTGTGCCAGCAGGTTCAACGCGAACGCATTGGTTTCCATGCACCAGCGCCAGTGCTTGAGCGTCATGTCCATCGCCGGCTTCAGTACGCCACTGGCGGCGTTGCTGACGACGATGTCGAGCTGACCGAAGTGCTTCGTCAGCTCTCCGAACATCTCATCGACGCTGTCGGGCAGCCCGACGCTCGCCTTCAGCGCGATGGCCTTGCGGCCTAGGGTGCGAAACTCCTCGCACAGCGTCTCGGCTTCCTCGTGGCTGTTGTAGTAGTTGACGACGACGTCGCAGCCGGACTGCGCAAGCTTGCGCACGATGGCCCGGCCGATTCCACGGGCGGCGCCCGTGACGAGAGCGGTCTTGCCTGCCAGGGGCAAGGACGACGAAACGGATCGGGAAGTGTCTGCGGCGGGCATTGTGGCGAGGAATCGCGAGGGTGTGCGCGTGCTCCGGTGCGGCGCGACCGCGATTGTATTGCTTTGACACGCGGGGGTTTTGTCCGCTTGAATTCGGCACGCCACCGTAGAGGAGTTTCACGATGACCGTTGCGCCCGACTTCGACAGGGCGGCCGCGCACCGCTACTTTGCCGCGCACTGTTTCAACGCTGCCTGGGACCTTCTGGACAAGTCCGAACGCACGGAAGAGGACAACCAGCAGATGGTGGCGCTCAACATGGCGTCGCTCTATCACTGGTCGCAGCGACCGGAATGCACCGACACGAATCGTTCGGTCGGCTATTGGCAGGCGTCGCGGATCCACGCCGTGCTGGGACTTGCCGACGCGGCCCGACGATACGGCGAGACCTGTCTCGGGTTCAGTGGCGCACTCCCGCCGTTCTACCGGGGGTATGCGCACGAGGCTCTGGCGCGCGCCGCTTCAGTCGCGGGCGATGGCGCCCGGGCCGCTGCACATGCGGCCCTGGGCCGTGACTTCGCTGCTCAGGTCGTGGACGAGGCGGACCGCAAGAGGCTGCTGGATGACCTCGCGGCCTTCCGATGAGGACCCGCTATTGGCGGGCCGGTGGATGGTCTGACTTCAGAGGCAACAACGGCGAGGGCCTGGGCCCTCGCCGTTGGTAAGAACCTTCGTGTCGGTTATTGCTTCGATCCGGCCATCACCTGTTCCATCACGCGGTCGAGGTTGAAGCTGCCCGGCTTCTGGCGCGGTGGAAAGTCCTTGAAGCTCTGCAGCCACTGGCCGACGAAGGCACCCGCAGGCGCGATCAGGAACATGCGCTCCATGTACCAGCGCTGGTAGCCCATCGCGTCCTCGGCCCGGGCCCGCTCGAAAGGATCCATCCGCAGATTGGCAAGAACCGGCGCGCGCAGTGGCGTGAACGGCTCCTGCCAGACCTTCAGGCCCTCGGCCTTCTGCTCCAGGAAGGTGATCTTCCAGTTGTCGTAACGGAGCGCGGCGACCTGACCATCATCGGTCCAGTAAATGAACTCGCGGCGCGGCCACTCCTTGACCTCGCCCCGCAGCGCCGGACCGAGGTCGTAGCCATCCAGGTGAACCTTGAACGTCCGGCCGCCGATCGTTGCGCCCTTCTTCAAGTCTTCCTTGAAATTCCTGCCGCCGGCGGCGGTCACCAGGGTCGGCAGCATGTCTTCGTGCGCAGCCATCTCGTTGACCACGGTGCCGGGCTTGATGACACCGGGCCACTTGATCATCGTCGGGACGCGGTAGCCGCCTTCCCACTGCGTGTTCTTCTCGCCGCGGAACATCGTCGTGCCGCCGTCGGGCCAGGTGAAGGTCTCGGCGCCGTTGTCCGACGAGTACATGACGATCGTGTTCTCCTCCAGGCCCAGTTCCTTGAGCTTGGCGAGCAGCAGCCCTACGTGGCCGTCGTGCTCGACCATGCCGTCGGCGTAGATGCCGAGTCCGGTCTTGCCCTCCGACTCCTTCTTCAGGTGCGTGAAGATGTGCATCCGCGTGGAGTTCCACCAGAGAAAGAACGGCTTGTCGGCTTTCTTCGCGCGCTCCATGAAGTCGATCGCCTTAGCGTTCACTTCCTCGTCGATCGTCTCCATGCGTTTGCGGGTCAGCGGGCCGGTGTCGGTGATCCTGCCGTCGGCAAAACTGTGGATGACGCCGCGTGGGCCGAACCGCTTCTTGAATTCCGGACTCTTCGGGTAATCCGGGTTCTCCGGCTCCTCCTCGGCGTTGAGGTGGTAGAGGTTGCCGAAGAATTCATCGAAGCCATGCGCGGTCGGCAGCATGTCATCGCGATCGCCCAGATGGTTCTTGCCGAACTGACCGGTGACGTAGCCCTGCGCCTTCAGCAGCGTGGCGATGGTCGGGTCTTCCTTCTTCATGCCCTCGGGCGCGCCCGGCAGGCCGACCTTGGTGAGACCGGTGCGGATCGGCGACTGCCCGGTGATGAAGGCGGCGCGGCCCGCGGTGCAGCTTTGCTGGCCGTACCAGTCGGTGAAGATGGCGCCCTGCTTTGCGATGCTGTCGATGTTCGGCGTCTTGTAGCCCATCATGCCCATGTTGTAGGCGCTGATGTTGAACTGGCCGATGTCGTCACCCCAGATGACGAGGATGTTTGGCTTCCGCGCAGGCGCCTGTGCGAAAGCCGAGGCTGCCGTCACGAGCGCTAGGAGCATTATCGAAAGCGCCCTGAACAAGGCAGACGGGGTCTTCAAGTGCATGGGATTCTCCTGAAAGAAACCGCGCGGCCGTCACACTGCCGCTCGTCGTGCTGGCGAGGCTCGAGGGCCTCGGGACAAGCCCAGGTTCAGGCGCGCGAGGCGCGGACACTACGGGGACGCGGCGGCGGACGTCCAATGCCGGTTCGGCATGATCTGATAACTTCTCGGCATCATGCTCGACCTCCGGCTTTTGACCCAGGCGGCAACGCTCGCACGGCACCGCAACTTCGCGCGGGCGGCCGAGGCGCTTCATATGACGCAGCCCGCGCTTTCGCGCAGCATCGCCGGTCTTGAGTCGGCACTGGGGGAAAGGCTCTTCAACCGGACGCAGCAGGGCGTCGAGCCGACGTCCTACGGGCAAATGCTGCTGGCACGCGCGCAGGCCCTGCTCGACGGGGCCGTCGAGCTCGAGCGCGACTTCCAGCTGATGCGTGGACTGGAGATCGGCGATCTGCACATCGGCGCCGGCACTTACCCGGCCGAGCTGTCAGTGGGACGTGCCGTGGGTCAACTGATGAGTCGCCACCCCAGGTTGCGCGTCAACCTGACGACGACCGACCTCCGGGCCATTGTCGATGGCGTACTGACGCGAAGACTCGACCTCGCCGTAGTCGAGCTCTCGCTGGTCGATCGCGATCCGCGAATTGCGACGGAAGCGCTACCCGCGCATCCCGGCGTCTTCTATTGCAGGTCAGGCCACCCGCTGGAGTCCGAAGCGACGCTGACGGTTGAACGTGTCTTGGCGTTTCCTTTCGCGGGGCCGCGAATGCCCGAGCGGGTGGCGCAGAGCTTTCTGAACCTCGCTAAGGCGGGCGCCATCGACCCGGACACGGGGGATTATCTGCCACCGATTAAGGTGGACTCGGTGCAGGTCGCGAAGGAAGTCGTACTCGGCAGCGATGCCGTCGGCGTGGCACCGCTGCCGCTGATTGAGGCGGATCTGGATTCGGGCCGAATCATTCTGTTGCCGTTGCGTTTGCCGTGGATGCACACGGCATACGGCTTTGTCTATCTGCGTGACAGAGAGCTGTCGCCGGCCGCGCAGGCCTTAATGACCGAGCTTCGCTCAGTTGAAAACGAGCTCTCCGAACGGGAGCACGGGGTCGGTCACCAGGCGATCACTCGTGTGCAGCACCGCGACAGCACGCCTCGACCCCGCTGAGCTGGGGTCCTCGGCGTGGATGCAGGAAGCGCTCTGTCGTTGGCCTGAGCCGCCGGTCGAGACAATGCCGGTCCTCGATCCCCCGCGCTGGCTCTACGACCCTGCGGAGATCCCGTTTTCCTTGACGACCTTGCTCCAGCGGTCGATCTCCTTCTGCATGAACGCCTTGAACTCGGCCGGCCCCTGGCCGGTGATGGTCATGCCCTGCGCGCCGAGTCGTTCGGCCACGGCCGGGTCCTTCAGCGCCTTTTGCACTTCGGCGTTCATCCGGTCGACGATGGCCGCCGGCGTCTTGGCGGGCGCAATGACGCCCCAGTAGGCGAGCGCTTCAAAATTCCTGATGCCGGTTTCGGCCAGCGTCGGCGTGTCCGGCAGGCTGGGATGGCGCTTGGCGCCCGTCACGGCCATCGGCCGTACCGTCCCGGCCTTGACGTGCGGCAGCACCAGGAACACGGTGCCGATGCCGAGCGGCGTGTGGCCGGCGACTACATCGTTCATCAGCGGGCCACCGCCGCGGTACGGGATATGGGTCCAGGACCAGCTGTCCTGCTTGCCAGCCTGGATCATCGCCAGGTGCCCCAGGCTGCCGGTGCCGATCGACCCGATCGTGATGCCCTTGATGCTGCGCGCGTCGGCGTTGACGTCAGCGAACTTGCCGTACTTCGACTTGCTCGACGCGACCAGCGCCATTGGCGAAGTGCCGATCAGCGTCACGTGCTCGAGTCCCTTCATCGTGTCGAACGAAATGTTCGGGATCAGGCTCGGGTTGGTGCCGTGGGTGTCGAACACGACGCCGAACGTGTAGCCGTCGGGCGTGGCCTTGGCCACCGCCGCGGTACCGATCGAACCGGAGGCGCCACCGATGTTCTCGACGACCACACTCTGCCCGAGTTGCTTGGTCAGTTGCTGGGCGAGCACACGAGCCACCTGGTCGACCGAGCCACCTGGCGGGAATACCGCGATCAGCCTGATCGTCTTGTCGGGCCAGGTCTGGGCGCCGGCGGCGCCGGCAGTGAGAGCCACGGCCAGCATGGCCAGGGCGCGTTGCAGCATCAACATCGTTGTCTCCTGTGGCGCACTTCGTGGATCGCGCGTCGGGGCGCGAGCTTAGCGATGCGCTGCGGGCGCGTCACCTGCCGGGCGACGGATCGGCATCCGCAGTTTCCCGAGGCGCACCGCAGGCGGTGGTCCGACGGCCGCGCTCAGAACACCGCGCCGCGCGCTTCGATCGGCCAGAGGTCGATCACGACGTCGTTGCGCGAGACGACGATGACGTCGTGCAGGTTGATCGTCGGGTCAATGTGGCCGGGAATCAGCAGCGGCTTGTCGCCGAGCACGAGGTTGGGTCCTTCGTTGCCGACGCGAATCAGCACGGTGTGTTCGTCGGACACGCCACGCACTTGCCAGCCTTCGAAGGCGGGCATCGCGGGGCCCGAGTCGGTCGAGAATGCCTTGAGCCCGGCATCCAGCGTGACGCGGTCGCCACGGGCACTCATGACCGAGGAGAGGATGTACAGCGCAGGCTCGAACGCCGGGGCGATTGGGTCGAACTCGTTTTTTCCATAATCGACGTCCATCAGCACGTAGGAGCCGGGCTGCACCTCGTTGTAGACGCCGCTGCCGGTTTCGTACGGAAACGTGCCGGTGCCGCCACCGGTGACGATGTCACAGGTGAGCCCCTCGGCAAGCAGGCCGTCGCGCGCCGCGCCGGCCAGGCCCGCCGCCAGCGTGATCGCCTGTCGCCGCTCCCGCACCGAGCGGCGGTGCTGGGCGGAGCCGTAATACGCCTGCAGCCCGCGCAGCTTGAGGCCTTTGTGCAGCTTGATCTCGCGGGCCAGGTCGACGACCGCCGCCGTGTCGGGCACACCGGCGCGACCGTGACCGACATCGAGCTCGATGTAGACCTCAAGTTCGGCGGCCAGGGCGCGGCACGCGGTGGCCAGCTGGCGCACCTGCTTCACGTCGTCGACGCAGACGCCAATGATTGCCTTCGGATAGCGCACGGCCAGCGAAGCCAGCGTGGTGACCTTGCGCTTACCGATGATCTCGTTGCTGACCAGCACGTTGTCGATGCCGCCAGCGAGGAAGACTTCGGCCTCGGAAACCTTCTGGCAGCAGATCCCGACCGCGCCGGCGGCCATCTGTCGCCGCGCAATCTCCACGCATTTGTGGCTCTTCGCATGCGGTCTCACGCGCATGCCGCGTACCGTCGATGACTTCATCAGTCGATCGAGGTTGGCCTCGAAGCGGTCGAGGTCCAGCACGAGCGCGGGCGTGTCGACCTCATGCAGCGCATCGCCGACGCGCGCGGGAATCCAGCGCAGTTTCATGGGACCGAGTCTAGCCGGCGGGGCGATGCAGCCGGCGCCCATACAATCGCGTCTTGAGGTGAAGCCAAAACCATTGACCGCCGTCGAGCGGTGTGACCGAGATGAGCATCAAGAGCGACAAGTGGATCCGCCGCATGGCGGCGCAGGGAATGATCGAGCCGTTCGAGCCCGGCCAGGTGCGCGAGGTGAACGGCCAGAAGATCGTCAGCTACGGCACGTCGAGCTACGGCTACGACATCCGCTGTGCCGATGAATTCAAGATCTTCACCAACATCAACCACACGATTGTCGATCCGAAGGACTTCGACCCGAACTCCTTCGTCGACATCAAGGCCGCGGTCTGCATCATCCCGCCGAATTCCTTCGCGCTGGCGCGCACGGTCGAGTACTTCCGCATTCCGCGCAGCGTGCTGACCATCTGCCTCGGCAAGAGCACCTACGCGCGCTGCGGCATCATCGTCAACGTCACGCCGCTCGAGCCCGAATGGGAAGGGCACGTGACGCTCGAGTTTTCCAACACCACGCCGTTGCCAGCCAAGATCTACGCGCACGAGGGCTGCGCGCAGGTGCTGTTCATCGAAGGCGACGAGGTCTGCGAAACCTCCTACAAGGACCGCGGCGGGAAATACCAGGGCCAGCGCGGCGTGACGCTGCCGCGGACCTGACGCTGGCAGACGTCGGAAGGCTCAGAGCGCTGATTCGTCTGTCGGCGCCGTCTGCGGGATCAGCAAGGCTTGCGAAGTGACCCGATTTTCCGCCTTACACCGGTGGCTGCTTCAAGTGTACGAACCCAACGGTCGCGACGCATGGCAAGAGTGCGAGTTTCGCGTGATGCTTGATGACCTGACCGGGGGCTTCGGGGAACCGGACAGAACTCTGGAGAATCGTTCCAATACCTTCACTGGCGCGGTTTCGATCGTTCCGGAACCCGGGACCCTCGCGCTGCTCGGCTTGGGAATCGCGGGCCTGGCAGCACTGCGTCGCCGAACGCGGTAAAGACTCAAGCCCTGGCGTCTGGAGCACGGGCGCTGTCCGACATCGGACGGCGTCCGCTCTCCAAAGCCTTCTGACCGACTGTTTCCTGCTTTCCCGGCCCGACTTGTTTGTCTCCGGCGAAGGCTGCCGAGTCCAGCGCCTGCCTAACGCTCCATCGATTTGACCTTCGGCCGCGGCACGTCGGGCTTGGGCGGGCGCGCTTCTGCCGACTCATTTCTCGGTGGCGCTGTCCCTTGGTCCGGGACGGTGGGTGGCGCGGCGCGGGATGAATCCTCCACAGGCGGTCCGCGGTGAACCTGCGCCGGTGGCACGGCGCGCGGAGGTTCGCTTGGCAGCGGTCCGCGCTGAGCCTGTGGGGGCGGGGCCGCGCGCGGTGAGGTCGGAACCGCTGATGCCGCCGGCACCTTCGCGCTCGCTGATGGGGCCATCGGCGCCGGCTGGCGAATCGTCGGCGGCGCCGCAGGCGGCGTACGCGCCGGCTCGGCCGGGAAGGGCTTCTGCAGCTGCTGGTACGGCGGCACGATTTCCGCGGGCAAATTGGGTTTCGGGCGCGGCGCTTCGCGCTCCGGCAGCTGGCCAGGTGCCGGCGACAGCGGGCGCGGTTCGACACGCCGAATCGGCGCAGGCTGCGACAGTGGACGTTCAGCGCCCGGCAGCGGTTGTTGTGGCGTCACGTTGTACTTCGGTGCAGTTTGCGCAACATTCGGCGCCGGACGCATGGGAGGCGGCAGCGGACGTGCTCCCGGCACGCTGGCAGGAGGGCTGTCCGCCACGGCCACCGTGCGCTTCGGCCGCGGCGGCGGAGCCATGGGCTTCAGGTCCGCGACCGGCTCGGTCCGCGCCGGGAGGCGAACCTTCGCAACCGGTTCGTGAAAGCGCGAGCCCGGCACCACAGTCGCTCCCGGACGCTGGTTCACGTCGCGCGCTACGCCGCGCGGTGGCTGCTGGATGACGGTCTGGTTGATCACCGTCACGTAAGTATTGCTGGTCCGATAGTGCGGCCGGTACCGGTGCCACGGTGCCAGCGGATACCAGCCCACCACCGGGCCACCAAAGCCGATTGACACGGACGTGCTGCCGCCGACGAATCCCACCAGCGCGGGCGCCCATACCGGCCGCGCGATGTAGCCGCCGGGCCACCATGACCAGCGGCCTCCAAGCATGACCCAGCGGCCGTAATGGAACGGCGCATACCCCCAGGGCGCGGCGTCGACCCAGGTCCAACCCCACGGCGCGATCCAGCGCCAGCGACCGTCGCGATACGGCGCCCAGCCGACCGGCACGGCCCGCGGCACCCACACCGTGCCGTAGTCGGCATCGGGCAGCCAGTCACCGTAAGCGTCAAGCTCCTCGTATCCGGTCATGTACGGCGACACGTAGCGCGCTGCCTGCGACTGCTGATAGCGCAGGTCGCGCGCAAGCGCCCAGTCGTCCAGCGCGGTCGTCATCGCGGAGGCGAAGCTCATGCTCGACTGCGTCATCACCAGCGCCTGGCCGGGGCCCACCGTGACGTTGCTGGCCCCGTAGAGCACGATGACCTGGCCGTCAAATGTCGTGATGTTCAGCGGCGAACCTTCGATCGCATCGACGCGATAGCGGCCGGGCGCTGCCAGGTTCAGCTGTACGCCGGCGACGAGGACGGTCACGACCTCGCCCTGCTGCGCCGGCGCCAGGCGGATGTTGGCGACACCGCGTTCCAGATTGAATGCCTTCAAGCCGAAGTCGAGCTGGCTGAAACCCCCGGCGCTGCCGGCGCCGAGCCGCAAGGCGTGCGGGCCGACCCGCACCTCGGTGCGGCCGTTGCTGGTCGCCAGGCCGGTGCCCACGGTGACGACGTCGTTCAACTGGGCGGCGTCCCACTGACCGCCCCCGTCCTCCTCGGCGCGCCAGATGCTGACCTCACCGTCGATCGCTGCGACCCGGCCGGCGATCATCGGCGGGCCGTCGGGCTGGGATGCAGTGGCGGCACCGGCGCTCACCGGCATCGCGGTGGCGGCACAGCCGCCGATCAGAAGGCCGACAAACAGGCCGATCCAGTGACGCATCAAATTCTCCTGCGAGTGCTCGAAACGGAATCGAGCTTCTGCACATCCAACGGTCGGGGCGCCGATCTGTTGACGTCGAAGCGGCCGCTGGTCGGTGTGACAATTCGTTACTTCTGTGTCAAGTCGCTTGCCCCGTCGCCGCTAGCGGGGATAATCCGCAGCCTTCCAACGCCGTCCGCCGGCATCACGGGCTCCACATGCGTTTCCGCTTCCCCATAGTGATCATCGACGAGGACTTTCGTTCCGAGAACGCGAGTGGCCTCGGCATCCGCGCGCTGGCCAAGGCGATCGAGGCCGAGGGCGTCGAGGTGCTGGGTGTCACCAGCTTTGGTGACGTTGCGAGCTTCGCGCAACAGCAGAGCCGTGCGTCCGCCTTCATCCTGTCGGTGGACGACGAGGAGCTTGCGGAAGGCAACGGCGACCAGGAAACCGTCGCCAAGCTCCTGGCCTTCGTGCGTGAGATCCGCCGCCGCAACGCGGACATCCCGATCTTCCTGTACGGCGAAACGCGCACGACGCAGCACCTGCCGAACGAGGTGCTGCGCGAACTGCACGGCTTCATTCACATGTTCGAGGACACGCCGGAGTTCGTGGCGCGCTACATCGTTCGCGAGTCGCGCGCCTACCTCGACACACTGGCGCCGCCATTTTTCCGCGCGCTGGTCCACTACGCGCAGGACGGTTCGTACTCGTGGCACTGCCCGGGCCATTCCGGTGGCGTGGCATTCCTGAAGAGCCCCGTCGGGCAGATGTTCCATCAGTTCTTCGGCGAGAACATGCTGCGGGCGGACGTCTGCAATTCAGTTGACGAGCTCGGGCAGTTGCTCGACCACACCGGTCCGGTTGCCGCGAGCGAACGCAATGCCGCTCGCATCTTCGGCGCCGATCATCTGTTCTTCGTCACCAACGGCACGTCGACATCGAACAAGATCGTCTGGCACTACGTCGTGGCGCCGGGCGACGTAGTCATCGTCGACCGCAACTGCCACAAGTCGATCCTGCATGCCATCACGATGACAGGCGCGATCCCGGTGTTCCTGACGCCGACGCGTAACCACTATGGGATCATCGGCCCGATCCCGCTGGAGGAGTTCCGCTGGGAATCGATCGCCAGGAAGATTGAGCGCCATCCGCTGATCAAGAGCGCGAGCGCCGGCCGCCGTGCCGGGGACGCCATGGTGCGCGACAAACCGCGCGTGCTGACCCTGACGCAGAGCACCTACGACGGCATCCTCTACAACGTCGAGACCATCAAGTCACTGCTCGACGGCAAGATCGACACGCTGCATTTCGACGAAGCCTGGCTGCCACACGCCGCGTTCCATGACTTCTATCGCGATATGCACGCCATCGGTGGCCGCGCGACACGACCCCGGAACCGCGCGTCGATGATGTTCTCGACGCAGTCGACCCACAAGATGCTGGCGGGGCTGTCGCAGGCCTCGCAAATCCTGATCGAGGATGCGCAGACCGAGAAGCTCGATCGCTTCATGTTCAACGAAGCGTTCCTGATGCACACATCGACGTCACCGCAGTACGCGATCATCGCCTCGTGCGATGTCGCGGCCGCGATGATGGAGCCGCCCGGCGGCACCGCGCTGGTCGAGGAATCGATCTCGGAAGCGCTCGAATTCCGTCGGGCGATGCGCAAGGTCGACGCCGAGTTCGGGCCGGATGAAAGTGGCGGCTGGTGGTTCAAGGTCTGGGGTCCCGATCACCTCGCGGCCGAAGGCATCGGCACGCGCGAGGACTGGATGCTGAAGCCCGGCGACGCCTGGCACGGTTTCGAGCAGATCGCGCCCGGGTTCAACATGCTGGACCCGATCAAGGCGACGGTCATCACGCCGGGACTGAACCTCGACGGCACTTTTGCCGATCCCGGCATTCCGGCGGCGATCGTCACCAAGTACCTGGCGGAACACGGCATCATCGTCGAGAAGACGGGCCTGTATTCGTTCTTCATCATGTTCACGATCGGCATCACCAAGGGCCGCTGGAACACGATGGTCACCGAGCTGCAGCAGTTCAAGGATGACTACGACAACAACCAGCCGCTGTGGCGCGTGATGCCGGAGTTCATCCGCCAGTTCCCGCAGTACGAGAAGATGGGGCTGCGCGAACTGTGCGCGTCCGTGCACGCGATCTATCGCGACAGTGACATCGCACGCCTGACCACCGAGATGTACCTGTCGGAAATGGAGCCGGTGATGAAGCCGGCCGACGCGTACGCGCAGATGGCGCACAGCGCGGTCGATCGCGTGCCGATCGACGAACTCGAAGGCCGCGTCACGTCGGTGCTGCTGACGCCGTATCCGCCCGGCATCCCGCTGCTGATCCCGGGCGAGCGAGTCAACCGGACGATCGTGCGTTACCTGCAGTTTGCGCGCGAACTGAACGCGCGCTATCCAGGCTTCGGCACGGACATTCACGGCCTCGTGAAGCAGGACGTCGATGGTCGCACCGAGTACTTCCTCGATTGCGTGCGCTGATGGCCGCGGTTTGCAGCA
>Ga0316605_10001857_pt1 | contig 12099 bp, 14 predicted proteins | sample OWC_soil_day20_n_FD_207666 | JGI IMG/M metagenome (GOLD analysis project Ga0316605, IMG submission 207666) | Wetland soil microbial communities from Old Woman Creek delta, Ohio, United States - OWC_soil_day20_noCT | ecosystem: Environmental > Terrestrial > Soil > Wetlands | place: USA: Ohio... | reverse complement strand
GTCGGCACCGTCATCACCCGCGAATCGCTGGAAAACATCCGCGAAGCCCGGCCGGACGACATTGGCTCGCTCATCGCCCTCATCGAGCCAATGGAGGAGGAAGGCATACTTGTACATCGTCCACGCGAACTGCTGGAGCGCGAAATCGACCATTTCTCGGTCATGGAGCACGACGGCATCATGGTCGGCTGCGCCGCGCTTTATCAGCACTCGCCGACTGATGGCGAACTAGCCTGCCTGGCCGTGCATTCGGATCATCGCGAATGGGGTTACGGCGAACAATTGCTGAAACGCATCGAAAAGCGCGCCCAAAAGGCCGGCATCAAGCGCCTGTTCGTGCTGACCACGCGCACCGAACACTGGTTCATCGAGCGCGGTTTCCGTTTGGCCGCCGTCGACGAATTGCCCGAGGAAAAGCGCCAGATGTACAACTACAAGCGCCGCTCGAAGATCATGTTCAAACCACTCTAAGCCTCAATTTCTGGAGATACCCATGGCACGTAACGTCAATTGCATCAAACTCGGCCGCGAGGCCGAAGGTCTCGATCTGCCCCCCTACCCCGGCCCACTCGGCAAACGCATTTTCGAAAATGTCTCGAAGGAAGCCTGGCAGCAGTGGATCCGCATGCAAACCATGATCATCAACGAGAACCGCCTCAATCTGGCCGATCCACAGCACCGCAAATATCTGAGCGAACAGGTGGAAAAACATTTCTTCGGCAGCGGTGCCGATCAGCTGCAGGGCTACGTTGCGCCCCAATAGCCCCGATAGCCGAATTGGAAATTACGCGCAGCCCTGCGAGCACGACATACGTGGACAACCCCTGGCTTGACCTGCCGCTGGCTGATTACGAAGGTCACATGGCTTTGCCGGGCATTGAGCAGGCGCAGATGTTGTCCGATCTCCTCGCTGATGCCATCGCGCAATTTGAGCCGCAATCCATTGCGATTCTTGGCTGCGCCGGTGGCAACGGTTTCGATCGGATTCCTGAAAGCGTCGCGAGGGTTGTCGGCGTTGACATCAGCCCGCGCTACATCGCGGAAGTTGAGGTGCGCTATCAAGATCGATTCAAGAAGCTTGAACTGATCGTTGGTGACATTCAGAAAACTGAAATTGGTTTCGCACCCGTCGATCTAATTTTCGCTGGTCTTGTCCTGGAATATGTCGAGAGTGACAAAGTCATCGCCAGAATGCGCTCCTGGTTAAACACTTGTGGCCACATGGTCACCGTGCTGCAACTTCCCAGCACCACTTGCTCACAAGTATCCTCTTCACCCTATTCAAGCCTGCAAAGCCTCGCCAACATCATGAATCTGGTTCCGCTGCACGCGCTGCAACACCGCGCCGAAGCTAACAGTTTAGTACAGTTGGAATCGCGCACGCTTGATTCGGCTGGTGGCAAAACGTTCCAAGTGCAAATTTTTTCACCAAGCCAAATGCACGCACCCACATATTCAGAGTAATTTCCCCTGTCGCCCCCGTTCCGTATCCGCATTAAAACCAGATGCGAAGACGAGCCGAAGGTAGTCCAAATAACGCGCGAATAGCACAAAGGAATTCAGAACCTCTGACTTTCCGGCTATATTGAAGGGTGCGGTGACGTGTCTGGAATGCAGCGCCTATCTCGTTCAATAATGCTCTTAACGGCCGTGGCTTCCTGACGCTGCACAACCGCTGAAAGGCAGGCGGGGCATGTTCGAGAAATTTTTCAAATGGCTTTTGGGTTCGGAAATGCCCGATGCCCCTGCAGCGGCGCAGGCGCAGGATAACGTGCAGGGTTTTGAAAAACTCAAACATGAAGCACCGTTGCGCACTGAAACGATCGCCAATCTGGAAGCCGAGAAAATCGTCACCTTCCTGTGCCGGGAAGTGGTGCTTGATCGGGATCAGCGCATTGCCGGCTATCAGTTCATGTTGCAGGAGGGGGCCAGAGCGCATATTCGCAACAGCAGCCGGCGGGTGCACCATCTGTACGCGGAGGTGCTTGTGCGCAGTTTGGTTAACGCGAACATTGGTGAACTGCTCGGCCGCCGCATCGCTTTTATCGACATTCCGGACTCCTTCCTGGCAAACATTTGCCTGTCCAGCCTGCCAGCGAAAAATGTCGTCCTGACCCCGACCTTGCACGCCGAGGAAGGCGCGCCCGACTTGAAAAACCTGCGCAGCACCATTGACGCCTTGCGCGCCGAAGGCTTCCGCCTATGCATCCCCGACCCGACCATCGTGACGGAATTCGCCCCGCTCCTGCCGGTGACCGACTTCATTTTCGTGCATGCCCAGGTACTCGACGCCCGCCGTGGCCTGCACTTGAGCAAAATCATCCACGAAGTTGCACCCAATGCCCGTCTTCTGATGCGAGATCTGCCGTCAATCGAGGAATTCCGTTTTTGCTTCCGGCTGGGTGCAAACCTCTTCCAGGGACCATTCATCACCAACCGGGAAGACTGGAGCGAACGTGAAGTCGGGCCCAATACCACGCGCGTCAGCACCATTATTTCTCGCCTGCGCAACGATGCGGAAACCCACGAACTGGCAAAACTGCTCAAGCATGACGCGGCTCTTTCACTGCGCCTGTTGCGCTATATCAACTCTGCCGCCAATGCCTTGCCGCAGTCAATCTCTTCAATCGAGCATGCGCTGACCCTGCTTGGCCGTGAAAAGCTTTACCGCTGGCTGATCCTGCTGGTCTGTAGCGCCGACGCCCAGAATGAGCGCGGCAGCGCCGCCCTTGAAACCGCGCTTGTGCGCGGCCGCATGATGGAACTCCTGGGCAAGGATCGCCCAGCCGAAATGCGTGAAACCCTATTTCTGGTCGGGCTTCTGTCGCTGATCGATGTCGTCCTGCAAGTGCCTCTCGACAAGGCGCTCGCCACCCTGGCGCTGAACCCGGACATTGATGCTGCGCTGCGCACCGGCACGGGACCGTTGCAGCCCATACTGGAACTAGCGATTGCCTGCGAATACAACGACGGCGAACGCATCCGCCAAGCCGCAGAGCGCTGTGGCATTAGCCCAGAGCAAGCGTCCGAATGCCATCTACAGGCACTGTTGTGGGCGATGCAGGTGCAAGATTAGGCGGCCAACAGCAGCACGCTCGTACCCCTGCATGACTGAGCAGAAACTTGAACAGCCCTATTGATTGACAGTCACCCGCGCAAATTTGCGCTTGCCCACCTGCAACACCACCGCCTGATTGAGCGGTAGCAACAAGGCCTTGTCGGACACGCGCTCGTTATCGGCCTTGACAGCGCCCTGCTCGATCATGCGCATGGCTTCCGAGGTGCTGGCAGTCAGGCCGGATTGCTTCAAGGCCTGCAGGATGTTCATCGGCGCGTCGCTGGTCAGCGCGCATTCCGGCATTTCTTCCGGCAGCATGCCTTGCTTGAAACGCATCTCGAAGTCGGTCAGCGCCTCTTCCGCGGCCTGTTGCGAGTGGAAGCGCGCCACCAATTCCTGCGCCAGCAGCACCTTGACGTCGCGCGGGTTGCGGCCTTCGCCCACTTCTCGTTTGAAGGCGGCGATTTCGGCAGTCGGCCGGAAGGACAGCAGTTCGTAATAGCGCCACATCAGTTCGTCGGAGACCGACATGGTCTTGCCAAAAATCTCCTTGGGCGATTCGCTGATGCCGATATAGTTGCCGAGCGACTTGGACATTTTGTTAACGCCGTCCAGCCCCTCCAGCAGCGGCATGGTCAGGATGACCTGCGGCGCCTGTCCGTAATGCTTCTGCAATTCGCGCCCGACCAGCAGATTGAATTTCTGGTCGGTGCCACCCAATTCGACATCAGCGCGGATCGCCACCGAATCGTAGCCCTGGCAGAGCGGATAGAGAAACTCATGAATGGCGATGGGCAGACCGTTCTGGTAGCGCTTGGAAAAGTCGTCGCGTTCGAGCATGCGAGCCACCGTGTGCTGCGCGGCCAGCTTGATCATGCCAGCCGCACCCAGCGTGTCGAACCAGGACGAGTTGAAACAGACTTCGGTTTTTTCGGGGTCGAGAATCTTGAAAACCTGTTCCTGGTAAGTCTTGGCGTTTTCCAGAATCTGCTCGCGCGAAAGCGGCGGCCGGGTGACGTTCTTGCCGGTCGGGTCGCCAATCATGCCGGTAAAGTCGCCGATCAGAAACAGGATGTGGTGACCAAGTTCCTGAAAGTGGCGCATTTTGTTGATCAGCACGGTGTGACCGAGGTGCAGATCCGGCGCAGTCGGATCGAAGCCGGCCTTGACGCGCAGTGGCCGCCCGGTTTTGAGTTTCTCGATCAACTCCGGTTCGGTCAGTAATTCTTCACAGCCGCGCTTGATCCACTGCAGGTTTTGCTCGATATCCACGCTATTCGCCATTCAATCCACCTCGTCGTTCGACGGCCTGCTCCGAAAAATTCTGCTAAACTCCGCCGATTGTTTGGAGCAACCCTATGCAAGAGAACGTCATTTTAGCGCAAGCCGATAGCGAACGCCTCATCCGCCAACGCTGGATTTACGGTAGCGTCGGCATTCTTTCCGCCCTCGGCATGGCCGCCGCCATTGCCGTTGCCCCAGTCGGCAAGGATGAAGCCCCCACCCTGGAAACGGTTATCCAGGATCTGGCGCTCGATAATGCCCGTCTCGTCAATCTCGACAGCACTCCCTTCCTGCGCGAAGAACGCATTGCGCGTGGCGATACGCTGGGCACTCTGCTTTCCCGTCTCGGCATCCGGGACAACGAAGCCATTCGCTTCCTGCGTAACGATCCCGGCACCCGCGCCTTGCATCAACAACTGGCGCCGGGCAAGACCGTCATGGCTGAAACCTCGCAGGATGGCGAGTTGCGCCGCCTGGTTTTCCCCATCAACAGTGGCGATGTGGCACTGGTTGTTGAACGCAAGGGTGATGAACTGGTTGCCAGTGAGCAGGCGCTACGTTTCGAGAAACGCACCCTGATCAAGGCTGCCGAAATCCGTTCTTCCCTCTTTGGCGCCAGTGACGCCAGCGACATTCCCGACAGCGTTGCTACCCAGCTGGCCGAAATTTTTGGCGGCGACATCGACTTCCATCGCGATTTGCGCAAAGGCGACCGTTTTTCCGTCGTCTACGAAATGAATTACCTGCGCGGCCGCGCCACCAGCAGCGGTCGCGTTCTCGCCGCCGAGTTCGTCAACAACGGCAAAGCCTTGCAAGCCGTCTATTTCGAGCAGGACGGTAAAGGCGCCTACTACACCAGCGATGGCAAAAGCCTCAAGAAGGCTTTCCTGCGCTCGCCTCTGGAATTTTCGCGCATCAGCTCCAGTTTTGGCATGCGCCTGCATCCCATTCAACAGAAATATCGCGCCCACCAAGGCATCGACTACGTTGCGCCAACCGGCACCAAGGTTCGCGCCGTTGGCGATGCAACGGTCGAATTTATCGGCAAACAGGGCGGCTACGGCAACCTGCTCGTTCTGCGTCACCACGCCAATTACTCAACCGCTTACGGCCACCTGAGCGGCTTTGCCAGCGGACTCAGAAAAGGCAGCCGCGTCAGCCAGGGCGATATCGTCGCTTTCGTCGGCAGCACCGGCGCATCAACCGGCCCGCATCTGCATTACGAATTCCGGGTCAACAACCAGCAAGTCAATCCGCTAGCCATTGCCCTGCCGACGGCAGTGCCAATTGCCGCCAACCAGATGCCTCGTTTCCAGGCACAGGTACAGGCTGTCATGCCGCAACTTGCGCTGGTGCGTCAGTCGCAACTCGCCGCGAAATACTAATTCAATCTGGAAAAAAACAAATTCACCGCCAAGGCGCGCAGAACACTTTGGCGCCTTGGCGGTGAATTTTTTCAGGTTTGAATCAGGCCGAGAAGGAAGAACCGCAGCCGCAGGTCGACACAGCGTTCGGGTTGCGGATCACAAACTGCGAACCGCTCAGCCCTTCCGTATAATCGATTTCAGCGCCGACCAGATACTGGTAGCTCATCGGGTCGATCAGTAGGGTGACGCCGTTCTTTTGCATCGCCGTATCGTCTTCGGCCATATCCTCGTCGAAGGTGAACCCATACTGGAAACCGGCACAACCGCCACCAGTAACGAATACCCGCAGTTTCAGGTCAGGATTGCCTTCTTCTTCGATCAGCGTTTTGACCTTGTTGGCGGCACTGTCGGTGAAATTGACAATCGGGGTTTCGTTTGCATCCATGCCTTGCTCCTGAAAATTGAAATCTTTGTCTTTGTTAGTTCGACGCCGCCAGCTTTAGTTCCACGGCTTTGTCACCCTTGTCACCCTTTTCGCGGTGCACCAGCCGACCTTCGATCACCGCTCCCTGGTGCATCTCGATCAGCGAATACTCGACATCGCCCAAAATACGTGCATTTGGCTGCAATTCCAGCGTCTCGCTCACCGTCACCCTGCCGGCAACTGTACCGTCAGCAATAAAATGGGCAACGGTGACTTCGCCTTCAATCGTCGCCTTTTCGCTCAGAAACAAAACGGAGGAGGTATCCCCGCCGACCGCCTCGACATTACCCTTGACCTCGCCTTCGATACGCAAACCGCCAGAAAAGCGGACATTGCCCTCTATGCGCGTCCCCATGGCAATCAGGCTGTCGGTTTTGAACTGCGGCTTGCCCTCGCCTCGTTTTCCAAACATATCCGCTCCTCCTCAATAATTGAACAGTTGTTTTGCTTTTAAGTTTCCGCCCTGCAGTATTCGCGCTTCAACGCTTTTTATTTTGGCACCGACGGGAAGGGCGATATTACCTTCCTTACGCAAAAAATGGCGCATTTCCACCAGATAATCAGCCGGCGGATCCTTGGCCTGGGGCAACTGCAAGTGAATTTCCTTGCCTGCCTGAACGGCAGTGACAATCAATTGCAGGCGGCCACGGAATTCGCGCTCCTCTTTGCTGGGTTGGAAAGCCACCAGCAAACGATAACGATAGCGCCCGGGTTCGGCGCTGGAGATAACGCTCAAACGTTCGACACGCAGCACTGATTCAGCGCCAGTGGCCGGCACCAGCTTCTCGAAAAGCGCCACATCTTCCTTCAGTGCCGAATTTTCCTGCTCCATGGCTTTCAGGCGGGCGGCCAGCTGCTGTTGCGTTGAGCGCTCGATGCGCACAACACTTTGCTCGGTTCCGGCTGTAGAACGCAATTTGTCCAACTCGGCCTGCGCATCACCCAGGCTTTGCCGCAAACCTGCAAGCTCGCTGCGCATCTGCACGGCTTCGTCATGCTGCGCCAGCCACCAGGCTCCAAGCACCACCAGGAGAAGTAAGGCGAAACCTCCCGCGATATACCAGTGCCAGCCATAATGGGTGCGCACTGTCACACGCGGCGCCGTAATGCCAAAGCGCTGCCGAAAACGCTGGCGAAATCGCTTGAGTTTCAGGGTAATAGCGGGATTTGGCATAGACCGGCCGTCTCTTCCAAGCCAAACATGAGATTCATGTTCTGTACCGCCTGACCGGCCGCACCCTTGACCAGATTATCAATGACCGACAAGACCACTGCCGTATCGCCACCCTGCGGCTGATGCACGGCAATACGGCAAAGATTTGCAGCACGGACAGTACGCGTTTCCGGGCAGGATCCAGCTGGCAAAACGTCGACAAATGGCTCACCAGCAAATCGCTTCTCAAATAGCGCTTGCAAATCGACTTCCTTGGCAAGCTGCCCGTAGAGGGTGGCATGGATACCACGAATCATCGGCACCAGATGCGGCACAAAGGTCAAACCGACCGGCATTCCGGCATACTGCGACAAACCATGCCGGATTTCCGGCAAATGGCGGTGGCCAGCAACACCATAGGCCTTAAAATTATCAGAGGCTTCGGAAAAGAGAATATGGGTCTCGGGTTTTCTTCCAGCGCCTGAAACCCCGGATTTAACGTCTGCTACCAAGTGTTTCAGTTCGACCACGCCAGCTTCGACCAGCGGCAGGAAGCCGAGTTGCACCGCCGTCGGATAACAGCCAGGATTGGCAATTAACTGCGCCTTCTTGATTGCTTCGCGATTGACCTCCGGCAAGCCGTAAACCGCTTTGGCCACCCATTCCGGGCAGGCGTGCTTCATGCCGTACCAACGCTCCCACTCGGCGATGTCGGGCAGGCGAAAATCCGCTGCCAGATCGATGACGCGCACACCGGCATCAAGCAGGGCTGGCGCCTGCTGCATGGCGATGCCATTAGGCGTGGCAAAGAAGACGACATCACAATGATCGAGGCGGGTTTTGCTGGCGTCGAGCACCTCAAGATCAAGGTAGCCGCGCAAATTGGGAAACATTTCCCAGACCGGCATCCCGTGGTTGGAGCGCGAACAGATGGCGACAATTTCCGCTCCCGGGTGCTGCGCCAATATGCGCAGCAATTCGACCCCTGAGTATCCCGTACCACCGACAATTCCTACCTTGATCATGTTTCGCTCCAGGAAAGGGGTCTATGATAAACCCCGGACACCAAAAGACAAAAGCCGCCCACGGGCGGCTTTCTGGCAAATAGCACAGGCGATTAGCGCTTGGAGAACTGCTTGCGGCGCCGTGCCTTGTGGAAACCGACCTTCTTGCGCTCGACTTCGCGGGCGTCGCGGGTAACGAAACCGGCTTTGGAAAGCGCCGGCTTCAAGGCCGCATCGTATTCCATCAGTGCCCGCGTAATGCCGTGACGAACAGCGCCAGCTTGACCGGATTCACCGCCACCAATGACGTTAACCTTGATGTCAAATCCTTGCAGCTGATCAACCAGCACCAGCGGCTGACGTGCCACCATACGGCCGGTTTCACGCGAGAAGAAAATATCAATCGGCTTGCCGTTGACAATGATGTTGCCGGAACCGCGCTTCATGAAGACGCGCGCAATGGCGCTCTTGCGGCGACCGGTGCCGTAGTAATAGCTTTCAGCCATGTCAATAACCCCTCAGATAACCAGCGGCTTGGGCTGCTGGGCGGCATGCGGATGCGCATCGCCGGCGTAGCACTTCAGCTTCTTGAGCATGGCGTAGCCCAGCGGACCCTTGGGCAACATGCCCTTGACCGCCTTCTCGAGGGCGCGCCCCGGGAAACGCTGCTGCATTTTCTTGAAGTTGGTTTCGTAGATACCGCCCGGATAACCGGAGTGACGGTAGTACATTTTGTCTTCGGCTTTATTGCCGGTGACACGAATCTTGTCCACATTGGTGACCACGATAAAATCGCCCGTATCCACATGCGGGGTATATTCCGGTTTGTGTTTGCCGCGCAAGCGGCTGGCGATCATGGTGGCGAGGCGACCGAGCACCAAGTCTGTGGCATTAACCACAAACCAGTCGTGCTGAACCTCATGCGACTTGGCGGAAAAAGTTTTCATTGCGCCGTCCTGTTGGAGCCTGAATCAAGGAAAGGCGCGGATTCTATTAGAACGGCGCCTGTGTGTCAATCGCTTTCGGCTTTTCAGCGATCAGGACTGATCCGCCATCAAACTGCGTTGATGTCGCTCCAGAAAGTCCTGCATGCTGTCGATGCCACGCATCTGCAAAATGGTATTGCGGACAGCCGCTTCCATCAAAACTGCCAGGTTGCGACCAGCCGCCACCGGGATAATGACCTTGCGGATGGCCACCCCAAGAATTTCCTGGGTTTGCGCATCCAGCTGCAGGCGTGGCGCTTCCATGCCAACGGCTGGACGCTGCAGGTGCACAATCAAGGTCAGCTTGATTTTGAGGCGCGATGCCGTTTCGCCAAAAATGGTACGAATATTGAGCAAGCCCAGACCACGCACTTCGAGAAAGTCTCTTAGCATGCCAGGACAACGCCCTTCGATAATATTGGGTGCCACCCGCGCCAGCTCAACAACATCATCAGCCACTAGGCCGTGGCCGCGCGAAATCAGTTCAAGCGCCAGTTCCGACTTGCCAACGCCGGAATCGCCGGTAATCAGGACGCCCATGCCGAAAACGTCCATGAAGACGCCGTGCATGGTTAGGCTGTCGGCCAGCCGCCGCGACAGATAGATGCGCAGCAGGTCGATTACCGCCGAACAGGGTTTGGGCGAAGTCAGTAAGGGCGTGCCGGATTTTTCGCAAACCTGGATCAAGCGTTCCGGCACTTCCTGTTCATCGGCAACAATGATGGCCGGCGGGCGCGAGGCAAAGAGATCCTCGAACATCTGGTTGAAGCGTCGTTCGCTGATCTGCGCCGCCCATTCGATCTCCCCCTGCCCCATCATCTGAATGCGCAAGGGGTGGATAAAATTAAGGTGGCCGACCACATCAGCACCGTAACTATGGGTGTCGCCGAGTTCGATGCGACGATCAGCGTCTTGCGCCACCAACCAGTTGAAGAGCAACTTTTCGCGCTGCTCTTCGTACAACTGAACGAGGGTAATTTCGCGCACGATCACTCACCGTTCAAAAAGAGCAATGACCGATGCCGCATCTGGCGCGGCAAACAGGGCATCACGAAAAACGGGGTCGGAGAAGCGTTCCGCCACTTCGGAGAGGATTTGCAGATGCTCCTCCGTGGCCTGCTCGGGCACTAACAAGACAAACATCAGGCTCACCGGCCGACCGTCCGGCGCATCGAAGGGAATAGGCTGCTGCAGGCGCAGAAACAAGGCAGACGCCTGCTTGAGCCCCTTGATACGACCATGCGGAATGGCGATGCCCTGGCCAAGGCCGGTTGAGCCCAGGCGTTCGCGGGCGAAAAGACTATCGAATACTGCCGACTGGGCAATGCCCAGGCTGTTTTCAAAGACAATGCCGGCCTGCTCGAAGGCGCGTTTTTTGCTGCCCGCCTGCAAATCGAGCAGTACATGTGCCTTTGGCAAGAGCTTGACGATGAGATTCATGACAGAAAACAGTCCCGGGATCGCTCCGCCTTTTACTCGGCGACGTGTTGGTTGGCTTTTTCGCCGCGATGATGATCCTGCATTTTCTGTTTGTATTTCTGCACCTGGCGATCAAGCTTGTCAAACAGGGCATCAATGCCGGCGTAAAGATCGTCACCCTGCTCCTCGACAAAAATATCCTTGCCCGGCACATGCAAGGTCACTTCTGCTTTCTGCTTGAGCTTTTCCACCGACAGAATGACTGTCACACCGGTAACCCGGTCGAAGTGACGAACCACCGGCTCCAGTTTGGCCTCGACATACTGACGCAAGGCCGGAGTGACTTCGATATGGTGACCGCTGATTTGCAAATTCATGTTTTCTCCTTTGATGATTACAGGGATTTTCGCAGATTTACCGGCGCTATGCCTTGCCCTTCGCGATATTTTGCAACAGTACGGCGAGCAACAACGATTCCTTGTTGCCCTAGTATTTCGGATATTTGGCTATCCGACAAGGGTTTCTTGCCATCTTCGGCTGCAATCAGTTGTTTGATAAGTGCGCGGATGGCGGTTGCCGAGCAGGCGCCGCCAGTATCCGTAGCCACATGGCTGCCAAAAAAGTATTTCAATTCAAAGAGACCGCGCGGGGTTGCCATATATTTCTGACTGGTCACACGCGAAATGGTGGATTCGTGCAGTCCGAGCACTTCGGCGATCTCGCGCAATACCAGCGGCCGCATCGCCACTTCGCCGTGCTCAAAAAACTGGCGCTGGCGTTCGACGATGGCTTCCGAGACCCGCAGAATAGTGTCGAAACGTTGCTGGACATTTTTAATCAGCCAACGCGCCTCCTGCAACTGGCCACCAAGGTTGCCATTACCCCGACGCTGACGCGCCAGGATTTCGGCGTAGAGCCGATTGACGCGCAGACGCGGAAAGGCATCGGGATTGATATAGGCCGTCCATTTACCGCGCAATTTTTTGACGATAACGTCCGGTATGACATAGCGCGCTTCCAGCGCCGCGAAGCGGGCACCCGGATGCGGATCGAGGCTGGTGATCAGCGCCTGCGCCGCCTTGAGCGAGTCCTCGCTACAACCGGTCAAACGCATGAGCTTGTTGAAATCGCGCGCCGCCAACAACTCAAGGTGAGACTCAACGATTTTTTGTGCCAGTGCGCAGCGCGGATCATCCTTCAGTGCCTGCAGCTGCAAGGACAGACATTCACGCGGCGAACGAGCGCCAACGCCAAGCGGATCGAAACTCTGGATGTATTTCAGGGCAATTTCCAGCTCTTCCAGATCCACCTCTTGCTCCGGCGGCGGCACCTCCAGAAGCTCCG
>Ga0316605_10001853_pt1 | contig 12115 bp, 9 predicted proteins | sample OWC_soil_day20_n_FD_207666 | JGI IMG/M metagenome (GOLD analysis project Ga0316605, IMG submission 207666) | Wetland soil microbial communities from Old Woman Creek delta, Ohio, United States - OWC_soil_day20_noCT | ecosystem: Environmental > Terrestrial > Soil > Wetlands | place: USA: Ohio... | reverse complement strand
TGGGGGCCTGCTGGCCACCTGTCATGCCATAATTAAGATTATTGACGCAGATCACGGTCATGTCCATGTTCCGGCGGGCCGCATGGATAAAATGATTGCCGCCGATGGCGAAGAGATCGCCATCTCCGGAAACAACAATAATTTTCGTCTGCGGACGGGCCAGCTTTAGGCCGGTTGCAAAAGGAATTGCCCGTCCATGCGTGGTGTGAAAAGAATCCAGCCGGATATAACCCGCCATGCGGCCTGTGCATCCGATACCGGATACCACGGCAATGGAATTGGGGTCCCAGCCGGTGTTTTTAATTGCTGATATCACGGCGCTGAAGACGGTACCGATGCCGCAGCCCGGACACCAGATATGCGGGATTCTTTCTGTCCTCAGAAGAGAATCCATCGGATGAGGTGGAACATTCTTAACGGCTTTTGCTGTTGTCATGTTTTACCTTTTGCAGCCTTCGAGATGGCATTGAGAATCAAATTGGGGTGGATAATTGCACCGCCGTAATTGGAGACCAGACTCACCGGACAGGCGCCGCAGGCACAGCGTTCAAGTTCCAGGACCATTTGACCGCCGTTAATTTCCGCCATAATCATGGCTTTTGACCGACGGGCGACATTGCGGATGAGTTCTTCGGGGAACGGCCAGATGGTTTCCAGTGTGATCAGTCCCGCTTTGATGCCCTCATTTCTCGCATTACGGACAGCCTGCATGGACGAGCGGGCGCTGATGCCGTAGGAAACTACGACAACCTCGGCGTCATCCAGAAAAAGATTATTTGTGCTGATGATTTTTTCGCGATTGTTGCGGATTTTATCGACCAGGCGGGAGACCATTTGCTCCTGGGCTTCGGCGTTCATAGCCGGATAGCCCCGGTCATCATGGGTAAGGCCTGTGACATGAATCCGGTAACCGTCACCACAGTTGGCCATTGGCGCGATTCCGTCGGCATCCGCTTTATAGGGAAGATAGTCCTCCCTGGAAACGGACGGTTTTCGCCGGTTGACGATTTCAATTTCATCTTCGCGGGGAATAATCACCCGTTCATTCATGTGCCCGATGACTTCATCAGCGAGAATCATTACGGGAAGACGGTAATATTCGCTAAGGTTAAATGCGCGGATGGTCATGTCGAACATTTGCTGAGGGCTTGCCGGACAAAGGGCGATAATTTCATAATGACCGTGTGATCCCCAGCGCGCCTGCATCACATCTCCCTGGCCCACTGATGTGGGCAGCCCGGTACTGGGACCTGCCCGCTGGACATTGCAGACCACACAGGGGGTTTCCGTGCAGATTCCCAGCCCGATGTTTTCCATCATGAGGGAGAAGCCCGGTCCCGACGTGCTGGTCATGGATTTAACGCCACCCCAGCTGGCGCCGAGGATCGCCGCCATGGAAGCGATTTCATCTTCCATCTGAATGAAAATTCCTCCCAGTTGGGGCAGGCGCCGCGACATGGATTCGGCAATTTCCGTTGCCGGCGTAATCGGGTATCCAGCAAAAAATCGGCATCCAGCTGCCAGGGCTCCCTCGCAGCAGGCTTCATCGCCGTTCATAAAGTGTGTTCCCGTCAGTACTTCTTTTGCAACCAAAACCACTCTCCTTCAGACTTCATTCATTAAAGTCGTCGTATTCAATTGTATAAATGGCAAACTCGGGGCAGAGAATTTCACAGAAATGACAATTCACGCATCTGGAGGTGTCATTGACTTCGGGGGGGTGATAGCCTTTTTTGTTAAAAACGGAAGAGACCCGCAAAACCTGGCGGGGACAGTTGGCAATGCAAAAGCCGCAGCCTTTGCAGCGGTCTTCAATCACAATGACCTGTCCCTGCCTTTTTTTCCGGGAGCCATTTTCATCTTGGGGATTGATTTGGTATTTCTTTGTTTTCTGCATTGATTTAACACAATTCCCCTGCATAATTGAATTACACAAGGCGACCTGCCGGATGGATTCATTTGCTTGAATATCGGGGATTTGTACAGGAGACGCTTCCCTGAAGTGCCAAATTCCATCAAATACGTGCAAAGTTGCTTAAAGGGCATTATAAGAATACGGAGACTCTGTCAAGGAAAAAAGAGTATTGATTAGTGATTTTTGTAGATGATTCTCTTGTGATATTAACGCGTTCTGCTCGTGCTTTTCCGGTCGGTAACAGAATGACCAGCATATCAAATTAGATTTTAACCCAACGGGCCGCCACCAGTGACGTCAGATTCGATATGGTGCCCAGAATGCGGCGCTGTTCGGGGAGGAGATTTTTAAATTCGTATTGAATGCCCACTACTCCTAATATCTCTTCATCCTGGGATTTAATAGGCAGAAAGCAGTAGGGAATACTGGGCAGCGTTTCCGTTCCTGCGCCGGCAATTTTTCCATGAGCAAATGTCCATTTAGCCACGGCCAGATCATTTTGACTAATTTCCAAATCCGGACTGCTCCTCGACCACAGCTGTAAATCTCCCTTTTTCTCTTTGAATAGAACGAAGCACGGAACATTAATGACCTTCTGGACATACTTGATAGAAATATTACTGATGTCATTAATAATGGTTGTTCGCAGGAAGGACAGGGTATTTATGGTTTCCTGCGAAAAAGCAGCCAACCCTTCCACCAGTTGCTCCAGTGGAGGGAGGGTCAGGAATTCTTTGCTCATCTCTTCGATCAGAGCGACCCTCTCCAGCCTGAGTTGCAACGAGATATTCTGCTTTTTTACAATCTTTACCAATTGCCCGATAATAATCGCGGTAAAAAGGAAAACCAGTACATTGATTATTTCTTTGGGATCTTTCATGGTAAAGCTGTATTTGGGTATAGTGAAGAGAAAATCGTAAATTAAAAGGCTTACGATTGAAGTAAATATGGATGGCCACATGCCAAACAATAAGGCACTAACGCTGGTACCGATCAAATAGATATAAACCAGAGAAGACGGATCAACGATTCTTTGGAGAACCAGATTAATTAGGGTGATCATCGCAATCATGCCGAGCGCTTTTAAATAAGGTACAACGTTAAATGCCGATTGTCTCGGGGGTGGAAGGATATCCTCTTTTTTCCCCTCGATGGTCGGTGTAATGAGATGGAGCTCGAAATCACCTGCGGCGCGAAGCAGGCGGGATACGGGCGATCTTTTAAAAAATTCAACGATCGTCGGGCGCAGCGGTTTACCGATGACAATGCGGGTAATGTTATTCTCCCGTGCAAAACGAATAATTTCCTCTGCAACCTCATTGCCGGAAAGCGTCATGATCTTTGCGCCCAGTTCTTCAGCAAGATTGAGGGCGTCCGTTAAATATACTTTTGCCCGGCCAGATGGCTCGGTCAGCCCGGTGGGTAACACATAAAGGGCATACCATTCGGCATGAACATCCTTGGCAATGGCATATGCCTTGCGGATGAGCTGTTTGGCATAGGGACTGTCCGCTATGCAGACAACCAGTTTCTCTTTGGCAGGCCAAGGTCCGGCAATCGCCTTGGCCCTCATATAATTGATAAGTTCACTATCCATTTTGCGGGCTACAAGCGACAGCATGAGTTCCCGAAGCGCAAACAGATTACCCTGCTGAAAAAAATTCTCAATGGCACGTTGGGCCTGCGCAGGAAAGTAGACCTTTCCTTCCTTTAATCTCTGGACCAGTTCTTCCCAGGGAATATCAACAACCTGCACCTCGTCGGTGCGGTCAAAAAAAGTGTCCGGCAATGTTTCCTGCATGCGTACGCCGGTGATCTTGGCCACAGCGTCATTCATACTCTCAAAGTGCTGGATATTGACGGTAGTGTGCACGTCAATTCCCTGTTCCAGTAATTCTTCAATATCCTGATACCGCTTGGGATGGCGGCTGCCCTCTATGTTGGTGTGGGCCAGTTCATCGACCAGAACAACCGCAGGATGCCTTTTGAGAATTGCATCCAGATCCATTTCGCTTACCAGAAGGCCTTTATATTCAATGGACTTTCGGGGTATGATTTCCAGGCCGGACAGCAGTGCGTCGGTTTCGGCGCGCTTGTGTGTTTCGACAATTCCCGCGACGACATCCACACCGCGTTTTTTCAATACGTGGGCATCATTGAGCATGGCATATGTTTTGCCGACTCCCGGCGCATAGCCCAGAAATATTTTCAACCTTCCCTTTTTTGTATCGTTCTTTTCGATTTCTTTCAAAAGGGCATCGGGATCAGGTCTTAAATCTTTTTCTTCCATGAGGTTACCTTTGCACTAGTTTACCGCTGAACAGCGATACTCTCAAGATCAATATTCAATTGTAAAACGTTAACCCGTTCCATTCCCCAAATCCACAGAAGAGGGCCTTCCGTGTTTTGATGGATTATTTTTTCGATGGCGGATTGGGGAATCTTTCTTTTCCCTGCGATTCGTGATGCCTGGATTCGTGCGGCATTTACACTGATATGCGGATCAAGACCGCTTGCAGACGCCAGCACCAAATCGGCGGGAATTTGCATATTCGAGGGCAACCCATTTTCCCTGCGAACGAGTTCAATACGCCCTTGGACCTGCTTTAATAGTTTTGCGCTGGATGGCGCCAGATTACTTGCCGACGAATTACTCGCGTCATAGGGGGGATCGATGGCGGATGGCCGTCCATGAAAATACTCAGGGCGGCTGAATGATTGCCCCAGAAGCTTTGATCCAATGAAAACGTTGCCTCGTTTAATGATACTGGCATTGGATTGCCGGGGAAATACGGTTTGAGATACTGCCGTCATAGCGAGTGGATAAATCAACCCGCAAATGATTGATAATCCCGCAAAAACCAGGATGGACCGTTTCAGTTGCAACATACCGCATCTCCTTTATAATAAGTGTAATGTCGATATTAGAAGATCAATTATTTTTATGCCGGCAAAAGGCAGTATTAACCCTCCTATGCCGTAAATTCCGAGATTCCGGCGCAGCAGAGCTGACGCACTAGATGGAATATAACGTACACCGCGCAGTGCCAGAGGAATCAGCATGGGTATGATGATGGCATTAAAAATCACTGCCGAAAGAACGGCACTCTCGGGACTGGAAAGATGCATGATGTCGAGTATCCTGAGCTGAGGATAGCCAACAATAAAGATCGCCGGGATGATGGCAAAATATTTGGCCACATCGTTGGCGACGCTGAAAGTTGTCAGTGCACCTCGGGTAATGAGAATCTGTTTGCCGATTTCCACCAGATCCAGAAGCTTGGTCGGGTTGGAATCCAGATCAACAATGTTGGCGGCTTCACGGGCTGCCTGTGTTCCGGCATTCATTGCCACGGCGACATCCGCCTGAGCCAGCGCAGGTGCGTCATTTGTTCCATCGCCGATCATGGCTACCAGATGTCCTTTCTCCTGATAGTTACGAATCAGCTCCAATTTTGTCGCCGGTTTGGCCTCGGCCACAAAATCATCGACGCCTGCCTCAGCCGCAATAGTGGCCGCGGTCATCGGGTTATCACCGGTAATCATAATGGACTTAATTCCCATTTGCCTGAGTTTGGCAATCCGGCCGCTGATGCCCTCTTTGAGAACATCTTTGAGCCGAACCGCGCCGAGAATTTGTTCATCCTGCGCAATCAAAAGGGGCGTTGAACCTTCCGCGGCGATAGATGCCACGATATCCTGTGCTTTGGGAGGCAATGGATTGTTCTGTGCTGAAATAAAATCCCTCACCGCATCAAACGACCCTTTTCTGATTCGATGACCGTTCCAGTCGATACCGCTCATCCGCGCCTCGGCGCTAAAGGGAAAAAAGACAGCGCCTTCGGGAGCACGGATATCACTGCCGCGCATGCCCAGTTTTTCTTTGGCCAGAACAACAATACTTCTTCCTTCAGGTGTATCATCAGCAAGAGAAGATAATAACGCGGCATTGATTAATTCCTTCTCTTTCCCCGCCGTGAGAGCAATAAACTCCGTTGCCATTCTATTGCCCAGCGTGATCGTGCCGGTTTTATCCATAAGCACCACATCGACATCTCCCGATGCTTCCACAGCCCGGCCACTTGTTGCTATAAAATTGTACTGTAACAATCTATCCATGCCCGCTATGCCTATGGCCGGCAATAATCCACCGATGGTTGTGGGCATTAAGCACACCAGAAGGGCAATGAGCATGGCCAGGGCAACAGGTACGCCCATGTAAGCGGCAAAATATTTTAAAGTGACAACCACAACAATAAATACAACGGTCAGCGCTATTAAAAGCAGATTGAGCGCCCGTTCATTAGGCGTCTTTTGTCTTTTCGCGCCTTCAACCATGCCGATCATCTGATCGAGAAAACTTTCTCCGGGGTTGGCGGTAATGCGAACTGTTATTTTCCCGGAAAGCACGCGGGTACCCCCGGTCACGCCGCTGCGGTCTCCGCCGCATTCCCTAATGACGGGCGCGGATTCTCCGGTGATGGCCGATTCGTCTATCAGCGCCGTCCCCACGGCCACTTCACCATCTCCCGGGATCGTGTCGCCGTCTGCAAGAAGGATCAGATCTTCTTTTTTCAACTGCAGGGCGGATATGGTTTCTGTACTGCCGTCATTCAATAGCCGTTTTGCTTTGGCCTCGGAGCGGTTCTTTTTGAGTGAATCGGCTTGTGCCCGTCCCTGGCCTTCGGCAAGAGCTTCGGCAAAATTGGCAAATATAAGCGTGAACCACAGCCACAAGGTAATCTGCAAATCAAAGGTCATCCTGTGGCCGGTAAAAATATCATATATAACAATAAACGTCGTTGCGATGGTTACCATCTCCAGAATAAACATCACGGGACTTTGAATCATCGCCAGCGGATTGAGCTTTGTAAAAGATTCCTTCAGCGCGGGTATGATAAACTTTGTCTGCCAGATCTTGATTTTTTTCGATTTCATTTTCATTTACCTCAAAACGTCTTGCCGATTGCTAAAAGCAGGTGTTCCAAAAGTGGTCCCAATGTTAAGACCGGAAAAAATGTCAACGCCCCGACAACGATAATAACCGCAACCAGCATGAAGGTGAAAAGAAGACTCGCTGTCGGAAAAGTCGCCACACTTTCCGGAACAATTTTCTTTTCGGCAAGATTTCCTGCAATCGCCAGGGCTGGAACAATCGTGGAAAACCGTCCAATCAGCATTGCAAGAGAAGTTGTCAGATTATAAAAAACCGTATTGGCATTGAGTCCGGCAAAGGCAGAACCGTTATTGCCGGAAGCCGAGGCAAAAGCATAAATAATTTCGGATAATCCATGCGGTCCGGTATTGCCGAGGCTGGCGACACCCGCCTGTGTGGAGACAGCGATACTCGACAAGATCAGCTGCAAAATAGCGGGAGTTACGATAATCACTACTGCCATGACCATTTCCAGAAGCTCCAGTTTTTTACCCATGAATTCCGGAGTCCGGCCGATCATCAATCCTGCCAGAAACAGCGTGAGAATGGCATAACTCAACATGCCGATAAGGCCGGTTCCGACTCCCCCGAAAATGACTTCGCCGATGGCCATATTAAACAACAGAACCATCCCGCTCAAAGGCAGCATGCTGTCGTGCATGCTGTTGACGGCTCCGCAGGACGTAACCGTCGTGGACTGGGCAAACAAAGCAGAATTCACAATACCGAATCGGGTTTCCTTGCCTTCCATATTCATTCCGGATGCGATCCCTGCTTTTTCCAACAGCGGGCTGCCCCGCATTTCCGTCCAGGCAAAAATCCCCAGTCCGGTGAGATAGAGGATCATCATGGCTGCAAAGACAACAAAGCCTTGCCGCCTGTTTTTCAACATCGCACCCAGGGTGAAAGGGAGAGCCGCGGCAATCAGCAGCAGTCCCAGTACTTCTAAAAAATCCGTGAGCGGCGTCGGGTTTTCGAAGGGATGAGCGGAGTTGGTATTAAAGAATCCACCGCCATTCGTGCCGATTTGCTTGATCGCTACCTGTGAGGCAACGGGACCCACGGCAATGACTTGTTTGCTCCCCTCCAAAGTCCTGGCCTCAATGGAAGGACTCAAGGTTTGCACAACGCCTTGCGAAACCAGAATGAACGACAAAATAACAACAAGCGGCAGCAGGATGTATAAAATACAGCGGGTCAAATCCACCCAGAAGTTACCGATGGCAGCCGCTGATTTACGGACAAAGCCGCGGATGACGGCAATGACCGCGACAATACCTATAGCCGCGGAAATAAAGTTCTGCACTGTCAGGCCCAGCATCTGCGTCAGGTAACTCATTGTCTGTTCGCCGCTGTAAGCCTGCCAGTTAGTGTTGGTGCCAAAGGAGATTGCGGTATTGAGCGCCGTATCCCAGCGCACAGCGCCAAATTTCTGCGGATTAAAAGGCAGCCAGCCCTGTATCAGTTGCAGTAAAAATAACACGGCAATACCGATCACATTCAAAAGAACCAGTGAGAGGGTATAAGTTTTCCAGGACATATCTTCGTTTGGGTCAACCGCAAATATCCTGTAAAGGAATCTTTCGACAGGCGCTATAACCGGCGAAAGAAATGTTCTATCACCGCTGAAAACCTTCGCCATGTATACACCCATGGGATAAGCCAGAATCGTTAAAATAAATGGAAATAGAATGAGGCACAGCCAGTTACCTGTTGTCATTGTAATCTCCTTAATCGTCTTGAGCTATTTTCGCAATTCTCTAAAAAAATAATATAATATCGTCGATTTGAAAGATGAAGAGCCCCAATAAAATAAAAATATCCAGTATGGAGGCTTACCTGCAAACAGGAGTTGTTTATTGTCAGGATAGTTAGGCGATATCAGGGCATCTGATATGGTTAGATAAGACAGAAATGTTTGCACACTGCTTTCCGGACACAGGAAATGCCGAAAAAGCTGTAAAAGAAGAACATTAGACATTTCTTCTTATTTCCCCCTATATGCCGACGAGGTTAGCTGACGGGCTCGGACTGGGAAATGTCCTATTCTTCGTGTATCAAGAAATACGCCCCGATGTAACTTGGATCCCCCGTATCCATTTCATGTTTAATGGATTTAGGCTTAATACTTGGATAGCGTGCTAACGCCGTTTTTTAAACCTGTCAAGCGGTATTTTTTTGATTAAACTTGCATTTTATCAGGCCAAATATTATTAGATCACACCCTCGGGAAAGAGATAGGCCTTTTGATGGAAGACATTAAAATTAATGATATTGTTAAAATCCTGAAAAAAGAATTGAACCTGGGAGAAATGCCCATCGTGTCGCATCTTGCAGAAAGTGAACGGGACCCATTTGTGATTTTGATTTCCACATTGCTGAGTCTGCGCACTAAGGACGAAGTAACGGCTCTGGCAACTGAAAGGCTTCTTGCGCTGGCTTCAACTCCCGAAGCAATGCTTAAAGTCCCCCAGGACAAAATCGCCAGGGCTATCTACCCCGTAGGATTTTACCGCAACAAGGCCAAGGGCATTCACCATGTCTGCCGCGAACTGATCGACCGGTTTAACTCCAGGGTACCGGATGATCTGGATGAATTACTGAGCATTAAAGGTGTGGGCCGCAAAACAGCCAACCTGGTCATCACACTGGCTTATGGAAAAGACGGCATCTGCGTGGACACGCATGTGCACCGCATCTCCAACCGCCTGGGTTATGTGGTCACCAAAACACCGGATGAAACGGAAATGGCCCTGCGAGCCAAACTTCCCCGGAAGTACTGGATTATTTACAACACCCTGCTGGTCTTCTTCGGCCGTAAAACCTGCAAGCCTGTCTCGCCTATTTGCAGTACCTGCCCGATTAGTCGATATTGCGACCGCGTGGACGTCACCGTAAGCCGATAATCCTCAAAACATGAAGAGAAAGAAAATAGTTGACGATTATTCATCATTTGGCTATGATGCCGCGGTTTTTTGGAAAACATGCAGGAAAGCAGCCGTCTCGATTAATGAAGATGTATTGAGCATCATTCATAAATTCGTGGCCTGCATGGCGGTAAAAGAAGCGTTGAATAAAATGACCGCCGGTGATATGTATCCAGAAGATCATAATGAATTGTTGAAATGACATAATTTAAAGGATGTAAAAGATGACGGTATTTTTAACCATATTGCACATTGTTGTCTGTATTACCCTGATTTTAATTGTCTTGCTTCAGGCAGGCAAAGGCGCGAACATGGGCGCTGCTTTTGGAGGTTCAAGCCAGACCGTTTTCGGTTCAGGCGGCGCGGGCACTTTTCTGGGAAAGATGACAGCGGCGGTGGCGATCATTTTCATGCTCACCTCCATTACATTGACCTACACGGCGTCAAGAAGACCGTCGGGTTTGATGGATAGCGCATCAGCTCCTGCGGCAAGACAGGCGGCTCCGGTTGCGCCCAAACCCGCAACATCGCCCGCTGCAACATCAGCAAAGGCACCCGCAGCACCGGCAACTGCTCCCGGAGCGGCACAGGCACCTGCCGCAGCACCGGCACCTGCACCTGCGGCGAAATAAGATTTGTTCTTTTCTATCTCCGCAATCTGCAAAACCAATTTGATGATCAGCAGGAACGCGGTGAATAAATTAGGTTTTAATTTGCTGCCGAAGTGGTGGAATTGGTAGACACGCTATCTTGAGGGGGTAGTGGACAAAATCCGTGCTGGTTCAAGTCCAGTCTTCGGCACCATTAAAAAAACAGGGGGTTAACTGATTCTTTGGTTAACCCTCTTTTTCTTTTAAGCGTGTTTGGTCAGTGTTTTGGCCAACACTTTCCAGAAAACTTTCAAATGGAGTAACAGCCTCTTGATATGTTCTTCTACTCCGCTAACTTAAGCAAACTCAATTTGCTTCTGATCAGCTTCTCCTGGGTAAATTTTATAATCCTTCTTTTGTTAAATGCCGTCAAACAATCCAGGAGATAACCGACAACCATTCCTATCATGCTGTCAAGTTAAGTCCTTCTATTGCCCTTATTTAGATCTTACATTTTGTAGCCAAGATTTGCTTGACAGACAAAACGGGTTCCCCCTATGATCATCTTCACATTGGTGATTATAAATTTTCAAAAGGAGTGTTTTCGTATGAAAAAAATGTTGGTAATCGTTGTTGCAATCATTTTTTCATTTACTTGTCTTTTGGTTTTTAAGGCAAGTGCTGGAAGACCTATCCAAAAAACAACGCCTAATATCAAACAAAAAATAAAAGCACCACCAAAGAAAACAGTTCCACAGAAAACATTAACGGATGAACAAAGAACAAAGAATAAAAAGTTCCAGGATAATCTAAAAAAAATAGAAGAGGCTTTAAAAGCAAAGGGGAAGAGGAAATAGCAAAGGGAACTATATAGGATGTCCCCTTTTGCTATTGCTCTATTGCTACGTATACATATTCAGCGGGCGTTTCCGTCCAGGATGCGTTCGAGATCGCTACCATAGCGCCTGTATTTTTCAGGGGACAGGATTTCCTGGAGATGGTCTCTGTTTAGCACCATTTCGGCGAGTTTATCGTCCGGCAGAAACATGAATACCGCACAGTTGGCCTCTCTGGCGTGCTCAAAACGCCAGGCATACAGTTTTTTGATCAGTTCTTTCTGCTCGCGGGCTAGCGCGTAATACCCTTTTATTTTCGAGTACCCACGGCGGTCAAACGTTCTTTCCTGCCAGCTGGCGGCGGCGATTTTAGCAAATGCCTCGCCTGCGGCTTTTTCCAGACCTTTGTCTCGCAATTCCGCTCGCTGCTTTTCATAAAGCGCGGGTAGGAGGGTCACATCCTGGACGGCATACGCGAGCTGCTCATCGGTTAACGGACGCTGATCCCATCGCGAACGCTGCATCTTCTTGCTTTTTTTGAGTTCCACCCCGAGGAATTCCTTGATCATTTTTTCTAAAGAGAGCTGACGGAATCCAAGCAGCATGGCTGCCCGGTGCGTATCAAAAATATTTTGAAATGCAAATCCATAGTCTCTTTTAAGCAGGCGGATGTCGTTGTCTGCGGCATGGAGGATTTTTACAACGGATTTGCTTTTAAATGATTTGGCTAAAAATGATAAGTCCAGATCGGCCGTCACATCAAAGACATAGGTGGTAGGCGTTGCGTAGATTTGGATTAAACAGAGTTTTTCCCTGAAATATCTGAAGGAATCGTATTCTGTATCAATGCCTAATATTGAAGCCTGACGCATATGTTCGGCGGCGCGTTTTGCAGTTTCAGGTGAATTTAC
>Ga0316605_10001851_pt1 | contig 12129 bp, 9 predicted proteins | sample OWC_soil_day20_n_FD_207666 | JGI IMG/M metagenome (GOLD analysis project Ga0316605, IMG submission 207666) | Wetland soil microbial communities from Old Woman Creek delta, Ohio, United States - OWC_soil_day20_noCT | ecosystem: Environmental > Terrestrial > Soil > Wetlands | place: USA: Ohio... | reverse complement strand
GATGGGCTGGGTGGTCGTGGGAGACGAAAACTACGGGGAGGGCTCGAGCCGCGAGCATGCTGCGATGGAACCGCGCTGGCTTGGCGGGAAAGCCATCATCGTCAAGAGCTTCGCCCGTATTCACGAGACTAACCTGAAAAAGCAGGGGATGCTCCCCCTCACATTTGCTGATCCTGCAGACTACGACAGGGTGCGTGAAGATGACCGGATCTCCATTCTCGGGCTCACCTCCTTTGCCCCCGGAATTCCCCTGAAGATGGTTCTGAAACACCCTGATGGGACAGTGGACGAGTGCCTGTTGAACCACTCATTCAATGAGAATCAGATTGGATGGTTCAAAGCCGGGAGCGCGTTGAACCTGATAGCGGCTCAGACGAAGAAGGCGCAACAGGATGCGGGCCTCAAGCTCCCCTCAGTCCCGGCGGCGAAAAAGCAGCCCGCCGCCAGGAAGAGCGCAGGGCGCAAGCCGGCCGGAAAGGGGAGTGGGAAAGGCAAACCCAAGCCTCGCAAGGCGAAAAAGGTGAAGGCAACGAAAGCAAAAAAGGTTTCGCGGCGGACGAAAGTGGCAAAAAGAGGGCGAAAGTAGGCCGCCGACGGAACTACGTGAGGAGCAAAAGGGGTTGTATGGGTGTCTCATCACGCTTTCCATGCCTCGATGGCGAGCGTCCTGTGCGAACCAATCGCAATCCGGCTTCCTCAGATGGCTTCGTGGGAAAGACGCTTTTCGCGGGGAAGCATGGCTGGCACGATAGACACGTAAGCATTTTCTGTTCATTCACATAGGAGAGGAGAAGGGTATGCAATACGATCCGAGAGCAATTCAGCCATTCCGTGATGAATTGACGGCATTGGGCTTTCGTGAGCTCCGTACTGCAGATGACGTTGACACGGTGATCGATACGCACAAAGGGACAAACCTCGTCGTCATCAATTCTGTATGCGGCTGCGCGGCGGGAAAAGCCAGGCCCGGACTTGGCATTGCGTTGATGAAGTCTCAGGTCAGACCGGATTTGCTCACAACCGTGTTTGCCGGCGGGGATCTTGAAGCAACAGCGAGGTTGCGTCAGCGCCTCGACAATCTTCCGCCTTCTTCTCCCTCCATGGCGCTCTTCAGGGATGGACGGCTGGTGCATTTCATCCCGCGCTATCAGATCGAACGCCGGACCGCGTTTGAGATCGCCCAGCATCTGATGGAGGTGTTCAGGGAATTCTGCGGCCCGCAGGTCGTTCAAGAGGTCCCGCAGACAGAGTAGATGCCATGCAGGCCGATCTCAAGATCGGCCTGCGAGACTGGGCAACAAGCCCCGCGTTCGGCGGGGCTTGTTGCATCCTGAGAGGTCCTGGCGTTGACTCACATGTTTGCCACAATCGCCTTTCCGAATTCCGAGCACTTCACTTCGCGCGCCCCTTCCATGAGCCTGGCAAAATCGTACGTCACCACCTTCTGCCCGAGGGTCTTGTCCAGCGCGCTCATGATCAGGTCGGCCGCCTCGTTCCAGCCGATGTAGCGCAGCATCATTTCGCCGCTGAGGATCACCGAGCCCGGGTTCACCTTGTCCTGCCCGGCGTACTTCGGTGCCGTGCCATGGGTTGCCTCGAACACGGCATGCCCCGTGACATAGTTGATGTTTCCTCCGGGCGCTATGCCGATGCCTCCTACCTGTGCCGCGAGCGCATCGGAGATGTAATCGCCGTTCAGGTTCAACGTGGCGATGACATCATATTCCGAAGGCCGCGTCAGGATCTGCTGCAAGAACGCATCCGCGATAACATCTTTGATGAGAAGCTTCCCTTCCGGTCGCTGCCCCCCGCAGTCGTCCCATGTGACGACCCGGTCGGCGAACTCTTTCCTGGCAAGCTCATATCCCCAATCACGGAATCCCCCTTCGGTGAACTTCATGATGTTGCCCTTGTGCACGAGCGTCAGCGAGGTCCGCTTATTCGCGATGGCATACCGTATCGCCGCACGCACCAGGCGCTCGGTCCCTTCGCTGGATACCGGCTTGATGCCGATACTGCATGTTTCGGGGAAGCGGATCTTCTTGACACCCATTTCTTTCTGAAGCCATTGCACGACCTTGGCCGCTTCGGGTGTCCCGGCCTTCCACTCGATGCCTGCATAAATATCTTCCGTGTTTTCCCGGAAGATCACCATGTCGATCAGTTCCGGATGCTTGACGGGGGAGGGGACGCCATTAAAATAACGGATCGGGCGGAGGCAGACATAGAGGTCGAGCATCTGCCGCAAAGCGACGTTGATGGAGCGGATGCCGCCACCCACCGGGGTGGTCAGAGGCCCTTTGATGGCGACGGTGTACTCCTTGATGGCTTCCAGTGTATCATCGGGAAGCCAGGTCCCTTCACCGTAGACCTGATTAGATTTTTCCCCCGCATACACCTCAAACCACGCGATGGATCGGGCGCCCTTGTAGGCTTTGGCGACCGCCGCGTCGAAGACAAGCTGCGAAGCGCGCCAGATATCCGGTCCTGTCCCATCCCCCTCAATAAAGGGAATGATCGGATTGTCAGGGACCCGGAGTACTCCCTCCTCGATGGATATCTTCCGTCCGGCAACAGGCGGATTCAGCTTCGTGTACTTGGACATGGTTCATGGTCTCCTTATGGTTGGATATTGCGGCGGATCCGTTCGCCATTCTCGGCCATGGATCGTCCGGTATACGATTTCAGCATCGGGGCAAAACGAATGGCGTCTCCCACATAACGTGGAACGATATGAAGATGAAAATGGAAGACCGACTGCCCTGCAATCCGACCGTTGTTCGAGAAGACATTGAAACCCTCCAGGTCGAATGTTTTGACCAGCGCGCGAGCCACGATTTGTGTCGCATGCATGATGTCGTGGAAGCTCTGTTCCGGAAGGGTCAGGAAGTCAACGCAGTGCGATTTCGGTATGACCAGTGCGTGCCCGAAGTGGATGGGGCGAATGTCCAGCATCGCCAGCACGTTGTAGGTCTCATATAGTATCTCGGCCGGCGATTCCTTCTGTACGATTCTGCAAAAGATACAATCCATCGGAAAATATAAGAAAAAGAGCGGGGAAAGGCAATCAACCTTTTGCCACGTGAGGAGGAGAGAGCACAGGGCCCTCCGTCCGCCCTGATGACACATCTCGGTGTTCGCTCATGCGCACAGCGTCAAAGCAGTGTACGGGTGGATCCGAGGCCGGTCCCCACGCCTCAGTGTTCTCTCTGCGGCCTCCATGGCCGAGTTGTGCCCGGGCGTCAAGATTCGTCCGACGCGGTCTTCCTCTCGCGTTCTGACAATGGTGGAACAGAGGTTGCTTTTTACGGCCAGTTTCTCTACATTTTAACGATTTTCCTGAACACCCAATCCAAAGGAGCAACCATGAGACGCATCTATCCCATTACCATCCTCCTGCTCGTGGCGGTCTTCTTCTCGACGACCGGTTTTCAATGCGGTTCAGCGGAGTTGACCAGCGCGAAGTTGTACATCACTCAGAAGCAGTATGACAAGGCCGAAGCAAGCCTGATAAAGGAAGTGGAGAAGAACGATAAGAATGAAGAAGCATGGTTCCTGCTCGGCCAGGTCCGGATGGAGATGAAGCGGTACGACCAAATGCTCGACGCGTACAAAAAGGCCCTGGAGGTTTCCGATGTTCACAAGGCGGAGATCAGCCGGAACCGTCTTGCCATTTGGGCGATGATGTACAACGAAGGGGTCAAGAACTACAATGTTGGAAAAGACAGTGCGGGCGCGTACGACAAGGCACTCGAACAGTTCAACACCGCCATTGCCATGGAACCTGATAGCGCCGGAACGTATTATGTCGCTGCAATGGCCCACTTTGCAAAGAAGGACTACCAGAAGAGCTCAGAGATGCTCCAGACGGCTCTGGAGAAGCAGCCCAATTTCGCCGATGCGGCAAAATTCCTGGGACAGGTGGAGTACCAGCTCGCCAGTGAACGCCAGGCGGCCAATGATGAAGCCGGAGCCCAGAAGCATTTTGCCACCGCGATGAAGGGGTTTGAGACCGCCTACGCGGCCAACCCGAACGATGCAGAGAATATCACGAACCTGATCGACGTCTACGAACGTACCAAGAATGCCGACAAGGCATTGAATCTAACCAGGTCGGCTGTGGAAAAGGATCCGACCAACAAGACCTTCCGGTACGCGTACGGCGTTTTTCTGCTGAAGCAGGAGAACTACCAGCAGGCCATTGAGCAGTTCGACGCGGCCCTGAAGATTGATCCTGATTATGCCGACGCGCGGTACAATCTCGGCGTCTCCTATCTAAACTGGGGAGTCAATCAGAAGGAAGAGAGTGACAAGAAGGTGGAAGCTGAGGCGGCGGCCTCGGGGAAGAAAGGGAAGGCGAGGGACATAAAGGCGGATGAAAGCTACAAGGAGAAGTTCAAGCGGGCCCTTCCGTATCTCGAGAAGAGCGTGGAATCCCGCCCGGATGACGCGGGGCTCTGGCAGTCGCTTGGACGCCTGTACGCGATACTCAATATGTCCGACAAGTCGCAGGCTGCTTTCGAAAAGTTCGACAGTCTCACCAAAAAATAGCGAGAGTTGACACGCATGGCCCCGCCTTCGTGGCGGGGCTTTTTTTTTAGAGGAGAATGACCATGGCGGAACAACAACCAGCGGGACAACAGATCAATATTGAGCTCGGTGAGAAAGAAGCCGAGGGAATCTATTCCAATCTGGCGATCATCACCCATTCGCCGGCCGAATTCATCATCGATTTTACGCGGGTGCTGCCCGGCGTGCCAAAAGCGAAAGTGCATGCCCGGGTGATCATGACAGTCCAGCACGCCAAACTGCTGCTGCGGGCGCTTGAGGACAACATTAACAAGTTCGAGCTCAAGTTTGGTGAGATCAAGATCCATGGGGAGGGGCCGGGCAGCGGCTTCGGGTTCCAGCAAATGATGCCGGATGAAAAAGTACATTGACGAGAGCCTGACAGTGGCTCGCCGAATCCGGAGGACCGTCAGCGTTTCGTGCCCCTCCGGCGCACCTGCAGCACTCCCTCCATGGGATGGCGGACGAGGCCGGACTTAGCGGCCTCGGCCTTCGGGGTGGATGGAGAACAAGCGAACGAGCATTCAACGGTCGGTCACCCCTGTCTCTTCATTTTTGTAGTTTCAACAAAGTGCCTGCGGCGAAGGCAAGTCAAGATTTCCTCCCGGGTTGCGCCTCCCCCGTTTACCTATCTCTGACCCTCCCGGTTTTCCCCTCATTACACGCTATTTTCCCCGATTGTACCCCCTCTGTGATAGAAAACACAAGGGTACGAAGCTGGCATCACCTTTGACCCCGTATGTGGCTGCAGAGTACATAGGGAGGGGACTACGCCACAATGATAAAGCCAGGGGAAACGCCCCGCTTGATTGCCGGGAGAACTCCGCGCGTTCTATTGCGGGCAATCATCCTGCTCTTACCCATGCTTGCCGTCCAATGCTCCCGAGAATTGCAGACGCCCGTTGCTCCGCAATGGGACGTGGACCTCACCGTGCCAATCACGGACCGCACGTTGACACTCGGTGAAATGATCGAGCGAGACACGAGTCTCATTCATGTCGGTGCCGGAAACCAGCTGGTTTTTTCGCAGAGCGTTTCGGCGCCGCCGACATTTGTGGGCGATCAGATTTCATTAACTCCGTCGTACGGAACCGCGCAGTTGCGGCTGGGGCCGTTCAATGTGACCATGGATCCTGTCATCGCGAACATGAGCGTGCCGGGGCTTGTCCCCGGCTCTACCATGCCGATTCCCCCAAGTGCGTTCACACTTCCTGATGTTCCCGATGTGATCCCGCATGCGGCATCCGTGCGATGCAAGAGCGGATCGATCGGGATGACTATCCGAAACAACCTGCCGGTCGATGTGATCGGTACCGCTCCCGTCAGACTTGTGGACAACCAGGGAAGTGTCCAGGCATTCTTTGACTTCACCGACGTTTCCATCCCTACCGGAGAGAGCCAGACGGTGTACGACAGCCTTGAGGATCGTACGCTCGGCAACGGGACCAGCGTCAGCGGGCTTTCGTTCCGTACCGGGGGGTCAAGCGCGCCGGTGCCGATTCCGCCGGATTCCATGCTGGTTGCCACTCTGTTTGTGAGCGGACTGCGTGTTTCGGATGCACAATTATCCGGGCTGCCCGCGCAACGCCTGACAGACAATGACAGAGCCACCATCGACATTGTGGATTCGACGATCATCCAGGAAGTCCGTGCAAAGAGCGGGCGGCTCGCACTCGAGTTCAGGAACAGGATCGATCTGGGAGTCGTGTTGAAGTTCCGGGTCTCAGAACTCTGGCGCTCCGTCGGCGGCCGGTGGGTGCAATTTGAAGATAGTGTCGCGTTGTCGGCGTTGGGAGAAGCTTCTTATGATCTGGGGCTTGCCGGGTACCGGATAAGCTCTCCAACGGGAGGTCTGGTGACATCGATGGAGATCGTCAGCTCCGTCATCATCCCGGACGATATCACAACCCCCGTCGGGCTGCACGATACCGACAAGGTTGACGTCTCGATGCTCGCGCTTGCGCCGATCATCGTGGACAGTGCCTCTGCGGTATTGAAACCCACATGGATCGACCTGAACACGACGATCGGGCTGAACCGCGATCAGATGGTAGAGAAGTTCAAATGGCAACTCCTGATCCCGTCGGCGTCTCTTGTCCTGAACACGAGATCCTCCATTGGCTGCCCGGCGGATCTTTTCCTCACGCTGAGCGCGAAGAAGAATTCCGCCGGCGACCTTGCGGTGCTCGAGATTCCTGCCACGCAACGGCGTCTCAGCGGCGGGCAGGGGGTGATTACCTTCGATGAGACCGAGGTGGGGCGGTTCCTCAGCCAGATCCCCGGGGGCGTGCCCGACTCCATCCACATCTCTGGCAAAGTCCTCGTGAATCCGGCGGATGCATACTATCCGGGGCCTGCGGGTGTGCGGAGAATCGGGAGGAATTGCTCCTTCGGCGGCACCGTCAACCTCAATATCCCCCTGAAGATCGGCTTTGGCGGGTCGACCTACTGCGACACCGTCGGCGTTGGCGACGGGGACCAACACCGCGCCGATGGCGAGGTGGACGGGGTAAACAACGGTCGGGTATTGATGGAACTGGAAAATGCCCTGCCTATGCAAGTGGGCATATCGCTCAGACTCCTTGATTTCATGGGTCAACCCATGCTCGCAATTCCGCAGTCGGGCGTGCCGGTCCAGGTCACATCGGCTGCCGTCGATGCGCAGGGGAATGTGGTACTGCCCGCCCATAGCAGAGTGGTGCTCGAGCTGAATCATGCCGAGGCCCAGCTCATATCGCCGGCGGAGTTTGTCGAGTACACATTCGATCTTTCGACCTCGCTGGGAAGTCCCGCGGTCTATTTCAAGACATCTGATTATATCCATGTGCGATGCTGGTCCGAAATCTCGTACGGGGTGAACAAATGACCAGGCGCCCGATCTGTCGAACGTTGTTCCACCTTCTCGCCGGGGCCCTCATTCTTCCGGGGCTGCTCTCGGCCGGCGAACGGACCGACATCAAGGGTATTGGGATGGCGAGGACATATGCCGCTTCCACCTACGGGCTGGATGCCGCCGGTGTCAATCCGGCAAACCTGCTTGGCGGGGGGCAGAGCTACCTGATCCAGTTCGGGCTGGCCAAAGTCGGCATGCATGTCGGCAGTGATTTTCTGACCTACGACCTGTACGAAAAGTATTTCACGGGAATCGAGACCGATTCCGGCCGTGTCGGACGGTACCTGGGTGACGCGGAGAAACAGGAGATCCTGGACGGATTTCCCGACGGCGTGGGGACGATCGCGGCGGACGCCGAAGTCCGGCCCATCGGCTTAATGCTGAACCTGGGATCTGGCGCCCTGGCCCTGACCGTGACAGAACGGGTTGCCTCAACTGCAACCATCCCCCGGGAGTATGCCGATTTTCTCTTCTACGGCAATACACCCGGCTCCGCCTATGATTTCAGTCAGACACATATGGCGGGGTCATGGACGCGAGAGTACGGCCTCACCTACGCGATGCCTCTGCCTGGACTGGGACCGGTCAGCGACGTGACCGCGGGAATTGGGCTGAAATTGGTCCACGGTTATGCCTACGCGGAGGTCGACCGCTTCAATACGTCGCTGATCACAAGCACGACGGGCGTGCTCACCGGGACGCTGGACGTACATGCGCGCACGTCTTGTATCGATGCGCTGACGGACTCCTACGACGGCTCATTCGACCCGTTCCCCGCTCCTGCCGGGACGGGCATCGGTTTTGACCTCGGGATGGCTGGCAGCCTCACGGAGTACATGCGTGTTGGCGTGAGCGTTACCGATATTGGGTCGATAAATTGGACGCGGAACGTGGAGGAAATCTCCGCGGACAGTACGCTGGTGGTCTCCGATCCGCTTGATCCCGAACAGAGCAGTGGCGTGGAAGACGCCGTGAACGGGGAGTCACGTCCCGGGCCGGAGTTTGCCACATCGCTTCCGTCGATGCTGCGCATCGGTGTCGCCGCGGATTTGCACAAGCTGCCGTTCTTCAGATCGTTTCTCCCGGGTGAACTGCTGGTAGCTGCCGACTATAGCCAGGGGCTTGTCGAGACGGCCGGCTCAACGTTGACTCCGCGGTTCTCCCTCGGCATGGAATGGCGTCCGCTGCCGTTCCTTCCGGTGCGCACGGGAGTCTCATTTGGCGGCACGGACCACTACAACTGGGCGTTCGGCTTTGGGTTTCATTTCGGCCTGTTCGACATCGATCTGGCCACGGAAAATGTTTCGTGGTTGTTCGCGACACGAGGAACGTCGTATGGAAGCGCTGCGGTGGGATTGCGGCTGAACTTCTAGAAAACCAGAAACACGTCTGATATGGCGGGGGTTACAGGATATATCTGCTGAGATCCCTGTTCTTCACCAACGCGACAAGTTTGGACTGCACGAGGTTCTGGTCTACCACGACCGTCCGCTGGGGCATGTCATCGGGCGCATTGTAGAGAACATCCTCCAGCAGGGTCGTCATGATCGTGTGCAGGCGCCGTGCGCCGATGTTTTCGACCATCTCGTTCACTTCGCTGGCGATCTTCGCGATCTCCCGTATCCCGTCCTCGCGGAATTCGATCTTGAGCCCTTCGGTCTCCAGAAGGGCACCGTACTGCTTGATCAACGCGTTTTGAGGGAGCGTGAGGATTTTCACAAAATCATCCTCGCTGAGGCTGCTGAGCTCTACACGAATGGGGAAACGACCCTGCAGTTCCGGTATCAGGTCGGAAGGCTTGGACACGTGGAACGCTCCCGAGGCGATGAAAAGAATATGATCGGTCATGACCATTCCATACTTGGTCATGACACTGGATCCTTCGACGATGGGGAGAAGGTCGCGCTGTACGCCTTCGCGTGAGACATCGGGACCTGCCGTGTTCCCTTTGCTGCCGGCGATTTTGTCGATCTCATCCAGAAAGACGATCCCCGAATTTTCTACTCTCGTCAGAGCTTCTCGCATCGCGGCATCCTGGTCGATGAGCTTCTGTGCCTCTTCGTTGGTAAGGATGACCCGCGCTTCTCCCACGGCCACCTTTCGTCGTTTCATCTTCTTGGGCAGCAGGCTGCCAAACATGTCCTGCAGGTTGACACCCATATCTTCGAGATTCATCGGCCCGATCACCTGCATCAGAGCGTTGTTCTGGGCAGGCACGTCGAGTTCGATCATGCGGTTTTCCAGCAGCCCTGCACGGAGCCGTTCACGCAATTTCTCGCGGGTGCGATTGTGGTCGTTCCCTTCCTCCGGTTCACCGCTGTCCGGGGTCTCAAAGCCGGGGGAACGCTGCTTGCGTGTTGGGGGCATGAGCAGATCCAGCAGCCGCTCTTCACCGAGCTCCTTGGCCTTGTCGTTGACTTCGGCTCGCCGCTCCGCCTTCACCATCGTGATCGCGTATTCGGTCAGATCGCGGATGATCGACTCGACATCGCGGCCCACATAGCCCACCTCAGTGAACTTGGACGCTTCGACTTTGATAAAAGGCGCGTTCGCGAGCTTGGCGAGGCGCCGGGCGATCTCGGTTTTTCCGACCCCGGTGGGACCGATCATGATAATATTGTTCGGCATGATCTCTTCCCGCAGGCCGGGGGGGACCTGGAGCCTTCGCCACCTGTTGCGCAGTGCAATGGCAACCGACTTCTTTGCGGCATCCTGGCCGATGATGTACTTGTCCAGTTCGTGGACGATCTGTCGCGGCGTCAACTCTTCTGATGGACGGGGATGGTCGTTGTGCTTCATGCCTGGTTCAGGTTGCTTCGTCGCATCGTTCCTACAGTTCTTCTATCGTGATGTTCCTGTTCGTGTAAATGCAGATATCCGCCGCCGTCTGCAGCGCTTCCTCGACAATCTCCCGGGCAGAGAGGTTCGAGTGTTTGATGAGCATGCGCGCGGCCGCAAGGGCGAAGCTTCCGCCGGAGCCGATGGCCACGATGCCGTCGTCCGGCTCGATGATTTCTCCCGTCCCGGAGATGACGAGTGATTTCTGGCCATCGAGCACGGCCAGCAGCGCCTCGAGCTGGCGGAGGTACTTGTCCGTGCGCCATTCCTTCGCAAGTTCCACGGCTGCACGTTCGAGGTTCCCGCGGTATTTGTCGAGATTGTCCTCGAACTTCCCGAACAGCGTGAAAGCGTCAGCGGCTGCGCCGGCAAAGCCGCCGAGGACGCGGTCGTTGTACATCCGGCGCACTTTGCGCGCGGAATGCTTCATGACCGTCTGTCCCACGGTCACCTGGCCATCGGACCCGATCACGGTTTTTCCGCGGTGGGTCAACCCGATGACTGTCGTCGCTCTGATCAATGCTGGCATATGGATGCACGACCCCGGTGGAGGAAAACTACGCCAGTCTGCGGCGCAGGCGGGCAACAGGAATTTGCATGGCCTCGCGGTACTTGGCCACAGTACGCCGGGCGATGTTGAGTCCCTGGGCATTCAGCAACTCGCCGAGCTTGTGATCGCTCAGCGGCTTGCGGGGATCTTCGGCGTCGATAAGCGCCTTGAGCTTCTTTTTGACCTCCTTGTTGGAAACTTCTTCGCCGTCAGCAGTGCTGATGGAGTCGCTGAAGAAATGGCGCAGGGAGAACACCCCATAGTCCGTCTGAACATACTTGCTGTTGACCACCCGGCTGATGGTGGAAATGTCCATCATGATCACTTCGGAGATATCCTTGTAGATCATGGGCCTCAGCCCCTCGCCGGTCTCGAAGAACTCGCGCTGTTTTTCGACGATCGTGCGCATGACCTTGAGCATGGTCTCGCGCCGTTGGTGGATCGAACTGATGAACCACTTGGCGGCTTCAAAGCGCTGACGGATAAAATCCTTGGCCTCGGCCGAGACACCGTTCTTTTTCCGCTTGGACATCAACTCCTTGTAGGCCCGGTTGATGCGCAGCGGCGGTATGTTCCTGTCGTTGAGGGAAATGATAAAATCGTCCTCAGATTTTGTGACGATGAAATCCGGCACCACATAGTTCTCCTGGGCGGAAAACTCTCCCTCGCCCGGTTTCGGGTTGAGATGCTGGATCGTATCGATCACCCGCTTCAGCTCCTCGTGGGAGATCCCCAGTTTTTTGGCCAGGTCCTCGAAGTGCCGCATGGTGAAATCTTCGTAGAATTCCGTCAGGATGCGATGGGCAAGGCTTTTCAAATGGAGATCGAGGGAGGAAGCGTCGAGCTGGACAACAAGACATTCCTGGAGCGTTCGCGAGCCGATCCCGACCGGGTCCAGGCGCTGAATCTTCTTCAGGACCGATTCGGCCTTTTCCATGGTGATGGTCGTATTGTGCGTCAGGTTCAGGTCCTGCACGATCGCCGCCAGGTCGCGCCGCAAATAGCCGTCTTCGTCGATGTTGCCGATGATCTCCTGTCCAAGAAGATCGTCTTCTTCGTCCAGGTCGAGGAGGGTAAACTGTTCGAGGAGGCGGTGGTAGAGGGGGACCGTATCGGGGAGGGGGAACTCATCGCGCTCTTCATCGTCGAACGTCTGCTGGGTCTTGAAGCCGGAGGGATCGTCGTTCATGTAATCGTCGATCGTGTACTTGTCCTCCTCCGCCTCTTTAATCTCCTCAGTCTTGGTTTCGGCAGATTCTTCGGCTGGTGTTTCGTCCTT
>Ga0316605_10001850_pt1 | contig 12136 bp, 9 predicted proteins | sample OWC_soil_day20_n_FD_207666 | JGI IMG/M metagenome (GOLD analysis project Ga0316605, IMG submission 207666) | Wetland soil microbial communities from Old Woman Creek delta, Ohio, United States - OWC_soil_day20_noCT | ecosystem: Environmental > Terrestrial > Soil > Wetlands | place: USA: Ohio... | reverse complement strand
CCACCGTCAGAAAAAAAAGCGCCGCTACCTGGTTGAAGGCGATAAATGGGGTGATTTTGAACTCCGGGTAGAGCACCGACCAGCCCTTCAGCACGGGCTCGAAGAGCATCGCCGAGGCGAAAAAGACATGCCCGTAGGCGAGCAGGACCCCCAGCATGAAGGCCGAGGCGGAGACCACCACACCCTCCCAGAAGCGCATGAGCAGCACATCCGAAGTCTCCCAGCCGACGGCCTTTAGGATGCCGACCTCCCGTTTTTCCTCGGCGCTCATGCCGGTGGCCTTGTCCCAGGCCAGGATAATGAAGCTGAACACGGCGCCCATGAGGATGGCCAGCATCAAGCTCGAACGCCAGCTGAAAACCGCGTCATAGGTCCTCAGGATTTCGTCCCTCAGGATCGGGCGGGTGTCCGGGAGCAGCTGAACGATCTTCGTCGCGATGGTTGCAAGTTCCTTGGGGTTTCTGACCTTGATCACCAAGTCGGTGGCCACTTCCTTGGTCATCGCGAACATGCCCCTGAAATCACCCTCCGACATCGTCACTAGGTCGGCGGATACCAGCTCCGACCCGGCGGAGAAGATCTCCCCGATCTGAAACGTCAGAGGCTCGCCGGTATAGCCCCGGAAGGATAGGATGTCGCCCTCGTAGGCCAGGCGCTTTCTGGAGATCCCTTTCCCGATGGCGATGTTCCCCTCGCCGAGCGTAAAGTTCTCCGGCACCAGCAAGGTGTAGTTGGCCCCCACCACCGGGTCGAAGTAGTACCCCCAAAGGCGCTCCTTGACGGACTGCACCCCCTTGATCTGACGGATCTTCTCCATGTAGGCCGTCGGAATGAGATCGTGTCGGCCGGCCACCATCTTCTGGACGATGATCTCGGGGGACCCGTGCAGGATGAGGTGGGCCTCCCGGCGCATACCTTCGGTGAAAAACATGACCGACCCCAGGACGAACACCACCCCGGTGTAGACCGCCAGCAGGGAGACGTTCTTTCCTTTGCGCCTCAGGAGCGCCGAGAGCGTGAAGTCCACCATGTTTCGCTGTTTTTCGACCCAGGCGCGCATGGCTTTCACTTCAGATGGTGCGAAGGGCCGATGACGGACCCTGTAGGAAAATGTTCCAGGGAGACGGGGTGATCCTGGAAGGCAGTATGCCGGTCGGCCTGGGAAGGGTGGCGCGTGTAGCGCGCTTCGGTGCAAAGGGCGAGATCGGTGAGATCATATTTCTCGACCATTTGCGCCTGCTGCTGAAGCCGCGGCAGATTCCGCGCAGCCTGGACCTCAGCGTGCAGGAAGGCGATACCGATGAGCAGCGTGCTTGCGGTTATGAATAGAAAAAACAGATCCGATTTTCTTGCAGACAACATGTCGCCTTCCTTCGATTCAACAGCCGGCGCACCCTGAAACGGCTGTCGGCCTCGTGCGACCGTCTCAAAACAAGGACGCCAGCAGCCGCTCCAAGCCGCTCTTGGTGATTTCGCCGATAATCTTGAACTTTATCAAGCCGTTCCGGTCGCAGATGAACGTCGTGGGCAGCCCCGTGACGCCGCACTGTCGGGCGGCTTCCGAATTGGGGTCCATGAGAATGGGGTATGAGATAGTCTCGTTTTTCAGGAAGGCGGCAATGGTCTGGTTGTCCTCGCCGACGTTGACGGAAAAAGGCATCAGGCCCTTATCCCTGTAAAGGCCGTACATGGATTCCAGGGCGCGGATTTCCTTTATGCAGAAGGGGCACCAGGTCGCCCAGAAGTGGATAAGGACCACTTTGCCCTTGAAATCGTCCGGTAGGGCCACCGGCTTTCCCTGGCGGTCCGAAACGGCGGTTTTGGGAAAAGCATCGCCGGTCTTTAGGGCCGCATCGGCGGTCGGCAGCCCCGGCGGCAGAAAGAGGGCCACGACCAGCACCGGTAGAAGAAACCAGGGCTGAAAAGGTCCTGCGAACAATCTTCTCCAAGAATAGTTGCTGGTTTTCCGGTGGTGATTCATCGGATTTCCCTATCTATTTTTCCCCTTTTAACATCGGGAGAGTGAGGAATTTCGTTCATTCGCCGCGAAGTTGGCCCGAGAGCAAAGCGCGGTAATCCAAGCCGATCTTGCGCATATTTTCCCTGACTCGCTTCAACTCCTGACGGATCGGTTCCCTTTCGGCGGGGTTGACCTTGCCCATCAGTTTTTCCTGCACCTCGATCATGTCCGTCAACAGTTGCATTGCATCCTGCATGGACAGGATGTACAGCACCTCGCGCACGGTCAGGCCCAGGTCCATGTTGTCTCTCATTACAGCCGGGGGCGGCGCCATTTTAGTGCTCGCCTTACCACTGGGTACTTTCGGCCCGGCGGGTGCATTCGCTTCGATGATTTTCTTTTTAGGAGGCTCTCGGCCTGCGCATATGAAATCTTTTTCTTCCAGGGACAGATCGTGCAGCTCGATGGAGAGGTATTTGGAGCCTCGTAGTTTCATGAGGGATAATTCTGTTGCAGGGCTTACCCATTTCCAACTGTGCTTTAGTTCATAAATGGTCCCGCTGGTATTTAGGCTTGCAGCTTTCCCATATCTTTTTTCGTAGAATTCCAAGACCATCGCATAATCGGCGCCCTTATCTTCCGTTGTGGTTCTGTGGATTGCTTTTATCGCCCCCGGAGACTCACAAAAGCTTACCTGAACCCAATTCGATCCTTCCATCTCATCAAAATCAGCGGAGACATACCCCTCGTCATTTTCTAAAAATGCTATCGGACCCGAATCATTTTCACGTGTCGCCTTGATTATGTTTTTGTATCGTTCAATGCGATCCAAGCATACGCGTTCGACGCACCTGGGGGGCTTGAGAGGCTGCCCTGCAAAAGCAAGCATGGAATGGAAGACCCAAAAGATGGCAATTGAAAGACAGGCGAAGCAAACAGCCATGATCCCACCGTAAGTGACACAATGTTCTGCGGAGCGATACTCTCTGGCAAAGCAGATCAATCGTCTTCCGTGTCCATCGGCTAATCCCCCCGGATTTGGCCTGATAGCACTTCACGGTAGTCGGCTGAAATTTTTCGTGCCTGCTCCTTGATGCGCGCCAGCTCTTTTCGAAGAGACTCTTTTTCCGCTGCCTTGGGTTCGGCCACCAGCTTTTCCTGAATGGCAAGCAATTCCGTCATCACCTGCAAGGCATCCTGAAGGGACAAAACGTACAGCACTTCCCGCATGGTCAGGCCCTGGTCCATGGTGCGACCCATGGGTGCCATCGTCTGCTGCGGATTGCCCTGGGGTGCCTGCAGGGGTACCTGCGCAGTGGATGCGGCAGCCTGGCCGCGCATGCCCGGCATGCCGGTCATTCCACCCATCCCCGTCGTGGATCTTTGCCTGTCGTTCTGAGAGCCGCCCTGGTTGAACCCGGGTTGTGCCGGGGAAACCTTGGAAGGCTGCGGCACCGGCTCGGCCGCCGTGGCATTCCGATTTCCGATGGCGATGGTTTCCAAGGCATCGGGCAGAGGCAAAACCAACGCAAGCAGCAAAGCCAAAAGCACGGTCAAGCACCTGTTCATTCCTGCCTCCCTGGTTGTATCGTCCTTACGACCGTCTGGGGCATGGCTTCCAAAATTAAGCCTTCGCAGCCGATACCCCTGGTCGCAAAGGTTGAGATGCTATTCCGGCAAAACGCGGCCTTATTTCTTGAATCTTCGGCTACGGAAGGTCACCCAGAAAAAACCGGCGATGGTCATGATTGCCAACGCCGCATGGGCCCCTGGCCCCTGAGAGTAACCCGATGCTCCAATGAAGCAGCCTGCTCCGCCTCCTCCACCACCTGAGGAAGGTGGCGCTGCAGCCACGGAAACCTGGGCTGCGTAAACGTTGGCCTGGCATCCGTACCGGTCGGTGACTCTGAGCACCACGTTGCCGGTGAAGGCCGCAGCGTACGTCGTCGTGCAAACGTCGCTGGTGCAGTCTGTAAGGCCGTCTCCGTTGAAGTCCCATTCGTAGGCGTACGGTGCCGTACCGCCCGTAACGCTGCTTGTGAAAGTCACCTGCTGGCCGGTCACGGGCGACGCCGGGCTGAACGTGAAGGTGGCGGGAATGGGTGTGCAGGCCGCCCAGCCGTTGGCGATCACAATGGATGACGCGCACCCGTTGGCATCCGTCACCGTAAGCGCCACCGAGCCGGTGTAGGCGCTTGCAAAGGTTTGGGAGCACACGGCGTCGATGCAATCGGTGATGCCGTCGGCGTTGAAATCCCAGGCATAGCTGTAGGGCTGGCTCCCGCCGGACACGGTGCTCGTGAATGTTATCAGCTGGTTGGCGGAGGCGGGAAACGGCACGGCCGAGATATCGACTTGCGGGCGGATGCAGGGCATCCCGAGCGCGGCATAGGCAGCGGCCGCATCGACGCGCCCGTTGCCGTAGACATTGTCGGGTCCGACCTCGCCCAGATCGGCGGCGGATCCGGTCAAGGCCGACTTCAGCTGGGCCAGCGTTGCATTCGGAAACGCGCTCCTTTGCAATGCCAGCACGCCGGAGGCATGCGGGGCTGAAAAGGATGTCCCCGTGCCGCTGACGTAGAAGGGGAAACCGCCGAATGATAGGTCTGCGGTTCTGATGGCATCCCCGGGGGCCACCACGTCCGGATAGATCCTGCCGTCGCAGGTCGACGGCCCGCGGGCGCTTGTGGGGTCGATGACATTAAGGTCATTGACAGAGCCGACGGCAATGGCGCCTGTGTTGTTGGCCGGGCTGATGCTGGTTGCCGCACCCGGCCCTGTGTTGCCGGCGGCAAAGACAACCGCAACCCCGGCGGCATTGAGCGCGTCGATGTCGGCCTGGAAGGTGCTTTCACAGATCCCCGGAAGGTTTTGAAAACCCCACGAGGCGTTCACCACGTCCGGCGCATCGTCCGTGGCCGGGTTGCCGTCGGGGTCCAGGAACCACTGGAACACCTGGTGAATGATGCTGTCGAAGGTGTTGCCTGCATCGTCGAACATCCTGGCGGCGATCCACTTCGCGGCCGGTGCGGCCCCGATGGTTGTCCCGCCGGCGCCGCCGCCGACCATGATGCCCAGGATGGAGGTTCCGTGCCCGTCGTTGTCAAAAGGTGTCGCATGCACCCCGTAAGGATCGAACCAGCTGTTGGTCCCGCCGCGCCAGGTGCCCACCAGGTCGGGATGGTTGACGTCCGCCCCGGTGTCCATGACGGCGACGACCGAACCCTGTCCGAAAACGCCCTGCAGCCAAAGGTCGTTGGCATTGATCGCGCCGATGTTCGCCTCGGGTGGTGGAAAGCTCTGCAGCAGAATTTCCGCGGCCGTGATTTTCCTGTCGATTTTCAGGCTCTGCACGTCCGGATGGGCCGCCAGCTCCTGGATCACCTTTGCTGATGCTTTGACAGCCAGGCTGTTGATCATCCAGAGATGACGGATGCCCCGGACGCCTCGATTCTGCAGGAGCGATCTCACCCCCCGCTGGTCGCTTTCGGCCGTGGTCTTCATTTCCCTTGCCATGAGTGCCCGGCGCTGCGGCCGGGGCATGTTCCGCAGCGACTGCAAATCGGGTTTCTGGGCGAACTCCACGATCACCCGGATTTCGTCCTCCGGCGCGGCCGCCTGCAACTCGGCTTGCAGCGCCGGCTCCTTCAGGGCCGCCTGCAGCGGATGGACCGAGCAGGCCAGGAGAAAAACGGCCAGAAAAATACCGCGGAACAAGGATATTCTATTCGTGCTCATTAGGCTTCTCGCTTGGTGTGGGAGCGGCATCTCATGGGCGCCGTAGCCTTCAGCGAAAGCCGGCTGCCGCGATTGCTATTATGGTTGAGGGCCACACCCACAAGAGGGTTTACTTCCATGTCATTGCATATCATTCCAGATGGGAGATTGCGTTTTCCAACACCTCTTCAAGTACCGTCCGAAGCGCAACGCTGCCGCTGAAGACCGTGTCCTGTGCGTATGAGAGCTCTTCGGCAATCTCCCAGGCGATCGTGCCTTCATTGGTATTCCAGATTTGAAAAACCATCCTCAGGTCCGCTTTCCTTGTTTCAATGAGGCGCAGTCCGAAAACTTGAAACCGGTCCTTGTTGCCCTGACTGAAGCCGGCCAGTTTAATCTGTGCAACGTACTTGACCCCTGTCAAATCGCCGACTTTCTTCAACATGTCCTTTTTAAAGAGACCGGTATCGCGGTAATCGATGTACATTTCTTTATATCGCTCGGCTAAACCGGCTCGGTTGACAGCGCTGAGTGTTTCCGCCAGGGCGACGCAGCGTATGTCCGGCCGCTTCTCTTTCAAAACCTCCGCAGCGATAAGCGCCAGACTCTGCTTTTCCTCCTCCTGTCCTGTCACCGTGGACGGCGTGATGAAGGCAAGGCCGTGGGTCTCAAGTTCCCCCTTGCCCAGAGAGAAGTCACGGTGTTTATCCGTGAATTGCTTCTGGGGAATGAAACAACCGGTCACCAAACCCGCCGCCAGCAGCAGGGTTGAGCAGACTTTTACGTAAGCTTTCATGGCCGTTTCTCCTATCAAATCGCCTCACCTTATAAGCAGTGTATCCCTCCGGCGTCGATTAAGGTTTGCCCGTGTCGCCGGTTTTTTGCAAAGCCGGGGTTTCGGCGGGAACAGGCGCTGCGCCCGAACTATCCACCACGATGCCGTCCTTCCTGAAATCTCCGATGATGAGGCTGACGCTGCTGCCCTCCTTAACCATCCGATTCGGATTGGAAAAGAGCATGAAGTAAATCCTGCCCGCCTCGGGCTTGAGTGTGGTCTGGCGCATCGAGCCGGCCTTGGTCACCGGAACGGGCAAGGTCTTGCCCGTTTTTCCGTCCAGCAGATAGGCTTTCTTATTCTTGTCGAGGACGGCCTTCGCTTTTTCCGGGTCGATGACCTGGAACCGCAAATCCAGCATTTGGCCGCCGGCGGTCGGCCGCACGCTGACGATCTTGATCCCAAAGTTTTTCTCGGAATCCGAAAGCAAGCGGCTCTCGGGTGGTGTTCCCCCGGCGCCGGCAACTGCGCAGGCGGGCAAGACTACGAACCCGCTGATTGCCAATGCTGCAAGAAAGACAGACAATCGAACTGGAAGTGTTGCCCTACAAGCCATGTAGCGCCTCCAGATGGTTTCTTTCATGGTATTTCGCCCGTCTAAGGAAGTGCAAGCCGCTGCTACTTTGCAGCGGCTTGCCAAGGGCTTTTCCTTTCCGGTGTCCGCTTCGAACGCCGGAAGTGATCATGCATTGTTTTTTTGAGAAACGTCAGTTCAACAGGGTGTTGATGAAGCAGCCGCCCCCGCCACCTCCGCCACCCCCACCGCCGCCGCTGCCGCCTTGGACCACGGTCCCGGTGGTCGGAGGAGCGGGAAGGCCGGGAATAACCTGGCCGGTCGAGGTTCCGCCCCCGTTAGCCGTGCCCAGGCTGACGTACCCCCTGCGGTCGAAAAGCGACATCATGACGCCGCCGGTTTCCGGTGTCACAATCACGTCCAAGGTCTTTCCCGCCAGCAGGCCGATCGCATTCCTTTTTTCCGTGGGGTAGGGACTCAGGTTACCGTCCTCTGAAAGCGTGGTCATGGAGGCCCCCAGCAACTCAGGAATGCGGGTCAAGAGCCCCGCGTTGAGAAACCTTACCAGAACGCGGCTTCCAACGGCGATGGTCGGCACCACCCCGGTCATGGTGTATTCGGCCTGCCCGTTGACGAGAAAGTACTTGGGGGCGTAGTCGACCGTGCTGGTCATCGCCAAGCCGGGGCCGAAGGTGCCGCCGGCCACGGCGGCATGCAGCGCCGGGTCGATCTCGCTGAGAAAAAGGATGGCTTCGTTGTCGTAGGCGATCCCCGTGTAGGCCTGGTTAGTCGCGGCGTCTTTCTTGACTCCGCCGAAAAGACCCATCTGCACCTGAACCGCCGCATGGGACCCGCTCAGGTACAGGTACGTGCCCGGCCGGAAATTGGTCCAGGTGTAGGTCGCTACCCCACCGCTCGCTGGCGCTTCGGCTGTGAAAGACCGGACCCTGGAGCGTCCCTGGGCGTCGGTGAAAAACACCGGGGTCATGGTCGCAATCTGCCCGGGGATCACCAGCGAAACGGGCTCCGGCAGGTTGTTTTTAAGATGGAGCGTCAGGGTGGTGTCCGTCACTGGCACCGTCAGCATGGGGCCCGGGGAGGTCACCGTACCGTCAACCGTTGCGAAGTTGTTGTCGGCATCCAGGGCGAAGCCCCAAATGGTCACCACCGTGTTGTCCGGCATGGTCAACTGCCTGACGTCCGCTCTGAGGTAGAACTCGGCCGCCGATGCAGCACCTGCGAAGGCTACGAGCAACCACCCCGCAAGAAGCAACGAGGTTATCCGGATTGGTTTTTTTCGCATGATCAGTTCCCCTCCATGAGCATAACGCTAGGATGTTCGATAAGGACATGTGTCATCATTCCGCCGGGGAAGATGTCGAAGTTGACCATCTCTTTCTCGTTGTGGGAATGCCACATGAAGAAATAGCCCCCGTTGGGATTGAGGCCGCCTTCACCGGGAGGCAGCGACCCGCCGCCGCCCAGGAACGGGCTGCCGCTCCATTGCCCCCCAAAGGTAACTTCCAGGTCGCTTGGCAGCTGCACCGGCAAGGGCTTGCCGTGGTCCGGCGCATATTCCCCCGGCTCCAGCGGATCGGTGACCAGGTGCCCGTAAATGTCCCAGCCGAGCTTTTCGCCGGTCCAGGTGAAGATCGCGTCCACCGTGCCTCCGGGGAGGACGGTGATGGTGAAGTCCGACACGGCCAGGTCGGCCCCTAACCCGGGAGCGCTTTCCAACAGCTTCCCGTCGCGGGCGATGGCAAGCGAGTTGTTCCCGTGGTGATGGAAGGGGTGCATGTCCCGGCCGCCGCCGACGAGCCGCAGCAGGACTCTGTCCGTGGGGTGCATCATCGCCATGGCGCCGTAAGGCTGGTGGGGCAGCCAGGGCACGCCGTCGGCCAGCATGGTGTCCGGCGCGCTGCGGCCGTTGATGAACCAGGTCACGGGGAAGAAGGCCGTGGTGTCCACGTTTATGGCGCCGGCGGCGATACCGCTGGCGACGGCATTATGCATCGGAACGTCCATTTCCGTCAGTAGGAAAAGGTTTTCGTAAGTGTACTGCGAGTCCGCATGGCCGTAAGCCGTGGGATTCATGGCATCAAACCCGGCCGGCCTGACGATGATGGCGCCCACCATTCCCATGTCCACCTGCAGCCCGACGTTGGTCCCGCTGTGATAACTGTAGGTGCCCGGATTGGCCGCGGTGAACGTGTAAGTCACAGTGGTGACCCCACCCGGGGGCGCTTCCTGGGTCAGCTTCCCGGCAACTCCGCCCGAGGCCGTGGCAGCGTGGCCGGGGAAAACGATGGAAACGTTGCCGGCCGGCGCCGGCAGCTCGTTTTTCAGCGTGACGATTATCGTGGCGCCTTGGTTGACGATCAGCGTCGGGCCCGGGTACTGCATCCGGCCGGCGCCGGATGCATATCCCCAGCTGTAAATCGAGCTTCCGTCGGCGGTGCTGATGTAGCCTTCCCGGGCGACCAGGTCGAAGGCCGTCCCGGTGAGGCCCGTGATGGCGGCCTGGACAGGGATGACGCCCGCGAGCAACATCAGCACCAGGGCGAGTCCGATCGCGGCCTGCTTTGCTGCCTTGTTCATGTCGAACCTCCTTGTATCTGCTTTCGTGTAAGAAGTATTTCCGTATCCGTTTTCCATTTCAGGCCGCCTGATCCTTACGGTGCCGGGTTGATCGTGATCGTCGTCATCATCCCGCCGTAGTCCTCGGTATCGTTGCTCAGGTGGTTGAGGTTGGTGACGTAGAGAAAGTAGGTCCCGGCCGGGACATTCCGGGTGTCCAGAATGACATCGGCCGCCTCGCCGCCGCCCAGGTCCACGGAACTGGTGTTGTAGTAGAGATTTTTGCCGGTCGGCCCGCGCAGGATGCGTGCGCCCTTGCCGACTACTTTCATGGGAATCCCCAGGGCGGAGAGAGTGTGAAAGCTCGTAGTGGAAAGACTCGAAATCCGCAGCAGGATTTTCTCGCCTTGGGCGGCCTGGATATGGGCATTGACTTTCTGGGATGCCTTGTTCGGTCCCCAGCCCACGTCGGCCGCGGTGTTCATGAGCTCAGCCGAATTGACGGTATCGGGGTAGCCCCGACCGTTGAGCATGGGGTAGCGATCCACCATCAGCGCAAAAGGCAGCGGTTGGACGCTGAAGGAGGCGTCGTGGAAGTCCGGATCGAAGCTGGCGATCTGAATCGGGTAGTCCACGTTATATCCGGTGGACCCGTCGCCGTCGTTGTAGGCGAACTTGGTGTACGTTCGCCCGGAACCGTCAGGGTCCGCGTAAGAGGTTCCGTCCTGCCTGGGGGTGACGTACAATTGGCCCAGCATGCCCATCTGCATGTGTTCGGCAGCCTCCACGTGGCAGTGGTAGATGAAGGTGCCCGGTTCGGCGTTGTAGTAGAAGTAGGTCAGGCTGGAGCCCATATTGATCGAGATGGAGGCGTCCGGAACCCCGTCGAACACGGCGGCGGCGTTGGGAAAGCCGTGGTAGTGCACCGTGTGGGGGTCGAAGAGGTCCGGCCGCGCCATCATGCCGACGTTGGTGAGGGTAAGGTAGAGCTTCTGACCCTCCTTAACCTTGATGGTGGGCGCCGGGAAGTTGGCGTTGACCATGCCCTCCATCATGACATCGGCGACCGGGATAGCGGTGACGTCGCTGAATCCGAAGATGTACTGCAGCTTGCCGTCGGCCATGTTGACGAAACCGTCGCCGGCGGCCAGGTGCTTGCAGACGATGTCATTGTCCACGATCCCGTCGCCGTCGGTGTCTATGCCGTCGGTGTCCGCCGGGCATTGCACAAGGACCTCGGCTACGGCATGGGATGCCACCAGGCCGTAAACCAACGTAAAGGCAAGTAGTACGCGAAGAACCGCCGTACCCTTCGATGAATCACGTCTGGACTTTCGGCGAATAAATACTACTGCCGCCAGCAATCCAAGGCCGTAAAGCGCGAGGGTCCTGGAGGTGTTACGGGACGACTCTTCCTCAGATGCGGAGGCAATGAAGCAGCCCCAGCCGCCGCCGGAACCGCCGCCGCTGCCGCCGGGATTCAGCGCGAGGACGCCGATTCCGCCGTTCGGGCCCCACAATACGGCGTCGGTGTAGGCGCCGGTATAGGTCAGCGGGCCGAAAGCCACATCGATGGCGTTGCCGCCCTCGTCCACGGCAATGGCCGTCTGAATGGCGGTGATTTCAGTTACGCCGGGGATGCCGCGGGCACCGTTGAAATAGGCGCCGACCAGTCCCGGATCGGCTGTTGAGTTGGAACCGGCGTAAACGGCCGAGTCCAGCGCGCTCGGTCCCAGGGAGGTGAGAGTCCCGCCGACAGGGTTCATCTGGTCGGCAGCGCCCAACACTCCCAGATCCCAGAACACCGGAGGAGCACCGGCGCCGATATCCGGAACCAGGGCCGGGAGGGCGGGTGCGAGCGGGGCCGGGTCCCAGGTAAAGGTCCGATTCTGCCAGATGATATTGCCGGCGAACGGATCCGGGTCTGAAAAACCGTTGACGACTCCCAGGGCCGCGTTCAGGGCCGGAGTGTGGGCCCTTGAGACAATACCGGCCGGCTGGTTTTCCGATGGGGCGGCCAGGCCTTGGGGGAAAGCCAAGCTTGCCGTGGCCGTGCTGTCGTTCTGAGCGATGGTATTGTTGGAAATGTTCACGGCCGCTGCATCCTGCATCGAGATGCCGCCGCCGGCGAGACCGCTGACATTGTTCACAATCACGTTGTCGGTGATGGTGACAGGGCTCGTGTTGGTGGAGCGCAGGGCGATGCCGCCGCCGTCGCCGGCGCCTGCCATGTTGCCCTGGATGCGGTTGTTGTCGACCAGGACTGTTCCGGACCCGGGTCCGACCGGGGTCCCCAAGGCCGGCAAACCCGCTACGAGCAGCCCGCCTCCGACGACGGTCAGGCCCTGGTTGAAGGACTGGTTGAAGGCGATGGTATTTTCGTTGATGGTGCCGTTGCTGGCGCCGAGGTGGCCGATGCCGGCGCCGTCCCCGGAGGTGAAGTTTCCAACGATGAAGTTTCTGCGGATGGTGTAGCCGTCGGCACCGGTATGGATGGAAATGCCGCCGCCGGCCCCGTTCAGCCCTCCGTTCT
>Ga0316605_10001846_pt1 | contig 12151 bp, 11 predicted proteins | sample OWC_soil_day20_n_FD_207666 | JGI IMG/M metagenome (GOLD analysis project Ga0316605, IMG submission 207666) | Wetland soil microbial communities from Old Woman Creek delta, Ohio, United States - OWC_soil_day20_noCT | ecosystem: Environmental > Terrestrial > Soil > Wetlands | place: USA: Ohio... | reverse complement strand
TCATATCTGCTTCTACGGTCTCAGATTCACTGCAGATGTCAGCCTCATCACAAAGCTTTAAGTAGTAGCTGTATGTCTGGCCTTTTTCTGCAAGTGAATCGGTAAAACTGTATTCACTTTTTTTACGGTCATCAACTCTGAACTGTCCGATTTTTTCAAATGTCCTCGGACAGTCTTTGCAGACATTTCCCGGACTGCCCAACCGGCTTCTCTCGATGCCAATATAACTGGTCCTGCCGGCAGGGTCGTTCAGTGTCCAGGTCAGCACGATGGTATTCTCATCGGCCTTCGCCGCCATTTTCTGCACAACCGGCATCTGCAAAGCAGCAGACACCAGCGGCTCAGGATTGCCTTTCAATCCGCAACCGGCAAGTAAAAGAACCAGGACCACACCCCATAATATTTTATTTTTTGCCGAACTTTTTTTCAAATTCCCGTATCCTTTCCTTTACAGCCGATGTTGCCGTTCCGCCGCGGTGCCTGCGCGCATTGACTGAATTCTCCAGTTTTATTCTGGGAAAGAGGTCTTCTTTAAATCCCGCATGAAATTTCTGATAATCCTTCAGCCCCAGATCAGCAAACGTCTTTTTGCTTTTGATGCAATGGGCCACGATGCGGCCGACGATTTCATGCGCCCGGCGAAAAGGGACTCCCTGCTCCACCAGATATTCAGCCACATCTGTCGCCGTGGAAAAACCGCCGCCTGCCGCTTCACGCATTCTATCTGAGTTAAACGTTGTATGGGCCAGCATTTCTGTAAAAATGGCGAGACAGTTCCGAACGGTATCCACCGCGTCAAAAAGAGGCTCCTTGTCTTCCTGCAGGTCACGGTTGTAGGTCATGGGCAGCCCCTTGAGCAGCGTCAGGATCGAGACCAGATCACCATAGACCCGTGCGGTTTTGCCCCGGATCAACTCCGCGATATCCGGATTTTTTTTCTGGGGCATGATGCTGCTGCCCGTGGTGTACGCATCCGAAATTTCGGCAAAACCGAATTCATCGGAAGACCACAACACCAGATCCTCGCAAAAGCGGCTCAAATGCATCATGGTGAGTGAAGCCGCAAAAATAAATTCCGCAATATAGTCCCTGTCCGCCACCGTGTCCATACTGTTTGCGCTCACACCCGGGAAGTTGAGAAGTTCTGCGGTCCGGTTGCGGTCAATCGGCAGTCCGGTTCCCGCCAGCGCCGCGGAACCAAGCGGCAAAATGTTGAGCCTCTTTCCGCAGTCGGCAAACCTCTGCTCATCGCGGACAAACATTTCCACAAACGCCAGAAAATAATGGGATAAAAGCACCGGTTGCGCCTTCTGCATATGCGTGTATCCCGGCATAATGGTTTTAATCTCGCTCCCGGCCATTTTCACCAGCTGCTTTTGCAGGGCGGTAAGCAGTCCCGCAATGGCCTGAATCTCCCTGCGCAGAAAAAGCCGCACATCCAGAGCAATCTGATCGTTACGACTGCGCGCGGTATGCAGTTTCCCGCCCGCATCGCCAATGCGGCGGATCAGCTCTTTTTCAACAGCCATGTGAACATCTTCGTCGGCCTGGTCAAAGACAAATCCGTCCTTTTCCATGTCGAGCAGAATACTTTTCAGGCCACGGACAATTGCCGCGGCTTCCTTCCGTGCGATGATTCCCGAATCGGCCAGCATCGTCGCGTGGGCAATGGACCCCTCAATATCGTATCGACATAGCCGTGAATCATAATGCAGCGAACAGGTAAATCTCTCGACGCTTTTGGCCGTATCCTGTTCAAAGCGTCCCGCCCATGGTTTTTTTCTTGCCGCCATGCAGTTGCTCTCCGTGCAATCAGGGTTTGTTTTTCAATATATTTTGAATCCGCAACCTGAGACCGTTGAGACGGATAAATCCAGTCGCGTCCTTCTGGTTATAGACCTGATCCTTCTCAAATGTGGCAAATGCTTCGCTGTACAGCGAGTTCGGCGATTTGCGTCCGACAACGGTGCAATTGCCCTTGTAAAGTTTCATCCTTGCCGTACCGTTAACGTTTTCCTGCGTCGCGTCAATATACGCCTGAAGTGTCTTCATCTCCGGGGCATACCAGAAACCGTTATAGGCCAGCTGAGCATATTTCGGAATGAGGGAGTCACGCATCAGCATCACTTCGCGATCCATCGTGATGGACTCTACCGCCCGGTGCGCCGCCCACAATACCGTCCCTCCGGGAGTTTCATAAACGCCACGGGATTTCATGCCGACAAAACGGTTTTCCACCATGTCCACTCGGCCAATCCCGTTGTTGCCGGCAACGATATTCATGTGATCCATTAATTTGGCCGGCGACATTTTCTTGCCGTCAATCGCCACCGGATTTCCCTTAACAAAACTGATCTCCACATATGTCGGCTTGTCCGGCGCGGCTTCGGGCGACTTTGTCAGCACAAAAATATCTTCCGGCGGCTCTGCCCAGGTGTCTTCCAAAATAGCGCCTTCGTGCGAAATGTGCAGCAGATTGCGGTCGGAACTGTAGGGTTTGGCCTTGGTCAACGGAAGAGGAATGTTATATTTTTCTGCGTAATCAAACATGGATTCACGAGAATCAAATGTCCAGTTGTCGTCCTTCCAGGCGGCGATGATATTGATTTTGGGATTGAGCGCAATGTAGGTCAGTTCGAAACGCACCTGATCGTTGCCTTTTCCGGTCGCGCCGTGGCAAACAGAATCCGCCTTTTCCTTTTTGGCAATTTCGATTTGCTTTTTGGCGATCAAAGGTCTGGCCAGCGATGTGCCGAGTAAATAGGTTCCTTCATAGATCGCGTTGGCGCGCAATGCCGGAAAAACAAAATCACGCGCGAATTCTTCCCGTAGATCTTCGATATATATTTTACTGGCGCCGGTGCTGATTGCTTTTTTCTTCAGTCCCGTTAATTCTTCTTTCTGCCCCACATCGGCGGCAAAACAGATCACTTCACATTTATACGTTTCAATGAGCCAGCGGACAATCACGGACGTGTCCAGTCCGCCGGAATAGGCCAACACTACTTTTTTAATTTTACTTGCCACAACTGATTCCTCCTAAATCAAGATTTCTAATACAGCCTTTTGTACGTGCAGGCGATTTTCCGCTTCATCAATCACAACGGATTGCGGTCCGTCAATCACGTCGGCGGAAATTTCCTCGCCGCGGTGCGCAGGCAGACAATGCATTACGATAGCATCTTTCTTTGCTGCTTCCAGAAGTTTAGCGTTAATCTGGTAATTTTTAAATATACTTTTTCGTTCCTGGGACTCGGCTTCCTGTCCCATGCTCGTCCAGACATCGGTATAGAGCACATCCGCGCCTTTGACAGCCTCATAGGGATCGCGATAAAGCTGGACACGTCCTTTCCCGTCTTTTTTGCTCTCCTCCATAATCCGTTCGTCCGGATCATAGCTTTCGGGACAGGCTAGCGTCAACTCAAACGGCAGATGCGTTGCTGCTTCAATCCAGCTGTTGGCAACGTTATTTCCGTCACCGATATAGGCAACCTTGACACCTTCATAAGACCCTTTTTTCTCCCTGATCGTAAACAGGTCCGCCAGAATCTGACAGGGATGAAGCAGATCCGTCAACCCGTTGATAACGGGAATCGACGCATAGCTGGCCAGCTCTTCGACACTCTCCTGGGCAAATGTCCGAATCATAATCCCGTTTAAGTAACGCGACATCATGCGGGCGGAATCCGCAAGCGTTTCGCCGCGGCCGATCTGGGTGTCGCGCGAATTTAAAAAAAGCGCTATCCCTCCCAGGTGGTACATGCCGACTTCAAACGAAATCCTCGTCCGCGTGGAAGACTTGTCAAAAATCATGCCCAGCGTTTTGCCCTTGAGAGATGCATGTTCTTTGCCTTCCTTCAGCATTTTTTTCAGCCGGGCGGCGCGAAGCCAGATGTCTTCGAAATCCTCCGGCTTCATATCGGCAAAACTCAGCAGGTCCTTTTTCATCTCCCCTCCATGACCTCATCCAGAATGGCGATCGCCATATCGATGTCTTTTTCAGTAATAATGAGCGGCGGTACAAAACGAAGCGTTTTGCCGCCGGTGCAGTTGATCAGCAGTCCCTTTTCCTGACATTTTTTGACAATGTCCGCACCCTCAACAGTCAGCGCGCAGGCGAGCATCAGTCCCCTTCCCCGCACTCCGGCAATTATCGCATGTTTAGCCTTCAGGGCTTGAAGTTTTTCCAGAAAATACGCTCCTGTTTTCTGACAATTTTCGAGCACACCTTCGTCCAGTATCGTTTCCAGTGTAGCTTTGGCCGCAGCCATGGCCAGCAGGTTGCCGCCGAAGGTGGACGCGTGATTTCCCGGGCCGAAAGCCCCGGCGATCTCATCAGTCGCGAGCATCGCCCCCACGGGAAAGCCGTTTCCCAGGGCTTTAGCCAGCGTCATGATATCCGGTTTGATGCTGGAATATTCATAGGCAAATAATTTTCCTGTCCGTCCAATGCCGGTCTGCACCTCATCGATAATCATGAGAATCTTATGCCTGTCGCAAATATCCCTTACACATGCCAGATAGTGCTCGTCGGGAATAATCACGCCACCCTCACCCTGAATCGGCTCCAGCATGATGCCGCAGGTCCTGGGCGAAATGGCATCCTCCAGCGCCGCCGGGTCGTTAAAAGGCACATATTTGAATCCTTCCAGAAGCGGTGTAAATCCGAACTGGAATTTTTCCTGCCCCGTGGCAGTTATCGTCGCCATCGTCCGGCCGTGAAAGGAATCCTTCATGGTAATGAGTTCAAATTTATCATCACCCAGATTTTCATGAGCGTATTTCCTGGCCAGTTTGATGGCCGCTTCGTTGGCTTCGGCGCCGCTATTGCAGAAAAAGACCTTGTCGGCAAACGAATGCTTCGTAAGCAGTCTGGCCACCTCTCCCTGTGGCCGGGTATAATACAGGTTGGAAACATGCATCAGATTCTTCGCCTGCTTTTTTATTGCCTTCCCCACATTCGGATGGGAATGTCCCAGGTTGCAAACGGCGATACCCGCTACAAAATCGAGATATTCTTTACCATTGGCATCCCAGAGCCTTGCGCCTTCGCCCTTGACCAGAGCGATTGGAACCCGCCGGTAGGTGTTCATAATGTTTTTATCGGTCAGATCCATGATCTTTTTTTCTTTCATCGTATATCCTTCTTTCCGCTTACAAAACGATTTCCGTACCAATTCCCTTATCTGTAAACACTTCCAGCAGGATCGCGTGCTTCAGCCTCCCGTCAACAATGTGCGCCTTTTTCACACCGCCGCGCAGGGCCTTGAGACAGCACTTGACCTTGGGAAACATGCCACCTTCCACAGTTCCGTTGTCGATCAGATTCTGGGCGTCATGATTCGTCATTGTTTTGATCAGGTTTTTGTCGGCATCGAGCACTCCCTCAACATCCGTCAGAAGCAGCAGCTTTTCCGCCTTCAGGGCGGCGGCCACTTCTCCCGCAACGATGTCGGCATTGATATTGTATGTTTCACCCTTCTCACCGATGCCGGTCGGCGCGATTACGGGGATAAAATTATTCTGCCCCAGGGACACGATTAGTTCGGTGTTGACCGCTTTGACTTTACCGACCAGGCCGATATCAATAATCTCCGATGGCGTGTTCTTCGCTTTTTCATCATTTAAATAATATTTTTCCGCCTCAATCAGATTACCATCTTTCCCGCTCAACCCCACAGCTTTGCCGCCATGCCGGTTGATCAGACCGACAATTTCCTTGTTGACCATGCCGACAAGCACCATTTCCACAATATTCATGGTTTCCTCGTCGGTCACCCTCATGCCCTGAACAAACCTGGATTCCTTGCCCAGTTTTTTCAGCACGCTACCGATCTGCGGACCGCCGCCGTGCACGACAACGGGATGCATCCCGATATATTTCATCATGACGATATCCCGGGCGAATTTGTCTTTCAAATCCTCATCAATCATTGCGTGTCCGCCGTATTTGATGACGATGGTCTTATTGTAGAACCGCCGGATATAGGGCAGTGCTTCCAGCAATATGTCCGCCCGCTCCATTGAACTTTGAATATGTTCCATTTTATTCCCCGCCTTACAGGATATACCTGCTTAAATCTTCATCTTCAACGATGTTGTCGAGTTTTTCCTCCACATATTTCGCATCAATGACAATTTCCTTCTCCTTCATGTCCGGCGCGTCAAAGGAGATATCCTCAAGAAGCGTCTCCATGATGGTGTACAACCTGCGCGCGCCGATGTTTTCCGTTCTCTCGTTGACGACTGTGGCCACTTCGGCAATCTGCGCCACCGCATCCGCGGTAAACGAGAGTTTGATGTCTTCCGTCGCCATCATTTCCGTATATTGCTTGACCAGTGCGTTATTCGGCTCGGTCAGAATCCTTACGAAGTCCTCTTTACCCAGTGAATCGAGCTCCACGCGGATCGGGAAACGGCCCTGCAGCTCCGGGATCAGGTCAGACGGTTTGGTGCCGGAAAACGCACCCGCGGCAATAAACAGGATATGGTCAGTCTTCACCATGCCGTAGCGGGTGTTGACATTTGATCCTTCGACAATCGGCAGCAGGTCACGCTGCACTCCCTCGCGCGAAACGTCGGGGCCATGCTGCGAATCTCCGCCGACAATCTTATCGATCTCATCCAGAAAAATGATGCCCGACTGCTCCACGCGATCCAGCGCGGTCCTGGTCACCTTGTCCATGTCAATCAGTTTTTGCGCCTCTTCGGAAGCCATGATTTCAAGGGCTTCAGGCACTTTTACGTTTCTTTTTTTCTTTTTCTGCGGCATGATGTTACCCAGCATATCTTTGAGGTTCAGCCCCATGTCCTCCATTCCCGCGGCGGAAAATATTTCGATCATGGGACCGCTTCTCGGTTCGGCAACCTCCAATTCGACCATTCGCTCATCGAGGTTCCCGTCGCGAAGCAGTTTGCGCAGCTTTTCTCTGGTCGCATCCTGCTTCCTTGTCTGATCCTCGGTCAGCGGAAGATCCGTCTGTTCCCGATCGGAATCCGTCAGCATATCACCCACATTTCTTTCCATGGGGCGCGGCGGCAGCAGAAGGTCAAGGATGCGCTCCTCTGCGATTTCCGCGGCTTTCGCCTGGACACTTTCCTGTTCCTCGGCCTTGAGCATGTTGATCGACAGCTCGACCAGATCACGCACCATCGACTCCACATCACGGCCCACATAACCGACCTCCGTGAATTTCGATGCCTCAACCTTCAGAAAAGGTGAGTTATCCAGTTTGGCCAGCCGGCGGGCGATTTCCGTCTTGCCGACACCCGTGGGGCCGATCATGATAATGTTTTTAGGCGATATTTCATCCGCCAGATCATCGGGTACATTCTGCCGTCGCCAGCGGTTACGAAGCGCAATGGCCACAGCTCTTTTGGCATCGGCCTGCCCGATGATATGCCTGTCTAATTTTTCTACTATTTCGCGGGGTGTTAACCCAGAATTGTTCATCTTCAAAACAGCTCCTTACTTTTTACTCTTTTTAATATCTTGAGATTTCTCTTCGCTAAGATCAATTTCTTCAAGCGTAATATGGTCATTGGTATATATACAAATTTCCGAAGCGATCCTCATCGATTCCCGGGCGATTTCTGTAGCGGACAAACTACTATGCTTCACCAGTGCGCGAGCCGCCGCCTGGGCAAAGGCGCCTCCGGATCCAATGGCCATGACATCATCATCGGATTCGATGACATCGCCGTTCCCGGAAATAATCAGTGAATAATCACGGCTGACCGCAATCATAAGAGCTTCCAGGTGCCTGAGCACCCGGTCGGTCCGCCAGTCCTTCGTAAGCTCCACTGCTGCGCGCAGCAGGTTGCCGTTGTACTGCTCCAGTTTCTGATCAAAGCGGTCAAATAGCGTGAAAGCGTCGGCGGTCGCTCCTGCAAATCCGACAATCACTTCGTTGTTATACAGTCTACGCACTTTGCGTGCACCATGCTTCAGGATTGTCGTGTCCAGCGTTACCTGACCGTCGCCAGCCACGGTAATTTTGCCGTCTTTCTTGATTGCGAGTATGGTGGTGCCTCTAATCTGCATTTTTTCTCCTTTTAATTCTGGATCCCGTGTCGCGCTTCGCTTGCACGGGATAAATTCGACTAAGGCTTTTTCCGGCGGCTACGCCTTAGAAAAAACCAAGTCTCATTTACTTTTTGGCCCGGGGGTGGGCCTGATCATAAACTTCCATCAGACGGTTGATATTCACCGCCGTGTATTTCTGCGTCGTGGAAAGACTTTCATGCCCCAGCATTTCCTGGATCGAACGCAAATTCGCTCCGGCTGACAGCAAATGCGTTGCGAAACTGTGCCGTAGCGCGTGCGGGCTGATCTTGCGTCCTATTCCGCTTTTTACAGTGGCTTCGTCCACAATCCGGGCAATGCTTCGGGTCGTGATTCTTTTTCCGCGTGTGTTTAAAAAAAGCGCCCCTTTCAGAATGTCTCCGGATTTTTCTTTCCTTAAACTCTGAGACGCTGCCAGGTATCTCCGGAGTGCCTCCAGTGCCGGCGCTCCCACCGGAACAATTCTTTCCTTCTTTCCCTTGCCGCGCAGCTTTACCAGCGCGGAAGAAAAATTGACATCTGCCGTATCCAGTCCGGCCAGCTCAGACAGTCTCAGCCCTGAAGAATAGAACAACTCCAGCATCGCGAGATTTCTCAAGCCGGATACAGAGCCATTTTCTTTGGAAGCATCCAAAAGGTCAAATGTTTCATCCACCGACAAAAAAGTCGGCATGTATTTTTCCGCTTTTGGCGTCTGGACCTCCTGGGCCGGATTGTTCTTAATGAGTCCCGCCCTCAGAAGGTATTTATAAAACGCACGCAGGGAAGACACCTTGCGGTTGATGGATACTTTTTTCAGCTTCCGGCTGTATAGAAAAGCCATATATGCCCGGACGTTTTCCATCTGCGCATCCAGGATCGATTTGTGCGGCGAAGTGTTTCCCTGACTTTCCAGAAACGATTTGAACTCTTCAATGTCCGTCAAGTAAGCCTTTCGGGTATGTTCCGATACGTTGCGCTGCACCTCCAGAAATGTCCGAAAATCCGTGAACAGGTCATTCATTGATTCACATCTTGTACTTTCCGAAATCTTCGGCGGATAAATTTTCAAGGAATTCTTTTATTTTATCTTCCTTAAACTTATCAATATCGGTCAGCTTCATCCCGACATCAATGTTGCGGGATTTTTCCAGTACTGATTCTTCTACAAAGATCGATGCCTGAGCCCTAAGGGCCAGCGCGATGGCATCACTGGGACGGGCGTCTATGGCATAGGTCTGACCGTCCCTGGTTAAATAAATGCTGGCAAAATATGTGTTATTGCGGATGTCCACAATTTCAATCCGATTGACCGTGGCGTTGAGAGCCCTGATGCTTTCATACAGCAGGTCGTGCGTCATTGGTCTCGAAAAAACAACGTGTTCGAGTTCCGTGGCTATGGCGCTGGCTTCGAATAAACCGATCCAGATCGGAATGGCTTTGCTCTCCTGCATGTCTTTCAAGATAACAATGGGTGTGTTGGTGATCGGATCAATTGTCAACCCGGATACCTTCATTTCCAGCAGCATCCTAAAACCTCCTCAAATCCATTTCCGTTTTACACGATATCTTTGCCGGTCCCATATGCACTTCAGACAACGTTGTCGGCTTTTTACAACGCATGGATCGCGGATTTCACCGGCTGCTCCCGGTTTCCGCATCATGCTTGAACTGGAAATGGAATCAGTTCTTAATCATTTTTCCCCGCAGTGAATGCAGGTACCCGCGGGAAATTTCCACAGGCACCTTCCTGCCGATCAATCCGGCATCTCCTTTAAAATTCACGATTCTCCAGGAACGTGCCCGCCCCATTAGATCCTGCTCGGAGTTCCTGCTCAGTCCCTCCACGAGCACTTCCTGAATACTTCCTTCCAGCGCCGTGTTCTTTTCCTGCGTGTGCCTGTCCTGAAGGGCCTGCAGTTCTTTAAGTCTTTGTGTTTTTTCCACTTCCGGCACCCGTCCGGGCAATTCCCCGGCAGCCGTCCCCTTGCGTTCAGAATACTTGAACGAAAATACTGAATCAAACCTGATTTTTTCCATCATGTCAATGGTTTCTTGATAATCTTTTTGGGTCTCTCCGGGAAATCCGACAATGATGTCTGAAGTGATGCTGATTTTCGGACAGGCTTTCCGAAGCCGGTCGATTTTCTGAAAATATTCTGAAGCGGAATACCCGCGATTCATCAGCTTTAAAATACGGCTGGAACCCGACTGCACCGGCAGATGAATGTGTTCACATAACTTGGAAACCCGGGCAAAACAGTCGATTAGTTCTTCTGATAAATCTTTCGGATGTGACGTGGTGAACCGGATCCTTTCGATGTCTTCAATTTCATTAATCTTCTTAATCAGCGTAACAAAATCACATTTGTATTGTAAATTTTTACCGTAGGAATTGACATTCTGCCCGAGAAGCGTGACTTCCTTGACGCCGTATACGGTCAGTTTTTTTATCTCCGTGATTATATCCTCCGGTGTTCTGCTCATTTCCGGCCCCCGCAGATACGGTACGACACAGTAGGCGCAATAATTGTCGCATCCCTGCATGATGGAAACAAAAGAACTCACCGAACCTTGCGGCGGTGGCGCAAACACGCCGAGAGAGTGGATCTTTGAAGAAAAACCGATTTGCGTTATCTTCTTTCGATCCTTCTGCACAGCCCTGATCATCTCCGGAAGCCGGTGGATATTGTGTGTTCCGAAAACCAGATCAACGCCTTTAACCCGGCTATAAACGTTTCTCCCCAGATGCTGTGCCAGGCAGCCTGCAAATCCGACAATCAGATCAGGATTTTTTTCTTTCAGCTTCATCAGGCGGCCCAGCTCACTGAAAGCCTTCTGTTCCGCTTTTTCCCGGATAGAACAGGTATTGATCAGTATCAAATCTGCTTTCGCGGAATCGTTCGTCTGTTGATATCCGATATCATTCAGTAAAACGGTCATTTGCTCCGAGTCGTGGACATTCATCTGGCAGCCGAATGTTTCAATATACAAATACTTGTGTTTCATGTTCATCCGATCGATTAATCTTGCGAGAGCATTAATATTTCAGCACAGGTTCGTCAATCGATATTTCAAAATATTACTCAGGTGCCCAAATTCTTCGACCGTCAGGGTTTCTCCCCTTCTTTTGCCGTCGATTGCAGCCTCCTGGAGAGCGGAATTTATATCGCTATCAGACATTGTTTCCAGAAATTTGGCGTTTTTCAAATTATTGATCAGCATTTTGCGGCGCTGGGCAAATGAGGCTTTCACCAGACGGTTGAAAAACGTTTCGTCCGTCAACTCCATCAGAGGTTTTTCCCGGAATTCACCGGTAATGATGGAAGATGCCACTTTCGGCACGGGATAGAAACAGGTCGCTGACACATCGAAGAGTCGCTCGACGTTGGCATACATCTGAAGCAAAACCGAAGGAACCCCATAACTTTTATGCCCGGGGTCTGAAACCAAACGCTCAACAACTTCTTTTTGCAGCATTAAAGTAAAGTTGGTAATCACTGCCCGATATGATAATAAATGAAAAATAACAGGGCTGGAAATATTGTACGGAACATTACCAATTACTTTAAACTTAGACTTATACTGATCTGATTTATAAGCGAAATCAAATTTTAATATATCACCGGAATAAATTTCCACATTGGCACATCCGGCAAACTGATCCTGAAGGATTTCCACAAGCCTGGGATCAAGTTCCACTGCAATCACACGCTTGGCAATATGCGCTATGTCTTTTGTCAGAACACCGATCCCTGCGCCGATTTCGATGACCATATCTTCAGGCAAAATTCGACTGGCGCTGGAAATTTTATGGATGGTATTGACATCCACCAGAAACGACTGACTCAGTTTTCTGCTGGGTCGAATGTTATTGCGGTGAAGAATTTCTCTGGGTGTGGTCATATATTTTGTCAGGCGTCTCAACCGGCATCCGCCGGTCTTCGCCCTACCCCCGTTTCTCTACGGCAGCGGATACGGGGACAAGAGGCCAGCGCGAAACGGCATTCAGATCAAGGGAGTCCGAGCGTCCGTTTTTCAGCATTATTTCGCCCAGTGCCGCAATCATGGCCGCGTTGTCTGTACACAAAATCATCGGTGGAATGA
>Ga0316605_10001845_pt1 | contig 12156 bp, 12 predicted proteins | sample OWC_soil_day20_n_FD_207666 | JGI IMG/M metagenome (GOLD analysis project Ga0316605, IMG submission 207666) | Wetland soil microbial communities from Old Woman Creek delta, Ohio, United States - OWC_soil_day20_noCT | ecosystem: Environmental > Terrestrial > Soil > Wetlands | place: USA: Ohio... | reverse complement strand
TAAATCCACTCCTCTTATGCAGATTTGCCTTTGAGAATATCAGTAGTTTTACAAAAAAAAGTATTTAAACACGTATAAATTATGACTTCAGAATATGACATTCTTAATACAGGGTATCAGCAATACCTGATTAGCCAATTTAAATTTGAATTGACTAGCTTTATTGGAAGAAACCTCATGAATAAAAAACCACCACTCACGCGGTCTATCAATTTGCTAAATATAGCGTGCGGATTAAATAAACTTGTGGGATGGGTGAACGCAGATTTTTATTGTGGAATAAAATTCTGGAAGAAGAATGCACTGTGTCCTGATTGGATGGTCGATTTACGCTATCCCTTGAATTGTAATGATAACGTCTGGGATGGTGTTTTTTCAGAGCATACACTTGAACACTTATATCCTAACCAGGTATTGCGCCTTCTGAAAGAAATTCATCGTATAATGAAAAAAGGTGCTTGGTTGAGAATTAGCGTACCGGATCTTGCTAAGTATATAGATTATTATTCTGGTCGACAAGTTGATGTGAAATTTTCAAGATGGATGACAGGGGGCGAAGCAATTCGTTGTTTGACTCAGAATTATTTTCATCTATCAGTATGGGATGTCACATTACTTTCTAGGTTTCTAAAATCAGCCGGATTTTCCAATGTTCGTGAAGTGGAATTCATGATGGGAGCAGAATCGATGATATTAAAAGACAACGAGGAGCGGCGATGGGAATCACTTTACGTAGAAGCTCAAAAAATTTGCTAAATAAATTTATACTCATCTATCATTTGATTATAGTAAAGAGATGACATTCATTATAAGCAATGAAGGACAAATATATATTGACATCACCAATTGCCTTATTCGTTTTTAATCGTCCTCAACATACCAGGCGCACTGTTGAGTCGCTAACACAAGACAAGCTTGCCACAGGTTGCGATTTATTTATTTTTTCTGATGGTGCTAAAACGGAAATTGACTTTGCGAAAGTCGCAGAGGTTAGAGCATATTTGAGAACGATTACTGGCTTTCGATCAATCCATGTCATTGAAAGAGAAAATAATTTTGGTCTTGCGAATTCAATCGTTGATGGCGTCACAAAAATGTGTGAAACTTTTGATCGAGTAATTGTTCTTGAGGATGATCTGATAGTGTCGCGTGCTTTTCTTGAGTATATGAATTTAGCACTTGACCAATACCGCACTGAACACAAAGTGATGCAAATATCAGGAAATATGTTTCCTCTGTCAAATCCGAATGTGTTACCACCTACTTTTTTTTGCTGCGTTACGACGTCTTGGGGTTGGGCGACATGGAAAAGAGCATGGAATAAATTTGAACCAAATGCGCAGAAGCTTGCCCACGAGATAAAAAAAAGAAATTTGTGCCGACAATTTAATATTGGTGGTAATTACTTTCAGATGTTGGTTAGGCAAGCAAAAGGTGAGATAGACTCATGGGCTATCCGCTGGTATGCAAGTGTATTCTTATCTGGCGGCCTGTGTCTTCATCCCACATTGTCGTTAGTTACTAATATAGGACATGACGGTACGGGCACGCACTGTAATGTCAGTAAGGAATATGATGGATACCTTTCGGCAATTATGCCATCTTCATTCCCGATGTTAATTGAAGAGTCCGTGGAAGGGCGCAAAGCATTAGAAATGTTTTTTCGTTCAACGCAGGCCAGCTACTTACAACGATTAATCAGTCGCGCAAAATCTTTTTTTTAAACAGCTTGATACAGAGATGAAAATACTACATCTGGCAACACAGGACAAAGGCGGCGGTGGCGGCGGTTTTGATGCAGCTTATCGTTTGCATTGCAACATGCGTTCTGCGGGGGTTGAGTCTGCAATGATCGTTTTCAACAAGCAATCCGACGATCGGCAAGTTATCAGCATATCAAATCATTTCACTCTTGAAGATAAGTTGCGTTGGTTTCTAAAAAAATGCTCTCTTCGTATTCATCGACGAATATACACATCACCTTACTTTATAGTTGAAATGGGGGACTTTTTTCCTGTGAGCAGATTGCTAGCCGCGCTCCCTTTTAGGCCAAATGCCATTATTGTACACTGGGTTTCAACCTTTATTACGACAAGAATAATGCGAAATTTAAGCCTCGCGACAGGTGCGCCTCTTTACTGGTATATGGCGGATATGGCTCCTTTGACCGGTGGTTGCCACTATGCATTTGACTGTAATGGATATAAGTATGAATGTGGTAACTGTCCGCAGCTTCAGTATGGCAAATCAGCTAACGATATTTCACATCGACAATGGAAACAAAAGTTTGATAATTTTCATGCTGTAAATATTACAATGGTACCGGCTAGTTCATGGCTTGAAAGACAAACTATGGAGAGCTCATTGTTCTCATCTGGTTCTATAAGAAAAATTCTACTGGGCATAGATTCAGATATATTTAAACCAGTTTCGCAAGTGATGGTTAGAAAACTTTTAGATTTACCCGTCGACAAAACTATCCTATTTTTCGGTGCCCATAACCTTTTCGAAGAACGCAAAGGAATCAATTATTTTCTTGATGCATTAAATTATCTGAAGGCTATGTTACAGAAGAAAAAAAATATTAGTGAACGTATTATGATTGTCACGGCTGGTTCTGAAACAAATATGGATCAATACATTTTACCATTTAGACATCAGCATATAGGATTTCTGCGTGGAGACGATAAATTGGCTGCTGCTTACCAAGCTGCGAATGTGTTTATTTGTTCATCTACAGAAGATTCGGGGCCGATGATGATCAATGAGTCCATTCTTTGTGGTACCCCGGTCATTTCATTTGATATGGGGGTGGCGCCGGATTTAGTTCATACGGGTATGACTGGTTATCGAGCACGACTTAGAGATGCACAGGATATGGCTAAAGGCCTTCATGATTTACTGCTGATGAACAGCAACAGCATGAATGACATGAGAGACCGATGCAGAAAGCTTGGTTTGAAATTGTGTCATCCAACTGTGCAGGTCAAGGCATTTCTAGATATGTGTACCTGCGAGAAATGACGACTAAATAATGTTTTTGGTTTTTATGAAGAAGATATTAAAGAAAATTTTGCATGCTGTCGGGTATGATGTTGTTAGATATCTGCCACCGCTGGACTTAAATTTAAACATTGATGAAGATCTTGGTTACGAAATGGAAATAGAAGCGACGGAATGTATACATGTGATTAAAAATAATACTATGCTTTCAAAGAGGCGGCTTGTTACTCTCTATCAACAGGTTGCATACTGTGAAGCGGCTAAAATTGAGGGATGTTTTGTCGAATGCGGTGTATGGAAAGGCGGTGCGATGGGACTTATGGCATTGGCTAATCTTAGAAAAGGCATTGAAAGAAGGCAATTGCATTTGTTTGATGCTTTTCAGGAAATTTGTGAACCTGATAGCGCTGTAGATGGGGAGAGAGCATTAAGAGAAGCTCGTGAATATACGGGTAGAAATAAATATAATCAGGGTAAGTTGCAAGCATTGAAAGGAATATATGATGACTTTGGAGGCCCTGGAAATCTAAAAGATAATCGCCAATTGCTGGAGGAAATCATAGGATATCCGAAAGATTATATTCATTATCATGTTGGTTGGTTTCAACACACACTTCCGTCAGATCATCAAGATATCAATCAAATTGCAATTCTTCGTTTGGATAGTGATTGGTATGCGTCCACCAAGATTTGTTTAGAGTATCTCTATGACAAGGTTGTAAGCAGAGGTATAATTATCATAGATGATTATGGTACTTATGAAGGATGCAGACGCGCTGTTGATGAATACATAAAGCGCAAACAAATACATCCTTATCTCATGCCTATAGACCGGGACTGCCGTTTACTTGTAAAATATTAAGCTGCGATGTGTAATTGTAATTACAAACATATAAAATGGGATTCCGACTTTTTTGGATTTAAAGTCGCTCAGATTTTAAAGACAGGAGTTAATGAATCCAACTTACCTTTAATCTTAAAACAGTTAAAAACTGATAACTACCGGTTGATATACTGGCAAATTCCTAATTATGATCACGATGCTGTATATATCGCACGCAAATATGGCGGTTTTCTGGCTGATGAAAAAATTGTTTACCATAAAAAACTAGATTCCTTGGCAAAAATGGATCACACGAATGTGTTATATAATGCAACTTTTTATGAATATATGGAACCTGAGACAGATTTAGTAAAACTAGCACTGGTGAGCGGTGAGTATTCGCGGTATAAAAGTGATCCTCATTTCCCAAAGAATTTGTTTGAAGAGCTTTACAGATGTTGGATTACACGATCCGTTCATAAGGAAATAGCTTGGGAAACGCTGATAGTGAGAGATTGCACCAAAATTTTAGGCATGCTCACTCTCGGGGAAAATAATCAAAGAGGTGATATCGGTTTGCTGGCTGTTGCACCTGAATGTAGGAGAAAGGGGATAGGCAAGCTCTTAGTGGAAAAAGCAGGACAATATTTTGTACAAAATGGGTATTCAGCAGTACAGGTCGTTACGCAGAGCAGAAACACCGCCGCACGTATACTATATGAATCCTGCGGATATGCTGCAGAAAAACAAACTTTCTTTTTTCATTTTTGGCTCTAAGTTATGGCAATTCCATTCAATAAGCCGTTTTTAACTGGGAAAGAAACTGAGTATATCCGAGATGCTGTGCTATCAGGAAAAATATCCGGTGATGGTGTTTTTACAAAAAAATGCCATGATTATTTTGAAAAGGTCTATGGTTTTAAAAAAGTACTATTGACTACTTCATGTACAGATGCTCTCGAGATGGCGGCAATTTTGTGTGACATTAAACCGGGCGATGAAGTTATAGCGCCCAGTTTTACATTTGTTTCTACAGTCAATGCTTTTGTGCTGCGTGGTGCTAATATCATTTTTGCAGACAGTGGGAAATCTTTACCTAATATTGACATAGACTCAATTTCTCAATTGATGACTCCGCGTACAAAAGTTATTATTCCTATGCACTATGCCGGTATAGCCTGTGATATGGATGCAATACTGCAATTAGCTAATGAATATCATTGTTTTGTCGTTGAAGATGCAGCACAAGCCATAGATTCTTTTTATAAGGATCGGCCTCTCGGCTCGATTGGCAACCTGGGGACGTTTTCTTTTCATGAAACAAAAAATGTCATTGCCGGAGAAGGTGGTCTACTCGCCATTAATGATGAACGCTTAATGGGTCGAGCGGAAATTATTCGAGAGAAGGGTACCAATCGTTCTGCTTTCTTCCGCGGCGAAATTGATAAATATGGATGGGTGGACATCGGTTCTTCATTTTTGCCGTCTGATATCATAGCTGCTTTCCTTTACGCACAGCTTGAAAATATCCAAATAATTCAAGAGCAACGCAAGCAAATATGGGATTTGTATTATAAACTTCTTCAACCTCTGGCAGTGGAGGGCTTTATTGAATTACCAATGATTCCATCGTACGCAACAAATAATTATCATATGTTTTATATTGTTTGCAGTAATTTAGCTGAAAGGACGGCATTGATTGAGCATCTGAAACGGTCAGACATCATGGCGCCGTTTCACTATCTTCCATTACACAAATCGCCATTCTACTGCGACAGACATGATGGACGTTTTCTGTTAAATGCTGAGAAATTTTCTGATTGCTTGGTACGCTTGCCATTTTATTATGAATTGACCACTGCAAATATAGAATATATAGTTGATGTTATAAGTAAATTCTTTTTGAAAGATAGAACATAATGAAAAAAATAATCAAACAATTTCTGCATGCATTTGGTTTTGATATAATACGCTACAATGCAGCTCGTTCCAATGCCGCACAATTGAATAGAATTATGTCTGAACATCATATCAATTTGGTTCTAGACATTGGCGCTAATACCGGACAATTTGCTTGCTATCTACGCGATATGGGTTATCGTGGCCAAATTGTTTCCTTTGAACCATTGACATCCGCGCGTGATAATTTAATTCTTAACAGCAAGAGGGATCCCCTTTGGGATATTGCACCGCAAGCCGCAATCGGCAGCACAAACGGCGAAACGACCATTTATATATCTGGTAATTCAGTGAGTAGTTCTATCCTAAATATGTTAGATGTACATGCTGTTGCAGCGCCAGATTCAGTTTATATTGGCAAGGAAATAGTACCATTAAGGCGACTGGATAGTCTTGCTAAGATTTATGTGAGCGACGACTCAATTCTTTTTATTAAAATTGATACCCAAGGGTATGAAGATAGAGTGATTGAAGGTGCCAGTGAATTGCTTCAACAAACGGCAGTGCTGCAGCTAGAGCTTTCACTCGTGCCACTATACGAAGGTCAGTGTCTCTGTGACGAGATGATTGCAAATATAAATGCGCTTGGTTTTTATCTTTGGGCTATTTCACCTGTGCTAACAGATGAGCACAGTGGCAGACTACTTCAGATTGATGCGACATTCTGTAAAAAACAATAATGATTGGCTATAGTCTTAAATAAAGCCTAGGGTTCAAAATATATTGAGTAAATTGTAGATATTTCTATGCATGGCAATTATCAAGCAGGTTCGTCCTCTATTAATACCAACTTTATTAAATGCCTGATTATTTCGTTTTTTGGATTTGGTGTTGCATTTATTTTCGGATTAAACATGCCGACATACTCATTAACGGCGCTGATTGTAGCGCTATTTTTATTAACAATACTAGGATGGCCATTTAATGTTCTCAGCATTAATTACATCATGAAGTTTATATTGCTGAGTTATTTTGTTATATTATTTTATACCATTAGTTTTGGATATGACTATATAGCAGCTAGGTCGTTTTTTACCAACACATGTCTAATAATTGGAGCATATATTGCAGGCCGATCCATAGATATTAAATTACTACCGGGTGGTATTTATAATTTAACTGCAATCATATTAGCGATGATTGCAGGCTTGGTTGCATTTTCTTATCTCACCGTTCGGGCTACTCTGTTTGCTTCACCTCAAGATATTCTTTATGCGCGTGAAGTTCAAAGCTTTTGGGATGCTTCGCCTCTTTCAGCTACAAATATCGGTATTTTCTACTCCTTGGGTTTATCGATCTTCCCCGCATTAATATATGTTGGCACTATAAAAACGAAGCACTTTTATCAAATTCTTTTTGCAGTATCGATTATCTTGCTAGTTACAGTGTCTATGTATGTTGGACTTCTAATGCAGAATCGATCACCTTATGTATCTTTGGTAACGTCTTTTGTGCTGACCTTGATAATAGGAAGAAAATATTTATTTGATATTGTTAAAAAACATGTAATTGCTGTTTTTCTGTTGATTGCATTGCTGATTATTTCTTCCATTTTGTTATATAGCGAAGGTGGACTTATCTGGGATATGATTGGATCGCGTTTTGATTATAAAGGTTTAGAAAGTGAAAGATATACGGCCTGGTATTATATGCTAGTCAATATGTTTGATAATCCTATGGGTGGCAAAGTTACTTACATTGGAGACCTTAATTACGTACACAACTTATGGCTTGATGTTGCATTTAAGGCAGGGTTAATTCCGATGATATTTCTAATTCTATTTCACGCGCTTCATGTTAAAGACTTTTTATCAATTCTTAAATCAAGGCTTTCTCTATTTGTTAAGGCAGTTGTTGTATGTGTTGCCACTTCTTTTTTAATTTCTTTTGCAGTGGAACCAGTTATGGAAGCATCTACTTTACTGTTTGCGGCGAGCTGCTTTTTCCTCGGTACAGTTAGTTTTATATCAGATAATATGAAGTACTTTTGATGTAATTCTTTGAATCTATTTGTTAATTAAAAATATTCAATAAAGAATTAATTATAAAACAATAATTTATTTCTTGATCTATTAACCTATAGGTATATGTCTAGACCGCTTTTTTCAATAGTAACTGTTACGTTGAATGCAGGTGTTGATTTAACGGCAACAGCGAAGAGTGTGGCAGATCAAAACATGATCAGTTATGAACACATAATAAAAGATGGTGGTTCTTTTGACAATTCACTCGCTTTATTGAAGAAGGACAATAATCAACGCATAATCATCAAACCGGATTCTGGTATTTATGATGCAATGAATCAAGCATTGGAGTACTGCACTGGTAAATACATTTTATTTCTCAACGCAGGTGATGTATTTGCAAGTTCAGATGTTCTATCACTCGTTGCTAATACCTTAGTTTACTGTGATACGCCTGAAATAGTATATACGCATATTAAAAACAAGCGGTATGGAACCATGCAAATTTATCCGCCCATTCTGAACCGTGCTTTTCTTTATCGTCGGTCTTTATGTCATCAGGGTACCTATATTCGGAGTGATTGCTACGCAAAATACGGCAATTTTGATTTAACGTATCGAATATTAGCTGATAATGAGTTTCTTTTAAGATTATTGACTAACGATGCGCGCGCAGTGCTTTGCGACTGCACGGGTGTTATTTATAGTGGTGAGGGCTTTTCAGTGAAGTCATCCAATGCCGTTTGGGTTTTACGTGAGCTGAAACGAATAAGAGAAAAATATTTTACTAAATTTGAGCAACTATATCTCGGCGTATTGTGGCATCTGACTATGCCAGCATTGAGAATATGGTTGATTAGTAATATTAAATCTCAGCGGTTTCAAAATATTTATGCGTTTGCTGCTAATATGCTTAATAGGCGTACATTTATTGATAATAAAATATCTTTACGTAAAACTAAAATAAAATAAATTCAAAAAAAGAATGAGAACCTTCTCGAATATTTTGCTAAATAAAGTGGAGGACAAGAAAATGGGAAATATTTTGGTAACAGGCGGAAAGGGAATGCTTGCTTATGCAGTCAAGCAAGTAACAAAACAAGAACCATATAGTAAGTATAACTTTGTATATGTAGACATAGAAGATGCTGATCTATGTGATAAGGCTCAATCCTTTGATTTATTCGATAAATACAAGCCTGACGGTGTTATTCATTTAGCAGCGGATGTTGGAGGGTTATTCAAGAATATGGCGCATGGTGTTGAGATGCATGAAAATAATCTGTTAATGAACATGCACATCATGCAAAGTTGCAAGGAGTATGGTGTTCAAAAACTTGTTTCCTGTCTTTCCACCTGCATTTTCCCGGAACCATCTTTGTCATCACACATAAAATTGCCCTTGGATGAAACAATGATACATAATGGACCGCCGCATCCATCAAATCAAGGGTACGCATATGCGAAGCGAATGATTGATGTGCAGTCGCAATATTATCGGAGACAATATAATTGCAATTTTATTTCACTGGCACCAACTAATATTTTTGGACCAAACGATAACTTTTCTCTGGAAAGTAGCCATGTTATTCCTGCTTTAATTCGTAAATGTCGTGCAGCTATGGAGGAAGATAGCGATTTTGTGGTTTTGGGTACGGGCAAACCACTGCGTCAATTCATTTATTCTTTGGATCTTGCACAACTATTTTTATGGGCTTTCTTTCATTATGATGAAGCAGAACCACTCATTCTGGCACCGGGTGAAGAGTATGAAATCAGCATTGGTCAGGTTGCTCAATATATTGCTGATGCATTCGGTTATAAAAAACAGTTGGTATTTGATACGTCATACTCTGACGGACAATACAAACGCACAGTAAGCAATAAAAAACTTATGAGCCGGAACCCGGACTTCAAATTTACGCCGATTGATTTCGCGATCAAAGAAACCGTGGATTGGTTCAAGGCAAATTACCATGCTGCAAGACTTTAAATTATTCCATGAGAATTGCATATATATTCCGACATCATCCTGCTTATCCACGAAGCACAAAAGAATGTAATTCCCTGGTGCAGGCGGGACATCAAGTGACTTTCATTGGATGGGACATCCAACCTGATGTTGACATAAAACATGAAATGCATCCCGACGTTAATGTGGCGCTTTTAAGATTAGCAGCAGTTCAGCGAAAGTTTGTCTTTACGAAGTGGCTGCGTTGGTACTGGCATATTATTAAGACGCTCATAAAAGGTAAATTTGATATTGTCCACTGCGTAGATGAGTATCCTGTTGTAATGATATTTTGTTTTAAGAATATTTTATTTCGTTTTTTAATCATGGATGTATACGATAGTATTATCAAACGCAAAACAAATAATTATTTAACGAAATTAATATTTAGAGCAGTTCGTTTTTTATCAAATGCCGTTGCAGACAGAATTATTGAAACAAGCAACGAACTAAGAGACACATTGGGACGGTTTCGAACTAAAACTATTGTTCTCTTCAATGCGCCACCTGATCCATATGTATATATCGATGGAATCTGGCCTTCACCAGAAGCGCCGCTTCGGATTGCTGCGACGGGTGCAATTGACAGTAAATCTATGGCGTTAGCTTTACTATTATCAGCTATTGATAGCATGCCGTCCGCCTCAGTTGAAGTTTTATGCTCTGGATGGCTGGTCGATGATTATGCAAAAAATGTTTTCGCGAAGCATCCGGCTGTGAAATATACCTGGATGGAAACGCAGGCAGAATATTACGAACTTATTGCACTTTGTGATGTGGTGTACAATGTGCGCGTCGATGCGGACAATTCATACTATCGCTCTCTCGTTTTTCCACAGAAAGTATTTGATGCTTTGTCTACCGGTCGTCCTGTAATTGTGGCCAGCGAAAACTGGACGTCCGAATGGGTCGCACGAAATAAAACCGGATGGTCGTGTTCCTATAAAGATCCGGAAGCATTACGTGATCTTTTACTGTTCATTAAAGGAAAACGCACCGAATTACCGGATTATGCGATGCGTTGTCGCAGTCTCTATCTGAATCATTATACATGGGAAATCATGGAGCAGCGCTTAATTTCACTATATGACGAACTCAATCGAATATCATCTTAAAATGAAGGGTATCGTTCGATATGTATCTGACTGTGAAGTTGTATTTACTCGCGGTCCCCATATTTGGATTAGCGATGATTGCGGAAATTCTATACGAAAATTACCAATCCTCCCCACTTCTGTATCTTCAAAATTCTTAAATTCATTTCGTCTCGTTCGGAGACTACTTCGCAGTGATGTAAGCAATATAAAAGTATTATCTTCAACAAGTAAAGTGGTTATGGCACATGACAATATTTATCGATACGATGCTGATAATGAATGGATGTATTGCTCTTCTATTGTTGGCCACAGGCCTTTGTTTCTCATGCGCACGCCTACAGATCATCTTTTCTATGGCGAGTATCGTGCAAATGCGGAACGTTCACCTGTATCAGTGTGGTGCAGCGCGGATAGTGGCGAAACCTGGAGACCCGCGTGGACTTTCGATAACGTAAGGCATATTCATGGTGTATTTTATGATTCATATACGGAGTCGATCTGGGTTACAACCGGCGATGATAATGAAGAATGTGGTCTCTGGATTACACGCGATAATTTTGCGAATCTGGATCTTGTTGTCGGCGGTACCCAACAGCAACGCGCCATACAATTATTATTTACAAAACGATATGTGTATTTTGGTACTGATTCGCCGCTTGAAATAAATCAGATTTGCAGATTAGATCGCAAGACCAACAAAATTGAAATATTACAATCTGTATCAGGTTCTGTTTTTTATGGCTGCAAGGTCAATGATAATTTGTTCTTTTCTACGGCTGTTGAACCAAGCGTTGTCAATAAAAGCAGGTATGCGTGTTTGTGGGGATCACCGGACGGTTATAAATGGAAATGTCTCACTAAATATCGTAAAGACATTTGGCCGATGAAATTGTTTCAGTATGGCCAAATTATATTTCCTGCCGGCGATAATCAGACGAGAAAACTCTGGTTTACACCTTGGGCAACTGAATACGATCAGACAATTCAATGTATAGATGTTACAAAAATAGATTGGGATTAAAAGGATAAATTTGATGGATCTTTATCTTCCCAAACCAGGCGATAAACTGACTGAGCTTCTTGCCTGGCAATGGTATTCTAATATTTCTTTTGAAGTTGCCGATGGATTCTTAGACAAAGAACAACGTCTTTATATGACGTCATATTATGACGAAGCAGGCCTCTTGCGCAGGTGGCGAAGCTTTTTTTTTCGGCATCATTACGCAAAGACCTTTGCTGCGGCCCTGACTTTCCTGCTTTCTGTTCCCAAAAAACAACCGGTAATTCTGGATCTTGGCT
>Ga0316605_10001843_pt1 | contig 12163 bp, 18 predicted proteins | sample OWC_soil_day20_n_FD_207666 | JGI IMG/M metagenome (GOLD analysis project Ga0316605, IMG submission 207666) | Wetland soil microbial communities from Old Woman Creek delta, Ohio, United States - OWC_soil_day20_noCT | ecosystem: Environmental > Terrestrial > Soil > Wetlands | place: USA: Ohio... | reverse complement strand
GCTTTTTCAGGAGATGCAGCAGTAATCCGGCGTTGAGGCAGGCAGCCAGGCCGATGGACAGCGCGAGGCCGGCATGCCCGAGCGGGATGATGAAGGCGAGGTTCATCAGTTGGGTGGCGACGAGGGTGAAGAGGGCGACCTTGACCGGCGTGCGGATGTTCTGCCGCGCGTAAAACCCTGGCGCCAGCACCTTGACCAGGATCAGCCCCACCAGCCCCAGGCTGTAGGCCACCAGAGCCCGCTGGGTCATGCTGACGTCGTTCGCATTGAAGGCACCGTAATGAAACAGCGTGCTGATGAGCGGCACCGCCAGCACCGCCAGCGCGGCCGCGGCCGGCAGGGCGAGCAGAAGAGTCAGGCGCAGGCCCCAGTCGAGCAGCTTCGAGTACTCGGACGGGTGGTCGTCGGCATAATGCTTGGCCAGGCTGGGCAACAGGATGGTGCCCAGCGCCACCCCCAGCATGCCGGCGGGAAACTCCATCAGGCGATCGGCGTAATACAGCCATGACACGCTGCCGCTGGCGAGAAACGACGCGAAGATGGTGTTGATCAGAAGGCTGATCTGGGCGACCGAGACGCCCAGCGTGGCGGGTGCCATCAGCTTGAGGATGCGTTTGACGCCTGGGTCGTCGAAGTGCCGCGTCGGGCGCGGCAGCATGCGGATTTTCAGCAGGTGCGGCAGCATCCACGCCAACTGCAGCACGCCGCCCAGCGCCACGCCCCAGCCCAGCGCCAGCACCGGCGGGTCGAAATAGGGCGCCAGCCACAGCGCGGCGACGATCATGGCGACGTTGAGCAGCACCGGCGCGAAAGCTGGAACGGAAAACTTGCTGTGGGTGTTGAGAATGCCCGCCGCCAGTGCTACCAGCGAGATGAAGATGATGTAGGGAAACGTGATGCGCAGCAGGGTAACGGTGAGTTCGAACTTGTCCGGTTCCGCCCGGAAGCCGGGCGCGCTGACGTAAGCGACCCAGGGGGCGCCGATGACCCCCAGCAGGGCGACCCCGACCAGCGCCAGCGTCAGGACGGTGCCGACCTGGTTGACCAGAATCTGGGTGGCGTCATGGCCCCGGCGGTTCTTGTATTCCGCGAGGATCGGGACGAAAGCCTGCGAAAATGCGCCCTCGGCGAACAATCGCCGCAGCAGGTTGGGGATCTTGAAAGCGACGAAGAAGGCATCCGTGAGCATTCCCGCACCGAATACGCGGGCGATGATGGCGTCGCGCGCGAATCCCAGGATGCGTGAGAGCAGGGTCATGCTGCTGACCGCAGCGAGGGCTTTGAGGAGATTCATGGGTGGTGTCGTTTTGCGCGCATTGTGCGGGTCGACCGTGCCGACTGCAACCGCATGCAAAACCTGCTTGATTTATGTCGGGGTTTTCTCGTACAATCGCCGGCTTTGGTGAATCAGCCCCGTTAATTCAAGGGGTGCCCTAATTAATTCGTTGCTCCGCCGCCCGCGCGGAGCCTACAGGAGCAAAACACATGGCGAACTCCGCCCAGGCCCGCAAACGTGCCCGTCAAGCGTCTGCACAGCGCGACCACAACATGAGCCAGCGCTCGGAATTGCGCACCGCGATCAAGAAAGTGCGCAAGGCCATCGAAGCCGGCGACAAGGCTGCTGCCCAGGCAGTATTCCAGGCTTCCATGAGCGTCATCGACAGCATCGCCGACAAGCAGATCGTTCACAAGAACAAGGCCGCACGCCACAAGAGCCGCCTCTCGCTGGCTGTCAAGAGTATGGCCTGAGCGCATCCCGCCGCGCAACCGGGAAGCCCACAATAAAAAACGCCGCATCAGCGGCGTTTTTTATTGTCTGCCAATCGGGGCCTTGAGCTCAATCCGCGTTCTCGGTCAGCAATTCGTTGCTGCTGGCAAAGGTCTGCAGGAAACGGTAGGCATTGGGGTCGGTGGTCCTGAGCTTTTTGTCCACCACCACGCAGCGGATTCCATCCAGCGTGGTGGGCTGCACGTACGGCGAATAATTGGTGCGGTTGTTGGGATCGATCACCGCGAATGCGCCCGCCAGACGGTCAGCCCAGTCGCTTGGCCGAAACCGGCTGCCCTTGGCGGTGATGCCGCGAATGATGAAAGGGGCGTTGGCGGGGGCGTCATCCATGAGTGGGCGGGCGGCTAAATGAGGTGACCAATTTTAGCATGCGGCCAAAAGGGCGAACTGGGGCGGGCGCTTGCGCGGCAATGACATTTTGAAGATACTTGCGCCGGCTTACCCGAGCAGAATTGTCAACTATTCAAGGCAGGAGAGAACCATGAAAAACCCGCTGGATTCGCTGTGGGGCACCGTCATTTCCGGCGTCGTACTGACCGCCGTGCTGTATGTCTTTGCCAGAAACTTTTTGGGTTGAGGGGAAGTCGCCATGGAAAATATCGATCTCGTCGCCGCGCTTTCCCGCTGGATTCACTTCATGGCAGGCGTGATGTGGATTGGCCTGCTGTATTACTTCAACTTCGTCCAGGTGGCGGCACTGAAAAATGCCGGTGCTGACGGCACCGCCGCGGGGATCACCAAGCATGTCGCGCCGCGTGCCTTGCTGTTCTTCCGTTGGGCCGCCGTGGTGACCTGGCTTGCTGGCGCGGCGCTGCTGGGGCCGTTGTTCGTCGACGCCTTCCTGCTGCGCAATGGCATGGGGCCGATCGGCATCGGCGCCTGGCTCGGCACCATCATGCTGTTCAACGTCTGGGTGCTGATCTGGCCGAACCAGAAGAAGATTCTGGGCATGAGCCCGGCGTCCGACGAGGAGAAGAACAAGGCGCGCCGCGTCGCCTTCCTCGCCTCGCGTACCAATACCATGTTGTCGATTCCGATGCTGTTCTTCATGGCGGGCGGGTGGTCTCATCGGGCGCTTTTCGGCCTATAATCAAAGCGCTGCATGACAAGCACGGCGGCTCAGGCCGCCGTTTTCTATTTCGCTGTTTTTACTCAAGTACAGCAGCTACTTTGACAGCCTGGTTGGGGACTGCCATGACAACACATTTGATGAACACCTATGCGCGCCAGCCCGTTGCCTTTGTGCGCGGCGAGGGTGCCTACCTGTGGGACGAAGCCGGCAAGCGCTATCTCGATGCGGTCGCCGGGGTGGCGGTGAACGGGCTGGGTCATGCCCATCCCAAGCTGGTGAAAGCGATTGCCGACCAGGCCGCAACGCTGATTCATTCGTCCAACCTGTATCGCGTGCTGCGTCAGGAAGAACTCGCCGACAAGCTGTGTGCGCTGTCGGGCATGGACAAGGCCTTCTTCTGCAATTCCGGCTGTGAAGCCAACGAGGCGGCGATCAAACTGGCTCGCCTGTATGGCCACAACAAAGGGATCGAGGTGCCGACCATCATCGTGATGGAGAAAGCGTTTCACGGCCGCACCATGGCGACCCTGACGGCAACCGGAAGCCGCAAGATCCAGGCGGGGTTCGAGCCGCTGCTGACGGGTTTCGCGCGGGTGCCGTTCAACGATCTGGAAGCGATTCGCCACGTCGCCGAGCACAACAAGAGCGTGGTCGCGGTGTTGCTCGAGGTGGTGCAGGGCGAGGGTGGCATCAACGTGCTGCCCTCGGAATTCCTCGCCGAACTGCGGCAGATTTGCGATGCTCACGGCTGGCTGCTGATGCTGGACGAGGTGCAGACCGGCATCGGCCGCACCGGCAGCTGGTTCGGCTTCCAGCATTCCGGCGTGATGCCCGACGTCATGGCGCTGGCCAAGGGTCTGGGCTCAGGCGTGCCGATCGGCGCCTGCCTGGCGCGCGGCGCCGCTGCTGACGTGTTCAAGCCGGGAAACCATGGTTCGACTTTCGGCGGCAATCCGCTGGCCTGTGCGGCGGCGCTGGCGACCCTGGAGGCTATCGAGGAAGAGAAACTGCTGGATAATGCACGTCTGCGTGGCGAGGCGATTCGTGCCGGCCTGCGCGACGCACTGAATGGCGTCCACGGCGTGGTCGACATCCGCGGCGAGGGCATGATGATCGGCATCGAACTCGACCGCCCCTGCGGCGAACTGGTGGCCGTGGCGCGTGATGCCGGCGTCCTGATCAACGTCACGGCCGACACCGTCATTCGCCTGGTGCCACCGCTGATTTACGGCGCGGCCGAGGTCGATGAGCTGGTCGCGGCGGTGTCACGCATCGTCAGGAACTACCTGCAGCAGGCGGCGTGATGCTGAGGCATTTTCTCCAATTCAAGGATCTGTCGCGCGACGAGCTGCTGTATCTGTTCGATCGCGCGCGGCTGATCAAATCACGCTTCAAGCGTTACCAGCCTTATCACCCGCTGGTCGACCGTACGCTGGCGATGATCTTCGAGAAAAGCTCGACCCGCACCCGGCTCTCGTTCGAGGCGGGGATGCACCAGCTTGGCGGTTCGGCGATCTACCTCAACACGCGCGACACCCAGCTCGGGCGCGGCGAGCCGGTGGAAGACGCGGGCGAAGTCATCTCGCGCATGGTCGACATCGTGATGATCCGCACCTTCGAGCAGGAGATCATCGAGCGCTTCGCCTCGCACTCGCGCGTGCCGGTGATCAACGGTCTGACCAACGAATACCATCCGTGCCAGATCCTCGCCGACATCTTCACCTTTATCGAGCATCGCGGCTCAATCCAGGGCAAGACCGTGGCGTGGATCGGCGACTCCAACAACATGTGCAATACCTGGCTGCAGGCGGCCGAGGTGCTCGAATTCAACGTGCACGTGTCGACGCCGCCCGGTTACGAAGTCGAGCCTGAGCGCGCCAATCTCTATGGCACGGACCACTTCGAGAGATTCGCCGACCCGATGGACGCCTGCCGCGGTGCCGATCTGGTGACGACAGACGTGTGGACCAGCATGGGCTGGGAAGCGGAAAACGACGAACGCCTGAAGGCCTTTGCCGACTGGCAGGTCGACGCCGAGATGATGCGGGTGGCGAAATCAGACGCCGTCTTCATGCACTGCCTCCCGGCGCATCGCGGCGAGGAAGTCACCGCCGAGGTGATCGACGGCCCGCAGTCGGTGGTATGGGACGAGGCCGAGAATCGCCTCCACGTGCAGAAGGCGCTGATGGAATATCTACTCCTGGGAAAAATCGAATCATGAACATCGCCTACTTCAAGGACATGGATTCGCTCTATGTCGAAATCAGTCCTGAAAATCCTGCGCAGGCGTGGGAAGCGCACGAAGGCATCGTGCTCAACCTGTCGGAAGACGGACGTGTGGTTGGCGTCGAAATCCAGAAGGCCAGCCAGGCGACCAACCTCGACATCCTGAAAATCGGCGGCTTTCCTGGCCAGATCGAAATCATCGACAAGAACCAATCCGGCTCCACTCACTGAACCCACACACCATGAGCGACATCAAGAAAGTTGTACTGGCCTATTCCGGCGGCCTCGACACCTCGGTCATCCTGAAATGGCTGCAGGACACCTATCAATGTGAAGTCGTCACCTTCACTGCCGACCTTGGGCAGGGCGAGGAACTCGAGCCGGCACGTGCCAAGGCGCTGCAATTCGGCATCAAGCCCGAGCAGATCTACATCGACGACCTGCGCGAGGAGTTCGTGCGTGACTTCGTCTTTCCGATGTTCCGCGCCAACACGGTGTACGAGGGCGAATACCTGCTCGGCACCTCGATCGCCCGGCCTTTGATCGCCAAGCGCCTGATCGAGATCGTCAACGCCACCGGCGCCGACGCGATCTGCCATGGCGCCACCGGCAAGGGCAACGACCAGGTGCGCTTCGAACTCGGCGCCTATGCGTTGAAGCCCGACATCAAGGTGATCGCGCCGTGGCGCGAGTGGGATCTCCTCTCCCGCGAGAAGCTGCTTGCCTACGCCGAAACCCATGGCATTCCGGTGGACATGAAGCACAAGGCCGGCGGCAGCCCGTATTCGATGGATGCCAACCTGCTGCACATCTCCTACGAAGGCCGCCACCTGGAAGACCCCAACGCGGAAGCCGAGGAGGACATGTGGCGCTGGACCGTGTCGCCGGAGAAAGCCCCGGATCAGGCCGAGTACATCACCCTCGAGTACAAGCAAGGTGACGTCGTCGCGATCAACGGCCAGCCCATGAAGGCGCACGAAGTACTGGCCAAGCTGAACGAGATCGGCGGCAAGCACGGCATCGGCCGGCTCGACCTCGTCGAGAACCGCTACGTCGGCATGAAGTCGCGCGGCTGCTACGAAACCCCCGGGGGTACCATTCTGCTGAAGGCGCACCGCGCGATCGAATCGATCACGCTCGACCGTGAAGTGGCCCATCTGAAGGACGACCTGATGCCGCGCTACGCCAGCCTGATCTATAACGGCTACTGGTGGGCACCGGAACGCAAAGCCCTGCAGGTGCTGATCGACCACACCCAGCAGCATGTCAACGGCAGCGTGCGGCTCAAGCTCTACAAGGGCAACGTCATCGTCGCCGGTCGCGATTCGGAGAGCGATTCGCTGTTCGACTCGACCATCGCCACCTTCGAGGACGACGCCGGCGCCTATGACCAGAAGGACGCAGGCGGCTTCATCAAACTCAACGCGCTGCGCATGCGTATCGCAGCCAAACTCGACGCACGGAGAAAATAAGCATGTCCAAGTTCGATAATGTCGCCGTTACCAAGCAGGCTAACGTCTATTTCGACGGCAAGTGCGTGTCGCACACCGTGCAGTTCGCCGATGGCACGAAAAAATCCGTCGGCGTGATCCTCCCGTCCACGCTGACTTTCAACACCGGGGCTCCGGAAGTCATGGAGACGGTTTCGGGCACCTGCCGTGTCAAACTGGCCGGGGAAACCGAGTGGAAGACCTACAGCGCCGGCCAGTCGTTCGACGTCCCGGCCAACTCCAGCTTCGACATTGAAGTGCTGGGCGACCCGTACCACTACGTCTGCCATTTCGGTTGATTTTGGCTGAGCCATGACCACCGTCACTGTCGTCAGGAAGGGGGGCCGCATCGCGATCGCAGCCGACACATTGACGAAGTGGGGCGGTGGCAAGGAGTCCGCCGACTACGTGGCGAACCACGAGAAGATCATCCGCGTCGGCGACAGCTTCGTCGCCATCACCGGATCGGCGACCTTCAAGCTCATTCTCTCGGACTATTTTTCGTCGCTGGACGAGCCGCCGCGGCTGGACTCGGTGGGCGAGATCTTCCGCGTGTGGAACACCCTGCATGGCGCCCTCAAGGAGCAATACTATTTGCAGACCGGCGAGGACAAGGAGGAGGATCTGGAGTCCAGTCGCATGGACGTGCTGATCGCCAATCCGCACGGAATTTTCGGCGTGGCGGCGCATCGCACGGTGCAGGAATTCTCGAAATTCTATGCCTACGGCAGCGGAAGTCCCTATGCGTTGGGCGCGATGTATGCGGCCTACCGCGCGCCCTCGCTCGACGCCGAGGCGGTGGCGCGACTGGGCGTCATGGCGGCGGCCGAATTTCACGACGAATCGGGGGTGCCGGTGCAGTCGTTTGTGATGGATGTTGAGGAGTAAACAGCATGCCGAGTTTTGATATCGTGTCCGAGGTTGACAAGCAGGAAGTGCGCAACGCGGTCGACCAGGTCAACAAGGAAGTGTCCACCCGATTCGATTTCAAGGGCTCCGACGCGCGCGTCGAGCAGGCCGACTACGTGTTGACGGTGTATGCCGATACCGAATTCCAGCTCGACCAGGTGCAGGACATCCTGGCGCAGAAGCTCGCCAAGCGCAGCGTCGACGTCAAATGCCTGGACGTCGGCAGCGTCGAGAAGGTCTCGGGCAACAAGGTCAAGCGCAGCGTGACCGTGAAGACCGGCGTCGAAACCGAGCTGGCGAAGAAGATCGTCAAGTGCATCAAGGACAGCAAGCTCAAGGTGCAGGCCAGCATCCAGGGCGACACGGTGCGCGTCTCGGGCGCGAAGCGCGATGTACTGCAGGACACCATCGCGCTGGTGAGGAAGAGCATCACCGATTTTCCGCTGCAGTATCAGAACTTCCGCGACTGACAGTCCAGTCAATTTCCAAGCAGGACACGAGGAGGCGAGCATGGCCAAGGTTCTGGTTCCCCTGGCGGACGGCTGCGAAGAACTCGAAGCCGTTACGATCATCGATCTGTTGCGGCGCGCCGGCGTCGAGGTGGTGGCCGCAGGTCTGAAACCCGGTATCGTCCGGGCCAGCCGCGGCGTGCAACTGGTTCCCGACGTCACGCTGGATGTGGCCTTGCAGGATGAGTACGACATGGTGGTGCTGCCGGGCGGCATGCCGGGTGCGTCGCACCTGAAGGACGATGCGCGCATCCTTGGCCTGCTGCGAAAAATGGCGGCGGCCGGCAAGTACACTGCCGCGATTTGCGCCGCGCCGATGGTGCTGGCCGAAGCGGGTGTGCTGAACGGAAAACAGGCAACCAGCTACCCGGGATTTCTCGATGCCCTGCCGGGCGTGACTGTCAGCAGTGCAGCGGTGGTGCAGGACGGCACGGTTCTGACCTCGCGCGGTCCTGGCACCGCAATGGATTTTGCACTGGCGCTGGTGGAGGCGCTGAGCGGCAGCGAAAAGCGCCAGCAGGTCGAAGCCGCCCTGGTCAGGCCATAGCCTGCTGTGCACCGTCGTTGTTATCATTAGGCCAACCCTAGCTGATCCGGAGATCACCATGCAGATTCGCGAAATCCTTACGCTCAAGAGCGACGACATCCATAGCATTGCGCCGACCGATTCGGTCGCCAGTGCAGTCGGCAAACTGGTGGGTTTGGGCGTGGGTTCGCTGGTGGTGCTGAAGGACGGCGAGATGGTTGGCCTGCTGACAGAACGCGATGTGGTCAAGGGCATGGTCAAACAGGGGTGTGACCTCAAGGATGCCGATGTCAGCACCATCATGGTCACCGAACCGGTGGTGGCCAACGCTGACGATTCGGTGGACTATGCGCGTGACGTGATGACCAAATCGCACATCGGCCATCTGCCGATTCTGGACGGCAACAAGCTGCTCGGGATCATTTCCTTCCATGACGTGGCACGAGCCTGTCTCAAGGAAGCCAACTTCGAAAACAGCCTGCTGAAGCGCTACATCAAGCACTGGCCTGAATAAGCGGGCATTCCCCTCCCTCGCGACGAGGGGCAAATCGCTTAACGAATCGACTCGATGTTGATCCGCTTGTCCACAATCTGCGGCACGATCAGCGCATAGCCCTGCTGCTGCCAGTGCGCCAGTTCGGTGATGGCGTTGGGGACGACTTCGATGTAGTCGTGGAAATCTTCAACCGCATACCCGTAATCCGCGGCCGCCTGGCCGCACACCTTGAACGACACCCCGAGATCGGCGTAGTAACGCATGCGATCTACCGCATCCTGATATTTCGCCGCATTCTTTTTCACGGCGGTCACGATTTCGGTGCCGTGGATTACCACGACGATAGCGTGATCCTCGGGCGAGTAGTCGTAGGGGGCTTCCTGCAAGGGGTTCGTCAGCGAACGCACCCAGTAGAGGGCGCTGCCGATTTTTTGCGGGTCGTCCAGAAATAAGTCGAACACGACCCGGGCGGGCGCATAGGGTGTCGCCACCCATTTTCCCGACGCCATCACCGGCATGGCTGATCCCAGACACAGGACGAACAATGCGAGCAGAAACGCTTTCATGGCCGCTTTCCTCAGGTGCCGTAAGACTCTGCTTTATAGGCGCTGGGCGGCGTTTTGCTGCAGGCGTCGCAGGGTCTGAAACAGCTGCAGCCGCGCCGGCTCGATGTCGCCGGCGGCTGCGGCTTCATGCAGCCGGCAGCCCGGCTCGGACTCATGCCTGCAGTCGCGGAAACGGCACTGCCCCAGAAACGGACGGAACTCGACGAAAGCATGGGCCAGCGCGCCGGCGTCCATGTGCTGCAGGGCGAATTCCTGCAAGCCGGGCGAATCGATCACCGCCGAGTCGGCATCCAGCCGGTGCAGGCGGGTATGGGTGGTGGTGTGGCGTCCGCTGTCGAGCGCCTCGGAATAGTCGGCGGTCAGTACCTCGGCTTCCGGAAACAGCGCATTGATGAGCGTGGATTTTCCCATTCCGGACTGCCCGATCAAAAGCGTGGCGTGGCCGTGCAGGGCAGGCCGCAACGGTGCCACATCGGTCAGCGCCGAGAGCGTGACGAGCGGATAGCCGATACCGGTGAGCAGGGCCAGGCGTTCGCGTGCGGCCGACGTCTCGGGCAGGTCGGCCTTGTTGAGGATGAGCAGGCTGGGGATGCCTTGATCTTCAGCGGCGAGAATGCAGCGCTGCACCAGTTCCATCGAGAAACTCGGCCGTGCCGCAACCACGACCGCAAGCTGGGTGACGTTGGCGGCAATGGCCTTCGATTTGAAGGCGTCGGAGCGGTAAAGCAGGGTGGTGCGCGGAAGGACCGTCTGGATCACCCCGGCATCGCCGTCACGTCGGATTTCCACCTGGTCGCCGCATACCACTTGCAGATGGCGGCCCTTCACCTGGCACGGCAGGCTGCCCTCAGGGGTTGCAACGATAAAACGACGGCTGTAGGCGGCGATGACCTGGCCGGTCAGGACAGCCACGAATCAGATGTCGAACAGCAGGTCGACCTTGGCGGCGCAGATGAAATCGTTTTCCGACAGCCCGCCGATGGCGTGGGTCCAGAATTCGACCTTGACCGTGTTGTAGCCGACCAGCAAGTAGGGGTGGTGGTCCTCGCGGTGCGACACCCACATCACGGCGTTGGTGAAGGCCTGTGTCTGGTAGTGATCCTTGAACTTGAATTCCTTGACGATTTTCACACCGTCGCGCTGCCAGCCGGACAGGCCTTTCAGCAGCGGCGCGATCTGGGCATCGGTCAGCGGCGCGACGCCGCCTTCGCAGGGCGCACACTTCTTGCGGACGAGTTCATCAACAATGGTGGTCATGACGGAATTCCCTATTTGAACTTGTAGTACTGCTGGTTGAGGTAGGCGGCAACGTGGGCTTCGTCTTCAGGGAACCAGCCCGCACCGGTGTTGGCATTGCATCCGGAAATGCGGGCCGCCAACTGCTGGGCGTTTTGCGTCTTGCGATCGGCACGCGTGTAGATTTTGCTGCCATCTCCACCGAACATGCCGATGTGGCACTTGGTGCAGGATTTGTCGTGCAGTTCCTTGCCGATCTTGGGGTTGCCCTTTTCGAACGGCGCAGCCTGGACGAAAGACGACAGCAGAAGCGCGCCGAATAAAGCGATGAAGGTTTTCATGGCCGAACTCCAGGGTGGGGATGACGGGATTATGGCCGCAAGCGCGGCCTTGTGCCACCCCGTGGAGAGGAGGGTCTATGCGAAAATACGGCTTATTCAACTCAGGAAATCGTCATGGCGCTCAATCCCACGCATCTGCTCTGGCTGGACATGGAAATGACCGGTCTGTCGCCCGACACCGACCGCATCATCGAACTCGCCATCGTCGTCACCGATGCCGACCTCAACACCGTGGCGGAAGGCCCGGTGCTGGTGGTGCATCAGCCCGACGAGGTGATGAATGCGATGGACAGCTGGAACAAGGGTACCCACGGCAAGTCGGGGCTGATCGACCGGGTCAAGGCCTCGCAGCTGGACGAAGCCGGGGCCGAGGCGCAGATGCTGGAATTCGTGAGACAGCACGTTCCGGCCAAAACCTCACCGATGTGCGGCAATTCCATCTGCCAGGACCGCCGCTTTCTGGCGCGAGGCATGCCGCAGCTGGAAGCCTTCTTCCATTACCGCAACCTCGACGTCAGCACGCTGAAGGAGCTGGCCAAGCGCTGGCGTCCGGGACTCTCCGAGGCGTTCAAGAAATCCAACAAGCACGAGGCGCTTGCTGACATTTATGAGTCCATCGACGAGTTGAAGTACTACCGTGAGCACTTCATCCGCAGCGCATAAAAAAATGCCGACCCCGTCATTGGGGTCGGCATGCTGGATTGGGGGAGCCGCCATTCAGGGCAGATGAGCCCGCACGCGCCTTCGCACAATGCGGATAGCGTCCCTTAGGGCATACGATTCCACACGTGCTTGAGCGCGTAGTGGATCGGAGTCCTTCAGGGCTTCAGATAGACGTAGCCTTCTTTTGCCTGCAACCGTCCGATTTCAGCAACCCCTGACGGAACCACGGTGGCATCCATCAGCACGGCGCTGTCTTCAAGCTTGCGCCCTTTCAGGGTGTTCTGGCAGACGCGGAAATCGACCCCTTTTTCCTTAAGACCGGCCACCTGGGTTTGGTAGG
>Ga0316605_10001842_pt1 | contig 12165 bp, 11 predicted proteins | sample OWC_soil_day20_n_FD_207666 | JGI IMG/M metagenome (GOLD analysis project Ga0316605, IMG submission 207666) | Wetland soil microbial communities from Old Woman Creek delta, Ohio, United States - OWC_soil_day20_noCT | ecosystem: Environmental > Terrestrial > Soil > Wetlands | place: USA: Ohio... | reverse complement strand
ACGAGAAGACTCTCTCTGGAAGGGTTAGTGTTATGGGAATGCTGTCTATTGAGTTAACGCCAACATTATTGTTGATATAACTTGCTTTCCTATGGGTGCTGTCGGTGGTTAGTTCTGTGGGGGTGATGGTTAATAAAAGACTGTCTCCCTGAACTTGTTTGGGTTTTACCCATAGTGAAGGAGTGAAAAGGGTTTGGGAATAAAGCGTGGGCATTAAATTCATGAAGAAAAATACGCAAACGAAAGATAATAATAATCGTTTCATAATACTAAAAGGGTTAATTATTAATATGTTGAATATTCGCGGCAAATCTATGAAATAATTTTTAAATTTGCAAATTATTTTTGCAGTTTTTTGATATTTATTTTCAATGTATTGATTCTATGTAAAATAATTTTATGTTAATTTAAAATATATTGCTATTTGATTTATTTTTCATTATGCTTGATGTTTTTGGGAATAATCTAAAGATAAAGTAAGATGAGATTAATTGCTTTTATTTTCTAAATGTGTTGAAATAAAATTAAAAGATAAAAATCTTAATTATTTGTTATTTACTCCATATCCAAAAAGAGAAAAATCGCTAAGGGTAGGGTCTTGAGGAAAAACTTCTTTAAGCTTAGCAGTTATTTCATTGACTTGTTTAGACTTTGTTAAGTTTAGCGAAAGGGCTTGCTGATGAACATGTGTGTCAACTGGAATTATTAAATCTTCAGATTTTAGAATTGTCCAAATGCCTAAATCAACTATTTTATCATTTCTAACCAACCAGCGAAGCAACATACAAAGTCGTTTGCAAGCTGATTTTGTGTTTATTGGAATTCCAGTTACATCTTTAAAGATTTCAATTATTATTTCAATAACTTCTAAGCAAGGATTTTGTATTGTACTATTTTGTTCAGTGTTTTTATGTTTTAGTTGTAGTTCCTTTTCTCTTTTTTCGTTTAATAGTTTTGTTCTTACTTCATTGTTTATCTCTTCTGTACTCTTTTTATGTGCATTGCTATTAATAGGAAGTTCAACATTACTCTTTGTATTAAAAGGTAACATCGTATCTTTCTTTTGTTCTATTGGAAGGCCTGTCGGTATAGTAGCTCACTTATTTTTTTGGCTGTGCAGAAGTCTGAGAAGGTTGTGCAACTTGTTGCGTTTGTTGTGCAAGACTTGAACTAATTAATTCATAATTCACCCCTAACTTCTTAGCTTTGGCGATTAATTCTTTTTTCTTTCCTTCTATAACAGGGAACACTCTATTATAGTTACTATTGTAAATACGAATTTTGTCTGGCATAACATTTTTGTTTTGCCTGCAATATTATACAAAAAAATTCGAACAATTTGTCTACATTTGAGCAACTTTTTTACATGTTAGCTTCGCTAAGTTCAAAAAATCATATCTTTGAATCGTTAATTGCATATTATATAATAAATTAAGGCTCAATAAAAAAAAGAAAAAGTATTATCACTCGACAATATTATGGTATTTTAAGTAATGAATTTACCAAGAAATCATTAATCGAGAAGGTTTAAAAAAGAACTCATGAAATTGTAAGGCAAAGATTTAGTTAAATATTATATGTCTTTTACTAAGCTAAAAATAGATCACGAGAAACATTAACAGTATTTAGATGATAATGGAGATAACGACTCTTTGAAGAAAGACGCAATACTTAATTTAGGAATTGTCAGAGAAAACAATTTCAAAGTTTCCAAATCTCCTACAACAAAAAAGGAAGTTAAAAAATCAACTTCCAAATCCAAAAAAACTGTTTAATTCTTTCATGTTGTGCAATTGTTGTGCAATTACCATCTGCACAACTTTTATTTCATTGTATTGCAGCAATATAATATTCAAACTTGTACCCCCGAGCAGAATCGAACTGCTATCTAAAGTTTAGGAAACTTCCATTCTATCCGTTGAACTACAGGGGCAAACTATATATTTATTTTATAGTTTTCTCTTTACTTCAAATTCTTCGTATCCTTCAATAATATCCCCAACTTTAATATCATTGTAGTTTTCAATATTTAAACCACAATCCTGTCCTGCTACAACTTCTTTTACTTCGTCTTTGAAACGTTTTAAAGAAGCAAGCTTTCCAGAGTAGGTAACAATACCATCACGAATAACACGAATCTTTGTATTTCTGTTTATTTTTCCATCTAAACAAATACAACCTGCAATTGTTCCAACTTTAGTTATCTTAAATGTTTCTCTAATTTCAAGGTTTGCAACAATCTTTTCTTCAATATCTGGAGAAAGCATTCCTTCAATAGCATCTTTAATTTCATTAATTGCAGAGTAAATGATGGAATACAATCTAATATCAATTTGTTCAGTTTCTGCAAGTTTTCTTGCTCCTAATGAAGGTCGAACTTGGAAACCAATAATAATTGCATTTGAAGCTGTTGCCAATAAAACGTCAGATTCAGTAATCTGTCCAACAGATTTGTGAATAACATTAACAAGAACTTCTGGAGTAGATAATTTTAGTAATGAATCTGCCAAAGCTTCAACTGATCCGTCAACATCTCCCTTAATAATAATATCAAGTTGTTTGAAGTCTCCAATTGCAATTCTTCTACCAATTTCATCAAGAGTAATATGTTTTTGAGTTCTTAAACCTTGTTCTCTTTGTAATTGAGTACGACGTGTTGCTAAATCTTTTGCTTCTTTTTCTGAAGCCATAACATTGAATGTATCACCTGCTTGAGGAGCACCATTTAATCCAAGAAGTAGAATTGGAGCTGAAGGACCAGCTTCTTTTATTAGCTGATTTCTTTCATTATACATTGCTTTAACTCTACCAAAAGTAGAACCAGCCAAGACAAAGTCTCCTTGACTGATTGAACCTTCTTGAACTAATAGTTTTGCAACAAAACCTCTACCTTTATCTAATGAAGACTCAATAACAGCTCCTTTTGCTCTTTTCTTAGGATTTCCTTTAAGATCTAAAAGTTCTGCTTCAAGAAGTACCTTTTCTAAAAGTAAATCAACATTTATTCCTTTCTTAGCTGAAATTTCTTGACTTTGGTATTTACCACCCCAATCTTCAACCAAAAGGTTCATATTTGCTAATTCTCCTTTAATCTTTTCAGGATCAGCTCCATTTGTATCAATCTTATTCAAAGCAAAGATTATTGGAACCCCTGCAGCTTGAGCATGGTTAATAGCTTCAACTGTTTGAGGCATCACTCTATCATCAGAAGCAATTACAATAATTGCAATATCGGTTATCTTTGCTCCACGAGCACGCATCGCTGTAAAAGCTTCGTGACCTGGAGTATCCAAAAATGTTATTCTCTTCCCATTATTTAACTTTACTTCATAAGCTCCAATATGCTGAGTTATTCCTCCTGCCTCTCCAGCAATAACATTTGTTTTTCTTATATAGTCAAGTAATGATGTTTTACCATGGTCAACGTGTCCCATAACTGTTACAATTGGAGCTCTTGTAACTAAGTCTTCTGTTCTGTCTTGTTCTTCGGTTTCTTCAATTGCTTCAACAACTTCAGCACTTACAAACTCTGTTGTAAAACCAAACTCTTCAGAAATTAATTGAATCGCTTCAGCATCCAAACGTTGATTGATTGAAACAAACATTCCTAAAGACATACATGAAGAAATAATTTTTGTAACAGGTATATCCATCATTGTTGCTAACTCATTAGCTGTTACAAATTCTGTTACCTTTAATATTTTTTGGTTTTCTATCTCTTGTTCAAAATCATGTTGTTGTTGTTGAGATATTGTTTGACGTTTTTCTCTACGATGCTTAGATGCTTTAGATTTTCCAAGTGGAGATAAACGAGCAAGAGTTTCTTTAATTTGTTTTTCTATCTCTTCGCTATTGATTTCAACCTTCTTTAATTCCTTCTTTGGTTTACTAAATTTAGATTTCTTATCATCCTTCTTTAATTTATTCTTTTGTGCATCTTGAGGTGATGTAGTTTGAGTTTGAATTGTTTTAGCTTGAGCTTGAGTTTGCGATTGTTTTATTCTTCTACGTTTTTTCTTGTCCTTTTTAGCTTCATCAGATGCATTTCCATCTTTATTTTGTGATGCAGGAACAATTTGTTTCTTTGGTCTATTAAATTGAGACAAATCAACCTTTTCTCCAAGAACTTTTGGACCAGAAAGCTTCACATATTGAGTTTCAATAAAATTATCCTTATTGTCTTCTGAAGAATTATCAACTTCTATCTCTTCTGATTTTGGCTCTTCCTTAATGACTATTTCTTCTATTTGCTCTATTGGAGTTTCTTTAATAAGAACAGGTTTCTCTTTTATTTCTTCAAGCTCTGCTTTTTTGTCAATTGATACTTCTTCTTTTTCCTTTTTGAGAAAAGGCTTTTCATGTTCTTTCTTTTCGTGTTCTTTCTTTTCCTTAATCTCTTGCTCCACCTTCTTTTTCTGTTCCTTTTCTTTAGCAATTTGTGCTTTTGTTTTTTTGGCAGGTTTAGTTTTAGAATTAATGGAACTTAAATCTATTTTACCAACTATATTTAAAGAAAGTGTGTCGTCAGAAGAACTTATAATAGTTTCCTCCTTTTGTTCAGGTTTTTCTTCCTCTTTCGGTTCTGGGATTACTTCCTTTTTTAATTCTACTACTTGTATTGGCTTTTCTATAAGTGGCTCTGGCTTTTCAACTTTCTTTTCCTTTTCTTCTTTCTTAGGAGCCTGCTCAACAAAATCAATTGTAGTTGACTTAATAATAATTTCAGGAGTAGTTATTTCCTCTTTCCTTTGCTCAATTTGAACTTCAGAATGTACTTCTTCAACTTCAATTTTCGCTTTTGGAGTTGCAAAATCTAATTTACTTGCCTCTTCTTTAACTTTTCTTTCAGATTGAAAAGCAGAAGCAAGAATGTCATATAGTTCTCCGTCAATTTTTGTATTAGGATTACTTTCTATTATTTTCCCTTTTTTGGCAAGACAATCTACTAATGTTGAAATTCCAACATTAAATTCTTTCGCAACTTTACTTAATCTTATTGTTTTATTTTCTTCTGACATTTTTGTTTTTTTCTCTTTTTTTAGTTTAGTTGATGTTAATTCTATAATTGCTTGCCAATATATTTTAATCTTCAAATTCAGCTTTCAATGTTTTTAAAACGTCCTCAATTGTTTCTTCTTCTAAGTCTGTTCTTTCAACTAACTCTTCTTTGCTTATTGCCAATACATCTTTTGCAGTATCGCAACCAATAGCTTTCAATTCTTCAATAACCCATTCTTCAATTTCATCAGTAAATTCATTCAAATCTACATCTTCATAATTCAAATCGGTATCACTATAAACATCAATTTCAAACTTAGTAAGTTTACTTGCTAATTTAATGTTTGCACCTCCTTTTCCAATAGCAAGAGAAACTTGATCTGTTGGCATAAACACTTCAGCTCTTTGATTTTCTAAATCTAAATTAATTGAAGTAACTTTTGCTGGATTCAATGCTCTTGTTATATATAGTTCAGTGTTTGGAGTAAAGTTTATAACATCAATATTTTCATTTCTCAATTCTCTAACAATTCCATGAATTCTACTTCCCTTAATACCAACACATGCACCTACTGGATCTATTCTATCATCGTATGATTCAACAGCAACCTTAGCTCTTTCCCCAGGTTCTCTAACAATATCCTTAATTGTAATTAATCCGTCATAAATCTCAATAACTTCTTGTTCAAGTAATCTTTCTAAGAATACTGGAGAAGTTCTTGAAATAGTTATTTGAGGAACACCATTTTTCATTTCTACTTTCAAAACAACAGCTTTAATTGTATCTCCTTTTCTGTAAAAATCACTTGGGATTTGTTCAATCTTAGGTAGTGTTAGTTCAATGCCTTCTTCATCCAAAACCATTATCTCTCTTTTCCAAACTTGATAAACCTCACAAACTACAATTTCTCCTACCTTTTCCTTGTATTTAGTAAAAATATTTGCTCTTTCATAATCTTGAATCTTTGCAGCTAAGTTTTGACGAATAGCAAGTATGTCTCTGCGTCCAAAATCTGCAAATTTAATTTCCTCAGATAATTCTTCACCTATTTCAAAATCGGGTTCAATTTTAATAGCTTCAGAATATGAAACCTGAGTGTTTTCATCTTCAACAGCACCATCTTCAACAATCAATCTATTACGCCAAATTTCCAAGTCCCCCTTATCAATATTCACAATAACACTAAAATTCTCATCAGAGCCATATTTCTTAAGCATTAATGTCATAAAAACATCTTCCAAGATACGCATCAAAGTTTCTCTTTCAATGTTTTTAAACTCTTTAAACTCTGAAAAGGTATCAATTAAATTTAAGTTTTCCATATTTAAAACTTTCTTATATTTAGAATAAAATTATTATTTTGCTTTCCTTGATATTGTCAAATAAGATTTCTTTCTCAACAATTGGATCTTTCTTTTTCTTAGATTGAATCTTAACAACTATTTTTTCTTCATAAACCATTAATAACTCCCCAACAATTTTTTCTCCTTCTTCTTTGGTTATTACTTCTATGTTCCTTCCAATATTCTTTTCGTATTGACGATTAAGTTTCAATGGTTCTCCAACTCCTGAAGACAAAACACTTAATTCAAAATCTTCCACTTCTCTATCAAAATTCTTTTCAATTTGTTTTGACAAATCAATACAATTTTGAATTGTAACTCCATTATCTCCATCAATAATGACAGAAATCTTATTGTCTTTTCCAATTTTTAAGTCAACCAAAAATAAGTCGCTTCCTTCTAATTCTTGATTAACTACACTTTGAACCTTCTCTTTATCAATCATATAAAATTCTTATCAACAAAAGAGGGGACCATTTAAGTCCCCTCGCGTATATCTATTTCGATTGCAAAAATACTACTAATCTTTCATTTAACAATAAAAAAATAGCAAAAAATGAAAAATCTTATTTTTCTGTAGTTAATGTTTCAGCATTTTTAGCCTCAAACTGCCTTATTATTTCCATTTCATCTGGCATATCTAACATTTGATACATTACTTCCGCATCATTTGCAAGTGGAGAGTTTGGATACTCCTCAACAAATGTTTTATATGCTTCTTTTGCCTTATCTATGTTATTGCAGGCTTTTTCATAGGCTTCACCTATTTTAAAATTTGCAATTTCTGACATCTTAGAATCAGGAAAATCAGAAACCAAACGTTCTAAATAAGCAATTGCTCTATCACAATATTTCATATTAATGCAAATATCTGCAGCCTTAAATAAAATTAGGGTTGAATTACTATCTTTTGGAAAATCTGTAATGTAACTATCGTACATTACAAGCAAAGAATCTGCTCTTTGAGGAGAAATTACCTTTGCTTCCTTAAGTGTTAACTTTTCTAATTCCCCTATCTCCTTTAAACGATTTTCTTTAGTTGGCTTACATGAAGCAAAAACTAAAATCGCAAGAGTTAATAATAAATATTTTTTCATTGTTTTTTATTATTTCCTTCCAATGTTTGGACGTTTCATTTTATAATTTGTGTAAACCTTTCCATTAGAAATATCACTTAATTTTCTTTTCAAAAGGGTTTTTCTTATTGGAGAAAGTCTATCAACAAAAACCTTTCCTTCCAAATGATCAAATTCGTGTTGAAAAACTCTTGCTCTTGCACCAGTAAACATTTCTTCTTTTTGATTGAAGTTTTCATCGTAATATCTAACCAAAACATTAGAACAGCGAATTACTTCTTCATGCAATTCAGGAAGTGAAAGACAGCCTTCCTGGAAAGCCCATTTTTCACCACTTTCTTCAATAATTTCTGGATTTATAAACACTTTCTTAAATCCTTCAGCTTCTGGATAATCTTCTTTCAAAGGGTCTGCATCAATTACAACCAAACGAATTGATAAATCAATTTGAGGAGCAGCCAATCCAACACCATTAGCATTATACATGGTTTGAAACATATTTTCTTTCAAATCCTTCAAATCTGGATAATTCTCATCTATCGGCTTAGCAATCTTTCTCAAAATTGGATTTCCAAAACCTACTATAGGTAATATCATATTAGTATTTTTTCTTTTAATTCATATAACTTTGCAGTATAATAACTGCACTTACAGTGTCAACAAGAGCTTTATTTTGTCTTTGCTTTTTCCTGGCTCCTGAATCTAAAATGGCTCTTGAAGCAATTTTTGACGTAAAACGTTCATCAATCCTTACAATTTTTTTATCAGGATATTTCTTTGCTAACTCCAAAACAAAAGGCTCAATATAAACGCTGCTCTCACTTAAAGTATTGTCCATTTGCTTTGCAAGCCCAACAACAAACTCATCAACCTCTTCTTTCTTCAGATAATCATCTAAAAATTCAAAAATCTTTTTTGTTTCAACAGTAGTTAACGAAGTAGCAATTATTCTTTGAGTATCACTTACAGCCAACCCAACACGCTTACTCCCATAATCAATTGCCATTAATCTTCCCATACTATTTTACAAAATGGAAATGTGAACCATAACGTTCAAAAGCTTCTCTATCCAAAGTTTCTCTTGCATCAGGATTAGAAATTGAAATTATTAGTCTTGCTCTTTCTTGAAGAGATTTTCCATAAAGATTAACTGCACCATATTCAGTAACAATCCAATGAACATGATTTCTTGTAGTAACAACTCCTGCACCAAGATTTAAAGTATTAACAATCTTACTTATTCCTTTGTTAGTCATTGAAGGCATAGCAACAATTGATTTTCCTCCTTGTGAACGAGATGCACCATAAATAAAATCTATTTGCCCCCCTACTCCACTAAAGAATTTTGTTCCAAGACTATCAGCACAAACTTGTCCAGTAATATCAATTTGCAAAGCAGAATTAATAGCAGTCATCTTAGGTTGTTGAGCAATAACAAAAGGATCATTAGTATAGCCAACATCCATCATTGCAACCATTGGGTTATTATCAATAAATTCATAAACTTTTTGAGAACCCATTAAGAAAGTAGAAACCATTTTACCATTATCCAATTTCTTGTTTTTGCCATTAATCACACCTTTTTCAACCAATGGTAAAACTCCATCAGCAAACATTTCAGTATGAATACCTAAATCTTTATGATTTCCCAATTGAGCCAAAACAGCATTAGGAATTGCACCAATACCCATTTGCAAACAAGCACCATCTTCAATCAATTCAGCACAATATTTACCTATTGCTGCTTCTTCTTTTGTTGGCTCAGAGAAATGGGCAGGGAATAAAGGAGAAGAATCTTCAACAAATATATCAATCATTGACATAGGGATTAAAGCATCTCCATAAGAACGAGGCATGCAAGGATTAACTACAGCAATAACTGTTTTTGCCATCTCAATTGCAGCCAAAGTTGCATCAACAGATGTTCCCATAGAAACAAATCCATGATCATCTGGAGGACAAACCTGAAGCATTACAACATCAACAGGTAGATATTTTTCTCTATAAAGTTTTTGAGTTTCTGAAAGGAAAATTGGAATATAGTCAGCAAAACCTGCTTGAACATCTTTTCTTACATTACCACCTACAAAGAAAGCATCGTGTTGAAAAATTCCTTCAAATTCTTTTGAAGCATAAGGAGCATTGCCTTCAGTGTGCAAGTGATGAACGTATACATTTTTAAATTCTCCATTTTTACCTCTTTCACACATAGCGTCAACTAAGCATTGAGGAGTAGAAGCAACAGAAGAAAGGTGAATATGGTCTCCTGACTTTATCACCTTAACCGCCTCTTTGGGCGTAACAGCTTTATATGTCTTTTGTGTCATTTTATTATATCTATTTATCTGATTAAACAAAAATTAAGCTGCAAAGTTAATTAAACCTTTTGGAAAGAAAAAATAATAAAGAAAAGATAACATAAAACTAAAAGCAAAGATTAATCTTTTCCTTTTTTTCATTATTGATTTCAAGAATATTAACACAGATAATTAAGAAATAATTTTAAATCAATAGGAATAATAAGTTCATATTTTAAACGAATAATGGATTTAGTCCACTTTAAATATCAAGCAGGACTAAGAAAGGGAATTAAACATAAAATAATGTGGTTCCAAAATGAGAAAAATATAAAACTAAAATCAATAATAACAAAACAGAGTTTTTTGTCTTCAATTACTTAGGACTAATAAATTAATATCCCATTAGATTTTTAAGTTTTTCTTATTTGGGGCGAATGAGTTGTCTATATAAGTAATAACAGCAACATTATTAGTAATGCAATATACTGGAGCTGACATAGAAGTACGAAATGACACACATAAATAAGTACTATAATTATTATTATCATTTCCCAAATTCCATTCTTCATGACATTTAAACAAGCCTTCTTTTGATTCATTATATGCTATAAGGAAATCATTGCGATTACTATATTCATTACTATCTATAGTTGCATAGTAATTTTTATAATTATAATTTAAGCCATTTACAAAACCTTCAACATCTGAAGACCAATAACTAAATTTAGATAATCCTTTTCCCCTATCTGTTGCATTTCCAAAAGCAGCTGTAGATTCATATACTATTTCATTATATTCACTAAACGCTATTAAATACAAACTATCATTTGACTTATAATAATAATATGATTCTTCTCCCTCAATTTCACTCGCTACAAAAGTAAAATCTTTTGATTTTATTATTGAATCAACTTGTTCTATCGTTTTACCTGTATAACTTTTTAATTCAGTAATTGTAATTAAATAATTATTTGATGTCACATTATTTTCTGTTTCATCGTCTTTGCAAGAATTTATTGCAATTGTACATAATAATGCAATAAATATTATGATTAATTTCTTCATCTTTCTTATTTTAGGTTAATAAAATTATTCAATTATATTTTTTGCAAATATAATATTTTTAATGAAATACAATCAGATTTTAGCATATAAATTTATTAAAATCAGCAATTAAATACTTTTATATTATATGCAATACTAACTTTTTCCTTTAATCCTATCTTTTGTTTGTTTATCTTACTTAATTGAAATATCTCCGATGGTTTATTTTATTAATTTTGCCATTCGAAAATAGATATAATTGCAACTAATGGATATAATTAAACTATCACAACAAAATCAGAAACTTGCCTGGGAGGTATTGGAAGAGAGTAATATTATTCCTGTTTGGGAAAGTATTGGGGCTAAGATTAATATTGTTGGGTCTTTGAAGACTGGACTAATGATGAAGAGTCTTGATATTGATATTCATATTTACACTAAGGAGATTTCTATTAAAGATAGTTTTGACGCCATTTCTCAAATTGCACAAAATCCTTCATTTAAAGAGATTCAATACAAAAATTTAATTGACACAGAAGAAGAATGTATTGAATGGCATTTGATTTATGAAGACAAGAAGGCGAACTTATGGAAATTTGATCTAATTCATATTCTAATGGGTTCAAAATATGATGGATTTGTGGAAAACGTAACCGATTCAATAATTAATAAATTAACTCCCGAAACTAAAAAGACAATACTTCAAATAAAGTATGATACTCCTGATGATATTAAAATTCCAAGCATAGAAATTTATCAGGCTGTTCTTTCAAATAAAGTAAGCAGTTATAAAGAATTTATTCAGTGGAGAGAAAGCAATTCATTAGTAAATACAATGGAATGGTTGCCTTAAATTAGGTTTCTGTTTTTTAATCCTTGTTTTCTTGAAATTAATCACAGTCTTTTTCACATAAATCAAGATATAGTGTTTATGGAGAAACAAATATAAAGATTAATGACATTGAAGCAGAACTAATATAAAACTACTTCAAGAGAATAAACAGATTACTTAAGCAACCATTTAAAAAAGGGTGTTTATTATAACTCTGATTTAAGTAAAACTAATAAACTGATATTTAAATAGTGGTTTTAAGTTATAAATGTAATTATTTTTTAGTGGTTGTCTCTTTTGAGGCAACCACTTTTTTTCTTAGATAAGTACATAACTATAATTGAATATTAGTTTTGGATGGGAAAGTTCCGATAGGAAGGAGAATTGCTTTCTATTGAAAAAAGGTTGTAAGAGTGTATTTTTCAAAAAGAGGCCGTGTTTTTGCCTTTTTGAAGTGACCCCAAAAAGTTGGACAGATTAATAATAATTTGATTCTATAAGAGCTCGGTATTGCACTGGGCTCTTTCCATTTAACTTGTTTTTTATCCTTTTATTGTTATAATAATCAATA
>Ga0316605_10001841_pt1 | contig 12166 bp, 11 predicted proteins | sample OWC_soil_day20_n_FD_207666 | JGI IMG/M metagenome (GOLD analysis project Ga0316605, IMG submission 207666) | Wetland soil microbial communities from Old Woman Creek delta, Ohio, United States - OWC_soil_day20_noCT | ecosystem: Environmental > Terrestrial > Soil > Wetlands | place: USA: Ohio... | reverse complement strand
TGGAGGGACTCTCTTCCTGGACGAAGTCGGGGATTTTCCTCTGTTCCTTCAAGCGAAGCTGCTCCGGCTGCTGCAAGGACGGGAATACCGGCGGGTAGGCGACACGAAGAATCGCACCGCCGATATTCGCATCATTGCGGCCACGAATCGGCACCTGGAAGAGGATATCAAGCAGGGCCGCATGCGTGAAGACCTGTTTTTCCGTCTCAACGTAATTGGCATCCACCTGCCGCCTCTCCGGGAGCGCAAAGAGGACATTCCCTTGCTGGCGCACTATTTCCTGCGGCGTGCCGCGGAACAATATCGGCGCGCGGTGGAGAGCATCCATCCCGAAGCCATGCAGGTGTTGCTGGCGAACAACTGGAATGGCAATGTGCGCGAGCTGCAAAACGCCATCGACCGTGCGGTGGTCCTCTGCCTTGGAACCCAATTGACCCGGAAGGATTTCCTGCTGGACGATTCAGCCGTTCCGGGGGGGCAGGCCGCGCCGACGACACTCGCTGACTTCGAGCGGCAGATCATTGAGACAACCCTCACCGAAATGGGAGGCAACCGGACGCGCACCGCAGAGCGCCTGGGTGTTTCCCTCCGATGGCTCCAGTACCGGTTGAAGGAATGGCAAACCGGAACCACCGACTGACATGGCGATCACTGTTGACAAGAAGATCAGCGAGAGCGCCACAACCTGCGTGTACCGCGCCTTCGACGACACGCTGGGACGCGAGGTGCTCCTGAAGGTATTGCACCGTCATCTCACCCACGACGAGCATGTGCGTCAGCGGTTCATCCGCGAAGCGCGGGCATGCGCCTCGCTTCGGTCGGAAAACATCGTGCAGGTCTATGATTTGCGCGAACATGATGGATCTCCGGCCATCATCATGGAATATGTCGAAGGCCGGTCGCTGAAAGAAATCGTTGCGGAGGAGGAATTTCACACGTTTGCATTCGCAGAAAAGGTCGCGGTACATGTGCTCCGTGGACTCGCGGCCGCCCACGCGCAGGGGATCATCCATCGCGATATCAAACCGGGGAATATCTTGGTTTCATCGTCGGGGACGATCAAGATCACCGATTTCGGCCTGGCGCAGGTTGCTGTGGCGCCAACGTTGACCAGCGAGGGGACCATTGTCGGCACTCCCGCGTATCTCGCGCCCGAGATCCTTCAGGGCGAAGCGGCCGACGCGCGCACCGATCTTTTTTCTCTTGGCGCCACACTTGTGGAAGTGCTGAACGGCAAACAATTGTTCGAGGGGGCCACGTATTCCGAATGCTTGAACCGGATCTCGCGGTTCAAGCCGGATATGCTTGACGCCTTTGGTGTCCGGTCAACCCCTGAGTTCGTGGCATTCCTGAAGAAACTGATGCACCCCGACAGGAGCCAGCGATATGCTTCGCCCCGGGAAGCTCTTGCCGCTCTGGGACGATCGGGGTCAAGTGAATTTGTCCGTCCGGCCCGGTCTGCAGCCCCTACCCCGGCGAAGAGGCGAGCGTTCATTGCCGCTGCCGTCGTCGCGACCCTCGTTCTGGGGGGAATCTACTCGCTGGTGAGGAACGAAACCCCCGCTGTTACCGGAGCGCCAGTCTCGGTTCCCATGTCGAATCAACCTTCGACGGCGGACAGCGTGGTGCCGGCCGATTCGCAGAAGAGCGTGTCCGGCTCTCCTTTTCTTTCAGATCGACCCCCGGCAGTCATACAAGAGCCGCCCGGACCCAACCGGGAGACAGCGCGCCGTTCTCAGGATTCCGGATTCGTCACGCTGGTGAGCTCTCCCGGGGTGAAGGTATATGTGGACAGCCTCTTCGTGGGAGAACTACCACTGCATCGTCCCGTTCAGGTAGCTGCCGGTGTGCATACGTTCGTGTTCTCGCATCCACAGTTAGAGCCGATGGTCCGGCTGGTGCGAGTAAGTCCCGGAGAAGAACTCATGGTAGATGCGGACTTCCTGGCACAGGCGGCTTATCTCCGCTGCACCTCTGTTCCCTGGGCGGAGGTTTCCGTGGATGACCAGTACCGGGATACGACGCCGATGGACCGGCCGATTGTCCTGAGGGCAGGAAAGCATCGTATACGGTTTCATCATCCAGCCTTCAAGGATTCGGTCTGGGATGTCACTCTGGCACCCCGCGAGACGTTGCGAGTATCTGTGATATTCAAGCCATGACAGGCCCGATGCGAACAGGAATCTTCTGCTTCTTCTTCTGCCTTCTGCCCGGACCGGCACCGGCACAAACGGCAATTGACTCCACGCTCCGGATGGTGGATTCCCTTTACACGGCAGGCTCATATTCGCTGGCCGAGTTGGAGGCGCGACGCATGTTGGAGAACGATCTCTTGAGCGATTCTCTCCGCGTCGCATTCGAACAATGGGTGGCGTTTTCACTCGTTGCGCAAGGGAAGACAGCGCTTGCCAAGGAGCACTTCCTCTCGATCCTGCGGCGCACACCTTCGCATGAGCTCGATCCCATTCTCACATCGCCGAAAATCCTGGCCGTCTTCAATGATGCTCGTGCAACGTACCTTGCGGCTCGGACGCAAGGCATTGACTCTTCGCCAGTCAAAGGGAGTGTTCCTCCGGAAGGGATCACGTTCCGGACGATTGTCTTCCCCGGCTGGGAGCAGTGGTACCATGGACGGACGCCCATCGGGCCCATTCTTGCTGGCGCCGGGATCGCGACGTTAGGGTCAGCCGTAACATTCGCGTTCTTGCGCAGCTCGGCGCGTCAGGAATATCTTGCAGCAACTACACCAGAGGATATCGAGGCCAAATACGATACCTACAACCGATATTCCAAGGCCGAATCGTATTGCTTTGCCGCGTTTGCCGTTGTCTATCTTCTCTCTGAGATCGAAGTCTTTACACACAATTCCGCGGTCACTATTTCGCCTGAGCTAGGCACCCCGGCAGCCTCCGGGAGTAATCTGAAGGTCAAGTTCTCTTTTCCCTGAACCATCCCGCCTCGAGTGCGCAAACTGTTCACAAGCTGCGCACGGTTTGCATACCACTGGGATGCTATCCGCCGAAAATCCGCCTGAATTGCTGACAATTCCACTGGCATGCCACTTGCACGGAAAGGGACAGCCAATACGTGTCCCCAGCATGTTCGACAATGCCATATCTCAAGCCAATCAGTCATCTGAGGGAGGAATCTATGAAAGCTCGCTACGGACTGTTGTCGTTCGTCCTCATCGCGCTTGTTGCGCAGTTGGGCATAGCACAGGGCGACCCGGGGAATCCGCCGCCGAATCACATGCAATTAATGTTTGTTTCTCAACCGCCACTTTTCGGGCGCACCGGTGTTCCGTACAAGTACACCGCCCAGGCGCGTTCCACGGATTCTTCCGCCGTCATCCGCTATTTCTCTGACCTGATCACTCCTCCCGATTTTGCGATCGATTCCATCTCGGGTGTCGTCACGTGGACTCCGCCCGCTTCCGGGTGGTACAAGATTTCACTCGTGGCCCGGTCAAGCAAGGGAGAGATAGGGATACAGCGATTCATGGTCACCGTGACGTCCGGAAACGGAATTGTGCAGGGGAAAGTCTCCGATACGACCGGGGCAGGCATCCCGAGAATTGTCATCGAGATCCTGCAGGCGGTCAATGTGGGGCCGATGCGCCCGGGCTACCTTTCGTATGCAGCCAAGACGGACATGAACGGGAATTACCGTTTCTCCAATGTTGATCCGGGCAAGTACAAGCTTCACGCGATCTCTCCCGACCCGCGGTATGCAAGCCAGTGGTATGATGGAAAAGCGTCGGCGCTCGAGGCAAACGTGATAACCGTAACGGACTCGCCCAGTGTCACCATTGCGAATTTCACCCTCCGCGGCGGTCTCAGTCCGCTGCCGCTGATCTCCGTTTCGGGGAGCGTGCGTGATACGGCGTCGGCGCCCATAAAAGGGGCCGAAGTGTTCTTTGTGCATACCGGCTTTGCCCTGAACACCAACTCCACCGTAGACGATTTCCGGAGAATGTTTGACCTTGGAGGGTCGACACTCGATTTCCACCTGGACGGGCGTTCGCCGCATGTCTTTCGTGCCTCCACTGATTCACTTGGCGAATACTCACTCAAGGTGGTTCCTGGTGCCTACATCGCCTTCGCTCGCGCGAGAGGATACGCGAAGTGCTTCTTTGTCAATGAGTCCGATATGTTGACGGCCGTGCGGCTGCTGCTGACCAGGGATACCACGGGCATCGATTTTGTTTTACGGAAACTCCCTCCCATCGCGCTTGGTGCGATCCAGGGCTCCGTCCTCGATACGGTGAAGGGGGTGGGGGTCCGTTCGCGCATTATCGCGTTCCGGGATCGTTGGGCCGCCATCAATCCTTACCCTGTGCCGCATACCTATACTGCGGATACGGACTCGCTGGGAGCTTACTCACTTGAAGATCTGCCCCCGGGCGGATACTACGTGCTTGCCCTGCCTGTGGGGAGTTACGCACCCGCGTTCTACACGGCAGACACGTCAAGCACGAATTGGCGGCGTGCGACGCGCGTATTTGTCCAGGGGAACATCGTGACAGGTATCGACATTTTTGTGTATGAGATCGCTGTGACGGCGCGCGGATTCGCTGGTATCAGGGGCAGAGTTCTGGCAAGTGCGGAGCCTGTCACGTCGGTTGCAGGTGCTATGGTGTACGCCTGGTCGAATTCCAGCGTGGGAGGATTCGGCATCGCGGACGGGTCGGGACAGTATGAAATAGCAGGACTCGGTCCCGGAACATATACGGTGAGCGTGGATCTCCCCGGGTACGAGCCGGTCGCGTCAAAGACGGCCACCGTGTCGTATAGTCCCACCGGCATCCCGCAATTTGCCATCGTGGACCTGAATCTCTCGGCGATTACGACGTCGGTCACCGATGGGGCAGTGATGGATCCAGAGAGCTTTGTGTTGTCGCAGAATTATCCGAACCCGTTTAATCCGTTGACCAGTATTCAATTCACTATCGTGGGGGCTGGAGGTCAGGGGTCAGGGGCCAGTAACACCAGATTGGTAGTCTATGATCTTCTGGGGCGCGAAGTGGCAGTGCTGGTCAATGAGAAAAAAGCGTCGGGAACGTATGAAGTGCGATTTGACGCTTCCGGACTGTCGAGCGGGGTTTATCTGTATCGTTTGACTGCTGACGGCTTCATGCAAACACGCAGAATGATACTACTCAAATAACGGTTCACCTGGTGGTTCTTCAACTATTCGGAAGGAGTCGTACAATGCGGACGAAGGCGGTGCTGGTTGTCGTGGCAATGGGGGTTGCATCAATGCTCGGAGTGTTCGGTTGTTCTGATGTCGCAGGCCCCAGGGAACAGGCTTCGACCGCAGGAACCTCGAATGCGGTGTCGGTCGTGAGCCAAGATCTCGCTCAACTGGGGGTTGCCGGGGTGACAGAAGAGGCCACGAAGGGAGTGTTCTCCATCGGGTGGAAGAAGTTTGTGGGACCGGATATCACACAGCAGGGTACTATCGGGGAAGCATATGCCGTCGTTTGGCCCGAGACGAGCTCCGCCAACATTCGTCCCGCGGGACTTGATATCGGCACGGTGACCTTGAGCTATGACGGTGGGTCTGTGGAATTAACGAAGCGCACGATGCGGGATGGAAGTGTTCTGTACGAGACGTTCAGCAGAGGAATGCGGTTGGATCAGGGACCCTTCGTCAATATTCCTTTTGTCGCAAACAGCACCTATCAATTCACGGTGTCCGGATCGGGGTCGTTTCCAGCCGGGACGTTTGACGTTATCGCGCCGCCATCGCTCTTAACGTTTGTCGGCCATGCCGATCGAGATACCATTTTGCGGAGCGCAGACCTTTCGGTTCAGTGGCAGGGAGGGTCGGCAACCGACAGCGTTTTGCTGCGCATTGTGCCCCACCTGCGTCCGCCGCAGGTGGCAGAACGGGGCATGCGCGGAGGTTTTGACAGTTTGAGTCATCATGGTGGCAAAGGGGGACCGAACTGTCATCGGAAGGGTCAGTTCGCAATGGGAGGACCGCTCCAGGGATTGGGGCCGGAGTTCGGGCGCGGGATCGTCGTCAAGGTTCCGAACAGCGGCAGTTACATCGTCAGCGCATCCGATTTGCAGGAGCTGCTCGGCGGAACGCAGGCTTCAGAAATCATGGTGGGCGTGACCCAGGTTGTGAGGAAGAGCGTTTCACAGGCCAGCGGAGCACTCTCAGTTCTGCTCCGGAACGGGGACCGGATCGTCCTTTATGCAAAATAAGTGATGGTGGGATGGAGGACACGACAGACCCCGGCCGAAAGCCGGGGTTTGTTGTGTCCGGGACGCTAGTGGACGTGGTAAATAGAATCCGGCAGGCCCTCCCGGATGAGAATGCGGACAGTTACGTAGTTGCCGTCCGCGGCTAGTTCGGTCCCCACGCCCTGCAACGTCACCTGATTTGCCGTACCCGCTGTAGAAACCGTGTAGACTCCGTTCCCGTTCTTTCCTCCAGGAAGGTTAGTGAGCCTAAGAAGGCCGGCGGCACCGGCGGTTAACGCGCCAAACGAACCTCCGCCACCGTTGAACAGGCTGGGCCGGCGGTAGAATTCATGAGCCCGCGCCGAGAAATTGAGAAGATCCTGCGAGACCGCATCCCGGTTTGCATCGACCGCGTTGTCTCCGAACAACCCTATAGCCACGGCAATGGAGAGTCCGAGGATGATAACAACGAGTGTAATGAGGAGAAGCTGCTGTTGTGCCACTCTGACGGATGTCGGTTATTGATCCCTCCCTGGAACGCTTCAAGAAATGTGCCGTCAAGACCGGCGAACGTGTACGAAATCGTCCTCTACGGGGTTGCCGTTGTGGACAGAGTGTTTACATATGAGTACAAGCGCGACAGTGTATGTTTTGGAGCTAGTAGACCTGGTATAACGAATCGAGAGGTCCCACTGTGCTCACGAATATGCGCATGGTCACAGGGTTCCCGTCCGGGAGCGTTTCTCTCCCCACACCCTGAAGGACTATTTCAGAGGGGGTGCCTGCAGAAAAGATTGAATAGGTGCCATTGGCGTTTTTCCCGGCCGGGAGGTTTGTCAGTTTTGCCAGCCCACCGGCATCGGCGGTCAGTCCGACAAATGAGCCGCCGCCGCCGTTCTGCTGGAGAGGTCGGCGATAGTATTCATGCGCCCGCATTGCGAAGTTGATCAGGTCATGCGCGACTGAGTCGCGGTTGGCAGAGAGCGCATTGTCAGAAAACAGTCCAATTCCTGCCGCAACGGCGAGCGCGACAACGACAAAGACAAGGACCAGGAGATAGAGTTGCTGTTGTTGCATGAGTGAACACCTCGAGTATCGTTGACCTTCCCATCGCTCAGCTGGCGAGTTACCTTTCTGATTGCGTCGCAGGCAGAATCTTCAATTTTCTTTTCCAGCGACAGCCTGGATCGTGAATCCTGCACGCAATTCGTGGGTGGTTCTGTGCCCGTTGTTAATTTTGACTGGACATAGTTAACAAATCGGGAAGGGCTTTCAAATGACGCGGCTCACACGATTCAACGGGAGGTGAAAGGCGTGGTATCAAATGAGTTCGTACGATACGTTTTCGGGACACCCCCAGGCTCTGAAACCTGGACTCCGTGCCCTCCCTTCCGAACAGGAAGGCATGGAGTCCTTCGGCAAATGTACGCTTCGTCTTTGAGCCCCGACTACACGCGTCGTATGCCGTCCATGACGAATGACATTTGTCTGAATAACCTACGGCAAATCCGGATCTGCATCGGGTGGAACATTGGGGTCGTACCGGCGCCCCGGGTCAGACGGCAGATCACGGTCCGACCGGTACTTCGAGTCCGAACGTGTGTCCGGACTTCGTCGAGTCGTTCTCACGTCCTCGGAGGCCGGCACGTCGGCACGGCGGATCGGCCGGTCCATGGCGCTCGGCCGGTCGACGTCGATGTCGCTGTCCCGTTTGTCCCTGGACGATTCTTCGCTTACGGAGCCAATATCGGTCGCTCTCGTCCGCTCCAGCACGTCCCTTGCTCTGTCAACCCACCTTGACGTGTCGCAATGGACCGAAAGCAGGAAGCCTCCTTCCCGGACTCGTCCTTCGTAACGTTTCGCTTCGTATTCGGGTATTCCCGCTCCGATCAACGCTCCTGCAAGTCCACCCACTGTGCCGCCGACGCCTGCGCCGGCAAGTGCGGCCATGATTGGACCGGCAGCGATGAACGGACCAACGCCCGGAAGAGCAAGTGCGCCGATCCCTGTCAGCCAGCCCAGCACACCTCCGACCACTGCGCCGGTTCCGGCTCCGGCCGCTGTCCCTTCGGGCGCCTTGGTATGCTTCTCGTGAGCCAAATCCTTCGTGCCTGTGTTGTCAGGGAACAGCACGGAGATATCACTATTGCGGAACCCCTCCACACGCAGGGTATCAACGGCATGTTCCAGGTCGATCCGGTTCTTATAGATACCATAGACCGATGTATTCGTTCCCGCCATTTTGTCCTCCTCCTCTATGTCTGGTAGTCTTTCGCGATGCCGGCTCAGTCATTCTCGGAACTGCTGGCAGTCTTCACTTCGATTTGATTCGTGATCTTGCCGGTTCCGGCTATTGCTGCCGCCTTGGCTTCAATGGACGTCCTTTCCTCCAGGGAGCGAACAGGCCCCTTCAGGGTGACCATGCCGTCTTTGGTGATAATCTTGATGTTCTTTGCATAGGTCGAAAGGGAATCATCGTCCATGATAGCCTGACGGATCCTCCGCGTCGTTTCGATATCAGTTGAAGATTGTCCCTGATCATCCGCGGTTGGCTCTTCCTCGTAGCGGTCCCGCTTGTTGATGGCGGTATTGTCCGGCTCGACGGTTCCACCCGAGGACCCCTGGACCGAGTCCGTGACGGCGTCACGCAATGAATCCCCGTCTGTTGCACGTCCCAGGCCTTGCCGCGCGGAATCGACTGCTCTCCCCGTCTCATCTTGCATACGATCGAGCGTCGTGTCGAGTGTCCCGCCCTGAATTGAATCCCTCATGTTTCCCTGCTGCGTCGTATCCTGCCTGTTCCCCGGAGATGGTTCCATCCAGGGGCGTGCCGCATCCTGTCCATTCGCACTGCCCGATAATACACACAGCGCTCCGAAAGTACATGCAAGCATTTGCCTGACGTTTCTTTTCATCCCCTCATCCCTTCAATTGTATGACAGATCACAATCCATGGTATTCAATCTATCAGCCCGGCGCCGAAATGTCCATCGGGAAAATGCTGTAAACACTGAATAGAGGAATTGCGGGAAGGAGATTAGGAGAATGGCTGTATGCGAGGAGCATGAATGTGATCAAAAGGGGAAAACCCGGCCGAAGCCGGGTTTTCGGGTACCTGGTCAGGGGTTCGCCCTCTGGTTTTCGACCTTATTGTGTACAACGCACCAGGAAGGTCTGTTGTACAAACTCCGGCGGCAGTGTTGTGTTGGTATTGTGCATCCAAGTCTGGATTTTCACGCTATTCGTTGAGCCCGGTTGGCCACCGAGGCAGTCCGCGACTTTGAATGTGATTGGAATAACATTGTCTCCCACGTTAGCATCCACGCGGGTGAGGCCGGTGGCGTTGATTGGAGTTCCGTTCGGTACGGCCGCAAATGCATTTGCCGGAACAAGGTTGAAGAAGACCGTTCTGTTACCTGACGTGGCAAGTTTGCCGGTGTTGATCGTCCTTCCCGCAAACTGAATGACGCTGCCGCCGTCGGCAGGGGCGGGGAAGAGAAGCTGGATGTTAATCGTCGCAATGCTGTTCTTGTCGAACGTGTTTCCATTCGGGAACGTGATGGCTTTCACGAAATTCTTGATGTTGCTGCTCTTGAGGCGTACCTGCGTCTTGAATGGCCGGAAATTCGTAATTGGTTTTGGTCTGACGCCAAGTGGCACGCATACATTGTCGCTCTGGAGCGCCAACTCCACTGTGGCATCCTGCACGAGCGCCGTGAAAATGATCTTCGCCTGCAAGGAAGTCGCCGATGAACTCAGGATGTTCACGCTGCTGATGCTCGCATTCCCGCCCACAGTGATGAACGGAGTCAGGTCGTTCTGTATGATAACGCCGGAGGCTGGAGTCTTGGCTTCCTGGAGGCCCGTGCCATTCAGGGTGAAGGTGATCTCGTTGAACGGTGCGGAGGGCGACGGGGCATCCACGCTCGTGACCGTCGGCGGAGGAATGACGGATATGGTGAAGGTGAACGTCTCTCCCCCGATCCCGAAGTCTGGATCGTTGATGAGGTTGATGGTCGCGTTTCCGGCGCTCGCGTTGTTGGTTGTGATATTCAGGTCCACTCGTCCTTTTCCCGCGAATTGCCCGGAATTGTTCTGGGCGCCGTTGAACTTGCCCAGGATCTTGACGGTGACGCCGGAGGTATTGGTGGTCGCGCGGTCGATGTTTTCGATCCAGTTGCCGAACACCGACATGCAGGGAGACGAGGTGAAATTCGTAAAGGTTCTCGGGTAGCATTTCTGCCCGGAGGTTCCGAGAACGGTTCCCGCATCGCCCTGCTGGAATCCAAACACAAGGGTAAACAAGAGCACGATGGAAATCCTGGTGGCTTTCATGGGTGCAGCTCCTCTGTTGTGAATGAATGGATACTGGTTCATTGTTGACATCAACTCAGTCATGATCGCTTTGTTTCTTCCTTCCCTTTGGGACTCGTGGAACACCGTCCTCCAGGAATTTCTGGCGAACACCGTGCCGTTATCATCAAATTCTTCCACGCTCCATTTGGCTCCTTACACGCACCCGGGTCTTGAAGGGGATAAAATTTTTGACCAGCTTCGGCCGGACACCGAGCGGGACGCATACATCATCGCTCTGGAGGGTGAGCTCTACCGTGGCATCCTGAATGGGCGCCGTGAACAAGATCTGTGCCTGCAATGATGTGTTTGATGAGCTGAGGACACGCACGCTCTGGATGTTTGCGTCGCCTCCCACCGTGATGAAGGGGATGAGGTTGTCGTTCTTGATGATGGTCCCCGCAGCTGGGTTTCTAGCGTGCTGGAGTCCTGTACCGACCAATGTCACGGTGATGTTGTTGAAGGGATCCGCAGGTGTGGGGCCCAAGATGCCTGTGACCGTCGGCGGCGCGATGATGAAGATCTTAAAGGTGTAAAATCCTGCCGTGCTTGCCGGAGCGTCGACCAGCCGGATCTCGGCCTCGCCGGGGGTTGCGTTCGTTGTGGCAACAATCAGGTCAAACCGCCGCTTGCCGGCGAAAGGACCCGAGTTGTTCTGCGTGCCATCGACTATACCCACAATCGTCACCGTGAGGCCGAACACGTTGTGTGATACGCGATCAACAAATCGGACCTTGTGGTCGGTGAACACTGACATGGTAGGAGTCGCACCGGAATTCTGGAAGTTGATCGGGTAGCATGTTTGTCCTGTGGTGCCTTCGGCGTTGATCGCATTGCTCTGTTGGAACCCGAACACAAGAGTAAACACGAGCACGACGCACATCCTGGTGGATTTCATGAGTGAGACTCCTCTAGTATGGGTGATGAGGTATGCTCATTGCGTACACCGAACCTGAAATGTCTGCTCGACAAACTCCGGCGGGAGTGTCGAATTGGTATTGTGCATCCAGGTCTGGATCTTCACGGTGTTTGTCGTGCCCGGCTGCCCGCCGAGGCAGTCGGCTACGGTGAACGTGATGGGGATGTTATTATTGCCTACACTCGCATCCACTTGCGTGAAGCCCGCGACATTGTACGGGGTCCCGTGCGCCGCCGCCGTGAAGGCGTTTGCAGGCAACAGCTTGAAGAAGACCCTCCTGTTGGCGTCGTTGATGGCACTGCCTCCGCTTTGTGGTGCCGGGAGGAGAAGGTTGATCACAATTCTCCCGACGCTGTTCTTGTCAAAGGTATTCCCGTTGGGGAACGTAATGTTCTTGACGTAATTCCGGACATTTTGGCTACTTACACGCACCCGGGTCTTGAAGGGGACGAAAGCCGCAGGTGGCTTCGGGCGGACACCGAGCGGGACGCAGGCATCGTTGCTCTGGAAGGTGAGTTCCACCGTGGCATCCTGAATGAGTGCAGTGAAAGAGATTTCCGCCTGGAGATCTACCTGGTTGCTGCCTACCACGCGCACGCTCTGGATGTCTGCGTTGCCTCCCGCTGTAATGAAGGGGATGAGGTTGTCATTCTTGATGATGGTCCCCGTAGCGGGTCCTGAGCTGGCACCCTCGAATCCC
>Ga0316605_10001839_pt1 | contig 12171 bp, 11 predicted proteins | sample OWC_soil_day20_n_FD_207666 | JGI IMG/M metagenome (GOLD analysis project Ga0316605, IMG submission 207666) | Wetland soil microbial communities from Old Woman Creek delta, Ohio, United States - OWC_soil_day20_noCT | ecosystem: Environmental > Terrestrial > Soil > Wetlands | place: USA: Ohio... | reverse complement strand
CACAAACGTTGGTTATGCAAACAGAAGACGGACAGATTGAAGAACCTTATTCTATCTCTGCCGGATTGGATTATCCGGGAATCGGACCATTTCACGCTAACCTTGCTACCGAGAATCGTGCTACAATCCTTGCTATTAACGATGACGAAGCAGTGAAAGCAGCATTCGAGCTTACACAAATTGAAGGTATTATTCCGGCACTGGAATCTGCTCATGCACTGGGTGCTCTTAGCAAACTGAAGTTTAAACCGGAAGATGTGGTGGTACTAACCGTTTCTGGCCGTGGAGATAAGGATATGGATACTTACATTGGATTTTTGAACGACTAAATATTAAGATAAGATGAAAACATATAATTTTAAAACTATAAGCAAAACAGTACTGAGCGACTTGCATACTCCGGTAAGTGTTTACCTGAAAGTGAGGGATATTTATCCAGAATCGGCATTACTGGAGAGTTCTGATTTCCATGGAAATGTAAACAGTCACTCTTACATTGCACTGAAACCGTTGGCAAGCATCGGAGTAAACAGCAATGTCTGCACTACCCGATTCCCTGATAATACAGAACTGAAAGAAAACATATCGGATGAGTTTACAGTATCTGACGCTATGAATAGTTTCATTGGCAAACTAAATGTAACAGGTGAAGATAAAAACTACTGCGGTCTGTTTGGTTATACATCTTTCGACGCGGTACGTTACTTTGAACATATTCCAGTACCGGAATCTCATGATGCAAAGAACGATGCACCCGACTTACTATATATACTATATAAATATGTGCTGATCTTTAATCACTTTAAAAATGAACTTACCCTGGTAGAACTTTTGCAGGATGGTGAAAGCAGCAATATTGAAGAACTGGAAACAATTCTTGAAAACCGTAACTTCGCTTCCTATAACTTCTCAACCAGAGGTCCGGAAAGAAGTCCCATTACAGACGAGGAGTACAAATCGTATGTACGTCAGGGAGTAGCTCACTGCCTTCGTGGAGATGTTTTCCAGATTGTACTTTCCCGCAGATTTGTTCAGCCATTTACTGGAGACGACTTTAAAGTATACCGTGCTCTTCGTTCCATTAACCCTTCTCCTTATTTGTTCTACTTCGATTTCGGCGGTTTCCGCATCTTTGGTTCCTCACCCGAAACTCACTGCAAGGTTACAGGTAATATTGCAAGCATCGACCCAATAGCCGGAACAAGCCGACGCACCGGAGATGTAGCAAAAGACAAAGAATTAGTAGAAGCTCTTTTGGCCGATCCGAAGGAAAATGCAGAGCACGTAATGCTGGTAGACCTTGCCCGTAACGACTTGAGTCGCAATGCTCACAACGTAAAGGTAGATTTCTATAAGGAAGTACAATATTACAGTCACGTAATTCACCTGGTTTCTCGCGTAAGTGGCGAACTCAACAAAGGTGCCGATGCAGTTAAAACATTTATTGATACTTTCCCGGCCGGAACTCTTTCGGGTGCTCCAAAGGTTAGAGCCATGCAGCTTATCTCTGAAATAGAGAAACAAAGCCGTGGAGCTTACGGTGGTTGCATCGGATTCATTGGACTGAACGGCGATTTAAATCAAGCTATCACTATCCGCTCTTTTGTAAGTCGCAATAACGAATTGTGGTATCAGGCCGGAGCCGGAATTGTTGCCAAGAGCAACGACGAGTACGAACTTCAGGAAGTAAACAGCAAACTAGGTGCACTGAAAAAAGCAATAGATCTGGCTTGTTCATTAAAAAACTAAACACACACAAGACAATGAAAAAGATACTTATATTAGATAATTACGACTCTTTTACCTATAACCTTCTTCACCTGGTAAAAGAACTGGGATTCACTGACATAGAAGTTCATCGCAACGATAAAATAACGCTCGACGAGGTGGACAGATTCGATACAATCATCCTTTCACCGGGACCGGGTATTCCCGAAGAAGCAGGCATTCTGCTGCCACTCATTAAGCGTTATGCACCAACAAAGAAAATTCTGGGTGTTTGTTTGGGACATCAGGCTATCGGTGAGGCTTTCGGAGCCAAACTGGAGAACTTAAAAGAGGTATTCCACGGAGTAGAAACTCCTATCAATGTATTAAAGGAAGATTCACTCTTCAGCGGATTATCAAAGGAGATTACCGTGGGGCGTTATCACTCATGGATTATCAGCAAGGAAAACTTCCCGGAGGAACTGGAAATAACAGCAGAAGATAAACAAGGAGAAATAATGGCAATCCGCCATAAGAAGTACAACGTGAAAGGAATTCAGTTTCATCCGGAATCGGTACTTACTCCCAAAGGACACCAAATTATCAGTAACTTTTTAAATAAGGAATAACAGAAAACATTGCCCGATATATCCTTTAAAATCATTGGGCAATAGTTCGCCGATTATTCACCTATAATTTTTATTTATTGGCGAATGGATTTTATTTATTGGCGATAAAATTCAGAAGCTTTGAAACAAAGATTTAAATAAATAACGAAATGAAAAATATACTATATAAGCTCTTTGAACATCAATACCTTAGCCGTGAAGAAGCTAAAGAAGTTCTTCAGAATATATCTCTGGGAAAGTACAACGATTCGCAAGTAGCATCGCTCATCACTGTCTTTATGATGCGCAACATCTCTGTAGACGAAATGTTGGGCTTTAAGGAAGCTATACTCGATATGCGCGTTGAGGTTGACCTTTCAGAATACAAACCTGTTGATATTGTAGGCACAGGAGGCGATGGTAAAAACACATTCAATATCTCAACTACCGCCTGCTTTATATTGGCCGGAGCTGGTTTCAATGTAGTGAAACACGGTAACTATGGCGCTACTTCGGTAAGTGGAGCCAGCAACGTAATGGAGCAACACGGAGTAAAATTCACATCGGATGTAAACAAACTGCGCGAAAGTATGGATAAGTGCAATATAGCTTATTTGCATGCACCGTTGTTCAGTCCGGCAATGAAAGCTGTTGCCCCTATCCGTAAGAATTTGGGTGTACGTACCTTCTTTAATATGCTCGGTCCGCTGGTTAATCCGGTTATGCCTACCTATCAGTTGCTGGGAGTATATAACTTACCTTTAATGAGACTTTACAGCTATGCTTATCAGGAAAGCGGAAGTAAGTTTGCAGTAGTACACAGTTTGGACGGATACGACGAGATCTCTTTAACCAGCGATTTCAAAGTAGTAGACTCAACCAGCGAAAAGATTTATTCTCCTGAATCGTTAGGATTCAAACGTTGCACCGAAGCCGATCTTTACGGAGGCGATACTCCTGAGGAAGCTGCACAAATATTCGACAATGTACTGAATAACAAAGCTACTGATGCACAAAAGAATTGTGTAATTGTCAATGCAGCTTTTGCCATTCAGGTTATTTGTCCAGAGAAAAGTATCGAGGAATGCATTGCCATTGCACGCGAATCTCTCGAGAGTGGAAAAGCTATGGCTAAGCTTAAACAATTTGTTCAACTAAACAGTTAATATCAATGAAAGATATATTGATGGAAATCATTAAAGCCAAGAGAAATACTATTTGCGAACAAAAGAAAGCCGTTTCTCTTGCCGCACTTCAGGATGGAGCTGCCGAGGAGAGAAATATCCTCTCCATGCGTCAGGCTTTGGCTAATTCTTCTAGTGGCATTATTGCTGAGTTCAAACGCAAATCGCCTTCAAAAGGTTGGATAAATAAAGATGCCTCTCCGGAAGAAGTCACTGCTGCTTATGCGGCAAACGGAGCTTCCGCACTCTCTATCCTGACAGATACTCCATTCTTCGGAGGGAGCTTGAAGGATTTGCGCGATGCTCGTCCGGGAGTAAACATTCCTATCCTGAGAAAAGATTTCATCATCGATGAATATCAGCTTTATCAGGCTAAGATTGTTGGAGCAGATGCTATTCTTCTCATTGCTGCTGCACTGGAAAAAGAAGAATGCGCTTTTCTGGCAGGAAAGGCACACGAGTTGGGATTGGAAGTATTGCTAGAAATTCATAGTGAAAAGGAATTGGAATATGTAAACAACACCATCGATATGGTTGGAGTCAATAACCGAAACCTGGGAACATTCGTTACCGATATAGAGAATTCTTTCCGCCTTGCAAGTGCACTACCAAAGGATACTTTGCTAGTGTCCGAAAGTGGAATCTCATCTCCCGAAACAGTAAAGAGATTACGCCAAGCCGGTTTCCGCGGATTCCTTATCGGTGAGAACTTTATGAAAACAGACAATCCGGGAAAAGCGCTCGGAGAATTTATCAAACAGCTTAACTAATAGAAAAAGATGCTAATCAAAGTATGTGGCATGAGGGATGCCGGGAATATATATAAGGTAGAAAGTCTGGGTGTAGATATGATCGGACTCATTTTCTATCCGGGCTCTTCACGGTATGTATCCAGCCCTCCATCCTATCTTCCTGAAAAGGCAAAAAGAGTGGGCGTTTTCGTGAATGAAACAGAAGAAGTGGTATTAGCTTTGGCCGACAAATTTTCTTTAAATTTTATACAACTTCACGGAACAGAATCACCTGATTATTGTGTATCTTTGCGCAACAAAGGATTGAATCTGATAAAAGTCTTTTCTGTTGCCACTCCGGATGATCTGAAAGCAACTGAGAAATATGAAGGACTTTGCAGTTACTTTCTCTTCGACACGAAATGTGAGGGACATGGCGGTTCCGGTAAACAATTCGACTGGTCGGTACTCTCCCATTATCACGGACAGACACCTTTTCTATTAAGCGGAGGCATCTCAGCCCAGAGTGTAGAAGACGTGAAGACTTTTAAGCATGAACGTTTTGCCGGAATAGACCTAAACAGTCGTTTCGAAATTTCTCCCGCATTGAAAGATGTAGAGATGCTTAGCGGCTTTATCAAAGAATTAAGAAAATAAAACGAGCATAAAAAACTAAAAACTATGAATAGAATTAATCAGTTACTGTACAGCAGTACAAAAGGTATCCTTTCTGTTTATTTCACTGCCGGTTATCCTAACCTCGACGACACAGTCTCTATTATCCGCGAACTGGAGAAAAAGGGAGTTCAGATGATTGAGATCGGCATTCCTTTCAGCGATCCTATGGCCGACGGTCCGGTTATTCAGAACGCATCAACACAGGCTTTAAGTAATGGTATGACTCTGAAGCTTCTTTTCGAGCAGATAAGAGACATCCGTCACCATGTAAAAATTCCACTTATCCTGATGGGCTACCTTAACCCAATCATGCAATATGGTTTCGAAAGCTTCTGCCGCAAATGTGTGGAGTGTGGAGTTGATGGAATGATTATCCCCGATCTGCCTTTCAAGGACTATCAGGAAAAATATCAGATCATAGCCGAACGCTACAACCTGAAAATTATTATGCTGATTACTCCTGAAACCAGCGAAGAACGTATTCGCCTGATTGATGAACATACCAATGGGTTTATCTACATGGTATCTTCTGCTGCCACAACCGGTGCTCAGAACGAATTCGATGCAGAAAAGAAAAACTACTTTAAACGCATTGAAGCAATGAAGCTGAACAATCCTCGTCTTATTGGATTTGGTATTTCAAACAAAGCAACCTTCAAGGCGGCCTGCGAGCATGCTTCGGGAGCCATCATCGGAAGTAAATTTGTAACCCTGCTGGGCGAAGAAGAAACAATTTCTGCAGCAGTCGACAAACTTATTGCTCAACTGAGAGATTAACAACTCATATTGTTATTCTGAAAAAAGATAGAAATTAACGCAGATTACCCTGTTTTTAGAACAAACTAAACAAGTTAGATTCAAACAACAGTGTAATCTGCGTTTTTTAATGAATTATGTTGAAAGAATCACTATCTTTGCGCCGTAATTAACAACACAACTTTATGATCACTAAATATCCTTCAGTATTGTTAATCTACACCGGTGGAACCATTGGTATGATTCAAAACTCGGAAACCGGTGCGTTAGAGAATTTCAACTTCAACCACCTGATGAAGCATGTTCCCGAACTTAAAAGATTCAACTACCGTATATCTTCCTATCAGTTCGATCCACCCATTGATTCATCCGACATGGAACCGCAAGCCTGGGCTAAGCTGGTAAAAATCATCAATTATAACTACGATAATTTCGACGGTTTTGTTATTCTTCATGGTACAGACACCATGGCTTATACAGCCTCTGCCCTCAGTTTTATGCTCGAGAATCTAAGTAAACCGGTTATTCTTACAGGATCACAGCTCCCTATCGGAGTGCTTCGCACCGACGGAAAAGAAAATCTTATAACCGCCATAGAAATTGCAGCTGCAAAGATAGACGGAAAAGCGATTGTACCCGAAGTGTGCATCTTCTTCGAGAATCACCTTATGCGAGGAAACCGCACCACAAAAATAAACGCCGAAAACTTCAACGCTTTCCGTTCATTCAACTATCCGCCTCTGGCACGTGTAGGTATTCATATTAAATATGAGCCATCACGAATACTCAGGCCCGATGACAGCAAACCATTAAAACCACATTTCCTGTTTGATGCAAATGTAGTTATTCTCACATTGTTTCCGGGAATACAGGAAAGTATCGTATCGTCTATCCTACATGCTCCGGGACTAAAAGCTGTTGTACTGAAAACCTTCGGCTCCGGTAATGCACCTCAGAAAGAGTGGCTTATCCGAGAACTGTCAGAAGCAACAAGTCGTGGTATCATTATTGTAAACATCACCCAATGTTCTTCCGGAGCTGTGGAAATGGAACGTTACGGAACAGGACTTCAGCTACTTCAAACAGGCGTAATCAGTGGATACGACAGTACAGTAGAAAGTGCAGTAACTAAATTAATGTTCCTGGTTGGGCACGGATATAGCAGCAAACAAATCCGCTATTTCATGACCACCTCTATTGCCGGCGAAATAACCAGAGATTTATAATAGACTATTCGTCCAAGTCTCTGTACTTCACTTCATCTCTCAGCCAGTAAGAAAGACAGCTTCCCAACCATAGGCCAAAAAGGAAGAAGAATACTGTAAAACAAACGCTGCTCACCTTTATATCTATCAGATATAAAGCAAGTATAAGTGCTACATAGCCCCAGAAAAGCCAGGTAATAATTGCACGCCAATTGTGGTATAGAGTATATAAAATCTTGTTTATCATAAAACTTTTCAGAAAATCAATATTGTTTAGTTCAATCGTGAATGATGCAAATTTAAATAAATAAATTGAAATCCGGCAATCCTCAGCAATATTATACCATACATCTCTTCTGCCACCTTCTTGTTAAATATACGATTCAAGTATTTTTGCTCTTTTATGAAAAATAAAGCAATTCTGCTATCTATATATTACAAATATAGTATATATTTGCACAGTTTTTGCAAAGTATAGTTTGCAAAACAATATAAAATCAGCAAACTAAGACAATAAACTAAGGTAAAAGATTAAGGTACAACAAAAGCCTATGGAGTCAAAAGATTTAAAATTCGAGGAAGTCAACGAAGGATTCAGCATTAAGGAAGCGGTTGACGAGGCAAAAAGATGCTTAAACTGCAAAAATCCTCTTTGTGTACAAGGATGCCCTATTGAGCACAACATTCCCGGGTGGATTCACCAGTTGTCTATGGGAAACATGGGTGGCGCAATGAGCATTATCAATGAAAAAAGTAACTTACCTGCTGTCTGCGGACGTGTTTGTCCTCACGAAAGACAGTGTGAAGGACATTGCATATTAAATAAGAAACAAAATCCTATACGAGTTGGTAAATTGGAGCGCTTTATCGCCGATTTTGACAGCGACATGAAACTTATCCGCGAAAAGCTACCTCAGAAAAACCGTGGTAAAGTAGCTATTATTGGTTCTGGTCCTGCTGGACTAACCGTAGCCGGTGATTTAGCTCGTGACGGTTTTAATGTAGTAATATACGAAAGCGAACCAGAATTGGGCGGTGTATTAATGTACGGCATTCCCGAATATCGTTTACCCAAAGAAGTTGTAAGAAGAGAAATCCGTAAAATAGAAGGACTTGGAGTTACCTATATACCCAACTTTATCGTTGGTCAGAATACTACAGTCGATGAAATGTTTGACCAAAAGAATTTTGATGCCATATTCATTGGTACAGGAACTGCAAAGCCAAAGACTATGAATATCCCGGGCTGTAATCTGAAAGGAGTTATCCAGTCTTCATACTTCCTTAGAATTGTCAGCTTATGCAACAGCGACAGCATCGATAAAAGCGAAGTACCCGTAAAAGAAGGAGACGTTGTAGGTATTATTGGCTGCGGAAACGTAGCTATGGATGCAGCCAGAACAGCACTCCGTATGGGCGCTAAGGAAGTCTTTGTTATCTATTACAAAGACTTGGAACACATGACTGCTCTAAAGGCAGAATACAACGAAGCAGTGGAAGAAGGAGTACAATTCTTATGGAATACAGATACTCAGGAATTCCTGAGTGAGCGAGGTCGCTTGAAGGCTATCAAAGCCATGACCAGGGAAGGAGAAAAAATAATTCCAATGGATAAAATTCTACTGGCCATCGGTTCACAACCAGCAAACCGTATTGTATCAACCACATCGGGAATCAATGTCGACGAAAGAGGATATGTAATTACTAAAGACCGTCCTTATGGTATGACCACCCGTAAAGGTGTCTTTGCCGGTGGAGATGTAGTCAACACTCCTCAGACTGTAGTACTTGCCATGCGAGATGCCAAAAAAGTAGCAGCAGGCATAGCTCAGTTTGTTGATGCTAAAAAATTACTCGAAGAATAAGACCTATCTTTAATCATGAATAAAAAATAAAGAGGTAGTTACACAACGCGAACTACCTCTTTATACTTTTAAGTCACAAAACAATCAAACGATTATTTTGAATTTATCTCAGATACTAATTAATTTACTCCCTTTGGCCTTTTTACTCTTTTAGCAGCCATAATCAAACGGATAGACTTATCATAAGTAAGATAACCCCACACCCAGTTAACCAAAACCATCACTTTATTTCTGATTCCCAGTATAGAACGCAAGTGAATAACCAGCCATATAATCCAGGCAAACCAACCATGCATTTTCAGTTGATTAAAATCGGCCACAGCTTTATTTCTACCCACAGTAGCCAGAGAACCAAGATTACGGTAATGGAAAGGTTTTAGTTTCTTACCCTTTTCCATATTCTTCAAATTAGAAGCAAGTAAGTCGCCTTGCTGTATAGCAACCTGAGCCAACTGTGGATGTCCGTTAGGATAATCTTTTTCAGCTGTCATTATACTAACATCACCAATAGCAAAAACATTATCCAAACCAATAACCTTATTATGTTCATCCACCTTAATTCGTCTACCTCTACCAAGGAACTCCGAACCAATATTATCAAAAGAAGTACCTGTTACACCACTCACCCATATAAAATTACGAGTCGGTATATCCATTCCATTATCAAGAATAACCTTACCCTCTCTATAATCCTGCACTAAAGTATTCAGCATCACATTCACCCCCATTCCTCTTAGGAATTTTTCTGCATTAGCCGAAGCCTGAGGAGACATAGCACTAAGCAATTTAGGAGAAGCCTCAATCAGGTAAATATTCACCTTATGAACCTCCATCTCAGGATAATCTTTAGGAATCACAAATCGTTTCATCTCCGATAGAGCACCAGAAACTTCAACACCAGTAGCACCACCACCCACAATTACAATATTCTGCAAAGCCTGTCTTTCTTTAAGATCTGCTGTAGTAAGAGATCTCTCCAGGTTGGCCAGTAAGATGTTACGCATACTCATAGCCTCTTCTACCGTTTTCATCGGCAACGCCACATCCTCAATATTCTGATTTCCAAAGTAATTAGTTTCAGTTCCCGAAGCAATTACCAGATAGTCATATTTAAGTTTACCAATAGATGTCTCTATCAGGTTCTCTTTGGCATTAACCCCAGTTACATCTGCCCAACGGAAATAAAAATCTTTTCTTTTCTGGAAAATTTTACGGAAAGGGAAAGCAATGGAACTTGGTTCCAATCCGGCCGAAGCCACTTCGTAGATCATAGGAAGAAATTGGTGATAATTATTTCTATCGACCAACACAACCTGAAATCCACTATTACATAACTTATTTGCAAGTTTCAGACCACCAAATCCACCACCTACAATTACAACACGTTTTTTACCTACACTCGGTACATTAAAATCCATAACTGTTACCTATTAATTATGTTAATCCTATTAAAAACAAATTATCCCCCAATATAGTTTTTAACCGATCTCTGTAATGTATCGGGTGCAAAATTAGTTGAAAAATATATAAAAAGCAAATAAATCAAAAAAATGTTAATGCTATTTATTCATTTATTTCATAAAGTAACAGAAATAAGGCTATAATCTGTAACCAGAGAATTTTCAAAAAAATCAAAACCAATATTTTTCACTAAAAAAACTTTCATAGCAATATTTATTAATAAGTCAACATTCACAAACCATCCATTTACAGCTAGTTAAAATAAGACTTTCGCCATTTTAAATTCCTAATTAATGTTAATTGAACACTTAATATTTTAGACTATTTAGTAAAAATAGATTTAATATATATACATTTGCATGAAATTAGAATAAATATCATTATATCATTTTTACTAGAGAGTAATAAAAGAGTGTTCAATAGATTATTGGAATAAGTATAATATGAAAACGACGACAAAAAAAATGATGGCATTAGCAGCCATCACATCAGCCGTGTTACTGACGGGCTGTCAAAAAGATCTCTATGATCCGGATTATGATGGAAATGCAATTATCTCAGGAATCCCTGACAGTTTCAACTGGTCTACAATTTCTTCTGTTAATCTTACGGTTAACGTGAATGACCAATACAATGGAGAATATTATTATACAGTTGAAGTATATGATAACAACCCTTTGTATAATACAAATGCAAAATTATTAACTAAAGGAGTAGCAAAGAAGGGTGAGGCCTATGCTTCAACATTCTCAATCCCTCAAAATCTTACTACTTTATATATTCAACAAACAAGTCCGACAGGAAACAGAGAAGTTAAAATGCTCACAATCACATCCGGCTCTTTAGCATGTGATTTCAGTAGTGCGACATCTGTTAAAAGTTTATCTGCAACTACCCGTTCAATAACAACTAAAGCAGAAACTTTCATATACCCTACTTATACAGAACCTGCAAACGCTACAGCGATTAACAGTTCTAATCATATCATTGCGACAGGAAGAACTTACATTGTCGACCAAGACTACATTGGCGATATTACTTTTCCTGGAGAAGGAAATGCAACATTATATATAAAAGGAAAATGGACAAATACGGCTAACTCTTTCACTTTACAGGGAGGCATGAACATAATAGTACTAAACGGAGGAGAAATAGCTACAAATAATGATCTATCAATAACAGGAAGTAGTAATCCTTCTATTATTGTTATGCCTGGTGGTAAAGTTAATGACCCAAACAATAAAAATATTTATATAGATTTTAACACAAATGGAACAATTATAAATGAGGGAACATTTAATATTCAAAAACTAACTTTACCTAGCTCTGCATCATTGCACAACAATGGTACAATATCAATAGGAGAGTTAGTCATAAATAGCGCTAATACGATCGTAAATGATAATATTTTTACTGCTAGCAAAATGACTTTAACCAACGGAACTATAACCAATAATAGTGAAATGATTATTAATGGAGATGTGACTACTAATGGAACTAACATTTACAATAGCGGAAGTTTTACTGCTACAAATGCATCTTTAGGTGGAGGTACTATTACAAACAATTGTAAAATTGTTATAAGCAATAAGCTTTCCACTTCTACACAAAAGCCTACTCTGAATATGGGTTCAAGTTCCTGGTTACAAGCTAAAGAACTTAATGTTGGATCCTTAGATGCAAACATGAATAGTGCTTCTATTATCTATATCTCAGACGTAGCAACTTTTTCAAATAACACATCTTTTAACGGAACAGGAGATGATTATGCCTTACTTAAAATGAAGTCAGTAACAATATCTGGAAATTGGGATCTATTAGCTTATAATGGAAAACTTAAAGTCGAAGCAGATAACCATGATTCTCATTACACTTTAAATAATGGAGCTACAATTTCTAAATTAAATGAAGCAGGAATAACAATACCTTCTACAACTTGTACTAATGGAAATACACCTGGTGGTAATATACCTGTC
>Ga0316605_10001838_pt1 | contig 12171 bp, 10 predicted proteins | sample OWC_soil_day20_n_FD_207666 | JGI IMG/M metagenome (GOLD analysis project Ga0316605, IMG submission 207666) | Wetland soil microbial communities from Old Woman Creek delta, Ohio, United States - OWC_soil_day20_noCT | ecosystem: Environmental > Terrestrial > Soil > Wetlands | place: USA: Ohio... | reverse complement strand
TATGCATCAGCCCCTCTCCCTCAAGAATATAGTATACTTCTGTCGATTTTAAGGTATGGGGATAAGAGATCTTTCCCGGTTTTACCCTTGCGTGGGCCAGACTATACCCGATAGGCAGAGGCTCATTATCCGGATGCAAAATAACCCGGAGGATAGTGTCGTCCCCGGCAGTGAATTCGGGGATGGAGTTTATATCTTTTATTAACATGGTTTACAAATGTATGAAGAAAATGAGAATGTGCCTGCTATGTTTTGTCTGACAAATCAACCGGAACTATAAACTTTTTTCCTACGCTGTAATGGATGAGTTTTTTATGCTGCAGCCTTCCGATTATCATTGCCGGATGGGTGTTTATTTGATTTGCATACTCCATAATATCAGGCTCAGTCAATATGCCTTTTGCCAGTAACTGTTTTTCTTCTGCAAAAGAGAAGGTCCATTTTACGGCAAAATTATTGGCCTCCTGTTCTTTGTCGGGACTAACTTCACAATTTTCTACATTTTCCAGAAAGACATCTTTCTTCCCATGCAATAAAATATGTCCTACTTCATGAAAAAAGGTAAACCAAAAGCTATCGTTTCTTTTGTATCTGCCCGAGATCTGGATGACAGGATTATCATTAATCCATCTGGTCGCACCACTTATAGGTGCATGTGACAGGCACGGTGTGTATATTACTTTAATTCCTGCTTTGAGGCATATTGACCGCAGCTTTACAAAGAAGTCTTCCGGCTGGTTGGTCATTAACAGTTTAATATCCGGCAGTAAGGCTCTCAGCCCGGCCTCTGAATAACTATTGCTCTCTATTTTGGCGGCTGCCACTTCTCCATGACGCAACCACGCAGAGATAGAATGGGGCTGCTGGGTATTCTTTAAAGAAATTCTGAAAGCCGTTTTTAACTCCTGATTCAGATAATAATCCTCCCATGCCTTATGATTACTTATGCAAAAAAAGGACAACAACTCCTTTGTCTTTTCTTCCCACTCCTGCTTTTCAGAAATCCATCCAAGCTTAATCATCTCCTTTACAGGAAATAATTTAGCCCATTCAATTGAATTTTCGACCATCTTATTGTTCTCTTCTCTGGCAAGATACTCGTCATACTCACTCTGCTGTTTTAGCCAAAAATGAGCAGGTATTTTAAGAACGCGCTCAAATTTTACCGCCATTTCCGGAGTAATTGAGCTTTTAGCTCCCAATACAGCAATGATCGTTTTCTCCGGTTTGTTTGTCCTTACAGAAAACTCCTTTGGCCCCATTCCCAATTCTTCTAGCTTCTCGGCCAGAGTCTCACCCGGATGGAATTGAATCTGAGGGAAGTATTGATTTGATTTTGTTGCCATGGTTCTGATTGTTATTCGTGATAATCTGTTATTTCAATTATTTCTACCCCTTTAATTTCGCACCAAATGTAAACACCATTTTCATCTTCAGGGACAGGATCTTCATGTGGTTCAAATATAAGCCGGTATGGATGCTCCAGATCGCATGCCCATTGTCCTTTTCTATTTTCCTTAAGTTCATGAAAGCGACCTGGTAAATTTCTGACATCCTCTAACGAATCTGCCAATCTTAATGCCTCTAATCGCTTCTGAAATCGTTTTGCGCACGATGTCCCAAGTTCTCTCTGACAATTTTTGATATTGTTGGCTATTCGCTCTAGTTTACGGGTACTAAAAGAAATTTTCACGACAAAGATAATAAATTATTTTCAGCTTACAATATGTGTAAGTTATTTTCTTCATATAATACATTTAAAGATACGAACAAACTATAAAACTGTCCGTTAGTTTTGTCATGAATTTTGATTTTAAATCAATCTTTTGCTGATTCTAGAATTTATATCTTAATTCTTTAGCTTCGTTCCACATAATGATCCTCTCGGATTTTTCTGTATCCTTCATAATTTTTATTCAACAAGCGTTTGAATTATAACGGTTTTTTTCATATTAACAACCTTGGATTCATATTTGCCAAAATTTAGAGAAATGAAATTGAAAAGAAACGGGCTCTGCCAATAAGGAATTGGGCGATAGTCATAAATCAGTTTAGTCTTATATTTGGTAACAGAATTTTATTGTAATTATGAAACCTTAACTCCCATTTAGACAAAATTCTAGACGGTATCGTTTTGGTATAATTATATTAATTCTAATTTAAGCCCTAAAATAAGTTCATCGGAAATTTGCTGAATTTGAGCAAACTTTGTTTGAGTAGAACTATTAGTATGTACGAATAAATCAGCGCCTACTGGCTTGAGAGAACTTTCGTATGTCGGTGTTAACTTGTTTGTTACAAGATTGTCGTTGTTAATAGAAATATTCAGTTCTCTAACTTTTTCAGCACCGGCATATTTAATAACATCAACAAGGGTATTGCTTACTCTGCCTTCTTGTGTAACTCTACCATTTGGGAAAGTAACACGAATTTTTGCTCTCGATTGTCCCGGAATTAAATATTGTAATGGCTTTGCCTGAGTTTGTTCTGAATCATCAATTGAAATAAAATCGACAGAGAGATTTAAATCAAGAGCGTCTGAAATAGTTTTTAATATTTTATATTTTCTTGGGGTATCCGAAAGAGTCATTACATAATAACCATCTTGAATAGGTACCTGATTTTTTTCGTATTTTTCGGAAAGTTCTTTTGATACCAAATTAACTCCTGCTAAATAGATATTTAGAGAAGCTATTTGTTCTGGATTTGCAGAACGAATAACTTCTACTAGTGTCTTTGCCACAATCCTTTCTTGAATAATAGTGCCATCGGGGAATTTTACACGAAGAATATGTGACTTTTTCTTTCCTTCTGGCTCCGAAAGTTCATCGTGAGAATAGAACGGATTAATCCAATCTATTTTATCAAATAACTTTTGCCAATCTTTCATTTGCATAGAGGGAAAGCGATCATCGTAAAAGTCTTCAATAATATTAAATGCACATGCCGTGGATTTATATTCTGTGTCAAGACAAGGACGAAGCAGATCTATTAAAGTAGGGTTTGCAATACGAGTGAGTTTGCCTTCTTCGTCTGTAAACATTTCCTCCAAATCTGTATTTTCGCTTGATTCCTCTACACCATGCTCTTGGGAAGCAGATACAAGTTCACGTTGGGGTTCTTCCGTATAATTAATTGTTTCCAATTTAGTTAAATCTGAATTGTTATAAATATCCTGCCAATCAATAAGAAATCTCACATAATGATTTAACGCCGAAGAAAAAACGTACTTCCAATTATAATTCAATTCACTAATTTCAGGTATCGATATAAAATTTTCTATTGCAACAAAGTAATCTTTTATACGTGAAAAGATAATGAAAATATCGCGGTAACGGTGGATATATCCTTTGTTGATTAGTCTGGAAATAGCATTGGTATAGGCGTTAACACTTGATTCGCTCAATTCTCTTTTCTCAAGATATTCTCTAAAAAAATATAGATTGTCAGTATTACAAAAAAAATCAAACACATCGTTGGTTTTGGCGTATTCTAAGGGTTCATTTTCTAATACTATTGTTGAAACCGTGGGATTAAAATTAGATATCACCACAATAAAATCTATATATTTTTGTAAAGCTGATGAATAAATATATTGATTGGATTCATCCATTTCTTTAATTACGGGTACTTTCAAAAAATGCTGTATAGCTTTAGGATATTCATCAACAGAGTCATAAGCTAAGAAAATTTTCCTATTGTGCGAAAATAAACCACTATTAATTAGGTTCTTGATTGCAAGACAATAGTTCCTTATGGATTTATCCATTATACCACTTAAAGCTAAGTAGTGTGCAAAGTCAGTAATGTTTTTGGGATTAGTGAGAATTCTATATGCTTCGTTGGCTTCGGTTCTTTTTCTGGAGCCCATAGCAACATACTCAGACATGTCCGGGAAGAAAACATCCAAATTCACAAGGAAAAATGAAATCTTTTCGCGTGGAAATGCAAGTACCTCTCCATCATTATTCAGTTCATAGCGTTGTATTTGGCCGGTTGTGTGAGCATTTTCTTGAACAGACAAACGAGAATAAAATGAAACACTTTTTGCCACATTAAGACGTTGTTTAGCCCAATGTGGGTTCCATGTTGTGTAAACATCATTATACGTATCGTAGCCAAGCAAAATGAAGGGAATCGGAGACTCCTTAATTTGTTCAAAAATATCTCTTATAGGCAATTGAATTCTCCATATATCTGGGTTATTGTTGGATAACTGTGCCGGAGAAAGATTTTTGATATAAATGTAGTATTCTACACCGTCAAGGTAGATTAGGCAGGGATTAACACCTTCTATATGTTTATAAGTTGCTGAATTTGATAAAATCTCTTCAAAGAGTTTCTTTAATTCTGCTCTGTCTTTTTTATCAATTAACATATTATTAAACAATTAAAATAAACTTTTGTACAATTGACTATTTGAATGGTCGAAAGCAGAGAGAACATTTCTAATATCGATTAAATGAGACAAATTGCCTGCAAACTTAATTTCTGATACAAATGGAGGAACCGAATCTTTATCAATATGTGGGACATCTGCTGCATCAAAAAATGCAAGAGTGTCTGAAGCTTCAACATAATCAAAAAAAGTATTATCCAGTTTAGCAAAATCGTTGCCAATAGTTTCAGCCATAACAGAATACAACTGTAAGCGAGCATTTATTGCGGTTACACGTAAGCAAATGCGATCATATAGATTTCGAACAGAAATACCACCAACACCTTGTCCTGATTCACGTACAATTACAGAAGCAATAAGTAGTCGAGAATTCGGAGACGGATTAAGTTGGTCAAGAGCGAAATGGTGAATTCTTTCTTCTGCAGAAGTGCTTTTTACTTCAATTTTGTCCCGTCCCATTGTAAAGTCAAATTTTGCAGTTGGGGAATTATGCCAAGCATTGATAAGTGTCTCCGGGTGTAAACTACGTTCAATTACGAGTAGTTCAGCCCATAAACCCTGCACTTTCTGCCTGGGTGGTTTGCTTAAGGCAGAAAATATTGTGATAAGATTTTCAACTTCAATAGACAATTCACGTTTAGATGGCTCTTTGGGAATTTTTTGTAACATCAGTATGAATATATCAATAAAATATGATTGAAGTGTAACTTCAAGAGTTCTAAGAGTGATTACAGTAAAATTGTCATTTTGAATAATATTACCGTCTTCAGCTATTGAGCAATGTAAGTTATATTCAATAACTAACATTTCTCTTACAATATTCTGAGTAGAAGAAATGGAATTATTTGTTGAAACAAAAAACTTTGGAAAGCCTTCGCTAGAAACACCTAATTTATGAGGCATATCATCAAGTGCAATTACTTCGAATGCCTCTTTATTAGTTGTATTCTGTTTGAGATTTTTAAATTGAGAAAATATTGAATGGTATTCCATAATAGTTGTACTTATTTATTCGTCGTCTTCAAAATCTTCATATTGTTTAATTTCTTCATTAGAGCAATAGTTTGCAGCTAATGAATCAGGATAATTTATTGCCAAAGTATATGCTTCGTGAGCAAAATTAAGTGGTGCGCCATCTAAATGAAAGTGATAGAGTTGAATGGTTATTGAATCCTCACCAACAATTTTTCTATCGCCCGGATAATCGGTAGAATCAGTTGCAGAACTGGGACCAGCAAATAAATCAGTATTCATTGCTAATTTTAGATTTTCGGCATCGAATGATCGGTATCGAATTGGCGCTTCATAAGCCATTTGGATAAAATATACAAATCTCAGTGGATTTTCATTGTCTTCACTTGATAAAAATCGTATATAACGGATAGTGTCAGCTTTACGTCTTGCATCCAGATAATTGCCAAAGCGAAAATCACTGAGAAAGGTTATTGCCTCGTCAATAGAAAGTTTAAATCCTCTATGAGTTCGATCAAGTGTGGAGTAATCGAATTTTATATCAAAAGAAATCTCATGTTGTTGAAGAAACGATTGAACTAGTTTGTTATTTCCCTCAATTAATGATTTACTTTCAAATGCCTGCATGCCGTGAAGCCCTTTTAATTTTGTATTAACAACTGAAACAGGAAGAACATTCTGTTTTGTTGGCCGTAAATTTGGGGAAAGCAAAATCTTTCGCTCTGCAGCTGCTAAGGTATCACAACTTGCTAAAGTAGAACGAAGTTCTTCTTCATGAGTAACATAATCAATGTAATTTGCAATTGACCAATTTGGTAAAAAAACACGACAAGATTTTATATAGTCTTGTTTGTAGCCAAAGAATCGACAACGTTGTTGGATAGTATCAGCGTTGGTAGGGCCAACAGAATAGCGAGGCATATATGTAGTAGCAAGTTTTTCAACAGTAAAACCACGATTAAGCATTTCTGCCCCCACAAGAATATGCATTTTATAGTTTTCCCATTGTATTTCAGTTTGTGCTTCTCTATCCGTATTAACAAGCCAAACTTTCCGGTCGTTGATAACGTCTGTAATATAATGCTCAATTTGCTCAAAAGTTGGCTTTTCATCATCAGAATAAAATTGAATAGCTAATGGGAATAATAGACGAAAGCGTTCCAAAATAGTTTCTTTATCATCTTGTCCATTGGGTTTTCTTAATGCTAAACGCCAATTTCTAAGTTCTTTTTCAATCCAATCTTTAAATTTTTTATTCCAATATTTAGTATTATCCGGGTGTACCATCATAGAAAGATAATTCACATCGTCTACTTTGAGGAATTTAACCACAATAGCAACAGCCATTATGTGGAGCATAAGTGCATCTTTTAGCGACTGTGGCATTTTCTTTAAAGGATTTCTTTTTTTATGAAACACCTGGTTGTTTGGTATCTCCTTTATAAGGCCCCCGTGAAATAAATCATGATTAGGACCATCTTTGCCAAAAAAAAGTTTACCCCCAACATAACCTTCACCTGGAGTAAGTAACGTATGGCTTTTAGGAGAAAGAAGGTCTTGCATACTAATTAGGATATTTGCCTGTGGGGTTGCGGTATATTGAAGATATGTATTACCAGGTAAACTTGCCCGTAACTTTAAGATTGATTCATACGTTCTTGATTCTTCCTGTTCCTCATCTATGGCTATTTGACTATTTTTACGTCCAAAACTATTTAGTGAAGCCTGATCAGCTTCATCATCAACAATTAAGACAGTTTCATTTGCCATCACATCGTGATAATCGCTACTTTTAAATATTTCAGTTAATTTGTTGATATGATCATAATGTTTGAGGATTGGTATTAGAATAATAGGTTTATCAGAAGATTCAATATGTCCTATCAACTCCTCCATTACATCAACTGTAGGATTTGAATGTATTTTGAAATAATTGTTATTGCCATCGACACTTTCAATCAAATCTTTGCGTAAACGTTTTGAAGTTTGTTTTAGTAAGTTGTTTTTAGTACCTGCGAGAAAAACAATAACTCTGTACCCATTATCCAAAGCAAGAGCAGCCAGTCCTGTAAAGGATAACGTTTTCCCACTTTGAACATATCCAACAACGAGGTGAGTTGTTTCAGGATTGTCAATTGCATTATGTGAATTACAATGAGAAAGTATATTGGTAGTTTCATCTCTCAAATTTACTGCTCCATTCTGTGTTATGCCTTTCTTTCTGGTTGAACCATCATCTCTTCGGTATCCTTGCTTTTGTGATTCGACAAAGGATTCAAAGGAAAGCCCACATGTTACATTTTGTAAAACTGACTTCAATGACGTTGAAGTAGTTTGATTATCTTCTTTTGTATTTATTAGTATCTGCTGCATAATCTACACTTTAGTTTTTTTGATATATTCATTGAAGTAGTTGAATAAATCGGTAGCAGTATCTTCACCGGCTTCACGTGCAGTAAATTTGGCAACAGCCATTGTTTTAAGAATTGCAATATTAGAATCGCTCGGTTTGCCAAAATACTGAAAGAAAATGTGTTTTGTGTTTATTTGACAAATAATAATACCATTGTTTTTTTGTGAGACGTCAACCCAAAATAAATCATTTCCGGTCTCGACAAGTTGAACCTTTAGAGTGTAAGTCTTATCTTTGATTTGATAAGTGGCATTATATTCACCTACTACAGTTGGTATGACATTATCAATTATATGTTCGTTTGGTATAACAACATTTGCATTCGCAGGGTAAGGTTGAACAGTTTCTTTCTTGACATCAGTGTCAATTGAAATAACTGTACGTTTTTCTTTTGGTGAAGAATTGTATTTAGCAACAATCTTTTTTACCTGCTTTCTGGTGTCGTCAAGCCTGTACTCTTCGGCTTGATTATATAAATCAAATTCTTTTGTATGAATTTCACCTTTTAGTGCCTCCATTAAAGCATCAAGGTTTTCTTTATCCTGAATATCATTTTTGTTAAATGAAACTTCAAAGCCATCCAATTCAAGTTCACCAAATAAACGTTTAAATCTAAATGTACCCGTAGAGCCAGATAGGCTTTTAGGGAAATAGCGCCCGTCAGTTTCAGCGCCGATAATAACACGGCCACGGCGAAGTAAAACAAAACCGTTCTGAGCACTATTAATATCACGGAGAATACCAATAAAGCCTTTGGCTTTATACTTTCCGAATTTAAAATCAATATTTTTTTTCCAAAAAATTGGATTTGTATTTAGTGTTCTGGCATAGGGTGCTGTAAGAATTTCGTATTCGACAAAAGAAAGTTCTTCATTGCAAACTATTAGCTTCATTTCATTGTCACGTAAAGATTTACGGTAAATACTTGAGAGTTCAGTTTTTATTTTTGATAAACTTTTAATAGCAGGAACATTTTTTGTTGGTTCAGAAATTACAACTATTGTATAATGATCATTTTGGTCTTTGAATTTTAGTTCAACAGGTAATTCTTTTAAATCATTAGCAGTTACTTCATTAAGATTGAACGAGATAGTACGTTCAACATCTTCACCGAGAGCTTTTGTTTTAACTGTCCATGATTCGCCAAGCCACAAAGCAGCAGTTTTTAATCCCATCCCGAACTCATTCAACTCGCTGTTATTATCAGGTGTATGTGCTGGCATAAAAGCAGTTTGGTAATTATTTTCACTAATTCCCGCTGCGTTGTCAGAAATTATAATTTTTTTTGCTCTACCAGTAATTTCATCCCATTCGATATCAATTGATACTTTTAATTCAAAATTTTCTTCAAGTTCCTCTAATTGGGACTTACTGTCTCTATATGACTGTAATGCGTTATCGACAAATTCTGCTAAGACATGTGATGCTGTATTTGGAAGATCATTAAATCTTCCATACATCATAGAGCCTATGGCAATACTAACTGTTTGGATTGTTTGTTCACTCATAAGCGAAGAAGTTTTTTTACTATATGTTTAATTATAGTTACATTGACAGCGTTACCCAATGCCTCAAAAGCGCGTGTTGGAGATAATGAGAAATTATCATTTCCCAATTGAAGATTATGCATTCCTTGTAATTTAGCCGCCTCTTTTAATGTCATATAACGCCCTTTATCTGGTTCATTCTCATTAAGTATTTCCCTAGGTATAGGCACCCATGGAAAAATAGGAATTTGTGTCCCGACCAAATTAAGAGCAGGAGAGAATGAGGGTAATTTTATCCGAATTCCTGAAGCTCTAAATTGCACAATTTTATTTCCTATTATTGGATCAGCATCAATACCGCAGTTCCATTCCATTTTCAAATGGCTATTATCAAATTTATCAACTTTCTTCAGCCAAGCATCTAACCAGGATTTATGTCTTTCATAAAAATCCCGATTTTGATGTATGTATCTAATTTTCCATTTTGGGAAAATTTCATTTTTATCTGTATGAGCGTAGTTTGGTAACTGTGATAAACATTCGGGAACGGTAGATCCCCAAACTGTTTGACCAAGTTTTCCTTTTCGACCATTTAATTCTTGTACAGTTTGAAAGGCCGGGGCTTTATCTTCAAATTCATAAGTAGCTCCAAACTCCATTGCCCAAATTGGAAATGTAGGAATAGTATCACCATTTTCTATTGTCAAGTCAATAAATTCCTGCCATACTGTAAGTTGGTAACGTGTATCCGGTTTTAATTTTTGAATTTGTGTCTCGTTATCGTCAATGATACGTGTTATATCACAATTCATGTTTCGAGTTTTCGGAAACGAAAAACCTTCAAGTGTACCGTAATCTTTATTTCTACAAACTATATAAATTCTTCGACGGTGTTGTGGAATCCCAAATTGGTGAGGAGAAAGAATTTCAGGCTCGAAAACTTCATAATTTAATGCTTCAAGTTTTGCCTTAATTGTTATCCAAGTGTTTCCGGAATCATGTCCTTTTAGATTAGATACGTTTTCGAGTAACACATATTCTGGTCTATGTTTTTCAAGAATTGCACAGATGTAATCAAAAAGATTCCCTCTTTCTTTATCATCGTTGAATCCCTGACGTTTACCTGCTTGGCTAAATGGTTGACACGGAAAGCCTGCACATAAAATATCATGTGAAGGCACATCCTCAGGATTAATTTGCGTTATATCACCTAAAATTGGAGTGTTAGGAAAGTTGATACTGTAAAGACGACGTAAATCTTCTTTAAGTTCAGAAGCAAAAACGCATTCGCATCCAAGTTGTTCAAGTGCAAGGTGAAAACCTCCTAAGCCAGCAAATAAATCAATAAAAGTCAATTTTCTCATATTAAAAATCAATATATACTCCGACTTTCATTCTTCGGAAAAGGGGCTTTCTCACTAACTCATGAATTGTATTATCTTTTTTTGGGGAAATCATAAAATATATAATTTTATTTTGATAAGTTAAATACTTTCGAAAATTGATCGTCTTGTATCAGTCCAGATTTATAATCCAAACCCAAAGTGTTTTCAAAGTTACTGTCATTCGCGTAACTTTCTTTATCTTCAAGATATTTCTGAATTATTATGAAGATTTTTCCAATGAAAGAATCTCTTTCTTGAACTGTATTGTATTTTTTTATGGTTGTTTATTATTAATATGTAAAAATCACTTTTTATTTTGACAACTTTTGGCCAAATATTATATTTCTTTTTAATTGCCCCCCTCATACACCCCCACAAACTCTTCAACACTCATTTTTTTAGCCAGTTCTGCAATAAGGGAAAAAGGAATCTGGTCGGGCTTTTTGAAGCGGATGCAGCTTTTGCCCATATCGAGGCGGGCGGTGGTGTGGCGGGGATACTCGGCCTTAATCCATTCGAGGAGCGGAGGGTTCATATAGATGCCTAAATGATAGAGGGCAATGTGTCCCTTCTGAGATGCCAGGCTGATGAATGGCAGCGGCTCTCCCGGGGTGCAGTGGTAACCTTTGGGGTAAATGGAAAGCGGAACGGAGAATGTTATCATCCCGTAGCTGATTCCCTCCTCAAAGCCCTTCGGCAGGTTGTCCCGGAGGGTCTGCAGAAGTTTCTGCATATTCTCTTTGCGCTCCCGAGGCAGGGAGGCAATATAATCTTCAGTATTTTTCATTGGTGGAACGTTCATTGTTTTTCTACTTAACCTCCTTCCCCTTCTCGAAAATCTGCACCTTTTCGACCTTGTCATCTCGGCCATAACGGGTCCAGGTTCCGTGCTTCATTCCGTCAAGAAAATTGCCAATCTCCCACAACTGGCCGGTTTCGCGGTGGAAGATCCACTCCCCCTCCATTTTGTCGTTGATGTATTTGCCCCGGGCTTTTTGCCTGCCGTTTTTATAATAGTAGGTGAGCTGGTCGCCGGTAAGGTCGTAGACAGGGGTTCCGTTTGCGTAGTACTTTTTATCTAACATGCTGGCCATAACTACTTCTTAATCTTTCTTATTTCTGTATTTTCCACCACTCTGAATTCAACAATTTGCCCAATCAACATATAGGGAATTGGCTTGTCCAGTTGAAACTGCACAGATCCTTTCCCCTGCTTATATTGAGATAGCTCTTCTCTGAATGCGGAATGTCCTGTTGGTGTGGCGTAAAATCCGATATGGTTTTTAAAACCGGCAAAATAAACCAATGGTTTGCCATAAAGCTTATAGGCCGGCATTCCGTAACTTATTGATTCAACAGCGTCGGGTGCGGTCTCTTTTATGATTGCCCGGATTTGCCTTAAAATTTTTTGAACATCAACGGGAAATGCATCTATATATTCATCAACACTTATCATACTCTCTCAACCTTGAGCAGAATCTTGCTGTTCGGGGCAAAATGCATTTTCACTGCCGA
>Ga0316605_10001836_pt1 | contig 12178 bp, 6 predicted proteins | sample OWC_soil_day20_n_FD_207666 | JGI IMG/M metagenome (GOLD analysis project Ga0316605, IMG submission 207666) | Wetland soil microbial communities from Old Woman Creek delta, Ohio, United States - OWC_soil_day20_noCT | ecosystem: Environmental > Terrestrial > Soil > Wetlands | place: USA: Ohio... | reverse complement strand
GGTCAGCCACCGGTGCCGGCTTCCGAACTCGGCGGCCTGCCCGAGCGCATCCTGCTCATCGGCGAAGAAGGCCCCAATTACACGAAAATTCGTGATGCTTTTGCCGGCTGTGACGTGGCCGTCGAAACGCTCTATCTCAACACCGACTGCTGGCGCCACCCGGCCAGCGAGAAGATCGCCGCGCTTGATGATGTGGATAACATTGCCGCCATCCTCAACCAGATCGCGCCGGACGGCCGCCTGCCGGCCGTCATTTATCTTGGCATGCCGGATTTTGCCGTGCGCGGCGCCCTTGACGACGCTGGTGCCTGGCGCGATGAAGTCGAACGTGCTGGTGTCGGCCTTTTTGCTTTCGCCAAGGCGGCCAGCCCAATGCTGCGTGCCATGGGTCGCGATGCCTGTGTTGGCGTTCTCACTACCCAGGCCAGTTCGGCCTTCGCCGCCGCTTCCGGCGTCGCCAAGGCGCTGGCACGCGAATGGCCAAAAGCGCGTATCCGCACCGTCCGCCTGATCGAAGATTTCGACGCGCTGGCGCCACGTACTGTACTCAAGGTACTCACCTGGGGCCCCTCGGCGCATGACATACAACTTGTGCGCGACGGTGTCATCCGGCAGGTATTGGTCAAGAAGCCGATCAACCAGGACATCGTCGATGTCCGCCGCCGCCATCCACGCCTCAACAAGCACTCGGTCATTCTGCTCGTTGGTGGCGCCACCGGCATTACCGCCGAAGTCAGTGTCATGCTGGCGCGTCATTACCACGCCCACATCGTTGCCATCGGCCGCACGCCGATGCCGCAAGACTATCCCCATCAAGGTATCAGCGACGATGCCAGCCTGAAGCGCATGCTCTTCGACGAAGTCAATCGCGCCGACGATCTCGCTGAGGCTGATGCTGCCGCCCAGGTACGCACCGAACACGCCCGCATCCGCCGCCAGCGCGAGATCTGGACCAACCGCGAGCGCGTGCAGCAGGCAGGGGGACGCTTCTCCTATTACAACTGCGACATCACCGACACCGCTGCATTGGCCGAAACACTGGCCACCATCCGCCAGGAATGTGGCGCCGTGCATGGCCTTATCCACGGCGCCGGCATCATCGACGACTGCCTGATCGAGAAAAAGACCGTCGCCGAATTCAAGAACGTCTATTACACCAAGGCCGTTTCCGTTTTCAATCTGGCCATGGGTCTGAAGAACGACCCGCTGCAATTCGTTTTCCTGTTTTCGTCGCTGGCCTCCTACACCGGCACGCCGGGGCAGACCGATTACGTCGCCGCCAACGAAGTCATCAACGCCGCCGCCAAATACTGGAACGCCAAGGTCTCCTACCCGGTGCGTTCGCTGCTGTGGTCGGTATGGACCGAATCCGGGCTGGTGGCATCGTCGGCCACCCAGCGCCAGATGGCACGACTCGGACTGGCCGGCATCAGCAACGAGCAGGGCATCAAGCTGCTGCACGACGAACTGATCGGCGGCGACAAGTACGATGACTGGGTGTTGCTGACGCCGCAGTCGACTCTCGATTACACCGCCGGCGGCAGCGTGCACGCGCCGCGCCAGCATGAGGGTCGCGGATGAGCCATCCGGCCGACGCCATGCCGCTCGTTATATCCGCGATGTCCGGGATGTTTCCCGGCGCGCCGGATGTCGACGCCTTCTGGCAGCGCATCCGCACTGCCGAGACGGCGCCGCTGACTGACCTCGGCCCGCGCTGGGGCGTGGCGAAAGAACGTTATTTCGTCGACAAGCCCGGCGTGCCGGATCGCACTTATGTCGACCACGCTTTCTGCCTGCCGGAAGATGCCGGCAGCGAACTTTCCGATTTGCAAGATCGCCAGGCTCGCATCGGCCAAGCCGTCTTGCGTGATTTGCTGGCTAAACTGCCTGGTACTGCACCGCCACGCACCGGATTCGTGCTGGCCACCGAATGGACCGGCGCCGGTTATTTCGAGCGCGTTGCTCATGCCGCGTTCTCAGGCGAAGCCGATATCGACCTGCCACCGCCACCACCCACCGGCTACGCGCCGGATGCGCAACTGGCGGCCATTGCCGAAGGCTTGAGCGGCCCACGTTTCGCCATCGACACCGCCTGCGCTTCCTCGCTCTACGGCCTCGATCTGGCCCGCCGCCTGATCCAGACCGGCCAGGCCGATGGCGTTGTGGTCATGGGTCTGACTGCCTGGCTGCCACTCTTTCTGCTCACCAGTTTTTCGCAATTGATGGCGCTCTCCCCCGAGCAGCGCATCCTGCCCTATGCTGCCAACGCCAGCGGCATTCTGCTCGGCGAAGCCTGCGCCGCCGTGCTGGTCGAACCACTCGCCAATGCTTTGGCCGCCGGTCGGCCGATTCTGGCCGTCATCCGCCGTCAGGGACTTTCCGCCGACGGCGCCGACCGTTCTGTTTTTGCCCCCGGCCGCGACGGCCAGCGCTTGATGTACAAACGCGCCTACCAGGATTTCGCGGCGGACAGCCTCGATTACCTGGAAGGCCACGGCACCGCCACCAAACTCGGCGACGATACCGAACTGACCATCATGCAGGAATTTTTCGCGCCGCATTATCGCCCCGACCAGCCACTGCCCATCGGCTCGGTCAAGGGCTTGATCGGCCACACGCTGGCCGCCGCCGGCATCACCTCGCTGATCAAGACCCTGCTCATGTTGAAGGCGAAGGAACTGCCGCCACACAACCCGGTCACCCCCAATGTTGCGCTGGCCGGCAGTTCGCTGATTCTGAAAATTGCGTCCAGTCCGTGGCCGGAACCAGCCGACCGGCCGCGCCGCGCCGGTGTTTCCGCCTTCGGCTTCGGCGGCTCCAACGCCCACGTCGTCCTCGAAGAATACCGGCCGGCAGCAAGCGGCATCACCGTCGCACCTGCCGCCAAACCAGCCTGGCGCCCGCTTGCCATCGTCGACTTCGATGCTGTTTTCGGCATTGCTACTAACCTCAGCCTGATCCGCGAGCGCCTCAACCGCAACGAAAGTTTCGGCCAGCAACTTCCAGCCGAACTCAGTATCGAGGCGCAAGGCTTGCGTATGGGGCCGAATTTCCTCAAGCGCCTCGACTCCTACCAATTGCTCATTACCGATCTGGCGCACCGGATTTCCCAGCGCCAGCCCGAACTGGCCAACGATGCCAATGCCGGCATTGTCATCGGCAGCAACCTGGGCGGCGCGCTGACGCACAAGATCCTGCAACGCAGCCTGTGGCTGACGCATCACCGCGATCATGTCCGCAATACCGCTGCCCGTGCCGATCGTTTCGGCCCCAGGCATTCACTCGAAAGCATCGCCTCCTGCCTGCCCAACATGTGTTCGGGCTACCCGGCTTTTCACCTCAACCTGCGCGCTTTCCACCAGACCCTTTCCGGTGGCCCTGGCCTGTTCTGGGACAGCCTGACATTAGCCGGAAACTGGCTACAGGATGGTTGCCAACGCCTGCTGATCGGGGCGGGGCGCATCAACAAGCATGCCGGTGAACACGACGCCGAAGGTGCCGCCTTGTTTCTGTTGCAGGATACCAGCCAGGTTCAGCAGCCATTGGCCATTCTGCATGCCCTCATTCCGGCGGCCGAAGCGCCCGATTTCGCCAGCGCCTGCGCCCACGCTAGTTTGCCGGCCGAACAGTTTGACTGGCGCGGCGTTTGCAATTTGGAGGAGGCGGGCGCTCTGGGTGAAGCTCAGGGTACCGACCTGTTGGTGAGTGCTTTACTAGCAGCCCGCCGCTGGGCTGCCATCGAAGTCCGTCAGGGCGAAACGCTGCGTTATACCCTGCTGCTGGAAAAATGCGCCGAGCCGACTTTGCGGCCAGTCCGCCAGCAGTTGCCGCTCAATATTGCACTGCATGAAACCGCGCCGACTGTACCAAAACCAGCCAAGCGGGCAGTATCCGGCCGCATCCAGCCGGAAAATGCTCGTCTCTGGCTGCAATCGACCAGCGCCGCCCTGCACGGCTTTTTCGCCAGCCAGAGGGCCGGCCTTAAGCTTCTGCCGGCCGCACCCATAACACCTGTAGCGACCACCCATGTACTGCACCGCAGTTCGTCCCACACCGTCATCGCCAACCCCGAAAAGAAACCGGACGGCCAACTTGCGGCCTGTCTGCAGTTAGACGAATCGCACCCCTATTTTTTCGATCATCCGCTCGATCACGTTCCCGGCATCCTGATGCTCGAAGGCATGCTGCAACTGGCCGAATGGGGCGCCCAGCCACCAGCCGGACAAGAAGCTTATGTCCAGTCGGTCAAGCTGGTCTTCCAGCGTTTCTGTGAGAAGAATGCGCCAGTTGTCGTCAACATGATGCCGGAGGCCAATAACGCCAATCGATTCGCCGGAACCATCCGCCAGAATGACAATGTCGCCTGCCGCTTCAATCTCGGCATTGCCTATGCGCCAGCCAGCGGCAGCGCCACCCCGGCAGAAAACGTCGGCGAACGTCCCGACCTCAAGCTGCTGCACAAGCACCTCGCCGAGAATGTTCTGGTCACGCCGCTTTTCGACCTGCCGGACGGCCTCAAGGGCTGTCGTACCCATACTCCGCCGGCCGGCCACATTCTGGCCGATGGCAGCCCGCACTATCACAGCATGCTCTATCTGCTGGAAACGACCCGCCAGTTCATCATGCTCATTGCCCACACCATCTGGGAAGTGCCGCTGGGTCTACCGATGAATCTGTTGTCGATTCAGCTTGATCTTGATGCGCCGGCGCCACGCGCCATACCCTTGACCCTCTCGCATTGCCCGACGCGCCTTGACAAGCATCAGGAATCCGCCATTGTTCTGGTTGAGACTCAGTTACACGCAGGTGAGCAGCGCATCGGCAAGGCAACCATCGTCGCCCAGGCGCTGACGGCGGAGGCCTACCGCAAACAACGGCACGAGACTTCGGGAGAGCAGGCATGACCGCAAGCGGCTTCATCGACCGGTTTCTGGAATTTTCGCAGCAGCAGCCGCATGCGCCGGCGCTGCGCGAAATCGAAGCGCAGCGCCAGTTCAACTACGCCGAAGCGCGCGCCGCCATCGAAACGCTGCGCGGCCAACTCAGTAGCCTGGAAGTTGGCGCCGGCGATCCGGTGTTGCTCATGCTACCGCTCGGTGCCGAGTTCATTTTTGCCTTCTACGCCATCGCTTCGCTAAAGGCCGTGGCGGTCATCGTCTCACCGCATCTGACCTCCTGGGAACTGGCGCCGATCCTGCGTAATTCCCGCCCCATCGGCATCGTCAGCAACCAGGAGCTGATCGCCGCCCACGCCGAGCCGATCGCTACCATAGCCCCACTCAATTTCGTCCTCAGCACCAACGGCATCAGCGACCTCGACGAGTTGCCCACTTACTCGACCGCGACGCTGCTGGCAACACCCCTGCCGCTCGAAGCGTTTGGCGTCGACAACCCGGTGATCAGTTGTCATCACACATACAAGGGCCTGATCACGCCGCTCGCCGTCCTGCACCGTTATCACGATTACACTCACTCCATTGCCGGCATGGCGGACGGACTGGAAATTCCCTTTGAAATCGGCGACGTCTTTCTCGACTGGCTGCCGATCTACGCCGTCTATAGCCTGTCCATGTCGGTGCTGATGCCGCTTTCCTACGGCTGCGAAATTATCCTGCTCGAAAAGGTGCGCAGCAATTTCCTGCAGCAGATCAGCGAGACTCGGGCGCGCGTCGTCCCGATGATTCCGCCCATGTTTCCGTTGCTGTTGAGGCAAATCGAAGGCAAGCCAGTACCGCCCCTGCATCCGCATATCAACATTACCTCCGGCGGCGCCACTCTCGATGCCGGAATCGCCAGAAGAGTGCAGCAGGCCTTGGGTGTCGAAGTCATTCAGGGCTACGGCACGACCGAAACCCTGCCCATCATCGGCAACCATATCGGCAAGAACCGCCTCGGTTCGATCGGTCGTTCAATGGTTGCCACCAACCGCGTCGTCATCCTCGATGCCCACGATCAGGAATTGCCGGCCGGCGAACAGTACGTCGGCGAAATCGCCGTCATGGGCTCAACCGTCTGCGAAGGTTTTGCCAACGACCCGCAAAACAGCGCAAATTTCTTCCGCGCCGGCTGGTTCCATACGGGTGATCTCGGCTGGCGCGACGAGGAAGGTTTTTTCTATTTTGTCGGGCGTCGCATCGGCATCACCAAGATCGCCGCGCAAATGGTCGATCTGGCCGAAGTTGAGCAGGTGCTGGCCCTGCACCCCGCTGTCGCCCGCGCCCGCACCCAGGTCAAGGACGACGAGGAATTGCAGGTTTCGGTCATGCTGCACTCCAACTTTGACGTCGACGCCCGCGCTTTGCGCGAACATTGCCGCCATTACCTCTCACCTCACAAAGTACCTAAACGCTTCAACATTTACCATGCCAATACTTGATTATCGCCCCCGTTTTTCGGCTCTCGTACCCATCGGAGAGCGCCTGTGACCGAGACTGCCAAGTCCACATGGGCTGCCCGCATTCCTCTGCTCGCCACCATTGCCGGCGCGGCCGGCATCGGCGGCCTGGCGCTATGGCGAGTGTTGCAAACTCCCTTCCATAGCGCGATCTGGATGATCGCGGCCATTCACGTTTATGTGGCCTGGATGGCTTGGGAATCGCGCATCTCGGTCGCCGAACTGGATCGCCCCGATAGCGATTACGATCGGGGGACGATGGAATTGGCGGCCGTCGCCAAAATCACCACCTTGATCGCCTGTCTCGTCCCGTATTCCGAACCAAGTTACGTGCTGGCGATTCCGGGGTTGCTGCTGATGGCCTGTGGCGCGCTCTTTCGCATCGCCGCTATCCGCAGTCTGGGCAACGGCTACAGCCATCGCATCCGGCCCTTCGTCACCCTGTGCACCAAAGGCCCCTACGCCTGGGTGCGGCATCCGGCTTATCTCGGCACCTGGGCTGTTCATCTCGGCATTGCTCTGGTTTTCTGCAATCTGTGGGCTTTGCTTAGCGTCGCGCTGCTGTGGGGCAGCGCCGTCATCCTGCGCGCTTGGCTCGAAGACCGCCTGCTTATGCAATCCGCCGAGTACCAAACTTACGCCAAACAAGTGCGCTACCGTCTGCTGCCCTTCGTCTGGTAAGGCTTTCCCAATCACCATTTTCTGGATGAATGACAATGAAAAAGAATTTACAGGGCCTCGTTCCCTTGCTGTTTTCCTCGACTTTCGTCGCCCTCATTCTGGTCGCCGGCTATTTCCAGTTGCGCGACTGGTCACAACCGGCTTTTGTTGTCGGCACCACCGCTGTCGCCATCTATCTGCTCTGGCTGGTGCTGGAAAGCCGGGTTGCCGCTGGCGAAACCCAGCGCGAACGTACCAAGTCAGACATCGGTACCTGTGAAGCCTACGCCCTCGGTCGCGCCCTGACCACCCTGCTGGCGCTGGCCATGCCCAGAATCTGCAGCGGCTACTATCACTTCATGCTTGCCGGGCTCATCCTGTTCGTCTGCGGCATTACTTTCCGCCTCGTCGCCATCCGTACCCTCGGCCGCTTTTACTCGCATCGCGTCCGCATTGCCGGCGATCACCAGGTTGTCGATACCGGCCCTTACCGTTTTTTGCGCCATCCCGCCTACACCGGCATGCTCGTCGCCCACCTCGGCTTCGTGCTGATTTTCATGAACCTGTGGGCCGCCATCGCCTGGCTGGTACTGCTCATCACCATCATCATCCGCATTCGGGTTGAAGAAAAAGCGCTGTTCGAACTCCCCGGCTACCCGGAATTCGCCGCCAAACGCTGCCGTTTGCTGCCGGGTCTCTGGTAATCCCTGGCACGCATGGCTGACCCGCGCCTCAACATCGTCCTCCTCGGCAGCACCGGCTTTGTCGGCAGCGCCGTGCTGCGCACCGCGCTGGCTCGCGGAGCCAGCATCAGCACGCTGGTGCGCTCGCCAGCCGCCAAGCTGTCGGAAGGAGTTCGGGTCATTCAAGGCGCCCTGCCGCAGATACCTAAAACTCTCTTTACCGATGCGCCCTTCGTCGTCATTCATCTGGCCAGCAAGCAGATCGACCGCGACGGCACCGGCTATCAGGAAAATGTGAGCAATGCCGAAGCGCTGATGCGCGCCCTGCCGCCGCAGGTACGTGGCATCATTTTCGGCTCTTCCATGTCGGTTTACGGCCAGGGCAGCCAGATTGATGTCAGCGAAACAACGCCGCTGCGCCCGCAGACCCCGCTCGCCCTTGCCCGCGCCGCCAGCGAACAGGTCATTGCCGAAGGGGCCGCCGGCCGTGGCATCGCTGCCTGGCGACTGCGCCCACGCTTCGTCATTGGAAAATGCGACCAACATACCGTGCCCGGCCTGCTCAAACTTGCCCGCCGTCGACTGTGCCCCGGCAACGGCAAGCAGGCGCTGGCCATGGTCGATGTCGATGATTATGCGGAATTGATCCTGCATCTGGCGCAAGCGCTGGCCAACAACGACTCGCCCCAAGGGGGAGCGCTCAATATCAGCTACGCCCGCGCGCCGACCTTGGCCGAACTGCTGGCCGCAGCGCAGGAATTACTCGGCATGGCTCCCGGCTGGCGCCACCTGCCGCTGTGGGAACCACTGCTGGCCGCCTTGCGCCATCTGCCACCAACCCGCGACCTGGCCATCAAACTTGAACTGATCGGGCTCAACCACACCAGTCAACCCGGCCGGCTGGCCGAAGTCGCCCCGCCCGGCTGGCTGGACCGCGATGCGCTGGAAGTTTTCCGGCAAGCGGTACGCCCCTTATTGCAGACAGAAGGAAAAATGGAATGAAACTGTTATCGAATCGCGAATCGCTCACCGAGCGCCAGGTCGGCGGCAAATTTGCGCGGCAGGCGGCCATGCACAAGGCCGGCCTGCCAATCCCGAATTTCTTCTGCCTCGACGCCGAAATGTTTGCGACGGTGGTCGGTTCCACCCTGCCGGCCATTCGTGAACGCCTGCTGGCCGTTGATCGCCAGGATGCCGGTTCGATTCGCGCCGCTGTTGAAGAAGTGCACGCAATGGTGCGCGCCATCGCCATTCCCGAGGCACTGGCCAAAGCCGTTCTCGCCCGCTTCGATGCCGATTTCGACCCGGACGCGCTGGTGTCGGTGCGCGCCTCCACGGTCGGCGCCCGTCTGGAAGAGAGCGAAGACAGTGCTGAACACCCCTTTGCCGGCATGAGCGAATCCTTTCTCTATGTCCGCCGCGCCGATGTGCTGGAGCGCATCCGCGACTGCTGGGCCTCCGGCTTCAGTTTCGAATCGGTGATTTACCGCTATGAGCACGGCTTCGACCCGGCCGGATTTGCCGTCGCTGTCGGCGTGCAGCGCATGGTTTTCGGCGAACGCTCCTTCGTGCTGTTCACCAGCGACCCCAAGACCGCCGCCCGCGACTGCGTGCTCGTTGCCGGTCACGGCATCGGCGAAGGCGTGGTGCAGGAACGGGTGCCCACCGACCACTATTTCGTCAATGCCAACAGCGACGAAATCCGCAGCCATGTGGTCAACAAGGATGTGCAACTGACCCTCGACCGCGCCCGGGGCCACGGTCTGGTCAGCGCCCCGGTGCCGCCCGACCGGCAGGATACGCCCGCGCTGGCCGAAGCCGACATCCGCCGCCTGGTTGAAGCCGGCCGCCGCATCGAAAAGCTGTTCGGCTGCCCGCAGGACATCGAAGGCTGCTTCACCGCCGATGGCACCCTGCACATCCTGCAGGCGCGGCCGATTGCCTTCGACTATGGCCGCCAGCGCATCTGGAGCAACTCCAACATCACCGAAAGTTTCCCCGGCGCTTCGATGGCGCTGACCTACACCTTCGCCCGCTATTTCTACCGCGTCATTTTCTACGACTGCTACCGCCTGCTCGGCATCTCGCCGCGCCGCCTGCACGACAGCCACGAAATCCTCGACCGCATGATCGGCTATCTGGCCGGCCATGTGTATTACTGCCTGACCTCCTTCTACTACCTGCACCGGCAAAGCCCGCTGTTCCCCATTTTCCGGGCGCACTGGGAAAAGATGATGGGCTTTTCCTCCTCGTACCAGACGCACGCCACCAGCATTCTCGGGCGGCTGGGCGAGAAACTGTGCGCCGCGCTGGCCACCGGCTGGGCAGTCGTCACCGTCGCCTATCGCTATTTCACCCACGAAAGCGCCATGCGCCACTTCCACCGCTGGTGGGAAACGCTGTTTACGCCCCTGCGCGGCAATTCCTTCGCCGACACCGACCCCTTCGTCACAATGAACCGCTTCCATGACGTCTGGCGCCAAGTCGGCAACGAATGGGGGGTGACGCTGATGAACGACACCTACATGCCGGTGCTGTACGGCTGGGCGGAACAACTGCTCGCCCGCTGGCGGCTGGCCCCGGACGACCCCGGCCTGCTCTCCGACCTGTTGTGCGGCGACGAGCAGTTGCAGAGCGTTGAAATCCTGCTCAGTTCGGTCCGTCTGGCCGAACAGGTGCGCGCCGATGCGGCGCTGGCCGAACGCTTCCGCCAATCTGACGAGCACGAACTCTGGCAGGCGCTGGAAAAGGGCGAACTGCCGGCCGGCTTCAGCGCCGCCGTGCGCGAGCATCTGCATCGCTGCGGCGACCGCGGCCTGCAGGAACTGAAACTCGAACAGCCCAGCCTGCGGCAGACGCCCTGGGTGCTGATGCGGGTCATCAAGGAATACGCCCGCCAAGCGGTGACCGAAGCACAAGTCCGTTCGCATGAGGAAGAAGTGCGCCGCACCGCCGAACAGCGCCTCTCCGGCCGCATCGCCGGCCACCCGTTGCGCCGTTGGGTGCTGCGCTTCCTGCTCGGCCAACTGCGCGCCCAGATCCGCAATCGCGAAAATTCGCGCTACTGCCGCAGCGAACTGTTCGGCTTCAGCCGCCAGGTCTTTCTCGGCCTGGCCACACAACTGGTCAAGCGCAACCAGCTCGATGCCGTCGAAGACGTGTTCCACCTGAGCAAGGAGGAAGTATTCGGTTATTTCGACGGCACCGGCGTCGACGAAGATCTGCGCGCCATCGTCAGCCGCCGCCGCGCCCAGTACGAAGCCCACTGCGCCCGCGACACCGCCGAACTGGTCACCAGCCTCGGGCCGGTACGCGACGCCGCCATCGACCGGCAGGATACGGCACACGAAGAAGGCGCCCTGCAAGGGCTGGGCTCCAGCGCCGGCCGCGTGAGCGGCATCGCCCGCGTCGTCATCGACCCCAACAGTGTGCAGAGCCTTGCCGAAGACACCATACTCATCGCCCGCGAAACCGATCCGGGCTGGCTCTTTTTGATGCTGGCGGCCAAAGGCATCGTCGTCGAACGCGGCAGCATGCTGTCGCACACTGCGATTACCGGCCGCAAATTCGGCATCCCCACCATCGTTTCACTACCGGATGCCACCCGCCGCATTCCCGACGGCGCCCGCATCGAAATGGACGGCGCCAGTGGCGTGGTGCGTTTGCTGGAGGGGGATTAACCCATCAGAAAAGGTGGAATTCGACGCGATTGGAGACCGCGCCGAAGACAATCAGCGACAGGTAAAACAGCACGAGGTAGAGGTTGGCAAAAGGCATGAGCACCTTCTTTTCCACCTTCGGTTTTTTGCGGGACCGTACGAAGCAGACCGTGCCGATCAGCGTGCAGACATAAGGCAGCAACAGGCACAGGCCGGCGATCATCACCGGGCTGCTGCCCAGCCAGGGCTGGCTGACCAGCAGAATGATGAGCGGCGCCAAAAGGGCAAACAGGTTGGAGATCAGCAAAGTGCCGGGTGTGGTCAGGGTGGCGGAATAGAGGCGCTGCCCTGCCTTCGCATGTTGCGGCCAGGCGTTCTTGCGCGAAAATTCGTAATGCAGAAAGGCCAGGGCAAAGGCCAGAATCACCCAGAGCTGATCCGGCTTGAATCCCACGCCATATTCGCCCATGAAGAAGAACAGGGTATAAACACTGAGCAGTATATTGACCGGATAAGTGACCAGCAGGCTGTAGTACAGCGAATTCCTGACTTTGGGCGAAAATCTTTCCACCCAGATCAGATAGATGCCATACAGGATATCGAGCAGGGCAATCGCCAGCAGCGAGGCGGACAGAAAAAGATTCAAGAACACGACGACTGCAGTCGACAGGATGTTGAAGGCGAAAAGGTCGTCTTCGGTGACTGACCCCACGACCAGCGGCCGATCCGGGCTGTGCACCTTGTCGTATTCGTAATCCTTGATTTCATCGACGCAGCGCAAA
>Ga0316605_10001835_pt1 | contig 12191 bp, 7 predicted proteins | sample OWC_soil_day20_n_FD_207666 | JGI IMG/M metagenome (GOLD analysis project Ga0316605, IMG submission 207666) | Wetland soil microbial communities from Old Woman Creek delta, Ohio, United States - OWC_soil_day20_noCT | ecosystem: Environmental > Terrestrial > Soil > Wetlands | place: USA: Ohio... | reverse complement strand
CCATGAAGATGGAAAACGCCATCCCGTCGCCTGAAGCGGGTAAAGTGAAGGAGATCAAGGTCAAGAAAGACGACACGGTGGCCGCGCAGCAGGTGCTGATGGTCCTGGAGTAGACCCTCCGGTCCTTACCGATAAACATCGGTCCAAAAGCGATAGGCCCATGGTTGTCATGGGCCTATCGCTTTTTTATGACCGCCGCATGGCGGCGGTTACAGCCATTGCCCCGGTTCCACCCGGCGGACGATCTCCAGGGCGCCGGTCAGGGCGTCTCCCTTGAGCCGCGCTGCCAGCGCCGCCTCCAGCATCTCCGGCCGGATCACCGTCTCGAGCTTGGACAACACCCCCAGCGACGCCAAGGCCCAATCCGTAGTCTTGAACCCCTGCCCCTTGAAGTCCACCCGGTGGGTGCGGGCGCGGCCGGCGGGCACGTCCACCCCCGCCGCTTGAACGACGGTGCCGGTCTCGTCGAGGGCCGCGAACGTTTTTTTGCGCCGCGCGACGCCTTCCGGCCCCAGCGCGACGACCAGCGAGGGCCTTTGGATGCCCGTGCAGTCGATCGGCTGCGGGGAGAGAATCATCTCGCTGATGGAGGGGCCACGCAGCACGGTGATGTCGTAGTCGTTTTTCTGGGTGACGTTGAGGCCGGCGTGCAGGCCCGCCAGGCATAGAATCTCGCCCGCGGTGATGATGCGCTGGCCGGCGCTGCCCAGCATGATGACCTCCTGCCGGTCGCCGCTGACCGGGGCAAACGCCGGGGCGATGGCCTGGGGCGGTGGGACCGCTTTCTGCGCGGCGGCCAGTTCACGGTAGTGCTCCCCGAATTCCCGGCGCTGGTTTTCGGGAACCGGCCCCTCGTGCGGGGGGAGCTTCGAGAGCATCTCGTCGATGCCCTTGGTCGTCAGCCGGTTGCGCTTGGAGAACCGTCCCGGGCAGATCCCCCAAATGTCCACCACCGAAAACCCCTTGAACTCGATGGCCTTGCGGATGACGTCAGCGAGGTCGCTGCGATAGGCCGAGCAGCGCACGACGTAGGGCGCCCCGGCGGCTTTGGCCACGCCGCAGATGTCCAGCGGCCGCTCCAGCCGGTTGAGAAAACCGGAGCCCACCTCGGCGTCGGGGGGCGTGGTTGCGGAATACTGGCCGCCGGTCATGCCGAAGTTGAAGTTGTTGAGCACGAGCAGGGTCAGGTCCAGGTTGCGGCGGCAGGCCGCCAGCAGGTGGGCCCCGCCGATGCCCTGGCCGCCGTCGCCCATGGTGACCACGACCGTCAGCCCGGGCCGCACGAGCTTGAGCCCGGCCGCATAGGTGAGCGCCCGTCCGTGCAGGCCGTGGAAGGCGTGAGTGAGGAAAAAGGTGTCGAAGAGCCCCGAGCAGCCGATGTCGCTCACCATGGCGATGCGCTCGCCGCCCAGCCCCATGCTCTGAAACGCCTGGTCCAGGGTGTGGGTGATGCGTTCGTGGGAGCACCCCGGGCAGAACACCGGCGGCCTTGCCGCGTTCAACAGGCTATCCATGGACGACTGCCTCCACAAGGGTTTCCGGGGCGATCAACCGGCCGTCCATCTGACCGCAGAAGCCGATCTCCTTGCCCGGCAGGATGCGTTCGATCTCGCGCACGTATTGCCCCAGGTTCATCTCCGCCACGAGGATGCGCTGGGCGCCTCCGGCGGCATGGCGGATGGCCGCCTCCGGCACGGGCCAGAGCGTCTTGAGGACCAGGAGCGAAGCCGGCTTTCCCCGGCGCTGCAAATCGCGCACCGCGGCGCCGGCGGCCCGGGACGTGACGCCGTAGGTGACGATCAGCGTGTCGGCGCCCTCGGCCGGGTGATGGTCGATCACCGCCAGCTGATCCGCTGCGGCGTTGATCTTGGACTGCATCCGCGTCAACCCGCGTGCGATCTCGGCCGGGTCCGTCGTGATGAAGCCGTCCGGTCCGTGGGTGGAGGAGGTCTGGCGCACCGGGGTCTTGCCGCCGATCGGCAGAAAGCCCGGCACCCCCTCGCCGTCGGAGGCCTGAAACGGCAGGAACGGCCGCCCCGGCGCGGATGCGGCCCGGTCGACCGGAGCCGGGAGGGCCAGGCGCTCCAGGTCCAGGCTCTCGCGGGTCATGGCGATTTCCTTGTTGGAAGCGATGAACACCGGGCAGCGATAGCGCTCCGCCAGGTTGAACGCGTGGGCGGTCAGGGTGAAGCAGTCCGCGACGTCGGTCGGCGCCAGGACAATCACCGGCAGCCCGCCGCTGTTGCCCCACTGCAGGAACTGGACGTCGCCGTCCGCCCCGCGGGTGGCCGACCCGGTGGAGGGGCCCAGCCGCTGGATGTCGACGATGACAATGGGGATTTCGCTGCCGATGGCGAAGGAGATCTGCTCGCTGTAGAGGCTGATGCCGGGACCGGAGGTCGCCGTCATGGCCTTCACGCCCGCCATGGAGGCGCCCAGGCAGAAGCCGATCGAGGCGATCTCGTCCTCGCCCTGGATGCAGACCCCGCCGAGCGGCGGCAGCATGGCCAGCATGTGGTTCAAAATCGTTGTCGCCGGGGTGATCGGGTAGCCGGCAAAAAACCGGCACCCGACCGCCACCGCCCCCCGGGCGATGGCCTCGTTACCCTCCATCAGAGCTAACGCCATGGAGCCACCTCACGATGCCGTTAAGGTTTGGGCAATGACCGCCGTCGGGCGGATGCGAGCGGACGAACCGGGATATCGTTGCATCAAGCCGCCTCCCCTACCATTTCGCAACGCGCCGGGCAAGTTGAAAATGCCGTCACGTCTTTTGAGGCTGAGGCGGCGGCGGCTGCTGCCAGGGGTAACGGATGCGCGCGTGGAAGGAGGCCTCCAGGGCGTCCACCAGGGAGCGGATGATGGCATCGATGTCGCGGGTGTCGAGCACGCACTCGCTGAACTGGCTGTCGGCGATGCGCTTGACGACGATGAAGCGCACCAGTTTTTCGAAGGCCAGCCGGCTCGGCGACTTCAAGGACCGGGAGGCCGCCTCCACCGCGTCCGCGATCATCAGAAGCGCCGCTTCCACGCTCTGGGGCTTGGGGCCCGGGTAGCGGAAATCGTCTTCGCGGACGCCGCCCTCGGGTTTGCGCTTCTTGGCTTTTTCGAAGAAAAAGTCCACCGTCTGGGTCCCGTGGTGCTGTTGAACCAAGTCGATCACCGTTCGCGGCAACCGGGCGTCGCGGCAGATGAGCTGGCCCTGCTGCACATGCCCCGTGATGATCTCGATGCTCTCGTAAGGGTCGAGGGTGTCGTGCAGGTTGACCCCGTTCAGTTGGTTCTCGACATAGCCCTCCGGCCGCCGGATCTTGCCGATGTCGTGAAAATAAGCGCCGATCCGGAGCAGCAGCGAATTGGCGCCGACGGCATCTCCGGCGGCCTGGGCCAGGTAGGCCACGTTCATGGAGTGCTGATAGGTGCCGGGGGCTTCCGCAAAGAGCCGCTTCAGAAGCGGCTGGTCGAGGTCGGAAAAGCGTCGGAGCGTGACCGTCGATCCCACGGTCCTCCCGGCTTTGAGCACGGGCAGCAGCAGCAGCGCCAGGGCCCCCGACGACACCCCGCCCATGAAGGCCCATCCGCTCTGCGCCGTCCACGGGTTGCCCGCCAGGGCTTGCAGCGCTGCCAGATTCCATTCCTCGGGCCAATGGGTGGCCAGGATCATGGCGGCCCAGTCCGTCCGCTGCAGCGTCAGCAAGACCGCATGCACCACCCCGATCAGCAGGCATGGCAGCAAGGCGCTGTGCACCCGGAGGGTTTTGGGCGCAAGCATGATGGCCGTCAAACCGATCACCAGAAAACTCGTGAGCAGGTCATACGACTGGCCCATGAAGGGCGCCGCCAGCAGCATGCCGACCAGGAAGGTTCCGATCGCGGTCACCCGGCCCTGGTTCAAGCCGATGACCAGCAGCGGCAACACGGCCAGGGGCAGCGCTTCCGCCGGAAGGTTGGTAAAAAGCAGGAGCCCCTTTAGGATCAGGCCGTGCAGAATCAGCAGCACCAGCAGCAACGGGTGGGACACGGCGCGCTTGTAGCCGCCCCGCGGCAGGGCGAAGAGAAAGAACCCCAGGAAGACGACCATCCAAATGTTCACGAACAGGACCAGGGGAGATTCCCGGAAGATCGCTTCCGGCCGCTGGCCCTCGAAGATGCGGATCAACTGCTGGTCGCGCTCGTCGATTTTTTTGAGAAAGGGAACCAGCACCTCTCCCGCGCGGAAATCGGTGCCTGGGGACGACGGGGGGGGCCCTATAGGCGGGCCGCCCGTTTCCGGCGCGGGCAGGGTGAGCGGCCGGTCGGCCCGCAGGGCGAACGGCGCCGGCTTCCCGAATCGCAGCGGACGGAGCTCCAGATAGATCTCCTCGACAAAGCAGGACAAAAAATTGAGCAGGATGAGAGCCAAAATAAGCACGGCACGAGTCATAAACGACCATCCGGGTGCTGGCCGGCCGGAAACATACTTCCGCCGGAAGCCCCAGCTAAAAGGCAACACGTCAATATGAACTAAAGGTTTTGCGAGCCATGACGATGATATCCTTGAGGGACCATCTTAATCAAGCCGGCGGGGCCAAGTCAAATGGATCGAGAGGCGACGGCGCCCGGGACCGGTTTGCGGCTGATCAAAAGCCGTCCGCCGGCCGAAGGAGAGACCATGCTGTCAAGCCGCCCGAAGGCAAACGCCAAACCTGAAGCGATCCCCCCCCCGGGGGCCGGCGAATTGGCCCGGCTGGTCAACTCGGCGGGCCGAATCGGCCTGAACCTGCTGCAGCGAATGGTCCAGGCCGTCTCCTCCGAGGATTTCATCCGCTTCATGCAGAAGCCGGTGCTGGCCGGCTCGGCCATTCACCTGGGGACGCTGGCGGCCCAATCCGGTAACGGTTCGCGTGAGTTGAACCGCACGAGCCTGTTCGAACCCGTTGGGTCCGGTGAGGATGCCGTGTCGGCCTCCGAGAGCCTGAAGCTCGCGATTTATCCCCTGATCAAGGGTGAGTTTGCGACCTCCACCGGCGAGGTCTTTTCCATCGGCCGCATCGACGGCAACGACTTCATCATGCCGGATTACGCCATCTCCAAGAAACACGCCCTGATCGAGATCAAACGCGATGGTTATTTTCTGAAGGACTGCGGCTCAACGAACGGGACCCTGTTGAACGGCACACGGTTGGAGAACAAGCCGGTGGAGGTCCACGACCGGGACGTCATCAGTTTTGCCCGCTACGAGTTCGGGTTTCTTTTCCCCGGTTCGCTCTACGACATGCTCAGGCAGGGATAGACGACCCGTCTGCCCGTCGCCCGTGAAATAAGGTTTTTTCCGCATTGACCGGCCGACGGGCAGACCGGCGACCGGAAAGACCTCCTACGTCTCCCTGTCCAGCTCCATCCTCACCGCCCGCCCGAAGGTGTGCAGCAGGTAGGGTTTTTTGATGTAGGCTCCGGCGCCCATCCGCTGGGCCTCCCGCACGTGCACGGATTCCGAGTAACCGCTCGCGATGATGGCCTTCTGCCCCGGCCGCAGCGCCTGGATGCGTTTGAAGGTTTCAAGCCCGTCGATGCCGGGGGCCATGATCATGTCGAGCACGACCAGATCGGCCGGCTGACGACGCAACTGCTCAAGGGCCTCCTCGCCGCTACAGGCGGTGGCCACCGTGTAGCCCAGCCGGATTAGAATCTCGGATGCGATTTCAATCTGCTCTCGGGTGTCATCCACGAGCAGCACCGTCTCTCCCCGGCCTTTGAAAGCCTCCAGCGACACGCCGTCGTCACGCGGCCGGCTCTGGCGGTGGGTGGCCGGGAAGTACAAGGTGATGTCGGTGCCCTGGCCCACGCGACTGCGCAAATCGATATGGCCCCGGTGGTCTTTCACCGTCCCCCAGACCACTGCCATCCCCAGCCCGGTGCCGCTTCGTCCCATGGCTTTTCGGGTGTAGAACGGCTCGAAAATGCGCTCCAGTTCATCCGATGGGATTCCGATTCCGGAATCCGAAACGGTGAGGCAAACGAAGTCGCCCGACACCGGTTCCCCGAACGCTATTTTCTCGCGCTCCAGGTGCCGGTTTTCCGTGCGGATGACGATGGACCCGCCGTCCGGCATGGCTTCAGCGGCGTTGGTCACCAGGTTCATGATGGTTTTCGACAGGTGCACCGGCGAGCCGACCAGGTTCAGCAGCTGGTCGTCCAGGCAGAGTGCCGCGGCGATGCCGGGATGGTTCAACTCCAGCTTGGAGAACTCGGGGCTGCCCAGGTAGTCCGTCACGATCTGGTTCAGGTTCACCACTTCGGTGGTTTCAACCCCCCGCCGGGCCAGGGTCAGCAGATCCTGGACGATGGCCGCCGCCCGTTCGCCCGATTTCTTGATGGTCAGGATCGGTTTGCGCAGCAGGCTGTCTTCCGGCAGGTCCAGCAGCAGCAGCTCGGGGTAGCTGACGATGCCCGAGAGGATGTTGTTCAAGTCGTGAGCCACCCCTCCGGCCAGAGTGCCTATGGCTTCCATCTTCTGGGCCCGCTGCAACTGGGCCTGCAGTTCCTTTTTCTCCTGATCGGCGCGTTTCAGCTCGGTGATGTCGTTGCCGATGCACAGCACCTCCCGGAAGCCGCCGCTGTCGTCGAAGATCGGCCGGTAGGTCCAGGCAATCCAGACCTTTTTGCCGGAGTGCAGGCTGGTTTCGATTTCCCGGACCGCCGGTCGCATCGGGTCCCGGCTCATGGCGGTTATGAATTCGTCAAACCGGCGGGCGGCCGCCTCGGCTTCGGGCAGGACCAGCTCTGCGGCGTTCCGGCCGAGAAGCTCGGGCTCGCTGCAGCCCAGCAACCGCTGCGCAAACTCGTTCACGAAGGTGATCCGGCCGTCCTGGCTGACCCGCAGAATAAGGCTGCTCGCGGTTTCCACCAGTTCGCGGTATTTTTTTTCGCTCTCCCGGACTCTCTCGAACGAGATGGCATTGACGATGCTGGTGGCGAGTTGGGACGCCACCCCGATGAGCAGGCTCAGGTCGCTTTGGTGCAAGGGCCTTTTGGACTTGCTGTTGTCGACGACCAGAATGCCGAGGGCCTCCGTTTTATGCACGATCGGGACGCAGATCAGGGACTGGCTTCCCAGCTTGCGCGCGAATTCGAGGCTCTTCGGCGACAGCTCGCCTTCGATCTGGTCGATGCTTTCAACCAGAAACGGGCGCCGCTCGCGCATGGCCAGGATGAAAACCCCCTTCGAGTCGGGGTTGGCAAGGCTGAACGAAGTAGCACGGAGAATCCCCTCTTGGTCCGGGCTGTGGCCGTAGCCGGCAGAGTATTCCAAGGTTTTTTTCTCCGGGTTCGTCAGCATGATCATGCCGCGGTCGAAGTCCAGGCGTTTTTCGATGATGCCCATTACGGCGGCGACCAAGGCGTCGATGTCCAGCAGCGTGGAGGTGGCCTGGCCGATCTCCTGGACCAGCATGGCATTGTTGTAGCGGATCTCGCTTTCGAACAAGGTGTCTTCCGCCGCCCGGCGTTGGTCGTCGACCGTTTTGACCAGCGCCTGTTTCTCCATCCGCTCCGAGAGAAAGGCGCAGCACCCGGCCAGGATGCACAGGCTCAGGGCCAGAGCGCTCCAGGCGGCCGGGGAGAGCACGCTGTAGAGCGAGGCCGACAGGAGGATGCCGCCGGCCAGCACCCCGTCGCGGATGCGGCGCCAGCGGCGGGGCCTGCTTTCGCGCCAGCTGACGATGTACCGGCAGTGGGGGGCGCCGCGGTGAAAGCACTCGGGATGCTCAATGGCGGCCGGCTCGCTGGTAAACAGGGTGGGGAACGTCTCAAAGATCCCGGTGCGGTTGGCGCACTGGTAGGGCTTCTCGGCGACCCCGGGTTTGAGCACGGCCGTAATTTCAACTTGGCGGGGCCCTGTTTTTTTGACGTGGATGTCGGCCCCTCGGCTCAGGAAGGGGTAATTTTTCTCCATCAACTGGTAGATGGTTGCCGGCGTCATCAGCCCCAGAATGTATTGCCGGAGAGCGCCGCCGACCTCGGAGGCCGCCGTGTACCGTCCGACTTTGCGGGAGATCTCCTCGTCTCCGGTGCGTTGGACCAATGTGGCGTGGAATCGATCCACCTCCTCCTGGGTGAACCAGTGCGCCGGGTCTTCGATTTGGTATGGCTTGATGCCGGCTTCCTTCAGCACGGCTTCAACCGGCACCTGCGGATGCCGGCTCCGAAGATAGGAGATGTAGATCTTGGCGATGCGGCTGTTGTAGAGAGGCGGCCCGTCGCTCATGGAAGCGGAATCTCTGTCACTGGGAAAATGGGTGGTGGTTTGCCGCGACCGGCACCCCGGTGCGCCTGAAAAAGACCCCATGAAAGCAGGTGTGATGGAGCTCCGGAGTGATGACCAATGGTATCACTTTCCAGGAAAACTTGAAATTGGAATCTATCCCGTTGGAATCTACCCGAGCACGCGGACCAAGCGCGACGCCGGGACGATTTCGACCTGCTGGCGCAGCGCCGGCAGCTCTTCCTTGAGGATGGTGTAGGTGGCCGGGTGAGGGTGCGCGATCCCCACCGCTTCGCCCTTGCGCTGGGCGATGCGCACCAGCTCGCGGATCTGTTTGCGGATGGAGGCCGGGTCGTGGGCGTGATCCAAAAACACGTCCCGCTGCGCGAAGGGGATCTGGAACAGGCGCGCCGAGGGCCGGCAGACGCTTTCGTCGGTGGTGCGGCTGTCGACAAAATAGATCCCGTGGCGCTTCAGCGCCGAGAACACCTGGTACATCTGCTCGGAGTTGGCGGTCAGCCGGGAGCCCATGTGGTTGTTGGCCCCCTTGATGTGCGGCACGGCCTTGAGGTTCTCCTCGAGCACCCGCAGCAGCTCGTCCGGCCCCATCGAGGTGAGAAGGGCGCCCGGACCCGGGTTGATCTCGGGGTATTCCACGGGCTCCATCGGCAGGTGCAGCATGACCTCCAGGCCGCGGTCGTGCGCCAGGCGGGCGATCGCCTCCTGATGGGGGCTGTGCGGCAGGATGGCAAGCGTGAACGGTGCGTTCAGGTCGATCAATTTTTCGGCCAGCTGCCGGTCGTAGCCCAGGTCGTCGATGATGATGGCCACGCGGGGCGGTCTCTTGAGGGGCGGCGGCTCGGGCGGAGCGGGGGGCAGGGCCGCCTGCAGGGCGTCGGATTCGGCGGCCGGGGCCTTGGGCGGGGCCGGTTTTTCCGGGAACACCTCATAGAGGGGCGGCTTGGCGGCAGCCGGCTTTTCAGCGGCGGGCGCCCGGCCGGGCGGCTTCGGCGCCGCGGGCTCGGATTCCGCCTTTTTATCGACGACGAGGGGCTTGGCGGCGGGCGCCTGCTCCCGCGGGACGGTCTTCTTGCGCTCGGCCAGCGCCGGACGGACCTCGTTTCCGGACAGCCAGCGCAGCCCCCACACGGCGCCGCCCACGACCGCCGCCAGCAGCGCGACCGCGACGATCGCCCTGAGCAGCGGCCGAGTCGCCTTTTGGGAACGGGGCGCGCGGCGGCGCGCCCCGTTGCGCGGTGGCTTCTTCGCTGGCATGCCGGAGCGCCCGGGCGCTCAGCTCTTCGCCTGCCGGAGCACGTCGTAGCCGATCAGAATCTCAAGGGCCCGCATCAACTGGTTGTCGTTCTGCAAGGTCTCGAGCTTGAGGGGGCCGACCCGGGACTCGGCATCCTTCATCCGCCCCTTGGGGTCTTCCACGGGTTTTTCCGGCTTCTTCTTGGGATCGGTTTTTTCGGCCTCCCCCTCGGCCTCCAGGTGGTTTTCGAGGTCCTTCTCCTTGAGCATGGCGTCTTCGGCGCCGGTCGGTTCTGCGGCGTCCAGGCGCTTGAACTTGAGAGTGATGTCGGGCTCGATGCCCTTGGCCTGGATGGAGCGTCCGTTGGGCGTGTAATAGCGCGCGATGGTCAATTTGAGACCGGAGCCGTCGCGCAGGTTCTCAACGGTCTGCACCGAACCTTTGCCGAACGTCGTCGTCCCGAGGACCAGGGCGCGTTTGTGGTCCTGCAGCGCGCCGGCCACGATCTCCGAGGCGCTGGCCGTCCCGCCGTTGATCAGCACCACGATCGGATAGGTGCGCTGAACCGGCGAGGGCGTGGCATTGAAGACCTTCGTGTTCTTCTTCTCGCGGCCTTTCATCGACACGATCGCGCCCTTGTCCAGGAATTCGTCGGAGATGCTGATCGCCTGATTCAGCAGCCCGCCGCCGTTGTTGCGCAGGTCGAGCACCAGCCCTTTCATGGGTTTCTCGGAGGCCTCCAGTTTTTCAAGCGCCTTTTCAAACTCCTGGGTGGTCGTTCCCGTGAAGTTGGAAATGCGCACGTAGCCGAACCCCGGCTTGAGGCTGATCGACTTGACGCTTTGGATCGGGATCTCATCGCGGGTGATTTCGAAATCCAGCGGCTTCTTGACGCCTTCGCGCAGGATGGTCACGACCACCTTGGAGCCTTTGGGGCCGCGCATCATGCGGACCGCCTCGCGCAGGTCCTTGGTCAGGGTCCCGTCCACCTTGATGATGCGGTCCCCCGACTCGATCCCGGCCTTTTGGGCCGGTGTGTCCTCGATCGGCGATATGACGGTGACGAAGCCGTTCTGCATCGTGATGTGAATGCCGATGCCGGTGAATTTGCCCTTGGTGTCGATCTGCAGGTCCTCGAAGGCGTCAGGCGGCAGCAGGGAGGAGTGAGGATCCAGCCCCTGGAGCATTCCCTGGATGGCCTTCTGAATGAGGTCCTTGGCCTCGACCTCGTCCACGTAGTCCTTCTGGATCAGCTCGATGACATCGGAGAAGACCTTCAGTTGGTCGTACAGGTCGTCCTTGCCGGCTGAATCGGCGCGCTGGAACCCGGTGCTCAGCATCCAGACGACGAGGGCCGCAACCATGATCACCCACAGCTTAACCGGTCGGTTGAATTTCCCGATCATATAAAAAGCTCCTTATGGTAGAGTCGGCGGGGGATAGGAGGTGCGCCGTGCGTCTATCTCCCGCTTTTATTGTAACGCCGGACTCAGACGTTAATCACCAAAAACCGTTGATCCACTCCAACCTCTTTCGTTTCAGCCCCGCTTCAACCACTCCAGCGGGTCCAGGGGCCGGTCGTGATGGCGCAGTTCAAAGTAAAGTCCCGCGGCCCCCATGGCGCCGGAGTCTCCCACGGTGGCGATGACATCGCCCGCCTCCACATGATTGTCCACCGATTTGAAGACGTCTTCCAGGTGAGCGTAGACTGAGTAGAAGTGATCTCCGTGATCGATGATGACGACGTTGCCGTACCCCTTGAACCAGCTCGAGTAGAGAATGGCGCCCGCGTGCACGGCTTTAACCGGCTCGCCCCGCTCCGCCGCGATGTCGATCCCGTTGCGAAACGCCGGAACGTTGAGCCGCGGGTGCCGGTAAGATCCGTACAGATTCGCAATTTTACCTTTAACCGGAAAGATAAGCAAGCCTTTCGAGGCTGAGACCGGTTTGACGGCCGTAGGCCGGCCGGTGGGTGCATCGGACGGGTGGGTCAGCGACTGGATTTTCCGCTCCAGCATCCGGGTGGCCTCCCGCAGGCTGCCGACGGCCGCCTGCTGGGCCTGCTTATCGGTCCGGATGCCGGCCAGCAGCTTCTCCCGGTTCGACTGCTCACGTCTCACGGCGGCAAGCTGCCGGTCGTAATCGGCCGCCCGCAAAAGCTGTTCTTCTTGGTGCCCGGTCAGCCGGAGCCGCAGCTCCTGCAGCTCGGCGGAATAGACCCGCAACGACCGCTGGACCTCTTCGTCGCGGGACACGATGCGTTCCAGTGCGGCCCGGCGCTTCACCGCCTCCAGCATCGAAGCCGAGGACGCCCATCCGTCGGCACCCCCCAGCCGGCGAAGGGTATAGAGGGCGACCAGGCGTTTGGACAGATAGGCTTCGTTGGCGCGGATGCGCCGGAGCAGATCCTCTTCCGCCGCACGGGTGCTAGCGATTTTGTCCGCCAGCTCCTCCAGCTCGGCCTTGGCGGCCTGCGCACGGCGCCGGTGACGGTGCAGAGCCTGGGCCGCCGTCTCCAGGGCGTTCAACAGGTCGTCCTCACGGCGGCTGATGCGATCGATCTCGGCCTGGCGCTCCCGGAGGTCGCGTCCGGCCGCCTCGGCCTCCCGGCGCAGGTTTTCCAGGGGAGCCCCGACCGGCGGTGGGGCGGGACCGTCTTCGTCGGCCGCACGGCCGGCAGACGCCGTCATCAGG
>Ga0316605_10001829_pt1 | contig 12210 bp, 10 predicted proteins | sample OWC_soil_day20_n_FD_207666 | JGI IMG/M metagenome (GOLD analysis project Ga0316605, IMG submission 207666) | Wetland soil microbial communities from Old Woman Creek delta, Ohio, United States - OWC_soil_day20_noCT | ecosystem: Environmental > Terrestrial > Soil > Wetlands | place: USA: Ohio... | reverse complement strand
GGCGTAGCGTGATCAGCACCTGGTCGCGCGTCGGAACGGTGACACCCGGCGGCATGAGCTCGGCGACCGCCGTGTCGAGCTCGACCTCCTTGCGCTGGACCGCGTCGGCGAGCAACAGGCCGGTGTAGACCTTCGTGATCGAGCCGAGCTCGTACAGCGTGTCGGCGGTCGGCGGCTTGTCGCCGGGGCCCTTGCCGAACCCGTAGATCTCGGTCTTCCCCGCGTCGTAGATCCCGATCACGACTCCCGAGAGAATCTCGCCGTCCAGGTACGGCTTGACCTGCGCCGCGATGGCCGCCTTGTGCGGACCATCGAGGTCGGTCGGTTTCGGTGGGTGGACGGGCATGGCGGGGCTGCTGCACGAGACGATCGCGAGCAGCGTAAGAAACCGAGTCATCCCTGCACTCTAGCCGATGCGCCCGGCGAAGAGGTGCTGCGACCGCAGTGCGCGATCGTGCGAGGAGGTGCCAAGATCGACACAGCGGAATCCGGGTCAGCTATGCGAGAGTGCGTCGTCATGCGCTTGGTTAGATGTGCCGTTGTCGTCGCGCTGTTGCCTGCCTGCCTGTCGGAGATGGGCGACGTCGAGACCAGTACCGACGAGGCCGCGATCCTGGGCGGCACCAACGTCCCGACCGGCAAGTGGCAAGACGTCGTCGCGGTCCGCACGAACAACGACTGGTACTGCTCCGGCACGTTGATCGCGCCGACGGTCGTCCTCACCGCCGGTCACTGTGCCCCCGACGCGCCGAACAACGTGCTGATCGGAACGAGCTCGCTCTCGCGCCCGAGCGAAGGCGAGGTCATCCCGGTCACGAAGCGCGTCGAGTACACGAACTCGCAACGGAACGCGGATCTGCTCGTCCTCGTGCTCGAGCGCCCGTCGAAGTTCGAGCCGCGCGCGATCGCGACCGGCTGGGCGCGCGCCGACCTCAAGAACGGTGCGGCCGTGAACATCGTCGGCTTCGGCGCGATCGATCGCGACGGCAACACGTTCACGCCCGAGCTCAAGGAAGCGACGACGTCGATCACCGACTTCGACTGCTCGGCATCGTCCGGCTGCCAGACGACGATCAAGCCCGCGGGCGAGCTCGGCGCGGGCGGCATGGGCATCGACACGTGCGGCGGCGACTCGGGCGGGCCGCTCTATCTACCGACGGACTACGGCACGTTCCTCGGGGGCGTGACGTCGCGCGGCTACGACAACAACCAGTACTACTGCTCGGAGGGCGGCATCTACGTGCGCCCCGACAAGTTCGTCGACTGGATGGAGTCGTCGGCCGGCGTGCCGGTGCGCCGCGCCCCCGAGCCGACGGCCGAGCCGATCACGGCCGTGCGTGGTCACGCGGGCGAGACCCAGATCGTCCACAACGATCCGAAGTCGAAGGATCACACGTTCGCGATCACGACGCCGCCGCTCGCCGGAACGGCCGCGGTGCGCGGCGATGGCCGCGTCCGCGTGTGCACCGCGGAGGGCGTCGCCGGCGCCGACAGCGTCGTCGTGACCGTCACCGACAAGAACAATCCGATGCGCACCGCCAGCGTGAAGATCGGCATCACGATCGAAGACGGCGACCCCGGCTCCAACTGCGACGCCGACTCGTTCGACGAGGGCGGCGGCTGCTGCGACAGCGGTCGCAGCGCGGGTGGCGCGCTGCCGCTCTCGCTCGGCGTGCTCGCGTTCCTGATCCGCCGCCGCCGCCGGTCGTGAGTGTTAGTCTCGGCGCATGGCCGAGACCTGGAAGAAGTGCACCGAGTGCCGGACCGATATCGAGTTTGGCGCCACGTACTACCAATGCAGCGTCTCGACCTGCAATCGGACGCGCATGCCGCTCGTGTTCTGCTCGGTGATCTGCTGGGACAGCCACTTGTCGTCGGTGCGGCACCGCGACGCCGGCGCGATCGAGGCGAAGGCGCCGAGCAAGGCGCAGTGGGAGCGCGAGCTCGCGGAAGAGCAAGACAAGCCTGCGCCCTCCCCGCCCGCATCGCCGCGACCCGGCACGTCTCCCGGCGTGGCCTCTCGACCGAGCGCGCCGCCACCGTCCCCGGCATCACGGCCGCCCGCCCCGACCAGCGACTCGGTGCAGCCGGTGCACGCGCGCAGCGACGAGACGCGGCCCAACGTCGTGCCGCCGATGCCGGCGAGTGATCCGCAGCGCCGCGTCGTCGCGGCCCCGACGCCGGCACCGGCGAACGACGGCCCTCCCCTCTCGGACGCCGTCGACAAGGACGTGCTGATCGTCGTGTCGAAGCTCAAGAAGTACATCAAGGACCGCTCGGGCTTTAACACCTCGGATCAGATCGTCGACGTGCTCTCCGATCACGTGCGCGCGATCTGCGACGAAGCGATCCGCGCCGCCGCACGCGACGACCGCAAGACCGTGCTCGAGCGCGACGTACCGCGCCCGCCGCGCCGCTGATCACGGCGCTTCGAGCAGCCGCACGCCGAGCGCGAGGCACTCGTTGAGGACCTTCGTTTGATCGGTCAGCGACAGCGACTTCGTCCACTTCCTCGCCAGCTCGACCTGCTTGATCGCGCAAGCCGACTTCACGCACACCACGCGGAGGTCGGACGTCATCGTCGAGCGCTGCTTGCACAGCGCAACCGCATCACGAAACCGGTCTTCCCCGAACGCCTCGACGACGAGATCGCCGTGCTCGCGGTCGTCTTCGCTGCGCTCGTCACAGGTGGCCGCGAGCCGCATGGTGCCACCGGCGACCTTGCTGCCCCAGCCGAGCTGGAACTGCATCGCCTCCGCGCGTGCGGTGAGGCACTTGTCGGCGGCGGCGAGCTCCATCATGCGTCGCTCCATCTCCTTCGCCGCCTGCCTCGCGTGAGGCGACACGAGCCGCTCGATCACCAGCGCGGGCTGACCGTTCTTGCGGGCTTTCTGCGCGAGGGCGCCGGCGAGCAGCCAGTCCTGCTTCTCGATCGCGCCCACGAGTGCGTCGAGCTCGTCGGGCTCCGCGCGCTCGGCGTCCGAGCCGCCGAAGTTGGCTTCGATCGGCCTCAGGGGCTCTGCATCGGCGGAGGCCGCATCGTGGGCGACCGCCAGCTTGCCGCTGTGGGTGTCGTCGGCGCGCGGCGCCCGGGCGGCGTCCTGTTGCGCGACCGCGACCACGATCGCGAGCGTTCCCAAGAGACCGACGCTCGCACCGAGCCACGCCCACCGCGTCCGCCGCTTCGGCGGGCGCGCGATCGTCGCCTGCGAATCCGTCGACACGCGCTGCGTGTTCGGCGCGACCTCCGTCGGCGCGAGCGGAGAGAGCGGCGGATCGGTCGTGATGCGCGCGGGGATCCGCGGCGGCACGGACGGCTCTTCGATACGCGACACGGCGGTCGCGAGATCGGCGTCGACGACCTGGCGCGGCAGCGGTGCCGATGCAGCGGCGTCGACCTCGGTCGCCTCGGGCGTCGACAGCGCGGCCGCGACCTCGGCGGCCGACGAGAACCGCGCGTCGGGGTGCTTCTCGAGCAGGCGCGCGACGATGCGCTCGAGCTCGCCGGACGCGTGGGGTGCGCGATCGCGCAGCTTCGGCGGCGGGACGTGGAGGTGCATGCCGATGAGGCCGCCCACGCCGGGGCTCTCGAACGGCAGGCGGCCCGAGACCATCTGGAACAACGTGCAGCCGAGCGAATACAGGTCCGAACGGTGATCGACGGCGCGCGCGCCTTCGCACTGCTCCGGTGACATGTAGTGCGGCGTGCCGAGCAGCGCGCCCGTGATCGTCTTCGCGGTGCCGTCCTCGGTGACGACGAGCTTCGCGACGCCGAAGTCGAGCAGCTTCGCCCGCCGACCACCGACGACCTCGGGATCGTCGACGAGAAACACGTTGTCGGGCTTGAGGTCGCGGTGGACGACACCGACCGCGTGTGCGGCCGCGAGCGCGTTCGCGATCTGGCGTCCGATCGCGACGGCCTGCGGAATCGGCAACAGCCCGCGCGCCTTCAGGCGTGCGCCGAGCGTCTCGCCTTCGAGGTACTCCATCACGATGAACGTGCGGCCGTCGTCGGTGGCGCCGTAGTCGTAGACGTCGACGATGCTCGCGTGCTTGATCGCGGTGACGGCGCGCGCCTCGGCCCAGAACCGCGCGATCAGGTCCTCGCGCCGCGAGAGCTCCGGCAACAGCACCTTGATCGCAGCGCGCTTGCCGAGGCTCCTGTGCACGCCGAGATAGATCGCGCCCATGCCGCCACGCCCGAGCTCGCGCTCGATCACGTAGCTCCCCACGATCTGCTGTGGCGAGAGGCTCGCGCTCACCAGCCTCGATGGTATCAGCGCCCGGGGCGGAGAGCTGCGCGCGCCGTCGCGAGCCAATAGCCCTCGTGCTCGCGCCAAGTTGCGTCGATCGTCAGCGGGAGCTCCGTCACCACGACGCACGCGTCGCCGTCGAATTCGAGCTCGACCTCCGTGAACCCGACGTAGCGGCGCAGATACGGATCGACCGCCTTGTAGATCGCTTCCTTGATCGCGAACCGCAGCGTCACCGCGCGGCCGCGCGCGAGGTCGTCGCCCGCGAGCGCGCTCTGCTCGCGCGGCGTCAGGATCCGCCGTGCGATATCGACCTTCGGCGGCGCGGCGCGCTCGAGATCGAGCCCGACGTGCGAGCCCGCGAGCGGCGCGACGAGCGCGGCGGCACGCGTGCCCTTGTGACTGACCGAGCCGGTCCAGCCGGCCGGCAGCACGGGCGCGCCGCGATCGTCGGGCAAGATCGGCGTCGTGAAGTCCCCGAGCGCGTGGTGCAGCGCGAAGCGTCCGGAGGCGAGCTCGCGCCGGCGCAGCTCCGCGAGCGTCCTCGCGTGCGCCTGCTCCTCCGCGGGCAGCTGCGCCAGGGCGTGCTCGACGTCGTCGATCTCGACGAGCACGCACAGGCCATGCGGAGTCTCGAGCTTCTGGATCAAGTCTTCGCTTTCGGCCGCGTGATCATCAGGTGGTGATTCTTGTCTTGGTCGGGATAGCCGAACCGGAACGGCAGCGGCCGCTTCGGCTGCTTCTGCCACATCTTCACGAACTCCGCGCGCGTGTTCTTCGGGTCTTGGATGAAGTACGGGCCGTTGAACTCGCCGTAGGTGACCTGCTCGAAGCCCGCGGGTCCGGCATAGCTCGGCGGAATGCCCGACGCGTCGGAGATCATCCACGCCGTGTGCTGGAGCAGGTAGTCGCGGATCTTGGAGAAGTCGTCGAACCAGAGCAGGAAGCTCGCGGCCTTCGTCATCACCGAGACCTTGCCCTTCGCGCGCAGGTGCACGAGCACGCGCTCGTCTTGGGTCATGTGCGGATCGTCGAGGTTCGCGACGATGTGGCGGTACGTGCGGACCGGCGCCTTGCCGTCGCCACCGCGCGGACGGAACTGGATCTCGACGTTCGAGAACGGCGAGTCCTGCTCGTACCAGAAGTGCTTGCTCTTCTTCTTGTCGCGCTTCGCGGTCGCGAACTCGTCGGCGCGCTTGTCGAGGTCGCCGCTGGTCAGATACTTCAGCGTGCCGTCGGGCTGGATGTCGAAGTAGCGCAACGAGACGGGCTCCATGTCGTGCACCGCGAGCGCCGCGAGCGCGAACATCAGCGTGCCGGGCAACTCCGAGTGCGAGGCGGCCTGCAGCGACTTCGTCGTCGAGTGTGCGGAGCGATACAGCCGGCGCACGTCGCCGCCGATCGTCGCGATGTCGTCGGCGAGCTGGCTCTTGGTGATCGTCTCGATCACGCGCGCGTCGCCCGCGGCCTCGAGCGAGATCGTCGTGATCTCCTGCGCGTCGGGATAGACGACGAGCGCGCTCGTGAGATCGCCGCCGCCGAACGGATACACGACGGTCTTCGGCAGATCCGCGGGACGCAGCGCCGAGATGAACTTCGCCGCTTGGTCCGCCCACGCGCGCTTGTACGACGCGTAGAGCTCCGACATCGTCTTGCAGTGGCGCTCGATCGCCTTCGCGCTGAAGCGCTCGGGGATCGCGTCATCGCTGCCGCACGCGGCGACGCGAAACAGCACCTTCGCTTGAGGTGCGAAGTCGGTCATCTCGACCGGTAGGTTCGACTTCGCGGGCGGCTTGGTCGGCTTCGGCTTGACGATCTTGTCGGGTGTCGGCTCGAGCGGCTCCTTCGCCGACGCGGCTCCCGAAGCCATCACCAACGCGAACGCGACTGCCAGTCCTTTCATCGGCGTCGTATCGCATGTCTTCGATCGGCCGACCATGCGGTTTTGGACGGTGGTTGGAGGTCGTCATGCACCGTGTCAGGACCTCGGCACTTGTGGTCCGTAACCCATGATTATCCCTATGGTCTGGCCGCGAGAATCTCGTGGCACGCGCCGCGCACATAGATTCTCGCATGAAGCGTCCGCTGCTTGCCTGCCTGGTTCTGTTCGGTCTTGCCGCTGGCTGTTCGCCGACGAACGTCAAGTCGGTGATGGTCCACCGTCCCGGTGACCGCGTGGCCGACGCCGCGGTCAGCGAGCTGTGGGCGAGCGAGATCCGCAACGTCGCGCGCGATGGAGACTGGCTGCTCTCGCGCTCGTACTACGCGATCGGTGACGTCATCGCGCTCACGACGCGCGGCGAGGATCTCTCGCACGCGTCGATGTACGACGCGAAGCGCGACATGGTCATCGAATCTGTCAGCGAGGGCGTGCGCGAGGTTTCACTCGTCACGTTTCTGAAGCGCAACCACTACGTGATCGTCGTCCGCCCGTCGAACATGACCGCGGCGGATCAGGTGCACGCCCTCGCGCGCGCCAAGACGAAGATCGGCTTGCCCTTCGACCTGCGCGGCACGTTCGGCTTCGACAACCCCGACGCTTGGTACTGCTCGGAGCTCGTGTACTGGGCGTCGCAGACCGAAGCGCGCAGCGGCCGCCACGAGACCGTCGTGACGCCGCCGGATCTCATGAAGTACGGCGAGGTGATCTACTGGTCGGGCAAGCGCGACGACGCACAGCTCATGCAGATCGCGACCGAGCGCGCGGCGATGAAGAAGCGGATGGCGATGCGCTAGCCGCGCGGCTCGAGCGCTAAGAGGTCTGGATCGTCGCGCCGAGCGTGGAGAGCGCGGCCGCGAAGCCCGGATACGACGTCGCGACGTTGTCGGCGTCCTCGATGATGGTCGTGTCGGCGGCGACGAGGGCAGCCACGGCGGCGGCCATCGCGATGCGGTGGTCGCCGTCGGCGTGCACGCGACCCGGATCGAGCGGCTTGTCGGGCCGGCCTTCCACGGTGAAGCCGTCGGGATGGGCCTCGCACGCGACGCCGAACGAGCGCAGCATCGCGACCGTCGTGGCGATGCGATCGGACTCCTTCACGCGCAGCTCCTCGGCATCGCGCACCGTGGTCACCCCGTGCGCACGCGCGGCGAGCACGGCGAGGATCGGCAGCTCGTCGATCGAGCGGACGGCGAGGTCGCCGGCGATCTCCGTCGCGCGGAGCGCGCCCGCACGTTCGCGCACGACGAGCGTCGCGATCGGCTCCGGGCCATCGGTGCGCTGATCCTCGAGCGTGACCGTGCCGCCCATCGCGGCGATCGCGTCGAGGAAGCCCGTGCGCGTCGGGTTCACGCAGACGTTCGGCAGCCGCACTTCGCGCGCGCCGGCGACCAGCGCCGCGGCGACCAGGAACGCGCTCGACGACGGATCGCTCGGCACTTCGAAGGCCGAGCCCGCGAGCCTGCGATTCCAGCCGCGCGTGTCGATCGTCGTCTTGCGGCCCGTCACCGTCAGCGGCGCGCCGAGGTACGCGAGCATGCGCTCGGAGTGGTCGCGGCTCGGGCCGGGCTCGGTGACGCTGGTGGCGCCGTCGGCGTAGAGCCCGGCGAGCAGGATCGCCGTCTTCACCTGCGCCGACGCCATCGGCAGCGTGTAGTCGATGGCGGTCAGCGCGCGCGTGGCCGGTCCGATCACGAGCGGCGGCGTGACATCCGCGTTGTCGGCGTCGCGCGTGGTCGCGCCCGCTCCCGCGATCCGCGCGCCCATCTTCGCGAGCGGCTCGATCACCCGGCGCATCGGCCGCTTGCTGAGCGACTCGTCGCCGAACAGCGTGGTCTGGAAGCGCTGGCCGGCGAGCAGGCCGCACAGGAGCCGGATCGTCGTTCCGGAGTTGCCGCAGTCGATCGGGGCCGTCGGGGCACGCATGCCGTCGAGGCCGGTGCCCGCGATCACGAACGCGTCGCCATCCCGCGCGATCGTCGCGCCGAGCGCGGTGATCGCCTTCGCGGAGCGGCCATTGTCGGCGCCGTCGCCGAGGCCACGCACGCGGACCGGTGTCTGCGACAGCAACGAGAACAACAGCGCGCGATGCCCGATCGACTTGTCGCCGGGGATCGTGATCGTGCCCTCGAGGTGACGCGTGGCTGGTTCGACGACGAATCTCATGGTGAGCCCTCCGCAAGGAACGTCTTCGCACGGTCCACGACGCGCTTCAAATGCGACGGGCCGACCACGATGATCGTGCGAATCCACGACCCGCCCGCCGCGAGCCGCGCACGGCCGAGGCTCGACGAGAGACCGAGCGCGCGCAGTTTCGGCTCCTCGGCCAGCGAGCGCAGCGCCACGCGGATCAGCCGCTCGAGCCGCGCGGTCGCCTGCTTCGTCACCTTCTCGCCGGGGTCGACCGCATCGGCATCCATGATCAACGCGAAGTCGTCGACGACGTCGGCCCAGATCGAGAGCTGCGCGGGCGCGCTCTCGAGCCCGCTGTCCTTCGCGAGTGCGACGCGCGCGTCGAACGGCAGCCGCGCGGTCACGCGCACCGACGCGCCTGGTGCCTTCGCGGGCATCGAGCGGTCGCGCAGCTTCAAGAGCTCGGGCGGCGCTCGAACGGGTGTCGTGCCGAGCGACAGCGCGGCCCGCGCCTCGAGCTGGCGAATCCATTCACCGGGCCCCATCGCGTAGAGGTCGGCGACCGGCAGGCGGGTGGCGTCGGGGACGTCGTGGCTCGACGCGATCACCGCGATCGTCGCGGCACTCGACGTGCCGACGCCGTACGCGGCGAACACCATCACGTCCGCGACGGCCAGCGCAGGCACCGGAACGTCCTTCGGCAGATCGAACGGCGCCGCGAGCGCCTTGGTGAGCGTCTCGCCGATCACCGGGTTCGCGCGCAGCCGTGCGAGGTCGAGCTCGACGACGATCTGCGCGCCGTGCGGCAACAGCGCGACGATCTTGTCGGCGACCGTCTTCGGCTCCGGCAGCGGCTCCGGCGTCGACGTCTTCGTCGGCTTGTTGCCGCCGCCGCAGGCGCACATCACCACCGCGATCGGCAGCAACCACTTCATGCAGCGAGGACTTCGTCGAGCGTGGCGATCACGCGCGACATCTCCGCGTCGCGCGCGACGGAGACGCGGATGTGATTCGGCAAGCCCCAGGCTGCCATCGGCCGCACGATCACGCCTCTGCGCAGGAGCTGGTCGTAGATCGGCCCCGACGGGCGACCGCAGTCGATCAACACGAAGTTCGACAGCGACGGATACACGCGTGCGCGCACCTCGCGCTGCAAGCGCTCGATGCAGGCGCGTGCGTGCTTCGCGCTCGCTTGCACGTGCGCGTCATCTTCGAGCGCGGCGATCGCACCGACCTGCGCGAGGCTACCGACGTGGAACGTGCGGCACACGCGGCCGAGCACGTCGACGACGCTCGGGTCCGCGACCGCGAACCCGACGCGCAGCCCGGCGAGCCCGTAGATCTTCGAGAACGTCCGCAGCACGACGACGCGCTTGCTCTTGCGAAAGCACGTCAAGCCGTCGGCGTGATCGACCTCGGGCCACTGCGCCGCGTACTCCGCGTACGCCTCGTCGATGACGAGCAGCGCGCGTTCCGGCAGGGCATCGAGCACGCGCTGCATGCCCGCGCGCGTGATCACCGACCCCGTCGGATTGTTCGGCGTGCCGAGCACGACGAGCTTCGTGCGCGGCGTGATCGCGGCGATCAGCGCGTCGACATCGCAGGCGAGGTCGGGCGTGACCTTCGCGGCGACGAACCGGCGCCCGATCACCTGCGAGGCGAGCCGGTACGACAGGAACGCGTACTCGTGCGAGAGCACCTCGTCGTCCGCTTCGCAGGTCGCGAGCGCGAGCTGGTAGAGCAGATCGTTCGAGCCGTTCCCGAGCGCGAGCTGACCGATGTCGACTTCGTACTTCTTCGCGAGCGCGCGGCGCAGCGCGAACCCGCCCGCATCCGGATACAGGTGCAGCGAGGGCAGCGCGGCCGGCAGCGCGGCGAGGGCTTTCGGGGAGGGCCCCAACGGATTCTCGTTCGAAGCGACCTTGATCGCACCGGAGATCCCGAGCTCGCGCTCGAGCTCCTCGATCGGCTTTCCGGGCTGGTACACGTCGAGGTTCTGAACGTGTCGGGGAACAAAGGCTTCGGGCACGGCGGGGGCACCCTACAACGTCACCGGCCCTAGCGGAATGCCCGGAATGCCTGCGTCGGTCTATAGTGCCAGCACATGCGCCGTTCCCTACCCCTGCTCGTCATCGCCGCGATCATCCTGATCCCGGCGATCGCGTTCGCCGGCGGCGACGGGGAGTTCTCCGACTACGAGTCGCGCGGCTTGGGCTGGATGTACCTCGCCTCGTTCGGGTTCGGCTTTCTCACGTCGCTGACGCCGTGCGTGTACCCCATGGTGCCGATCACGCTCGCCATCTTCGGCGCGCGCGGCGAGAACGTCACGAAGCGGCGCGCGATCCTGCTGGCCACCGCGTACATCGGCGGCATGGGCGCGACGTACTCGATCCTGGGCGTCGTCGTCGCGCTGGTGTCGGGTGCGTCGGGCTTCGGCACGCAGCTCGGTCACCCCGCCGTCGTCATCCCGCTCGTCATCCTGTTCCTCGCGCTCGCCGCGTCGATGTTCGGCGCGTTCGAGCTCAACCTGCCGTCGAGCGTGCAGGCGAAGCTGAACCAGATCGGCGGCAAGGGTTTCGGCGGCGCGTTCGCGATGGGCCTCGTCGGCGGCCTGATCGCCGCGCCGTGCACGGGTCCATTCCTCGCGGGTCTCCTCGCCTACGTCTCGACGACCGGCAGCATCGTCACCGGCGGCTCGCTGCTGTTCGTCTACGCGCTCGGCATGGGCGTGTTGTTCTGGGTGCTCGCGGCCTTCGCGCTCTCGCTGCCGAAGAGCGGCGCGTGGATGGAGTCGGTGAAGTCCGTCGGCGGCATCGCGCTGCTGTGGGCCGCGCTCTACTTCTTGCGTCCGTTGGTCAGCCAGCTGCGGCTGTTCGCGCTCCCCGAGACGTGGTTCTTGTTCGCGGCGATCGGCGCCGCGATCCTCGGCATCGCGCTCGGCGCGATCAAGCTGTCGTTCCACGGCACGCGGGGAGAGAAGCTCCGCAAGGGTGTCGCGGTCGCGCTCGTCGTCGCCGGCGCCTACGCCGTCTGGGATTGGAAGCTCACGCCGAAGAAGCACCTACCGTGGGTCTACGGCGACGAGGTCGCCGCCTTCGAGCGCGCCCGCGCCGAGGGCAAGGGCGTGATGGTCGACTTCTCGGCGGAGTGGTGCAACCCGTGCAAGGAGCTCGAGCTGACGTTCGGTACCGACGACGTCTACGACGAGATCACGGCGAACTTCGTCCCGCTCAAGTTCGACGTCACGCACGGCACCGACCAGGACGAAGAGCGCAAGCTGCGCTACAAGGCCGGCACGCTGCCCGCGGTCATGTTCCTCGACAGCGAAGGCAATCACCTCGCGCAGGTCAAGAAGATGATGGACGCGGACGCCATGCTGAAGATCGTCCGTCCCGCCGTGCGCAAGCTGAAGGCCCGCGCCCAGACGCCCTGATCAGTTGCGGCGCTGCTTCGCCGCCTTCGCGATCACCTGACGAAGCTGGCCCTCGTCGAGGTTCTGGACGACGCGCGCGAGCACCGTGCCGTGGGTGTCGAGGAACAGCACCACGGGTGTGGTCTGGGCGTCGTAGCGCAGGCGAATCGACTCGGTGCTCGGGTCTTGGTTGCTGACGTCGAGGCGCAGTCGGATGAAGTCGCGATCGAGCTCCTCCTCGAGCTTGTCGAGCAAGTGCGACATCTCGACCGACGGCACCGACCACGTCGCGGTCAGGTCGATCACGACGCCCTTGCGCTCGTCGCGCGCGCGCTCGTACGCGAGGACCTCGTCGGCGAGCCACGGTCCGGGCGGCTTCACGAGCGCGCGCACGAGCAAGATCGCGCTGAACGCGACGATCGCGGCGATGCCGGCGATCGCGAGGTTGGGCGGGCGCTTCACAACAATTTGAT
>Ga0316605_10001828_pt1 | contig 12210 bp, 14 predicted proteins | sample OWC_soil_day20_n_FD_207666 | JGI IMG/M metagenome (GOLD analysis project Ga0316605, IMG submission 207666) | Wetland soil microbial communities from Old Woman Creek delta, Ohio, United States - OWC_soil_day20_noCT | ecosystem: Environmental > Terrestrial > Soil > Wetlands | place: USA: Ohio... | reverse complement strand
CAACTTTCCGCCGCCGTTTCGCAGGCGGTGGCGCAAGTGCTGAAAGAACCAATGAGTCGCGTCGCCGGCGCTGTCGAGAAAACCGGCAGCGGCCAGGGCGAAGCCATGAGTCAGGCGCTGGAAGGCGCGCTGACGCGCTTCTCCGCCAAGCTGGACAGCACTTTCGGCCAGCGCCAGGATGGGCTGGAGAGCCTGCTGTCGCAAACCGCCGTCTCATTGCAGCAAGCGGTGGCTGAACTGCGCCGGGTGGCAGCACAACTGGAAAATGCCGGGCGCGGCACAGTGGAGAGCGCTGCCAGCCATTTGCACAATGCTGGTGCCGGTATTGATAAAGCCTCGGTCACTTTTGCCTGCGCTACAGAAGACATGCTGAGCACAGCCTCCGCCCTGACCTCGGCGGCCAACGTTGCAGCGGAAGTGATGCGCGACCACCGCAGCGCCCGTGAAGATTTTGCCCGCATGCTGGCCGACCTGCGCGAAACGGTCAGCGTTTCTCGCCGTGACGCGGCGCTGACCGGCAATCTGGTCAGCCAGTTGGAAACGGCGGCTGGCAGCCTCGGCCATGCCGAACGCCAGGCCGAAACCTATCTGCAGGGCGTTTCCAACGTGCTAACCGAAGCACATGCGGCCTTCGCACGCAATGTTGAAAATACGCTGCACCAAGGCAACACGCAGTTCCAGCGCGAGTTGGCAACGGCTGTCGACTATTTGCGCGGTGCCATCGAAGAACTGGGCGAGATGCTGGAAACGGCGACCGGCAAGCGATGAGCCTGTTCGGCACGCGCCTGCCCCTACGCCAGAAAGGCCGCGAAGAGGCCGAAAAGCCTTTCTGGATTTCCTTTTCCGACCTGATGACGGCGCTGATGGCGCTCTTTCTGGTCGCCATGACCGTCGCCCTGCTCGCCATCACGCATGAGATTTCCGAAAGCGAAAAGCAGAAGGCCAGCCGCGACGACGAAATTACTCAACTGCTGCAACGCCTGCGGGAAGCCGCCCGCGACTTTCCCGGCGTCACCGTGCGCGGCCCGACCATTGATTTCGGCGACCGCGCCCGCTTTGACACCAACAGTCACCGACTGAGCGATGAACAAGCCCGATTACTACGCAGCTTCGTCCCCAAAGTCCTGCAACTGGCGCGCGACCCGGTGGGTCAGCAATGGCTGAAACGCATTTCGGTCGAAGGCTTTGCCGATGCGCGCGGCAGCTACCTGCACAACCTCAATCTCAGCCTGCAACGTTCAGAGCGCGTGCTGTGCGCTCTGCTCGCCCCGCCCGGCGTGCCAGATGCCTTATCAGCCGAAGACCGTAAACTGGTACGCGAAATTTTTCTGGTCAGTGGCGCTTCGTTCAACGCTCCCAAAGCCAGCGCCGAAGAAAGCCGACGCATCGAACTGAAACTGGAATTTCTCGATCGCGGCCAGCAACGTGAAGTGCCACGTCCGCCAAATTCCGAAGATGAAACCCGCTGTCCGCTGGATGCACGATGAGCGAACTCGACGTCCTCTCAGAACGCTTGCAATTAGCCATTGCCCGCCGTCCGAGCGAGGACACTTACTGGCGCGAACCCACCGCCATGCCAGCGGCGCTGGCGCGGGTGCGACTAGCCTTTGGCGAGCGCCTCTCCGAGCGCAGCGGCGCGCGCACCAACCGATGCCTTCTGGCTTTCCGCATGACGCCGCAACAGGTCAATTTTGTCGATTTAAAACTCATCTGCCGCGCCGTGACCCGACCTGCGGACTGGGAACAACGCCGCCTGATCGACGATGACCGGCTTTTCGATACGCTACTGGCCAAGGTTGATGCGTTGCGCTCACAACCCAGACGCCATCAGGCCTGCCTGCGCGCGCTGGAAGCCGCCAGCCGCGAACTGATGGAGAATGCAAAAACCCTGCAAGGCAACGAACTCCGACTAAACAACTGGCTTGAAACCGCCCAACATTAAGCACGAGGCCACCCATGAGCATTGAAGACGCCTATCGCGAACAGGCATTGAAACTCTACCCCTGGATCTGTGGCCGCTGCGGCCGCGAATTCTCCGGGGTTCGTCTCAAGGAATTGACGGTGCATCACCGCGATCACAACCACGGCAACAACCCGCCCGACGGCAGCAACTGGGAATTGCTGTGCATCTATTGCCACGAAAACGAGCACGCCCGCCGCATCGATTCCGAAGGCCGCAGCCCGACCGAAAAAGAAGTGGCGCCCGCCACCCACAATCCGTTTGCCGCCTTGGCTGGCATGCTGAAAAAAGACAAGCCATGAGCAATTCAGATGGCCCACGCCGTTTTCTCAGCGGAATTTTCGGGATCATTTTCATGTCTTTTGTTTTTGGCTGCGGCAAAGCGCCGCAATACTCTGCCCTGCCTGCCGGCACTTCGGTACTGGCCTTCGGCGACAGCGTCACCTTTGGCACCGGTGCGGCGCCCCATGAAAACTTTCCGCTCAAACTGGCCGCCCGCAGCGGCTGGAAAATCCACAACGCCGGTATTCCTGGCGACACGGCTGATTTGGCCAAGCTGAGAATCGCGGACGCCATCGAGGAAAGTCAGCCCAAACTGGTCATCGTCGAAATCGGCGGCAACGATTTCCTGCGCCAACGCCCGGAAAGCGCCGTCAAGGAAGACATTCGCGCCATTCTCAAGACTGTGCGCCAGGCTGGCATTACGCCGGTTTTAGTGGCCGTACCCAAGTTTTCAGCCATTGGCGCCATCACCAGCCTGCAGGATTCGCCCATTTACGCCGAACTGGCGGCAGAAGAAAAAGTGCTGTTGGTCGACGAGGTGTTTTCCGACATTCTTTCCAAACCACGCCTAAAAACCGACCCCATCCATCCCAATGGTGCCGGTTATCAGAAGCTGGCGGATGGAATTGCTAAAACCTTGATCGACTCTGGATTGCTGGCCAAACCCTGATTGTCGCAATGAATCTCAATCTGCGCCACGCCACTCCAGCCGATCTCGAATGTGTCATGGCGCTCGAAACGGCAGGCTTCCCGCCGGGGATTGTCGAGGAGGCCGCCGTTTTCGCACAGCGCATCACCACTTTTCCCGAGGGCTTTTTGCTGGCGGGAAGCGCTGGAAAACCGCCCTGCGGCTATTTCTGCACCGAAATCTGGTCAGGCTGGGATTTGAGCAATCCGGCGCGTTTCGATCTCGGCCACGACATTACCAACTGGCTGGACAGACACGGCGAAATTCTCTATCTGGCCTCGATGACCATCGCTCCACAACAGCGCGGAACAGGCTTTGGCCGCGCCCTCTTTCGCGCCGGACTGAAGCAGATGTCTCAATCTTTTCCGCAATTGCGTGAGGCAGTACTGATCGTCAACAAGCACTGGCCGCAAGCCCGAAAAATCTACGACAGCGAAGGTTTTTGCGAAGTGGCGCGCCTGCCGGCTTTCTTCCGGCCGGATGATGACCTGGCGGGCGACGCCATCGTCATGTCGGCGCCGCTTCGATCCAGGTAAAACCAATCCTGCTCCAGCCGCAGGCTTCTATCCGGCTAGTGGCGTTCCAGGCAGTTGACGGGGAGTCCGATTAGCCAATTTTCCATTTCAACTTTTTTCCGCCCAAGACGTGAATATGAAAGTGGTAAACCGTCTGGCGTCCGGACGGATGCGTATTCATCACCAGACGAAACCCATCATTTTCAATGCCCTCTTGCTTGGCCACTTTCTTGGCCAGCGCAATCATCTCGGCAACCAGTTCCGGCGAAGCCTGTAACACGGTCGGTACCCGCTTCTTCGAGACAATCAGAATATGCACAGGTGCCTGCGGATGCTTATCGCGAATCGCAAAAGCGTTTTCCGACTGAGCAATATAACGATCCGGCGAAACATTTTCGAACGGGCTGGGCTGGGCATACAACTTCGCCAATTGTTCGGAAGTCACTTCAGCCATTGCCGTTCCTGCTGTAAAGACAAGGCAAATCAGGGAAATAAGTCGCATGACGATTCCTTTCACTCAAAAACCGGGCGCATGAATGAGCGCTCAAAGCTCAAAAAACACCGGGTTTCCTGATAATAGTGCATGGCAGCCTGACATTCCGGATCATCTGCAGCCTCAGCCCGATAGGTTTCATACGCTGCCAGGGATGGAAACGAAAACATGGCAATCGCAATGTTGTTCGGCCCCTCGTGTGGCAAAAAGTAGCCGTGATGCTTGCCGCCGAACTTCTCGACCAGCGGAATCCACATTTTCCCGTAGGTTTCAAATTCCTTCAGCTTGAAGGGATCAATGACGTAGCGAAGATAGCAGGTGATCATCGGGATTTACCTCGAATGCGTGGGCAGCGCAGCAGAATTTTCAAACCAGAACCAGAACACAATCCCCGCCATACACCAGCTCAATGCCATTCCTCTCGCAGAAGCGCACCGCTTCCGGTGATTCGGCGCCCGGTTGCATCCAGATGCGGCGGATGCCTTGGGCAAAGGCTTCGCGCACCAATATTTCGGTCTGCTCGGGCGGCACGACCAGCACCAACGCGTCAGCCGGCTTCGGTAGCTGTGTCAGCGACGGATAGCAGCGGAACCCTTCTACTTCGCTGGCACTTGGATGTACCGGCAAGACTTCGTAGCCCTTGGCGGCAAGGTGTTTGAGAACGAGACAACCAAAACCCATGCCGCTGCGCGAGACTCCAGCGACAGCGATGGTTTTTTGGGCGATAAAAGAATCGATGATTTTTTTAGTGGTCATTTTTTATATTGAAGCCCCAATAATATCGTCACCCCGGCGAAGGCCGGGGTCCAGCTTGTTGATTTTCATGGATTCCGGCCTGCGCCGGAATGACATTTTTAATTGTAAAATATTTATTTTAAACAATTTGTTGCAATGATTTCTTCAAGTGTTTTACGAATATCTTCCAGGCTGCGATCGGCCTGAATCACCTGGATTCTGCCCGGATGTGTGGCCGCCCGTTCGAGGTAGGCCAGGCGCACGCGATTATGAAAATCGGCCTTTTCCTGCTCGAAACGGTCAAGACTACGTTCGGTCAAGGCAATGCGTTCGCGCGCCACTTCCAGCGGCAGGTCGAAGAGCAGGGTCAGATCAGGCTGCAGATGGCCATGCACCCAGTTTTCCAGCGCCACCAGTTTGGCGCGATCCAGGCCGCGTCCGCCGCCTTGATAAGCCCAGGAGGCATCAGTAAAGCGGTCGCAAATCACCCATTCACCTTGCTGCAATGCTGGCTCGATCAACTGCGCCAGATGTTCGCGGCGGGCGGCGAACATGAGCAGGGTTTCAGTTTCCAGATGCATGGGTTCTGAAAGCAACAACTGACGCAGTTTTTCGCCCAGCGGCGTGCCACCCGGCTCACGCGTGATGTGCACAGTTTTACCCTGCCCGCGCAGCCAATCGGCCAGCCATTCGACGTGGCTGCTCTTGCCTGCCCCGTCGATGCCCTCAAAGGTGATGAATTTGCCTTTCACTTTCTTCCTCTCTGGTAACGGTTAACCGCCCGGTTGTGCTCTTCCAGTGTGCGCGAGAACTGGCTGGTGCCGTCGCCACGCGCCACAAAATAAACGGCGTCGCTGTCGGCCGGATGCAGCGCGGCTCTGAGTGAGGCGATGCTCGGCATGGCGATCGGGGTCGGCGGCAGTCCGGAGCGGGTGTAGGTGTTGTACGGCGTATCCGTTTGCAGGTCACTCTTTCTGATGTTTCCGTCAAAACGCTCACCCATGCCATAAATCACGGTCGGGTCGGTTTGCAGCAACATGCCCAAACGCAGACGATTGACGAAGACCGCCGCCACCAGCGTCCTATCCGCATCGCGGCCGGTTTCCTTTTCGACGATGGAAGCCATGATCAGGGCTTGATAGGGCGTCTTGTACGGCAAGCCGGTAGCGCGCTGATTCCACTCCAGTTCCAGCCGGCGTTTGGCCGTACGATGAGCGCGGGCCAGCACTTCCAGATCGCTGGAGTGCTTGTCAAAAAGATAGGTATCGGGGAAAAGCAGGCCTTCCAGGCGCGGCGCCTCAATCTTCAGGCGCGCCAGAATGTCGGATTCCGCCATACCCCGGCTGTCGTGCTTCAATTCCGGGTGGGCATCGAGCCGTTCGCGCCACTGGCGGAAAGTCCAGCCCTCCAGCAAGGTGATTTCGGCCTGGGTGACGTCGCCGCTGGTGAGCTTTTTCAGGAGTTCGAGGGGCGTGATTTCCTTGGTAATGGCATAGCTGCCGGCCTTGACCGAAGATTCGACGCGCATGGCCTTGGCCAGCAAAACCAATGGGGTCGGCTCCACTTCGACCCCCGCCGCCGCCACCTGTCCTGCAATCGCACGCAAGCCGCTACCGGGCAGGATGCGGAATTCGACCGGCGTATCACGCAATTTGAGTGGCGTATTGGCCCACCACCATGAGAGACCAACCAATGCGGCCAAAGCCAGCAGACAAAGGAAAAAGAGACGGCGAAGAATGCGCATGGGGCTGGGGCTTATCGGCAGGCCAGGAAGTGGAACGCGCATTATAATCGTGAGACTTCCCCCGGAGAGAACGGCATGAATCCAAACTGGCAGAGTTTCCTGAGCGCCGCAGGCGCACGCCTGACCCTGGAAGGCACCGAGGTTGCCGATTTTGGCAATGCTGCCGACGAATTGCAGGCGGCTCGCACGGCCACGGTTCTGGCCCCCCTCGCCCATCTTGGCCTGATTGGCTGCACAGGCGAGGACGCCTGTACTTTTCTGCACAACCAGTTGAGCAGCGACATCAAGCATCTCAGCATGGAACAGGCGCAGCATGCCGCCTGGTGCACCCCGCAGGGCCGCATGCTGGCGAGTTTTGTCGTCTGGCGGCAGGACGAAGGCTATCAACTCGCCCTGGCCTCCGATCTGGCGGCACCCATCATCAAGCGCTTGCAAAAATACGTCATGCGCTCCAAGGTCACGCTCGTCGATCTGGACGCGGAGCGGGTTTTGCTCGGCCTTGCCGGTTTGGGCGCCGAAGCAGCGTTGGCTGCGGCTGGCTTGGTGGCACCGGCGGAAGTCATGGCCCGTACCGATGCGGCAGGCGTGACCGTCATTCGTCTCGATAATGGTGTGAATGGTGGGCGTTTTCTGCTCGCCCTTGGCGCTGGCAAAGCTGCGCAACATTGGCCGCTGTTGGCGGCAAAGACCCGTCCTGTCGGCGTTCCAGCTTGGCGCTGGCTCGACGTTGTCGCTGCCCTGCCCTGGATTTCCGCCACCACCTGCGAACAATTCGTGCCACAAATGGCCGATTTCGAACAGATCGGCGGTGTCAGCTTCCATAAAGGCTGTTATCCGGGTCAGGAAATCGTTGCCCGCACCCGCTATCTTGGCAAGGTCAAACGTCACCTCTTCCGCGTTGCCAGCCCGGTTCCACTGCAGGCCGGCGACAATCTGCATTCGCCGGAACACCCCGAACAGGCCATCGGCAAGATCGTCAGCGCCGCGCCGGCACCGGAGGGCGGATATGCAGCGCTGGCTGTCATCCTCTCCAGCTATGCCGAAAGCGCCCACATCGGCAGTGAAGACGGGCCGTTGATCAAGGCAACCGCCGTCAATCCATGTGTCTGATCGTCGTCGCCTGGCAGGCGCACCCCAATTTTCCGCTGGTGGTTGCCGCCAATCGGGATGAGTTTTACGAGCGCCCGACGCAGGATGCCGAGCCCTGGCCGGAAGCGCCGCACATCATCGCCGGCCGTGATCTGCAAGCCGGCGGCACCTGGATGGGAATCAGCACTAGCGGGCGCTTTGCCGCCATCACCAATGTGCGCGAACCCGGCGTGCCGAAGGGAGAATTGTCGCGTGGCGGCCTGACCCGCGACTTCCTGCTCGGCGTCCAGAGTGCCGAAACCTTTCTCGCCGGCATCGATAACAGCCGTTACTCCGGTTTCAACCTGCTCTTAAGCGATGGCCGCGAATTCTGGTATCAATCCAACCGCGACGGCAGCCCACGACGACTGCAACCCGGCATCTACGCCGTTTCCAATCATCTGCTCGACACGCCCTGGCCCAAGCTAGTTTCGGCCCGGTCACGTTTTGCCGAAGCTTTGCCCAAGTTACCGGAACGCGAGGATTTGTTCGCCATTCTGGCCGATGACGAAATCGTTCCCGATGACGACCTACCCAAAACCGGCGTGCCACTCGACTGGGAGCGCCTGCTTTCGGCCATCTTCGTCAAATCCGACGACTACGGCACGCGCGCCTCGACGGTGTTGGTCTGCAACAAAAACGGCCGCATCAGCCTGGAAGAGCGCCGCTTTGGCGTGCGCGGCATTCCACTGGGGAAAGCGCTGTTCGAGGAAAAGGCTAAATGAATCGGTGGCGCAGTGCAAAATACAGAACGCTTAGCTGCGAAATGGATATTTCGGCCGTGGCCTCAGTTCGGCCTTAAGAGGAAGCAGCTAGTCATTCGATGTTTGAGTTTTCCCGCCCGCTGAAGCGGACATAATTAGGCTGTAGCAGGCCGAGTGCAACAAGGGGGTGTCATTTACGCGGTTCCTCTCTCCTCAAGTTTGGCAGCACGAGCCTCTGGTGGCCTAAGTTGGTATGGGCCGATCGGCCCAATGAATGCTCCTTTTACATCTAGCCATCCATCTCCATTCTCGGGATATAGGGATGACCAAGCGTCCGAATTGGAAAAGAGCAACTTTGGACCAGTGCGAGAGACGAAGAGGTCTTGGATGCTCCCGGACTGTACAATTAGCTTCTCGCAAATCCATACCTTCGATAGAGCTTCGTCAAGTGTGGTGGCTACTTCACCGATTGTGCCGTACCGCGAGACTTTGTATTCGAAATCAGACGTAAGTCTGTGGATCACAATTGCGGTTGCTCTGGATAGTTCAAGCTCGGCGCGCAATTCGCGGATGAGATCAGCGTTCTTCACCAATCCATTCTCTCGCCCGATTCGAAATTGCGCGCGATATCCCGTCTGAGCGTTGAAGAACCAGTCGAAGAGCTTCCTCCCAAGCGGAAACTGCACAACTCCCCGAAGATCATTAGTATCTCTGCCAGATTCGTCCATCCCAAACCTTACGTTGTTTTCCTTAAGTGCGTCACCTAGCGCGCGGCGTACTGCCCGAATTAAGTCAGCCCAGGGTGGGGCGCCGCGGAGACATTGACCTCGGTCTGGATCGTGTATAACAAAGTCGTCGAGCGTCCAGAGAACCATTGTGCGGAATGTCCGTCTCGATGGCGCCTAAAAAGAGAAGTGCATCCAGAGAAAAACCAGCAAATACAGCTTACAGGCGGTATGGCTGAATGTAAGGTTAGCATCGCTACCATTTCCGTAAGGATAAAATTTCGCAGTAAATATCATTTGTCTGATTTTCTTGATGTCTAGCGTAGGCCGGAATTCATACAGTTCAACGAACGTGACCCCGGCCTACGCCGGGGTGACAAATTCATCAGATATTTCTAGACGGTCAAAAATGGGTAATCGGTATAGCCCTTTTCTTCGCCGACATAGAGTTTGCTGTAATCCGGTTGATTGAGCGGTGCGCCGCGCCGGAACCGCTCAACCAGATCGGGATTGGCCAGCAGCATGCGGCCGTAGGCGATGGCATCTGCCGCGCCGGTTTCAAGAGCCTTCTGCCCACTGGCGAAGTCGTAGCCATTGTTGAGTATCAGATTGCCGGAATAAAGCGCCCGCAACTGCCCATAATCGAACGGCAGCCATTGCTCCTGTGGCATGCCGCCGGTGCCTTGCAGAATATCCAGGAACGCCAGTTTGAGCGGATTGAGCTGGCCAATAACGTAATTGAAGGTTTCTTGCGGCGCGGCATCGCTGATGTCGTTGAAAGGCGTCACCGGCGACAGGCGCAGGCCGACGCGGTCATTGCCGATGGCGGCACACACGGCAGCCAGAACTTCCAGCAACAGGCGGGCGCGATTTTCCTTGCTGCCGCCGTAGGCATCGGTACGCTGGTTGGTCGAAGAACGCAAAAACTGGTCGAGCAGATAGCCGTTGCCGGCATGGACTTCGACGCCGTCAAACCCAGCAGCCATGGCGTTCTGCGCCGCCTGGGCGTAAGCAGCGATCAAGCCGGGAATTTCAGCCGTTTCCAGCGCACGCGGCGTGACAAAATCTTTCATGCCCTGGCCGGTAAAGGTCTGCCCGGCCGGACGAATAGCCGAAGGTGCCACGGGCAAGGCATTGCCCGGCTGCAGATCGGGATGCGAAATACGGCCGACGTGCCACATTTGCAGGGCGATTTTGCCACCGGCGGCATGGACTGCCGCCGTCACTGCCTTCCAGCCTTCGATTTGTTCCGGCGTATGGATTCCGGGAGTACGCGGGTAACCGTGCGCCTCAGGGCAAATCGGCGAGGCTTCGGTCAGAATCAGGCCGGCTGTTGCCCGCTGCCGATAGTACTCAACCACCAGTGGCGTCGGCACATTGCCGGCACCGGCACGATTGCGCGTCAGCGACGACATCACAACGCGGTTGGCAAGCTCGATGGCACCGAATTTGGCAGGGGTGAACAGGTCGGTCATGGCAGAACTCCTCAAGGGTGAAATGGACAATACCTGTTCAGGGTAGCGCATTTTTACCCGAATAAAACCAACCGGTTCTCGTGAAGGAAGCGCTAAATTATTGCCCTGCCACTCCAAATCTTGCTGGAGTGACAAATAATTCAGCGCCCCTTTGAATCAATTTTATTTTCCCGGCACGAAGGTGATCTCAAGAAGCTCGTCCGACACCTTGGGAGTCGGATCGGTCGACCACGGCAGGTCGATGACCTCGAATGTGAGGCCACCATCCTTGGAGAAGAAGGTCGCGCCCGGCCATTTGTTCTTCGCGTCCTTACCATCTCCCGCCGCTTCCACACCGACAATGACACTGCCGCCGTTTGAGGCAAAGCGCCGATAACTGTAGAAATTGCGCTCGGAATTCTTGGCAAGCAGTTTCTCCGGAGTGCTCTTCTTCCAAGTCGCCCCCTTGTCGGCGGAAGTGTAGACAGCCTCGGAGTTTGCAAAAAAGAGGGTGGCGCCGTTGCTCAGATAGCCGACGCCATTGGCTTCATTTCGGTCAGTCGGCGCTTTGATCGGCGTCCAAGTCTTGCCCTCATCTGCCGTAACGGCGAGGATTGGATTGGCTGGACTGAAGTACCATCCCTGGATCAGAATCTGGTCACCCGTGGGAGAGACCGAGCAGAATCCGCGGAATCCATCGCCCGCACCGCGCGCACCGACAGGTACCGGGCGGGTCTTTTCCTCCCAGGTGACGCCACCATCCTTGGAAACCTGGAAATCCCCGTGGGAACTCAGCGCATAGATCGTCTTGCCCGAACCCGTACAGATGGCGAAGGTACGGCGATCCCCCTGGACGTTTGCGGAATTACCCTTCACCTCGACCCAGTCTTTGCCGTCTTTGGAAGAAGCAACAATTGGCGATTTGCCCATCTTCGAGGCATAGAGCATCCCGTCCGCACCTGCAGAAAGCCAACTTGCCCATTCTTTAGTGTCGTTCAGCTTCACCCAGTTTCGACCATCGGTCGACTTGTAGACCGCGTGTTGCGGGTTGTACCACATCAGGAAATGACCGCCTCCAAGTGGTTGATCGGCCTTTTGGCAGGCGACAAGAGCCAGAGTTGCGACCCCCAAAATTGACAACGATTTTCCTAACTTCATTGATTTCTCCAGACAGGGTGGATTAGGGATTTTGAATCTATAGGAGGGAACAGGTAGTGTCGAGCGGTATTTTGCGGATCGTCCGGAGAATTGCTGGTCATTTCAGTATTGGTTGCCTCCGAAAATGCATTGATGGCATTTGTAAGACAAAAACTCGCAAGCTTTCTATGACGTAATTCACGGACGAAAGCTAGAATGTCTGGATGAACTATTGCCCCCAATGCGGCCAACCCCTGCAGCCGTGCCAAATCGATGGTTACAGCCGAGATTGCTGCGGCGCTGAAGGCTGCGGTTTCATCGCCTGGAACAACCCGACCCCGGTCATCGCCGTGCTGGTCGAATACCAGGGCAAGGTGCTGCTGGCACGCAACGCGGCGTGGCGTGAAGGCATGTTTTCGGTCATCACTGGCTATCTCGAAGCGGGCGAAACGCCTGAGGAATGCGCTCTGCGCGAATTGGGCGAGGAACTAGGGCTGACCGGCCATATCGTTTCCACCATCGGCCACTATGCTTTCACGCAGAAAAACCAGTTGATTCTGGCTTTTCATGTCGAAGCCGAGGGCGAGATCAAACTCAATGAGGAACTGGCCGAATTCCGGCTGGTGGCGAAGGAAAAGCTCAAGC
>Ga0316605_10001827_pt1 | contig 12212 bp, 7 predicted proteins | sample OWC_soil_day20_n_FD_207666 | JGI IMG/M metagenome (GOLD analysis project Ga0316605, IMG submission 207666) | Wetland soil microbial communities from Old Woman Creek delta, Ohio, United States - OWC_soil_day20_noCT | ecosystem: Environmental > Terrestrial > Soil > Wetlands | place: USA: Ohio... | reverse complement strand
CCCGTCGGCCGTGGGCGTGGATAGCTTTTGCCACCAGTTCCTTGCCGGTCCCGCTCTCGCCGATGATGAGGACCGGCGCGACGGCGTCTGCGGCGAGGGCGATCTGCTTGTAGACCTCGAGCATGGGCGCCGTGCGGCCGAGCAGGCCTCCCGCGACCCCGGCCTCCGGCCGCGGCTCGCCGGGCTCGGGAGCCAGCGCCTGAACCAGCGCGCGGTCCACCACCGATTTCACCTGGGCGATGTTGAACGGCTTGCTGATGTAGTCGAAGGCGCCGGCCCGGACGGCCTCGACGGCCGTCTCGAGCGTCCCGAACCCGCTGATGAGCACGACCTGGCATCGGGGGTTCCTGCGCCTTGCGGCACGGAGCACGTCGAGACCGGTCTGTGCCGCGTTCAGGTTGATGTCGGAGACCACGGCATCGAAGCGGTCCTCCGCGGCCAGCCGCAGCGCCTCGGCCGGGTCCGACTCGTAGACGATCCGGCGCCCGGGCGACGCGAGCAGCTCGGCAATGAACTGGCAGGTGTCCCGGTCGTCGTCGGCGATGAGGATGTCAACCATGGTTCGGTACCGCCGTCGCCGGACGGGCCGGCAACGGGAGATCCACCGTGAACACGCTCCCCTGGCCGGCCGCGCTCCTGACGGTCACAGTGCCGCCGTGTTCGACCACGACGCTGCGCGCGATGCTGAGGCCCAGGCCGGTACCACGTCCGGACGCCTTGGTCGTGACCCAGGGCTCGAAGATCCGGTCCGCGAGATCAGGAGGCATCCCGACGCCGGTGTCGGCGACTTCGATGACGGCCCGCCCCCCGTCTGGAGCCAGGCGAATGGCCAGGTCGCCTCCCTCCGGCATCGCGTCGATCGCGTTGCTGACCAGGTTCAGGAGCGCGAGTTCGAGCTGCGTGGCATCGGCGTCGATCGGCGGGATCGGCTCGCCTTCGAAGCGCAGCCTGACGCCTGCCGCGCCGAGCGCTGGCTGCACGAGCGCGCAGAGCCGCCGCAGCAGGGCCAGAAGGTCGACCGCCTCGCGCCGGAGCGGACGCCGGGAGCGAGCCAGCATGTCCTGGACGATCGAGGCGACCTTCTGAATCTGCTCCTCGGCCACCTGGAGCCGGCGCGCGATCGGCGACGCGGCGTCGGTCGACTCCATCGCCAGCTGGATGTGCCCGGACACGAGGTTGAGAGGCGTGCCGATCTGGTGTGCGACCGCCGACGCCGTCTCGCCGACCGCGGCGAGCTGCTGCGATCGCGCGAGCTCCTCCCTGAGCCGGAACATCTGCTGGTACATGTCCAGCAGCTCCCGGTTGCGGTGGCGGACCTCCTGGGTCGCCTGGGCCACCCGCTGCTGAAGGCCCTCGTGGAGTTCCTGCATCTCGCCGAGCATGTGGTTCAACCCGGTGGCCACGGTCCCTATCTCGTCATCCCGAACCACCGGGGCCCGGGCTGCGAGATCGCCGGCGATCACCTGCTGCATCGTCTCGCGGATGCCGCTGATCGGCCGGCGGATGAGGGAGCGGACGAGCAGCTCCACGACTCCGAAGAGGACCAGCACGGAGCACAGCGTGGCCCAGGCCGCGATCCCCCGGCCGCGGCCACGCAGCCGGTAGAGCGCATCGAACGAGACCGTGATCGCCACGGCCTCCGTCACGCGGCCCCCGCGGGTCACCGGGGCGGCGAGCACGCGCAAGGGACCGGTGGCGTCGGCCCACGCCACGTCCCGATTCTCGATGGCTCGGCGGGCGGTTTCCTGCAGGCCGCCGGGAGGGGTCGCAACCGTCGAGGCGAACACCGCGGGCTGGCCCTTTTCCATGGTCACGACCGAGAGAGAACCGATCTCCGGCACGTTTTCGCTGAACTCGCGCAGATGTTCCTCGACGACATCGGGATCCGAGAGCAGATCAGGGCGCAGCGCCAGATCGTCGGCCGCGGCGAGCGCCGACAGGCGCGCCGTCTCGACCAGTTCCCGCTCGAGTATGCCCTCGGTGAGGCGGGACTGCAGGTAGGTGGTCGCGCCGATGACGGCAGCGATGGCGGCAGCGAGGAAGATCCCGAACCGGAACCACAGTGAGGAGGCGCGGCGCGGTCGCGACGCGGCGGCGTCCGCTGGCGGTTTCGGCGATGACACCACGGGGCCAGCAGTCATATCGGATGCCCTGGCGCGTTCACGGCGGCACGCCTATTCTAGAACAGGACCCGGAGCGATGAGGCGGCGCCGGGCAGCGGGGCGGACGGGCGCCCGTGTGCAGGCGCCCGGGGAGCGAACCCGTCAAGACACGCGAACGCCCCGACGCTCGAGGGGAGGCGCTCGAATCGGGGCGTCGTCGGGGCGTTCGCTTCCGGTCGACTACTTCTTCACGGCGGACTTGGCCTGCTTCGCGATGATCCGCTTGGTGACCTTCGCGTACACGGTCTCCGGGAGGATGTTCCTGGTCCTGAGCTCCGCCTTCCTCGTATACGGGCGGTTGTCGATGATCTTCTGCGCGTAGGCGTCGCCGATGGCCGGCAGGGCGACCAGCTGTTCCTTCGTCGCCGTGTTGATGTCGACCAGCTCGACGGGCTTGGCGGCGGTCGACGCCGGCGCCTTGGCCGGCTTGGCGGTGCTGGCGTGCTTCGCGCCCGCGAACGACGGCGCGGCGAACGCCACGAGGAGGACAGGAATCGCCAGGAGCGAAATGAAAGACAGGCGCTTCATACGTTCAGACCTCTCTGCTTCTCTCGCCCGGTCAGGTGGAGCCCCCGATCTGCGTGACCGGTCAGCGGCCCCGTCTGCTCCCCAGGTCTCTGAGCAGACGCTGCATGGGTGATCAAGAAGCGTGCCGCCGGCGTGGCGGCCTGAAGCGGCCGGAATAGCGCAGTACCACGCCTTCCGGTGCGAGGAACCGCAGCGGGTACGATGCGTTCTGCCCCAGCCGTGGCGTTCGGCCTCACCGATCGCCGCCGCGGAGGCCGGGCGGCGAGGCTTGACCAGGGCGTCCCCGCAGTCCATCATCATCGAGCCATGACGATTCCCGTGGACGTTGTCGTGTACGTCGCGCTGGCCGCGGCGGCCGGCGTGCTGATCGGGTGGCTGACAGCCGGAGCCCGGACGCGCCAGGCCGTGGCCCTCGCGGTCGCTGAGTCGGAAGCGCGGAGCGGTCTCGTGCTCGCCAAGGCGCGAGAGGAGCGGGCGAGCCTGGTTGCCACGCTGGACGCCGAACGGGAGATGTCCGGCAACGCCGCGAGGGCGTTCGAGGATCGCGCCGCTGAACTGCGGGCGCGCACGGCCGCGCTGGAGCTCGACCTGAAGGCTTCGGCCGTGGCGCTGCTGGACCTGCGCGGCCGTGAAGCCCAGCTGGGAGCGGAACTCCTCAAGGAGCGGGAATCGTACCAGGAGCGCCTGGCCACGTACCGGGACGCCGAGCAGCGGCTGAGGGAGGCCTTCGCCGCGTTGTCCGCGGAAACGCTCGATGCGAACGCGAGGCGCTTCCTCGACCTCGCAACGACGAGACTCGAGTCGATCACGGCCGGTGCGCAACAGGACCTGGCCGAGCGGCAACAGCGCATCTCGGCCGCGCTGGACCCCGTCCGGGCGGCCCTCGAGAAGGTCGACTCCACGCTGGCGGCCGTCGAATCCGCCCGCCAGCAGGAGCGCGGGCAGACGTCGACGCAGCTGGCCTCGCTGGGCGAGACCCAGCGGCAGCTCGAAGCCGAGACGCGGCGCCTCGTCCAGGCGCTGCGCGCCCCCCAGGTGAGGGGCCGGTGGGGAGAGGTCCAGTTGCGCCGCGTCGTGGAACTCGCGGGCATGGAGGAGCACTGCGACTTCGAGGTGCAGCGGACCATCGAAGGGGACCAGGCGGCGCTCCGGCCCGACCTCATCGTCACCGTGCCTGGGGGGCGCAGCATCGTTGTCGATGCGAAGGCACCAGTCATGGCGTACCTCGAGGCGGTCGAGGCCGCGGATGCCGACGCGCGTGAGGCCAGGCTCCGCGACCACGCGGGCCAGGTCCGCGCGCACGTCACCAAGCTCAGCAGCAAGGGCTACTGGGAGCACCTGTCACGGACGCCGGATTTCGTCGTCCTGTTCCTCCCCGGCGAAGCCTTCTTCAGCGCCGCGCTCCAGCACGACCCGGCGCTGTTCGAGTACGGCGTCGAGCGGCGCGTGTTCATCGCGGGCCCGATGACGCTCCTGGCGCTGCTCAGGACCGTCGCGTACGGCTGGACCCAGGAGAAGCTCGCGGCGCACGCCCAGGAGATCAGCGATCTCGGCCGGGACCTCTACGAGCGCCTCTGCACGATGTTCGACCACCTGGGCGACCTGCAGCGCAAGCTGGATTCCGCGGTGCAGGCGCACAATGCGGCGGTCGCCTCGCTCGAGACCCGGGTGCTGCCCGCGGCGCGGCGATTCAAGGACCTGGGCGTTCGCTCGGCGAAGGCCCTGGCGGAACCGGACCCGATCGAGCACCAGGCCCGCGTGCTGCAGGCGCCTGAGGCCAGCGCGCAGCGGGAAGTCTCCTCGGTCGATGCGATTGTCGTGCGTCCCGACGCTCCGCAAGCCGGGGACTGACGGAGTAGAGCGTTCGGCCGGGACAGTGTCGCAGGCGGTGCCACTGGCGCCGAGGGCGCCCTACGAGAGACGGGAATCCAGCGAGGCGAGCGCGTCCGACACACGCGTGAACTCACGCCGCGATCGAGGAGCCCAGCTCCCTCCGAGGCCGCGGGTCAGGAGACCGGCGATCTCGCCGATGCGCCATCCGGCAGTTGCGGCGGCAAGCGCGCGCCACTCGAAGACCAGCGACCCCACCGCGGCAGGAGACGCATCGCGGCAGAACGCGAGGACCGCGGCCTCTGCGCTCCCATGTTCGGCGAGAAAGTCCTGGTGGAGGTAGCCTCGGACGACCTCGCGGACCGTCGGGAAACGCGAAAGGTCGAGGGACGGGCCACGCCCGCCTGGCAGGCCGATGCCAGCACGCCGAGCCAGAGGGCCGCGAATGCCCGCCGGGCCGCGGAGCGTCGCGCGACTAGCGCTGCGTTCCCGCCGGCGCGTCCCACTTGAACTCGGATCCCCACGCGGAGTGCGGAATCGCGAACACGATGAGGGTGGCGACCGACGCGAAGAGAATCGCCGTCCGGGCGCTTCGCCCCCCGCGCATCTGCCAGGCCGCCAGGAGCCACGCCGACAGGGCCAGCAGCGTCTTGTTGTCGGTAAGGTCCCAGCCGAACGGCACGCCCGTCCACCACTCGCCGAAGGCGAACCACTGCATGAGCGGACCGAGGACGAACCCGCCGACGATGAGCAACGCGATGCACACGTACGCCTCGCGGCGGGCCTGGGGCCAGCGCCCCAGCGCACTGAGGCCCGCGGCGGAGGAGAAGAGCATCGCGAGGAACATCGCGAACACGTGCGGGATCAGGACGGCGGCGGGCACGTCATTCCGGAAGCGCGTGATGGCCGGCCGCCGCGGGAAGGCCGCCTGTTCATCGCCCCGCCTGAGCCGGAGCTGGTACTCGAGCTTGCCCGCGACCGGCTGGTGGGGCAGCGCGGCGGTGAGCCGGTCGCCGTCGCGAACAAGCGGGATCGTCGCCCACGCCTCGCCCGTCGGGTACCGGCGCCACGCCACCTCGCCGGTGACGGAGGCGTCTGGTACCTGGACGGTGACCGGCTGATCACCGGCTCCGGGATGGGTCCGGGCCAGGCGGAGGCGGATCGACTCGCCGCCCAGCGTGACCGAGCCACGGACCGGGTAGGTCGGTCCACTCATCCGCTGATACACCGCTGACGCGAGCGTCACCGCCACGGCGACGGCCCACAGCCACCTCCGGCTCCTCATGCGTGCCATCCCCTCAGTTGCCCCCGGCCCAGCCCAGCCCTTCATCATAGCAAATGCGAGACTTGACATCCCGCAACGGGGGCAGCCATAGTACGAAGGATCCGGAAGGCGGCGATTTCCCCGACTTGATGGGCCGCGCCGGGCTGATCGTGGTTGGTCAGCCTTGGAACTATCTAAGTCGCGGCGAGGCTCGCGACCGGCAGTCGGCGAGCCTTTTGCTTTTCTGGAAGAAAGGCCAGGGACTTATGGAGCTTCTGCCGTACACCGTGTCCTCGGAATCCGTGTCCGAGGGGCATCCCGACAAGGTCTGCGACTTCATTGCCGACTCGGTGCTGGACGCGTACCTGCAGCAGGACAAGAACAGCCACGTGGCCTGCGAGGTGATGTGCAAGAACAACCTCGTGGTCCTCGGCGGCGAGATCTCATCGGCGGGCCGCGTGCAGTACGAGGACCTCGTCCGCGAGGCGATCAGGACGATCGGCTACGTCGACGCGTCCGAGGCGTTCTGCGCCGATTCGGTGCAGATCCTGATTGCGATCAGCCGGCAGTCGGCGGAAATCGACCAGGGCGTCAGCGTCGACAAGAACAAGGCCGGCGAGCAGGGAGCCGGCGACCAGGGGATGATGTACGGCTACGCGACGGATGAAACGCCCGAGTTGATGCCGATGCCGGTGCTCCTCGCGCACCGGCTCACGAGGGGACTGGCCGAGGACCGCCGGAGCGGCAAGCACGGCTGGATCAGACCGGACGCCAAGTCCCAGGTGTCCGTGGTCTACGAGCACGGGGCTCCGGCGAGGGTCTCACACGTGCTCGTGTCGACGCAGCACACGGCAGCCATCGGCCAGGCGGGCATCCGTGAATACGTGGAGACAGCGCTGGCGCCGCGCGTGCTCGGGGAGTGGTTCACGCCCGATGTACAGGTGCTGGTCAACCCGACGGGCAGCTTCGTCCTGGGAGGACCGTCCGCGGACTGCGGTGTCACGGGCCGGAAGATCATCGTCGACACGTACGGCGGTGCCGGTCATCATGGCGGCGGCGCGTTCAGCGGCAAGGACCCGTCGAAGGTGGATCGGACCGGAGCCTACTTCTGCCGGTTCGTCGCGCGGCAGATCGTCAAGCAGGGCCTGGCGAAGCGCGCCGAGATCCAGGTGGCGTACGCCATCGGGATGGCGCAGCCCATCTCGATCAAGGTCGACACCTTCGGGACCGGGGACGAGAGGGCCGCGGCGGCTCTTGTCAGCACGTTCGACTTCAGGCCCGGCGCGATCATCGAGCGCCTGAACCTGCTGCGGCCCATCTACCGCCAGACGACGAACTACGGGCACTTCGGCAGACCGGGCCTGCCGTGGGAGGCGTAAGACTCGGGATTCGGCACTCGAACGGGAGAAGCCCGGCACGTCGGAGCGGTCCGGCGGCCGGGCTTCGCGCTGTACGCTACTGAGCCGCCTGGCGCTGGTCCAGTTCCTCCCACATGCCGACAACCGCCTCGCGCAGCCTGGCGGTCAGGTGCTCATACGGGTCGGCTCCCGCCGCCTCCGCGGTCTCCGCCTCGATGGGCGGGCCGAAGCGGATCGCGCAGCGGGTGCGTTTCCACGGCAGCAGCGATCCCCATCGGAAACCGCTTCCCCTGGGCCAGATCTCGAACGCGCCGTGGATCGCCACCGGGACGATGGGCACGCGCGTCCGGAGGGCGGTGATGGCGGCGCCCTTCTTGAACCGGCGAGGGGAACCATCGGGCGAGCGTTCGCCCTCCGGGAACAGGGTCAGGACCAGGTCGTGCCGGAGGCCGACGACACCGGCGCGCATCGCGCGGACCAGGTTGGCGTCAGGATCGACGGGGACCACCTTCATCAGGCTGGCCATCCGGCGCCTGAACGGCGTCTGGAAATACTCGCTTGCGCCGACGAAGAACAGCCGCCGGAACACGCGGCGCGGCAGCGAGCCCACGAGCAGGAAGGCGTCGAGGTAGCTCTGGTGATTGGGGCTGATGAGGAACGGCCCATCCGCGGGGAGATGCTGCCGCCCGCTGACGCGGAGGCCGAGGAAGGCGCGCGCGGCGAGGTTCAGGGTGCGCATCAGGAGGAACGCGAACAGACCGAAGACCGGCTTGGGTTTCAGGATGCCGGCCAGCTCCGGGTCCGGCTCGGCGGGATCCAGCACCCGCGCCCAGGGGTCGGTGACGATCGTCGCCGGCTCCGTCCCGGGTCCGGCCAGCGGATTGACGGCGGCCACCAGGTCGCGGACCGTGAGCACGTTGTGAGCAGCCTCCTCGGGGACGTGCACGCCCATCTCGTGCTCGATCCTCGAGAGCAGTTCGACACGCTCCATCGAGTCGAGCCCGAGATCCAGCTCGAGGCTCGAGTCGGGCGCGACGGCCGCCCCGTGCCGCCTGGCCGATTCGCGCACCATGCCGAGAATGCGTGAGACGCGGGGCTCCGCCGCCCAGATCTGATCGGCTTCGCTCCACTCCGCGAGGTCCGGCGGCTGCTCGGCGCGGGCCTGCTGTTCCCGGTACCGGCGTTCGATCTCGTGGCGCTTCAGCTTCCTGGTGGTCGTGCGGGGCAGGTCCTCCGTCCAGACGTCGAAACTCAGGACGCGCTTGTGGTGCGGCAGCGTGAGCGAGAGCCCCTCGATCTCGAAGCGGATGACCTCCCGGAAGTTCACGATGTGACGCTCCCGCATCACCTCGAGATCGGGCACGACGATGGCGTGCAGGCGCTCGGCCGATGGCTCGCCAGGCAACGCGACGCCGAGGACGCCCAGTTCCCTGATGAACGGCGACCGCGCGTAGTGCGCCTCGATCTCCTCGGGGTAGATGTTCTTGCCCGAGGCCAGGACGATGATCTCCTTCTTCCGTCCGGTGATGACGAGCCGGCCGCCGCGGTCGAGGTAGCCGAGGTCGCCGGTATGCAGCCATCCGCCGGCGAGGACCTGGGCGTTGACGTCGGGCCGGTTGTAGTACCCGGACATCACGATCGGGCCGCGGATGAGCACCTCTCCGTCCGGATGCTCCCGCTCTCCGGAGGCGGCGGCATCACGGAGGATCTGGATTTCGACACCATCCAGGGGCGGCCCCACCGTGTCGACGTGCGGATCACCGGGCCTGGTTATCGTCGCGGCGGCGGAGCACTCGGTCAGCCCGTATGCCTGGTGGATGTTGAACCCCATACCGTACAGATCCCGCCCGATCGCGGGGTCGAAACGGGAACCACCGGAGATCAGGAGACTCATATGCCCGCCCAGCGCGTCGTGGGCGGACTTGAACAGCAGGCGCCCGACGTTGAGCCGTGCGTGCGCGCGAATGAACGTGCTGCCCGTGAGCAGCGCGCGGAACGCCAACCGGGCGAGCCGTCCGGATGCCGCCACGCGCTCGACGATGCGCTGGTGGAGGAGATAGAAGAACTGCGGCACGACGGCCAACGCGTTGATGCCGCGCTCGTGGAGCGCGCGCATGATCTCCGCGCTGTTGACGGTCTCGAGGTAGACGACGCGGGCGCCGGCGGCGAAGGGCAGCAGCAGGTTCGCCAGCTGGGCGAGGGCGTGGAAGAGCGGGAGGACACCCAGCACCACGGTGTGCTCGTCGACGTGCACGGCCTTGAACGCCGCGGTCTTCTCGGCGAGCAGATTCCCGTGGCTGAGCACGACACCCTTCGGATCGCTCGTCGTTCCCGACGTGTAGAGAATGATCGCCGGGTCGGACGCCTGCGACGGGCAGGGCGGCAGATCCACCGGATGGTCTGCCGCAAGCGCGGCATCCAGGCCGCGCACCCCGGCCGCCGAACCCGACAGGAGCACGACATCGGCGGCGGGGGAGACTGCGGCGGCCGCCTCTCGCGAGGCCTCGAGGTACCTTGGTGACGCGATGATCAGCCGGGCCTGGCAGTCGGCCAGGACGGTCTCGACCTGCGACGCCCGGTACGTCGTGTCGAGCGGAACGGCGATCGCCCCGAGGCGCAGGATGCCGAGGTAGACCGCGCACCAGCGGATGTCGTTGTCGGCGAGGATCGCGCACCGGTCACGTGGCTGGACTCCGAGTCCGGCCAGTATCCCGGCCGCGCGCGTCGCAAGGTCCGCCAGTTCCCTGTACGTGATCTGCTCGGTACCGTCGCGACGGCAGACCTCGGCCGCCACGCGGTCGGGAAAGCGCTCGACGATCCCGCGGAAGTCCTCGAAGAAGTTTGTCATGGGGGTGCCGGGGACCGATCATATCAGCAGACGCTGCAGTTGCGTCCCCGGGGAACCCGAGGGGGGATCCGGGCGGGTGCCGGGGGCCGACGCCAGGTCCGCGTCAGTGCCAGAGGCAGTCGGCCGCCATCGATTCCCGCTCGGACCCGAGGCGCTTGCGTTCGGCCTTGTCGCGGTACATCCGCCGGTCCGCCACGCTGATCACGCCGTCGATCGTGTCGGCATCGTCGGGGAACGTCGCGGCGCCGACGCTGGCCGAGAGCGGCACCATCCGGCCGGGGAGCGGCTCGATCCAGAGCGAGCCGATCGAGCGCTGCAGTTCGAGACGGCGCCGCTCAGCCTGCCCGGGATCGCAATCGCCGAGGACCAGGACGAACTCGTCGCCCGCGAGCCGGGCGCACACGTCGTAGGCACGGAGGCTCCCGCGCAGCGCCTGCGACACTTCCTTGAGGGCGCTGTCCCCCGTCGGGTGGCCGAACTCGTCGTTGATCTGCTTGAAGCCGTCCATGTCGAGGACGAGGATCGAGATCTGGCCGCTGTGCCGCTGGACGCGCGCGACCTCCTGGGCGAGGTGCCGCTCGAGATACCGGCGGTTGGGCATGCCGGTCAGCACGTCGGTCAACGACTGCTCCTGTGTCTGCTCGAAGACGAGAGCGTTGGCGATGACGTTCGAGGCGGCCATGGCGACGCGCGCGAGCAGGCGGCGGTCGTCCGCCGAATAGGCGTTACGGTCCGTGTGGTAGATCGCGAGCGCCCCGAGCGTGCCGCCCTCGGTGACGAGCGGCGCCACGGCGAGCGACTGCAGCCGCGACGGCGATCCCAGCACCGAGGCGGGCGGCGCCGGGTGCGACGCGGCGAGCCCTTCGAGGCTCGCGGCCGTCAACCCGCGCACCGCGTCCTGGTGCGACCCGACGACGTGGGAGCACATCAGCAGGCCGGACGTCGGCTCGGTGAGGAAGAGGGCGCACGCCTCGATCGGCATCATGCCGATGAGGCGCGTCGAAATGAGCGAGAGCGCGTCGGACACGCGGAGGGATGCGCTCAGCGACTCGCTGATGTCGCGCAGCATGTGCTCTTCGCGCCGCGCCACGGCGATGTCCGCCAGTGCCGACACGGGCCGCTCCGCTGCGGGCGCCAGCGAGCCTGATCTGACCTCAGCCGGGCGTTCGGGTGCCCGCTGGATCTCGGACTCGATGGCAGGCAGGACCTCGATGAACTTCTCGACCAGGTCCGGGTCGAGCGTCGACCCGCCGTTCTCGCGGAGCGTCGCGATGGCCTCCGCGTACGTGTGCGAAGGCCGGTACGGCCGCTCGGTCAGCATGGACGTGAAGCAGTCCACGACCGCCAGGATGCGGGCCCCGAGCGGGATGTCGCGGCCCTTCAGGCCGGCCGGGTAGCCGCGTCCGTCCCACCGCTCGTGGTGCGCCAGAACCAGCGGGGCGACCGGGTAGGGGAACGGCACGGCGCTGATGATGTCGGCGCCGACTCGCGGGTGGATCTTCAGCCGGTCGTACTCCTCGTACGACAGCCGCCCGGCCTTGGACAGGATGTTCTCGGGCACCGCGAGATTGCCGATGTCGTGCAACAGCGCCGCGGTTCTCACGCCCTGGACCTCGGTTTCGGTCATCGACAGCGCGCGGGCGAGTCCCTCCGCGTAGGTCTGCATGCGCTCGACCTGCGCGTGCGTCGTGTTGTCCTTGGCCTCGATCGCGAGCGCGAGCGCCTCCACCATCGCCAGGTGGACTTCCGACGCCGTCTTGACCCGCGCGTACTCGTCGGCGATCCGATCCGCGTACGCCTGGTAGCTGCGGTACGCCAGGTAACCCGGAACCACGAAGACGATGCCCCACCAGTACCGGTCTCCGTGTGCGACGTCCGCCACGAGCAGCGCCAGGGTCGCGCCGGCGTAGAAGCTCGGCGCGCTCGCGAGCAGCCTGCTGTCGATCGCCGCCCTCGCCGGGCCGTCCGAGGATGCCGCCATGACGAGTCCCACGAGGGCCGTCGTCACGAGGTAGTAGGCGGTGGCCGCGCTGGTCGCCGCTGCGAGGCCGGCCCAGTACTCGCTCGGCAGCAGTGCGGCGGCGCCGTTGTAGACCAGCCCGCCCGCCGCCACGCTCATCGCCGTCGATCCGAGGGTGAACACGGTGCGGTACCAGGACCTGGCGTCCTGCTCCCGGAAGATGCACCCGCTCCAGGCGCCACCGACCGCCAGGGGCACGCTC
>Ga0316605_10001825_pt1 | contig 12215 bp, 9 predicted proteins | sample OWC_soil_day20_n_FD_207666 | JGI IMG/M metagenome (GOLD analysis project Ga0316605, IMG submission 207666) | Wetland soil microbial communities from Old Woman Creek delta, Ohio, United States - OWC_soil_day20_noCT | ecosystem: Environmental > Terrestrial > Soil > Wetlands | place: USA: Ohio... | reverse complement strand
GCGGTGAACCGTACCGGCCATTGATGCTGCGCCCGCGGGCGCAAGAGGGAGAGTCCTCATGAACACCAGCCGCAATCTCTGGCGCCGACTCTTCATGATCGGAGCGATCCTGATCCCGGTCGCGCTCCCGCTCATCCTGGTCCCGGTGCTGGCCCAGGTGCAACCCGAGGCGGCACGGGCCGGCGGGCCGTTGCCGCCGGAGGTGGTCAAGTGGGGCTTCATCGCCGCGGCCCTGGTCACCGGCATGTCGGCGATCGGCGCCGCATACGCGGTCGCCGTGATTGGCGGCGCCGCCATGGGAGCCGTCGCCGAGAAACCGGAAACCGCCGGCCGCGCACTGGTGTTTCTCGGCTTGGCCGAGGGCATCGCGATCTACGGCCTGATCATCGCGATCATGATCCTGGGGCGCCTGACGTGAAAATCGTATTGCTCGGCGATGCGGACGATGTCCGCGGCTTCGCCCTCGCGGGCGTGGAAGGCCATGTGTGCCATGACCAAGGCGCTGCGGAATCCGCGCTGGCCCAGATCGCAAGGCACGCCGCGGAGGTTGGGTTGGTGCTCGTCTCGCCCGCGGTCGCCGGCCTGGCGTCCCATGCCCTCGAACGCTTGTACCGGCAGGAGGAAGGTCCAGCCGTGCTTATGCTTCCCGAGGCCGAGCACCCTCAACGCCGCACCGCACGGAGCACCCCATGAGAACGCTGGGAAGCATCGCGGCCGTCGCGGCCGCTGTCCGGGACGATGTCCAAGCCGAGAGCGAAAGATTGGAACGTGATGTCGCCCAGCAACTGGCGCGACTGGCACAGGAGGAAGCGGCCGACGTGGTCACGGTTCCCGAGCGCGAGCCCCGGCTGGCCGCCGCTCGGCGCGAAGCGCGCGGGCGTTTGGCCCGGGAAGAATGGCAAGGGGCACGCGAAGCGCTGGAGGAACGGGAGCGCTGGATCGAACGGGTCGTCGTGGCGGGCCAACGCACGCTTGCCGAACCGGAGGAACTGGGACAGCGGCGCGCCTGGCTGGCACGGCTGGCACGCGGCGGGCTCGAACGACTGCCCGGCGACCGCTTCGAGGTCGTGGTCGCGGCCGCAGATGCCGCCATTCTCGACGCGGCCTGGTGCCGTGAGGTGGCGTCCAGCGACGCCTGCCAGGTGCGTGTCGTCGCAACCGAGCCCACCCCACGCGGCGGCTGTGTGGTACGCACGGCGGACGGCAAGGTGGCGTTCGATAACAGCATCGAGGCACGGTCCCAGCGCTTCCAGTCCGCCTGGCGTCGCGCGCTCGGAGAACTGTACGAGTCATGAGCGCCAGCGATCGACTTGCCGGCCGGCTGACAGAAATCTCCGGCTCCGTCGTGCGCGCGGAGACCAGCGTGTCGGTGGCGCTCGGCGAGGTCGCACACATCGGCGAGGAAGGGTTGCTCGGCGAAGTCATCGCACTCGCGGGCCCAACGCTCACCGCCCAGGTGTACGAGGAAACCGCCGGCCTCGCTCCCGGCGCGCCGTTGTACGTAACGGGCACGCCACTGCAGGTGGAATTGGGTCCCGGACTGCTGGGAAGCGTGTTTGACGGCGTGCAGCGTCCGCTCGAGCGACTGGCCGTATCGCAGGGAGATTTTCTCGGGCGCGGGCAGCGGGCGGAAGCGTTGGACCGCGCGCGCCTCTGGGAATTCGAGCCACGGGTCCCTGCGGGTGCCGACGTGGGTCCCGGAACCGTGCTTGGCGTGGTCCCGGAAACGCTGGCCCTGGAACACCGTGTCTTGGTGCCGCCCCATCTCGCTGGCCGGGTCCAGGACATCGTGGCGGCCGGCCCCCGTCGCGTGGCGGATGTGGTGGCGCGTATCGTCACCGCCGAGGGCGCGCAGGTCGCCTTGTCGCTCTTTCACACCTGGCGAGTGCGCGCGCCACGCCCGTGCGCGGAGCGCCTGCCCGCCGCCATGCCGATGATCACCGGGCAGCGCGTGCTCGACATCTTCTTCCCGCTCCCACGTGGCGCTGCCGCGGGCATGCCCGGCGGGTTCGGCACTGGCAAGACGATCACCCAGCACCAACTGTGCAAGTGGATGGAGGCCGACGTGATCGTCTTTGTGGGCTGCGGCGAACGCGGCAACGAAATGACCCGGGTCCTGCGCGAACTGCCGGAGTTGCACGATCCGCGCACCGGACGGCCGCTTGCGGAGCGCACCATCCTCATCGCCAACACCTCCAACATGCCGGTGGCGGCGCGGGAGGCTTCCATCTACACCGGCGTCACCATCGCCGAGTATTATCGCGACATGGGCTATCACGTGGCGCTGCTGGCCGACAGCACCTCGCGCTGGGCGGAAGCGCTCCGGGAAATCTCCGGCCGCCTCGAAGAAATGCCGGCCGAGGAGAGCTATCCACCATACCTGTCGAGCCGCCTGGCCAGTTTTTACGAACGCGCGGGGCGCGCACGGACGCCGGCGGGAACGGAAGGGTCGGTCACCATCATCTCCGCCATCTCCCCACCGGGTGGCGATCTCACCGAGCCGGTCACGCGCCACTCGCAACGCTTCACCCGTTGTTTTTGGACCCTCGATAAGGAACTTGCTGAGGCGCGCGTGTTCCCAGCGGTCAGCATCCGTGACTCCTACAGCGAGGTGCCCGAAGAACTGGAACAGTGGTGGCAGCACCAGGTCGCGCCGGAGTGGACGGAATTGCGCCATCAAGCCCTGGCCGTGCTGCAGGAGGCCAAACACATCGAGGGCATGGCGCGCCTCGTCGGCAGCGAGAGCCTACCGGAACGCCAGCGATTCTTGTTACGGATGGGATCCCTCTTCGAGGAAGCGTTCTTGCGCCAGAGCGCCTTCGACCCCACGGACGCGTACTGCGCTCCATCCAAACAGGTTCGGTTGCTGCGCTTGCTCTTGCGTTTTCGCGACCGCGGCGTGCGCGCCATCGGCAACGGCGTCTCGGCCCGTTCGCTGGCCCAGCTGCCCGTGGTGGTCATGCTGGAACGCGCCAAGTCGTCGATCGGCCCAGACGAAATGGCCCGCTTCGACGAACTGGAATCAGTGCTCGATCAGCAGTGCGACGAACTGGAGTCGCAACTCGGTGGCAGAGCCGAGGACGTCCCCAGTCCCCCACCCCCAAACCCCAGCCCCTGACATGGAAACCGCCGGTGTCGAATACCGCGGCCTGAGCAGTCTGCGCGGCCCACTCGCCTTCGTCAGTGGGGTCTCAGGAATCTCGTTCCACGAACACGTCGAGGTCGAGGGACTTGACGGCGTGCGGCGCATGGGGCGTGTCCTGGCGGTCACGACCGACTCGGCAATCGTCGAGGTGTTCGGGGGCACGGACGGCCTCGACCTGGAACACTGCCGCGTCCGCTTTCACGGCCGTCCGCTCACGCTTGGGGTCGGCACCGAACTGCTCGGCCGCGTATTCGATGGCGTGGGGCGACCGCGCGACGGATTGCCGCCGCCGCTGGTGGTCGAGGAACGGGCGATCGAAGGCGCTCCCATCAATCCGTGCCGGCGGGAACATCCGCACGACTTCCTCGAGACCGGCATCTCAGCCATCGACGGGCTGAATAGCCTGGTGCTCGGGCAGAAATTGCCGATCTTCACCGAATCCGGCTTGCCCCACGATGCGCTCGCCATGCAGATCATTCACCAATCCCACGCGCCCGGCGTCGAGGAATTCGCGGTGGTGTTCGCGGCGCTCGGCCTACCGCGCGATACTGCGTTGCGCTACCAGGAGAGCTTCCGAGCCACCGGGGCGTTGCAGCGGGGCGTGGCGTTTCTCAATCTCGCCGACGACACCGCCGCGGAACGACTGATTACCCCCCGGTGCGCCCTGACGGCCGCCGAGTATCTCGCCTTCGACCTGGGCATGCACGTGCTGCTCATCCTCACCGACATGACCAACTATGGCGAGGCCTTGCGCGAGGTGGCGGCCGCGCGTGGCGAAATGCCGAGCCGCAAGGGCTATCCGGGCTACCTCTACAGCGATCTCGCCTCGATCTTCGAACGGGCCGGGCGCATCCGCGGGCGGCCCGGCTCGCTGACGCAGATCCCGATCGTGACCATGCCGGCGGGTGACCTCACCCACCCGATCCCGGATCTGACCGGCTACGTGACCGAAGGGCAGATCGTCCTCGATCCCGACCTGCATCGGCGCGGAATCTATCCACCCATCGCCGTCCTACCCTCGCTCTCGCGTTTGATGAGCGACGGCATCGGCCCAGGGCGCACGCGTGAGGATCACGGCGATGTCGCCCGGCAGCTGTACGCCGCGTGCGCTCGCGTTGCCCGAGCGCGATCCCTCGAGGCCATCATCGGCCACGAGGAGTTGTCGGACGAGGAGCGGCGGCACCTGCGTTTCGGCGAGGTCTTCGAACAGCGCTTCCTCGCGCAGGGACGCGACGAGATGCGGCCGCTCGCGTTCACCTTGAATCGCGCGTGGGAAACGTTGCGCGAGTTGCCCGAGAGCGAACTGACGCGCGTCTCCGGCGACCTCATCCGGCGTTACGGCAATCGCGTCGCGGAGCCACCCGGATGATCGGCGCCGCGGTCCGCTCCCGACTGTTGGAGTTGCGCCGCCAACGTGCGGCCGCGCGGCGCGGGCAAGACCTGCTCGAACAGAAGCGCGAAGTCTTGCTGCGTGAATTGCTGCGCCGCAGCCGTCTCCGGAGCGCGCTGCGGGACCGCGCCGCGGCGCAGCTAGCGATCGCCCGCAGCCGCGTGCGGGAGGCCGAGACCGAGGTCGGGCGGCTGACGTGCGCGGCGGCGGCGCTGGCACAGCCGGCGGTGGCTTCTGTCCAGCGCGGCACCAAGACACTCTTGGGAATTGCCCTACCCACCCTGCGCGGCCGGTTCGCGCCATTTCGTCCACGCTACGGGCCGGGCGGCACGGCCGCTTCGCTGGATGAGGCCGGTGGCGCATTCACCGACACACTCCCGGCACTGGTGCGTTTGGCGGAGGAGGACCTCGCCGTCCGGAGCCTCCAACGCGGCTTCGCGCAAACCGTGCGCCGCCTCAATGCGCTCGAAAAGACCGTCCTGCCGCAATTCGATCGCGAGATCCGCACGGTCACCAACGCGTTGGAAGAAGAGGAACGGGACGAGGCGCTCCGTCGTAGACGCTGGCTCCAAGCCAACTGGAGGCTGTCTCAAAGCGTGCCCGACAACGGACTGCAGACGGACAGACAACAGATCCAACGCCAACGTTAACCAAGGCCTGCCTCTGTTATCTTTGATCTTTCGTCTGTCCTCTGTTGTCCGTCCTCTGTTGTCCGTCCTCCGTCCTCTTATTTCCGTACGGCGTCTGGCAATCGCAGACCGCACCGCGGCCGCCCCTGGCTCGACCCTCCCGGTTTCTGCTAGGCACCTGACGTATCGTGCCACGAATATTTCACAGAACGGATCGGTGCACGGTGCAGAGAGCGCACGGGCCACGACGCGCGAAGGCCCCAGGCTGGGCGCTGGTCATCGCTGTGGCCCTCGGCCTGCTACCACGGCTGGCCTCACCGCAGACCATCTTGGACGACTTCGAGGATGTGTCCGGCTGGAGTGCCATCGCCTCCGAAGGCTCGACCGTCTGGATCAGTCAGGAGCCGGGCCAGACGGGCAAGTCCATGCGGATCGGGTTCGACCTCAACGTCGGCGGAGGATACATCATCGTCCGCAAGAATTTCACGATCCCGCTTCCGGCCAATTACGCCTTCGCCTTCGACCTGCGGGGCGAGGCGCAGCAGAACAATTTCGAGTTCAAACTGGTCGATCCGTCCGGCAAGAATATCTGGTGGCGCCGCCAGCGCGACTTCACCTTTCCCACCGAGTGGCAGCGGATGACGATCCGCAAGTCACGCCTGCAACTCGCCTGGGGTGCGTCCGGCGGCCATGAGCTGCAACGGGTGGCATCTATCGAGTTCGCCGTCTCCTCGGGCATGGGCGGGAAAGGATCGATCTGGCTCGACGACTTGACATTCGAAGAGCGCGAGCCCTCGAGCCACGACAGCGTGGCACCGACGATTACCGCTTCCAGCTCAGCCGCGGGCTCTGCCGCGGCCTTCGCGTTGGATCGTGATCCGGCCACCAAGTGGCAAAGCGAGCGCGCGCCGACCGCGCAGTGGGTCCTCATCGATCTGCTGAAGAACGTGGAGTACGGCGGGCTGGTCATTGACTGGGACCCGACCGATTATGCCACCGCCTACCAGGTCTGGGTGTCGAACGACGGCACGCACTGGACGCGCACGTACACGGCGACGGCAGCAAACGGCGGCCGCGACTACGTCTACCTGCCGGATGGGGAGTCGCGCTACATTCGGCTCGACTTGCAGCGCAGCAGTCGTGGGCAGGGATATGGCATCGCCGCCATCACCGTGAAGTCCACCGACTTCTCCGCTTCGCCGAATCAATTCTTTGCGGCCATCGCCCAGGACGGGCCCGAGGGCAACTACCCGAAGTACCTCTATGGCAAGCAGAGCTATTGGACCATCATTGGGGTCAGCGGTGATGGCAAGGAAGCGCTGCTGAACGAGGAAGGGATGCTGGAGGTGGACAAGGGCGCCTTCTCGATCGAGCCGTTTGTCAGCGTCGATGGCCAGCTGCTCACGTGGAACGCGGTCCGCTTGTCCCAGGAGTTGGAGCAGGGCTACCTGCCCGTCCCCTCGGTCATCTGGGACTCGGACGCCGTCCGCCTGCGGGTCACCGCCTTTGCCAGCGGGAAGCCGGGAGCGTCATCGCTCTACGCCGTGTACCGCGTGGAGAATCAGAGCAGCAACGCGCACCGCGTCCGTCTGTACCTCGCCATCCGACCATTTCAGGTCAATCCGCCCTGGCAGTCCCTCAACATGACCGGCGGCGTGGCCTACGTGGGCGAGATCCGGTTTGACGGGCGTACGGTGTGGGTGGGCCGCGACAAGGCGGTGATTTCGCTTCCGCCGCCGGACCGCTTTGGCGCGGCACGCTTCGAACACGGCACGATCACCGATTTCCTGGTTGAGGACAAAGTCCCGCCGCAGCCGCAGGTGTCCGATCCGCTGGGTCTGGCTTCCGGCGCGTTGCAGTACAACCTCGATCTGCGGCCAGGGGCGCACGAGGAAGTGGATCTCGCCATTCCCTTTCGCGATCCGTATGTTGCCGCCTCCATTGGGCTGGGCACCGACCACGGCCATGCCTTCATCCGCAAGCAGCGCGAGGAGACCCAGCGCTACTGGAAGGCCATCCTTGGTCGCGTGCAGTTCGATCTGCCGCCCGAGGCGGCCAGGATTGCCAAGAAGATCCAGAGCTCGCTCGCGTACATCTTGATCAATCGGGATGGTGCGGCGATCCGGCCCGGCCCGCGAGACTATGCCCGGACATGGATTCGTGACGGCGCCCTCATGTCCGACGCGCTGCTCGAGATGGGATGCACACGTGATGCGCGCGACTTCGTCGAGTGGTTTGCACGCTACCAGGCGGCAAACGGCCGGGTACCGTGTTGCGTCGACCGGCGCGGACCCGATCCGACGGTGGAACACGACAGCATGGGCGAATTCATCTATGCGATCGCCGAATACTACCGGCACACCCGGGATGGCGGATTCGTCTACGACATGTGGCCGCATGTCGTACGCGCGGTCGACTACCTTTCCTCCTTGCGCCAGCAACGCATGACGGCGGCCTTCCGCAGCATCGAGAAGGAGGCCTTCTACGGCATCTTGCCGGAGTCCCTCAGCCATGAGGGTTACTCGTCGAACCCGGTACACTCGTACTGGGATGATTTCTTTGCTTTGCGCGGTTTCACCGATGCCGCCAGTCTCGCCGTCATCGTCAACGACGAGGGGCGAGCAAGAGACTTCGGGCAACTGCGGGACGCTTTCCGCCAGGATCTGCTCGCGTCGATTGCCAGGAGCATGGCGACCCACCAGATCGACTACATCCCCGGCAGCGTCGAACTCGGCGACTTCGATCCGACCTCGACGGCCATTGCCTTGACCATTGGTCTCGACGCCGCCGACCTGCCGAGCGCGGCACTCCGGCGCACCTTCGATCGCTACTTCGACGACTTCGACAAGCGGCGGCGGGGGGAGACCGATCTGCCCGCCTACGCCCCGTATGAGTTGCGTAACGTCAACACCCTCGTGCGTCTCGGCCAGCGTGAGCGGGCATTGGACGTCCTCAATTTCGTCCTGCTCGGACAGCGGCCGGAGGCCTGGAACCAGTGGGCTGAGGTGGTGTGGCGCAACCCTGCCGATCCGCATTTTATCGGCGACATGCCGCACACCTGGATCGCGGCGGAGTTCATTCAAGCCATCCGCACCATGTTCGCCTACGAGCGCGAATCGGACCACTCCCTGGTGCTCGCAGCGGGCATCCCCGAGTCCTGGGTGCGGAGCAAGACCGGGGTCGGGGTGCAGCGGCTGCCGACGCACTACGGTGTCCTGAGCTACAGTCTGCGCAGTGAAGGCTCCAACGCCATGATGCTGCGACTCTCCGGAGACGTGAACATGCCGCCGGGCAACATCGTCATCCTGCCGCCACTGCCGCAACCGCTCAAAGCCGTCATGGTGAACGGCAAGCCCGTCGAGACGTTCACGTCCGACAGCGCCGCCATCAGCGAGTTTCCGGCGGAAGTGCTGTTCGAATACTAAAGGAACGTTGTTAGGTTGTTACGCGCCGGAAGATGGTCTTCCAGGAACGTCACAACGTCGCAACCGAACAACCTACCAACGTGCATGTCAGAAATGATGCGTCCAGCGCCCGATCATCCGTATGCCTTCGGGGCGGTTCTCCGCCTGGGTTTCGAAATAGGCGTTGAAGAACAGGTGATCGTTCTGGGAGAAGCTATACAGCACGCCGGGGCCAAGGCCCACCACCTGCTCGCGCGAACCGACGATGGTGTTCCCGTCAACCTCACTGTTGGTGAACTGCTTGAGGTAGTAGCCATTGACCCCGAGGCGCAGCTGCTTCGGCAGCACCTCGTACTCGGAGGCGAAATTGATGTGCATGGCCTGCCCCGCTTGAGTGTCGTCGGCGCCCGGAAAGAATGTCGTGTTGGGATCGTCGTTCTTGGCGTTCCACAGGTAATGCAGCCGATAGGTGGCAGTCCAGCCGGGCAGGATGAAGGCCGTGCCGGCCCAGTACGGATTGAACGAATAGAAGTTTGAACCCGCGTTCAGCACGCGATCGTTGTCGTAGCTGCCGGAGGGCACGAGGTTCTCCAGCTCGATGCGGTGCATGAAGATCGGCCCGTTCGGCCCCATGATGGGGTCCCATTGAATGAAGGGGCCGATGAGGATGTCCCCCAGCCCGCTGTTGGCGGTGAGCACGGGGACCGGCCCCGGCGTAACGCCCACCGTCACCACGGGCACAATCACGTCCATACCCCACTTGCCACCGAACAGGATCGGCTGATCAGACTGATAAATAAGCTGGTTGACGCTGGCCGTTGATTCGACGCTGCCCAGCAGGGGCGTCTTGTTGCCGTGCTGGTCGCGAAATCTTCCTGCGGAGTAATACTGAATATACTCCTGGAAGTAGAGCCCCGGCCCGGCGGGTGGGCCGCCATCGAGAAAGCTCGTCAGCCCGAGGTTCACCGCCGGCAGCGGCTGCTGGGCCACGGCCCCCACCGGAAGCAGGCTTGCGGCGGCCAGCCCCATGATCACGCTCATCCATTTTCGCTGCATGTCCCCCTCTTCTCCCTTCCCGGCGCAATGCGCCGCGGTTCTCCTTGCATACTTGGTGGAATTTTTACATACCCGTGGCACCTGCTAGAGGTTCTGACGCGAAAGGAGTCCCCCGATGTCGAATCAAATCAAGTACACCCTCGACGAAAAGCAAATCCCGACGGCGTGGTACAACATCCAAGCTGATCTGCCGCAGCCCGCCGCCCCGGTCCTACACCCCGGCACACATCAACCCATCGGACCAGGCGACCTGGCCCCGCTCTTCCCCATGGGGCTCATCGAACAAGAGGTGTCGACACGGCGTGAGATCGACATCCCCGGCGAAATCATCGACGTATACCGCCTGTGGCGCCCGACTGCCCTGTATCGCGCCCGCCGGTTGGAGAAGGCCCTCGATACCCCGGCGCGCATTTACTACAACTACGAAGGCACCAGCCCCTCCGGATCACACAAATCCAACACCGCCGTCGCGCAGGCCTATTACAACAAGGTCGAAGGCACCAAGCGCATCGCTACCGAGACGGGTGCCGGCCAGTGGGGATCCGCGCTCGCCATGGCCTGCCAATTCTTCGGCATCGACTGCAAAGTCTTCATGGTCAAGGTAAGCTTCGAGCAGAAGCCGTACCGCAAGGCCGTCATGGAAACGTTCGGGGCGCAGGTCACCGCCAGCCCCAGCCGCGAAACCGCCTCCGGGCGCGCCATCCTTGACAAGGACCCGAATTGCAACGGCTCCCTCGGCATCGCCATCTCCGAAGCGGTGGAACTGGCCGCGCAGAATCCGACGACCAAGTACGCCCTCGGCAGCGTGCTCAATCACGTGCTCATGCACCAGACGGTCGTCGGCCTGGAAACCATCGAGAAGTTCAAGCTGGCGGAGGACTGGCCCGATGTGATCATCGGCTGCGCCGGTGGGGGCTCCAACTTCGCCGGGATCGCCTTCCCGTTCATCGGGCGTAAGTTGCGCGGCGAGGATAAGGGCGCCCGCATCATCGCCGTCGAACCGGCGGCGTGCCCGTCCCTCACGAAAGGGAGACTCACCTACGACTTCGGCGACACCGCGCACCTGACCCCTCTCGTCAAGATGCACACCCTGGGGAGCACCTTCATCCCCCCGGGCATCCATGCGGGCGGACTGCGCTACCACGGCATGGCGCCGCTCGTCTCGCACGTGCTGAAGCTGGGTGAAATCGAGGCGACCGCCGTGGCGCAACTCGAGATCTTCGACGCCGCGGTGAAGTTCGCGCGTACCGAAGGCATCATCCCGGCCCCCGAGCCCTCGCACGCCATCGCCATCGCCATCCGCGAAGCGCTGAAGTGCAAAGAGGAAGGCACAAGCCGCGCCATTCTGTTCAATCTCTGCGGCCACGGCCACTTCGACATGCAAGCGTACATGGATTACTTCGCCGGCAAGCTGCACGACTACGAGTACCCGGAGCAGGAGGTCGCCATGGCTCTGGCCGGTCTGCCCAGCCTCGAATCCGCCGTAACCTTCTAACTCACGCCGCGTCGGCACGCCCGGGGGCATCCACCCCCGGGCGTACAGGTCGCCCGCACGACGCGCCGTCAGGCCGGCAATGCCCGGCCCGCTTCATCGAACAAGTGGACCTGAGCCGGATCGATCGACAACGGCAGCGCCGCACCCCTGGCAAACTCGTGCATCCCCGGCACGCGCGCCACCAAGCGAAGCGCCGCACTCGAACCCACGTTACCGATCCGGACGTACGCCAGGGTCTCATGGCCCAGGTATTCGACATGTTCGATGGTGGCGCGCACAGGGCCGTCGGCGGCCGCACCCGCGGCTAGTTGGAAGGCCTCCGGCCGCACGCCGGCGGTGAGGCGGGTCGCGCGGGCCACCAGATCCCTGGCCGCGGCCGAGACACGAATGCCAACCGCCTGGTCGCCGATGGTCATCGTCGTGTGGTCACGCTCGACCGCGACGCGGGTCGGGAACAGATTCATCGGCGGATTGCCGATGAAGCCGGCCACGAAGACGTTGGCGGGCCGGTCGTATAGTTCGCGCGGTGGGGCGACCTGCTGCAAGCGTCCCTGCTGCAGGACAGTGACGCGGTCACCAAGGGTCATGGCTTCCACCTGGTCATGGGTGACGTAGATCATGGTCGTGCCCATGCGGTGCTGCAGTTGGCCGATCTCCGCCCGCACCTGCACCCGCAGCTTGGCATCGAGATTCGACAGAGGCTCGTCGAGCAGAAAGACCGATGGCTCGCGGACGAGTGCGCGCCCCATGGCCACGCGCTGCCGCTGCCCACCGGACAACTGTTTGGGCAGGCGGTCCAGCACTTGGGCGATATCGAGGAGCCCGGCGGCCCACTCGACACGCCGTCGGGTCTCGTCGCGTGACAGCTTGCGCATCTTGAGGGGGAACTCGAGATTGCGGCGCACGGACATGAATGGGTAGAGGGCGTAGTCCTGGAAGACCATGGCGACGTTCCGCTCCTGCGGCGCCAGGTCATTTACCACACGTTCACCGATCCGCAGTGTCCCGCTGGTGACCGGTTCGAGCCCGGCGATGAGGCGCAGCAGTGTCGACTTGCCGCACCCCGATGGCCCGACGAAGACCATCAGTTCCCCGT
>Ga0316605_10001822_pt1 | contig 12220 bp, 10 predicted proteins | sample OWC_soil_day20_n_FD_207666 | JGI IMG/M metagenome (GOLD analysis project Ga0316605, IMG submission 207666) | Wetland soil microbial communities from Old Woman Creek delta, Ohio, United States - OWC_soil_day20_noCT | ecosystem: Environmental > Terrestrial > Soil > Wetlands | place: USA: Ohio... | reverse complement strand
GGGCGGTTATAAAGTTCAGGGCAAGAATGACGAAGCCGCCGAAATAATCATGCAGGACGCAAAAATTCTGGAAGAGGCCGGTGCTTTCTCTCTCGTGCTGGAATGCGTGCCGGAAAAACTGGCGGCTGATATTACCGCAGTACTTTCCATCCCTACAATCGGCATTGGCGCGGGTGTTCACTGTGACGGGCAGGTTCTTGTGGTGAACGACATGCTGGGCATCTATGATAAGATAACACCAAAATTTGTCAAAAAATACGCCAATCTGAACCTGGAAATAAAGAAAGCCGTCAAGAGCTATGTCCAGGATGTAAAAACCAGCGCCTTCCCGGACGAAGAACACAGTTTTAAATAGGCTATTAGACTGTAGGCTGTTAGGTAAAACGATGAGACCGGGTGTCGGTAAACTGTTTTAACATGTGTGTATAAGTGCCGAGCAGGATGTCCGGGTCAACGAAATAATCAGGTTTCTGATCGAAATGACTTTTCACCAGTTGCCTTGCCGCCTGCTCGACGCTGCTTTCCTGACGAAGCGCCAGAAGCAGTCTGTCAATCATTTGGTCCGCCGCGGCCTTGCTTCTTTCAATATAGTGTTTTGCTTCATCCCCCGAAATGTATCCATAATGATCTGCGCACAGTGTTTCGATATTCAGCCCGGATAGTTTGTCCAGACTTTGCTGATACTGCCGGAAGCTTGACCCGGCGGCAATGACGTATTCGTCACGATAGGGGATGGCTGCCGCATCCGACGGGAACAAGACCTTTATCTGCGGAATGTAAGCGGAAATGGAACAGGAGGAATGCCCCGGTGTTTCATGGATTTCGATATACCTGTTTCCCAGGTCGATTCGACTGCCCTGCCCCATCGTTTCTCCTTGAACATCGTATCGCCACTGCCAGTCAATCAAAGACAGGTCATCTGCGTTGCCTCGTACTCTGCGGCATACCTTCAACGTATAGTCGTTAATGATGGAAACTGCCTTGGGATTGTTCAGAACCTGCCACCCGCGGGCTGAAGCGGAAATCGTCACATGCGGCCATTTTCTTTTTAAAAAGGGCACAATGCCGACGTGATCAAAATGGGAATGCAGAATAATGATGTGTTCTATTTTATTTGCGGATATGCCAAAGACATCGATCTGCCGGAGCAAATCCGGTATGATATAGCTCATACCCGCGCTGATTAGGGCTGACGACTGACTGCCCTCCAGCAGGTAGACACACGATTCTTTCGTGCCCAGAAGCCAGAGTCCGTCATCAATCTGACCCGGATTACTGATTCTCATTTTCTTTGTAATATGTGATGACCGCTTTTTTTCGCAGCCGATCCGTCAATTGAGAAAACATTTCCGCCTGTTTTTGCTGCTCCAGATGCCGGGATATTTTATCTTTGACCTCATCGAGACCAACCGTTTTCCCGGGATTGTGACCCAGAACCTGGATGACGTGATGGCCGAACTCTGTGGACACAACCGGCCCGATTTTGTCTTTTCCCTGCGAAAAAGCCGCGTCTTCAAACGGTTTGATTGTCTGGCCTCTCTTGATTTCACCTAGATCTCCGCCGTTTTCCTTGCTGGGACAGTCGGAATTGTTTCTGGCAACTTCCGTAAAATCCGCCCCCTCCAAAACCTGTTTGCGCAGATTTTCTATTTTGGCCCTCTTCTCCGCTTTTGTTTTTTCATCATCTTTGGGATCAATCGCTACGAGAATATGACGGACATGAACCGTTTCCGGCGCTGTAAACTTATCCTTGTTTTCCGAGTAAAACGCACGGATTTCTTTATCCGTGGGCTTTCCCTTGTTGCCGGCTTCCAGGTCAACCAGTTTTTTTATCTTGATGCCCAGCATGATTTCTTCTTTTGAGATCTTGTTCTCCCTCAAGAAATCCTCAACTTTTTTACCGGGCGGCAGGTTTGTTCTGAAAACATCGATGGCCGTCTGAATTTCCTTGTCCGTAACAACTATTTTCCTGCTGTTCACTTCGTTGATCAGCACCGTGCGCAGAATAAACTCGTCTATCAGCTGCTTTTTCAATCCTTCCTCTACTTCTTTCTTCTTACCGGCAGGAATCTTCTCCTTCAGGATATTCAGTTTCTCTTTGACCATTTTGGCCAGATCATCTTTTTTTAAGACAACCCCGTCAACAACCAGGACGACATCTTTGGGAACGGTTGTACCAGGAGTAAGAAGATAGGGTGAAATCGCTTGCTGGTTTTCAATAGCTGGAGGCTGAGCTTCCTGCTTCGTTTGAGCCGGCTGCTGAGGAACTACCTTTTCAGCCTCATCTTTCTTGCCGCAGCCCGTTGTCACACCCAGCACAATAGCAAACAATATCACCAGGACATTTTTCTTGAATATTTTATCCATGAATCTTCTCCCGCAAATTATTGTCAGATATAAATATGAATTGAGCTATATGCGCAAGCATCCCGGCAAGTCAAGCAGATTATCCTTTAATGCCTACACCTCCGGGATCATGTATGCATGCGAAGATAGCTCAGGATACTTATTGCATCTTCCGTTTTCGGAATACCTCCCACAGTCAAAGAGCCAGAATATTTTATATCGGACATCTCAAGAATCCCTTTTAATGCGGATATCATGCTGACTTTCGGATAAAAATCCGCGGTCAAATAATTGACGAGCTTCAGTGTTTGAAAACCGTCAAACCATCCGTGAAACTGCCTTTCACAGGTCTTCTGATCCTTTACATTGCCGCGGATCTTCGGCCACACCAGTTTGAAACCGCGGAGTGTTAAAAAAGATTCCAGACCGGGATCAATATCCCGTGCCATGTCAAGAATCCGGCTTGCCGACAAATTGAAAGATTGACTCATCAGGTCGAGCCATTTTTTCAAGATAGAGAATACCCGAGGATCATAAAGATCATAGCCGGAATTCTCATCTCGCGATATTTTTTCAACAGCCGCCCCCGTGCCGAAGGGAACCCTGGCGGAAATGCGCGCTGACGGATAGACAACGGTTTCGCGAATCCGGTGGATCGGGCCGATTTTAGCCAGCTTGTTGAGAAAATAAAAATCTTCTCCCGCTTCGCGGCGGTTCATTCCCCGCACGGCAAGGTAAGCGTCGGCCTCCGTCACAATGGTCGAACCGATTGAATGAAAGGCATAGGGTGAACTGGCATACTGCAGCCCCAGCATCCAATAGCGCAGGAATATTTCATAGAGGCAAATCGCCCTCTTCCCGGTTTCATCCTCGGGCATCCGGTGTTCATAGGACACGATTCCGGTTTGCGCTTTTCCCGAAGACATCGCCTTTCGAACAGACATTAAATAGTCCGGTCCAACGATGGTGTCGGCATCCAGGCTGATCATCAACCGCGGCTCGTCGACAGAGCTTTTCAGTATGTGCAGTGCCATATCCATGCCGATTTTGCGGGCCATCCCGACGCCGCCTGTGCGGGCGGGAATCTCCAGGCCCGGAGTTGACGCGTCGATGCACCCAAGCCTCACAGGCCTTTCTGCTATTTTCTTTATTGTAAATAAAAGATCATCAGCCGGCTGAAATTCCGGGAAGGATTGTCTGCTGATCAATGCGTTGAGAATGTCAAGGGTTTGCCTGTTATTATCTTTATCTGCGGCCGGTGCGTCTGTCTTGTTGTTGATCACACAGAGGATCAGAGTTTTTTTCAGCTCCGTATCGGAGTTGGCGGCAAGCGATGCCAGCGTAGTAAAGAGGAGATCCTTTTCCGCGTAGGCCGGAATCACGACAACCTGATCAACGCCTTCAAGATTACCGGACTGCAGGGTCCAGGGAGGCCCCGCCGAGTATTTCGTGAAGTAATCATTGAGGAGGGAATCTTTTTTCATGACAGGACGTTTAAGACACGACGATGCAGATCTGAGTAATTGTCGCCGGACACCCATTCGATCTTCACGCCTTTTCTTTCCATTCGCCGAAACCACGTCATCTGCCTTTTCGCAAACTGGCCGATGGCGATCTGAAGTTTGGAAGTCATCTCCTCAATCGTCATTTTATGTTGCAGATACATGGCGACATAGCGGTACTCCAGGCCAAAGCTGTCCAGCCTCTCCCACGACAGACCCTGCGAGTGCAATCGGGTCACCTCTTCAATCATTCCCTCATCAATCCTTTTTGCAAGCCGCTGGGCAATCCGCCGCCTCAGGACATCTCTTTCCCAGTGAATGCCAAATATCCCGGCATTCACAAAAGGCTTCGCCGGTATTGCTCCGGATGGACTTTGCCGTGCTTCTTCGATTTCGATTTTTCTGATCAGCCTGTCGCGGTCATCAAGATCGGTCCGGTTGTGCAAGGAGGGTTTCAGGGCGAGAAGGATTTCCTGAAGCTCTGCCTGCGTCTTCCCGGCCATTTCATCTCTCAGGCGCTCATCGGGCAAAGCCGCGGGAAGGTCATAATCGGTCAGCACGGACTCCAGGTAAAGACCTGTGCCGCCAACCAGAACCGGCAGAACCTGTTTATTGTGCAGCTCCGTAAATATCTCATAAAACCGCTTCTGAAATTCAAAGACATTAAATTCCTGCTCCGGTTCGATGATGTCGATCAGATGAACGGGAATCTTCCCTTTTTCCGTTTGGTATTCGGATAAATCCTTTCCCGTACCGATATCCATGCCCCGATAAACCTGGCGCGAGTCAGCGGATATGATTTCTCCGCGAAGATCCGCCGCGAGTCTTACCGCCAGAGCCGTTTTGCCTGACGCGGTCGGTCCCAGTATGACAATCAGGTTCTTCTTCATGAGATTCCCGTTTCACTGTATTGATATGTCGCAGTGAAGCTCCCCACGGCAAGCCACGGGGTTCTGCAAAGAGCTTTGCTAAAAAAAATGCCCCGGGAGTCGGGGCATTTTCATTTAAGTTAATAATCAGGTATGATTATAGTGGTTGAACATTCGCTGCGCTGGGCCCTTTGTTGCCCTGTTCAACATCGAAACGAATTCTCTGACCCTCATAGAGAGTTTTAAATCCCGTTCCGGCGATCGCACTATAATGTACGAATACATCTCCGCCCTCATCACTTTCAATAAAACCAAACCCCTTCTTCTCGTTAAACCATTTTACTTTTCCTTCTGCCAATGCTAAAAGTCCCCCTTTCAAAATTTTGTTCCCGCCGGCTGGATGCCTTCAGAAACTAAAAAAACCGCGCGAATTCTTTTCTTGATTCAAGAATTCTCCGCGGTTAATTCCCTTTTTTGCAAAACACTTTAAACACTACAAAATACCTAAAAAAACTGCAGTCTCTTTTGCGATCAGCCTCGGCAATCGCAATGTTGTTCAAACTTTAACACCATTTTCATTAAAATCAAGCTTTTTTTCATGAATATATTGACTTAAACATTTTGCCAATTGAGCTTCGCGACCGGCATAAAAATGATCCGTTGCCGGGAGAACTTTCATTTGTGCATGAATATATTCAGCATTTTTCTTTAAATCATCCGCGTCACAAAACGGGTCACTGTCTCCGCAAACCATGAATTCCACTGTATCTTCCAGTCCACTCCAATCGAAATCAAAATATTTCTGCGGAGGGGAAACAAAAATAGTGGAATGGATTAGTGCAGGCCTGTCTTTCAGCAAACGTGAACTCACCCACGCCCCGAAAGAATATCCTGCAAGAATAATTTTTTTCACACCCCGGCTTTTCATGTATTCACAGGCCGATAAGATATCCTGTTTTTCTCCCCTTCCCTCGTCATAATTCCCGGTGCTTGCCCCGACGCCGCGAAAATTAAAACGCAGGGTTGCACAGCCATAGCCCGAGAAAACGTCGCGGATGGTTTCCACAACGTTGTTGTACATGGACCCTCCCATAAGCGGATGCGGATGACAGATCACAACACCGGATTCCCCCGTTCCTTCCCGCCATAAACCTTCAGCGGTAAACAAACTATTTTTCCAGAATACTTTTTCTTCCACAGGCATGGTATTTAAATGGCTCCCGCGTGGTGGCACGCGCACCAACTCCCTTCCTGGTAAGGTTTAAACGAAGGCTTCGTTGTTTTGCAAAGATCCGTTTTATAGACGCAACGGTCTTTGAAATTACAACCCTCATCGTCTGATTCCCCCGCCTCACCGCGAACGGTCACATCACGTTTCTTGCCGTGCAAATCACAGGACGGCATGGCCGCCAGCAGCATGCGCGTATAAGGATGAAGCGGCACGCGATACAGGTCATTTTTATCCGCCAGTTCGACGATGTGCCCCAGGTACATCACGGCAATCCTGTCGGATACATGGCGGATCACATTGAGGTCATGGGAAATAAACAGGTAGGTCAGTCCGAAATCCTTCTTCAAATCTTTGATCAGGTTTAAAATCTGCGCCTGGATCGAAGCATCGAGAGCTGATACCGGTTCGTCGGCAATAATCAGCGAGGGTTGAAGGGCCAGCGCTCGCGCGATACCGATGCGCTGTCGTTGACCGCCGCTGAACTCATGCGGATAGCGGCCGGCCTGCTCACTGCTCAAACCGACTTTAGTCATCAGCCGGATTGACGCCTCGCGGTTTCGTTTGCGGTCGCCCATGCCGTGAATGGTTAGAGGTTCTTCAATGATTCGGATCGCGGATTGTCTGGGATTCAGCGATGAATACGGATCCTGAAAAATCATCTGGACGCGGCGGCGATAGGCTTTCAAGTCATCCGGTGAAAGACCGAAAATATTCTGATCTTTGTAAATTACGCTGCCCCCGTCGGGCTCCTCCAGCCTCATCAACAGCTTAGCCAGCGTTGATTTGCCGCATCCTGACTCCCCGACCAGGCCCAGGGTCTCCCCCTCCAATATCTGCAGATCAATTCCATCCACAGCGCGCACAATCCTGGGACGGTTTTGCAGAAATCCGCCCCCGAGGGTGTATTTCTTTTCCAGTTTCTGGATATCAATTAAAACGGATGCCATATTAACTTTTTACCGCTCTTTCAGCAATGAAGCAGGCTGCAAAATGCCCCTTTTCAATTTCCACCAATTCCGGTTCGGCCTGGCGGCACACGGTTTCGACAAGATCGCAACGCTCGGAAAAACGGCATCCGGAGGGAAGTTCATAAAGACTGGGAACCGTCCCACGAATTGTTTTTAAACGGGCATCACTGTCAGTAGCCATACCGGAACAGCCGGAAGGCCGGGACTCAATCAGTCCGCGCGTATAGGGGTGCAGCGGATTGGCAAATAAGTTTTCCACATCCGATGTCTCCACAATTTTACCCGCGTACATTACCGCGACCTTTTGCGCCGCCTCGGCCACCACTCCGAGATCGTGTGTGATCAGGATGACCGCCATATTGTTTTTTTCTTTCAGATTAGAAATCAGATTCAATATTTGTGCCTGTATCGTCACATCAAGCGCCGTGGTCGGTTCATCGGCCAGCAGCAGACGGGGATGACACGACATGGCCATTGCAATCATAACTCGCTGCCGCATCCCTCCGCTCAACTGATGGGGATAATCTTTTACTCTTCTCTCCGGCTGGGGAATGCCGACTTCGTCTAAAAGCCCCACACTTCTAGTCAGGGCTTCTTTTGCCGAAACATTCTGATGCAAGCGGATTGCCTCGGCAATCTGATCGCCAATACGCAATACGGGATTGAGCGATGTCATCGGCTCCTGAAAAATCATGGCAATGTCGCTCCCCCGTTTTTCCCGCATGGCATCTTCGGGCAATGACAATAAATCCCTGCCGTCAAACAGGACGCGCCCTTCTGAAATTCTCCCGTTGGCTGGAATCAGCCGCATGATGGAAAGCGCCAGTATGGTTTTCCCGCAGCCGGATTCTCCCACAACACCCAGCGTTTCACCGGCGTCAAGTGACAGGGAGACACCGTCAACTGCCCGAATATCGCCTCTGGTTGTTGAAAAAACGGTTTTCAGATTTTCAATGGATAACAATGGCTGCATATTATCTTTTTACGCGGCTTTGCAGATATTCTACAAGCAGACGGACCGTTACGCCTGATGCGCCCTTTGGAATGTAAGACTTGTCTTTCGTTGTCCAGGCCGGTCCCGCAATATCCAGATGCACCCAAGGATAATCGCCGACAAACTTACTGAGGAATGCCGCGGCCGTAATCGTGCCCGCCACTCTCCCACCGGTGTTCTTATAATCAGCAATGTCGCTTTTAATCATCTCCGAATAGCTGTCCCATAACGGAAGTTCCCAGACCAGCTCACCCGTAGCCTGGGCCGCCCGGATGATTTCCTTCTTGAGCTGCTCATCTTTCCCCAGCATACCGATCACATCTTCACCCAGTGCTATGATGCAGGCACCGGTAAGAGTGGCAATATCAATAACGGCCGCCGGCTTATACCGCAACGCGTAGGATAATGCATCGGCAAGAATAAGTCTTCCTTCGGCATCCGTGTTCAGCACTTCTATTGTTTTTCCGGAATAGGATTTTAATATATCACCCGGTTTCAAAGCCCCGCCTCCGGACATGTTTTCCGTGGCCGGAACCAGGCCGACGATATTCAACGGCAGTTCCAGATCTGCCGCCGCCATGACAGCAGCCATCACTGCCGCTCCACCGGACATGTCCGTTTTCATTTCATCCATTTTTTCGGCAGGTTTTATGGAGATCCCGCCGCTGTCAAAGGTCAGGCCTTTGCCCACCAGCGCGATCGGAGCTTCCCCTTTTTTTCCACCTTTGTATTCAAGAATGATGAGCTTCGGCGGCTGGTGGCTTCCGGAGGCAACCCCCAGCAGTGCGTTCATGCCCAGCGCTTTCATCTTTCCTTTCTCCAACACATGGCAGGACACATTTTTTCTTTCTGCGATTTTTCGGGCATGGTCGGCCATGATCGCCGGAGTCATATCGTTGGATGGCGCCGAAACCAGGTCACGTGCAAAACAGACCGCGTCAGTGATCATATTGGTCTTCCTGACTTCCTCAAGAATCATCGGATAGTCGTCAGGCGCGACAATCATTTTCAACTCTCGCATCTCTTTAAGTTCGTCACGATTGAGCGTTTTATAGGGCGTATATTGATAGAGCCCGAGTTTTACCCCCTCCGTCACAGCCACGGCAAATTTCTCTTTTTGGTCAGGCAGCAGGCTCCAATCCATGGCCGTGGCCGCATCCCTGATATTCATACCTCGCAGATGCTGCATCACCCGGGCAAAAGCGCCCCGAACTTTTTCCAGATCCAGTTCTTTTTTCTTCCCGAGTCCCACAAGAGCGATTCTTTCGGCCGGAAGCGTTCCCTTTGTATAAATCACGCACACCTGAGAAGGTTTTCCTTCGAAATCACCTTTCTTTACGACATCACGAATCAGTCCACCCGTTTTCTGATCAATTCCCGCAATCAGTAGTGAAAACTCCTTCTCGCCCTCACACATCCCCAGTACGGCAGCCTGGGTTTTCGTGTCTGCAAGATTTCCCTTTTTAACCGTTATATTCACATGAACCTCCCTGAGCAATAAACCTTAAAGCACCATCAGGTTTTCACACATAGCATATTGAAAACAAAAGTCAATTATTAGTCCGGGCGGTGTAGAGTAAAGGGATTGCAACCACCATCGACGAATGGCAAAATCCCTTGTTCTTTTCAGGACTGTCATAAACCTTTCAGGTCAGACATTACTGACAAGCGAAGCGTGATCCTGCTTTTGTCCTAGCGTTACTTTTAGTTTATCATGGTAAATCCAGGGACATGAAGAAGTTCAAAGCATTGACGGTGATGACGTCTAGATGCCGGCCTGCGTAACCTGAAGGTCACAAAACCGGCATGACAACTTTTTATTATAAATTCGGACTTATGGCACAGTCTTTCCGCGGGAATGACTTCATTATTTAGCGTGCAGCATTGTAATATCCAACACAGCAAAGGATAACGAACACGGCGATGGCCGTTAGAAGGATGACGCGAAGTTTTGTAATTTCTTTCATGTTTTCCTTTATAGTGTTTATTGAAACAGATTTCCTCCCCCTACCCCCTCCAAAGGAGGACAAGAGAATCGAAGTACAAACTGGTAAGATAGTTTACAAAACAGACCGGGGACATGGTTTACACTATACGGCAAGCATACTAACAATAATATTCCCTATGCCGCTGAGAATCTTCACATTTACCATCTCAGGCGCTCCGCGCCACCTCTGCCAGCGGAGGATAGGAAACGGAGTTTCGCCTTCACCTTGTCCCTTGAGACTTGAACCTCAGTTCTCCGGTCGCTGAGCCTGTCGAAGCGTACACTTACTGAAGGGAAATCGCGTTGCGGCGAAGGCTGTCACAAATATTCTTTTGGGAATCTTTAAGAACAAACTTCAGATAGTTGATGTTCTTTTCAATGGAATCTTCATAGACATTGCCATCGATATTCCAGCGTTCTTTGAAGTGATGGTTCATAAACCGGCTGACATTGCCGTATTCATTTTCAAAACGCGATTTCGTCCGTTTGTAAAAACTAACCGTTTTGCGGAAAAGATCAATCTCGCTGTTAAAGCCGGGCACGCCACCTTCCGTAAATTCGTCGTAAAGCAGAATCAGTTTTTCCAAGTACAGGCGGTCGGCCATCTGGCCCAGCAAATCCGCTGTCCCCAGCATTTTACCCAGCAGCGCGATATTTTCCGAATGGAACGCCTGATCGTCAATCATCGTGTTAAATTCCGTGCAGCTGACGATGTCGCAAAAATTCTTCATCTCGCCATTAAAATACGGATTGCCGTCAAAGTATTTTTCTATGAACTTAATGCTTCTTTGAGTATGAATGAGCGTGTACTTGGCCCCCGTGCCCCTGAGGTCATCGACGGACTGAATATAGCCGGTATCGTGCATCAGTGCACTGATCAGCCCAAGGTTAATCTCTTTTTCCGAAAAACGGACCCCCTGTAGCGAGGCTCCGTGCATGAGGCGGACCATCGCCAGAAGGACCATCATCGTATGACGAAAATCATGATAATACGTATTGCAGGCCTGATAACCGGGATATGCGCCGGCATAGAGTTTCTGGATATCCCTGAAGCTCTCGATAAATAGATTCTCGTTTAAATCCGGCTTCATCGAAACCGCAAGATGAATGACTTCATTGAGCATGGCTTCCGGATTTGATGAATCCACCAATCTCGAAAGCTGGAACACCCCTTCCATAGCTACCCCCTGCCATCGACCTTATGTATTATGTTAACAAATTATTATGAATTATATTACGATTTTTTTATATATGCATAAACAAAAAAAAACACCATCTTTTTTGTTGGATATTTTTCCTATAATATTGAAATCCATTGACAAATATGAACATCCACTTATAATTCATCTCTATAGAACGATTCATGAATGAAGGCATAAAAATGCGCAAGCTTTTCCTGATCCTCGTTTTAGTCCTGGCCGTTTTTCTGATGGTCAAATTCGATCTGTTGACCACCGCAAAACTCGGTCTTGAAAACCTTTTCTATAAGCAGGACATCCAGCGAATCAGCAGCTTCCATATTCTTGTCGAGGTGACCAATCCGGAAATCGAACGGGAGGGGCTCACCCGCGAGTCGATCCGGAAAATTGTAGCTGAAGCGCTGGAGAAATCTGGCGTCAGAATTATTCCTGAAGAACTCTGGCAGAAAACACCCGGCAGACCATCCCTGAACATCTGGGTCAATGCCCTGCCCGTAGAGGGCCAGAAAGGCATCTACCAGTACATGATCAACCTCGCTGTGACCAGAAGGGAGGACGACGCTGGCGTGCCGTCTGTCCCGCAAAAGGACAAAGTGATCTGGTCCACGTCAGAACTGGGAAAGAACGACATCAAGGCTATCTGGAATGAAATCACCCGGCTCACCGAAAAATTTCTGAAGGCGCACTCCGGCAGTTGACTGGATATAATCTAGCTGAGCACTTTTCTTATTTTCAATTTCTTTTTAACTATTTTGCAATAGCTCATGTACTAAGGTTTATATTCTTAATTCTGCAGGGGGCTAATGTATCCTCCACTGCCTTTCAGTTTAATGGCAAAGTCTTCAAAATACGTTCCGTAAGTAGCCATTCCCGAACCTGCAACCTGCAAACCGAGTTCCTGCTGAGTAAATGTGGTAAGTCCATGCGTTGTAAATGTATTTGTCTGGATAATTGAAGTTGATTCTTCCCCAGTATCGATCCGCACGAATAACGATGCCAATGCGGGATTAACAACCCACCCCTGAACGAGTGTAAAATGATCTTCTGTGGGTTCTAAAGGCACCAACGACCAGCCGGCATCAGGCGGCCATTGCACATCACCGGTAGCGGCCGGATTGCTCCAC
>Ga0316605_10001820_pt1 | contig 12227 bp, 11 predicted proteins | sample OWC_soil_day20_n_FD_207666 | JGI IMG/M metagenome (GOLD analysis project Ga0316605, IMG submission 207666) | Wetland soil microbial communities from Old Woman Creek delta, Ohio, United States - OWC_soil_day20_noCT | ecosystem: Environmental > Terrestrial > Soil > Wetlands | place: USA: Ohio... | reverse complement strand
CGCCTGCATTACGCGCCGGTGTTTACTGCGCACCCAACCGAAGCGCGCCGCCGCGCGGTGATGGAAGGCATGCGCCGGGTGTTCCTGATCTGCGACCAGCTTTACAGCCCCATTCTCGGGGTGAACGATCAGCGCGAGCTGGAAGCGCAACTGTCCGCCGAGATCCAGGTGATGTGGCGCACCGACGAGCTGCGCACCGCCAAGCTCGAAGTGCGCGATGAAGTGCGCAATGGCCTGTATTACGTGCGGGAGAGCCTGTTCGAGGCGGTGCCGAAAGCCTATTACTTTTTCGAAAAGGCGCTGCGCAAGCATTACGGCGTGGACGCCGATGGTGTCGCCCCGATCAGCGTGCCGAGCTTTATCCGCTTCGGTTCGTGGATCGGCGGCGATCGCGACGGCAACCCGTTCGTGACTGCGGATGTCACCGAGTGGACGGTGCACACGCAGATGCAGGCGGCGCTCGATGAATATCGCGCGCGGGTGCTGGAACTGCGGCAGACGCTGACCCACAGCCGTGACTGGTGCACCCCGTCGGAAGCCTTCCTGGAGCGGCTGAACGAATATGAGGCCGAGTTCGGCGAACAGGTGTTCCTCGGCACCGCGGTGCAGATATACAGCCGCGAGCCCTACCGCCGCATGGCGGCGATCATGCTGGCGCGGCTGGATGCCAACCTGTCCTACGTCCATCAATGCCTGGCCGATGTGCCGAGCTTCACCTCGCACCTGGCCTATGCAAACGCCACGGCTTTCCTCGACGATCTCACTCTGCTGCGCGACTCGCTGATCAGCCATGGCGATCGCAATGTCGCCATGCAGGATCTGCAGGCACTGATCCGGCTGGTCGAAAGCTTCGGCTTCCACCTGCTGCAGCTCGACATCCGCCAGGAGTCGACGGTGCACACCCGGACGGTCGTTGCCGTGCTGCAGCAAATCGACCCCGATTTCGATTACGTCGGCGCCGCCGAAGCCGAGCGCCTGCATCGCCTGGCCGCTTGGATCGGTCATATCGATCCCATCACGGTGAACGATGCTGCCCTGGATGACGAGGCACGCGAAGCCCTCGCGGTATTCCGGCGCATGGCCAAGCTGCAGGCCGAAGTGGGTGACGAAGTGTTCGGCGCCTATGTGATTTCGATGACGCACAGCGCGTCCCACGTGATGGAAGTGATGCTGCTGGCGCGGCTGGTGGGCTTGTGCGGCCACAACGGGCGCGACTGGTTCTGCCGCATCCTGGTCGCCCCGCTGTTCGAGACGGTGGACGACCTGCAGCGCAGCCAGGCCATCCTCGACCAGTTGCTGTCGAACAAGGCGTACCGCGCGCTGGTAACGGCCAACGGCAACCTTCAGGAAGTGATGCTGGGCTATTCGGATTCCTGCAAGGACGGCGGCATTCTGGCGTCGAACTGGAACCTGTATCAGGCGCAGCTTTCCATCATCGCGCTGACCCAACGGCACGGCGTCGAATGCCGCCTGTTCCATGGCCGCGGCGGCACGGTGGGACGCGGCGGTGGTCCTACCTATGATGCGATCCTGTCGCAGCCGCCCGGCACCGTGAACGGTGAAATCAAGTTCACCGAGCAAGGCGAGATGCTGTATTACAAGTACAGCAATCCGGAAACCGCCAACTACGAAATCGGCATGGGCGTCACCGGCCTGCTCAAGGCCAGCGCCACCGCGCTGGCGCACAGCGCGGTGCGTTATCCGCAGGACTATCTGGACTGGATGCGCGACATGGCGGCCGCAGGCGAGGCGGCCTACCGTTCGCTGATCGGGATGCCGGGCTTCATCGATTATTTCTACGAGAGCACCCCGGTCACCGAAATCGGCCTGCTCAATATCGGCAGCCGACCGTCGCATCGCAAGAAGGCCGACCGCTCGCTGGGCTCGATTCGGGCGATTCCATGGGTGTTCGGCTGGGCGCAGTCGCGCCACACCCTGCCTGCCTGGTACGGCATCGGCAGCGCCCTGAAGGGGTTTATCGATGGCCATCCGGAAGGGCTGGCACGTCTGCAAACGATGTACCGCGAGTGGCCGTTCTTCCGGGGTCTGCTGTCCAACGTGCAGATGGCGCTGACCAAGGCCGACATGGAAATCGCCGAGGAGTATGCGCGCCTGAGCGAGCATCCCGACACCATGACCATCTACCGCACGATCGCGGACGAGTTCCTGAGTACCGTCGCCGGAGTCAAGCAGGTCGCGCAGATCGAGACGCTGCTTGAAGAAAACCCGTCCCTGGCGCTGTCGATTTCGCGCCGCCGTCCCTACATGGATCCCATCAATCACATCCAGGTGCGCATGTTGAAACGCTATCGTAGCGGCAGCGTGTGGGAGTCCGAGCAGGACACCTGGCTGACGCCGCTCAAACGGTCGATCAACGCCATCGCCGCCGGGATGCGCAACACCGGTTGAGCGCGCAGAGCGAGATGGCCGCCTCTTCAGCCAGTGAGCCTTCAGACGGCAATCGGAGCCGGCGGCGTGGGCTGATCATCTCGGTCAGCCTGAACGTCGCGCTGTTTCTGCTGGCATGCGGGCTGGTGCTGTATGCCTTCATGCTGCATGTCGATCTCGACGGAGTGAAGCGCCGCCTGTCGAAGGAAGTCGAAGCGCGCCAGCAGGCCGAGCGTTACCTGATCGAAACGCGCAACCAGCTGACCAACAGCCTGCGCGAAATCGAACAGCTCAAGGCCCAACTGTCTTACAAGGAATCCGATTACCAGGCGGCGATTTCCGCCAAGCCGGCGCTGCCGGTTGTCATCAATTTCCGTTCCTCCATGCTGGGCAAGGGACTGGTTGCGGTGATCGAAAATACCAGTGAGCGTTACCTCACCGTGGTCCTCGCGGTGCGCAACCCCACGCTGTCGACGGCACGCCGCTACAAGCTCGATCTGGAACCCAAGTCCAGCACTGACTTTGGGCACCTGGAAGGCTGGCAGTTTGCCTCGGGCGACGAAGTGGGGCTGTACAACGACGAGTTCGGTGCGCTGAAAATTACGGTGCCGTGACGACTTGAGGCGCCGTGCGGAATCGCAGGCCAGGCACGAGCGACATCAGCAGCCACGCAAACACCTGACTGCCATGCAGACCGACCTCGCGAGCATGCAGACGCGCACCGTTGGGCGAAATCGCGCGGCTCCGGCAGACTAGACTGGCAATCAGGATCGCCGGAATGGCGGTTACCGCCGGTCCCCAACCCGCAATCCTGCGGATGCTGGCGAATGCCGGCGCGGCGCCTTCCCCCGGCGCGGTTGCGCACTGGATTTCAACTCCGCGCTGTGATAAAAAGATAGCGCTATCTGTTATGAGGGCGCCAAAATGACGTCGACGACTCTGGAACTGCTTCAGAAATACAGCGTGCCCGGTCCACGATATACCTCGTACCCCACTGCGCCGTATTTCCATGCGGGATTCGGCGAGGCGGACTGGGTCGAGGCACTGAGCGCGGCGGCGCCAGACCGCGGGCTTTCCCTCTACGCCCATATCCCTTTCTGCGATTCGCTGTGCTACTACTGCGGCTGCAACATGGTGGCGACCCGCGATTACAGTAAAACCCAGCCCTACCTGGCCATGCTCGAGCGGGAAATGGCGCACACGGCCCAATTGGTGGATCCGGCGCGGCGGGTACGTCAGCTGCACTGGGGTGGCGGCACGCCCACCTACCTGAATCCCGATGACATCCGTCGCCTGATGGCGATGATGCGGCAGCATTTCACGCTGACGCCTGACGCCGAAATCAGTTGCGAAGTCGATCCGCGTGAACTGACGCGCGAGCATCTGGTCGCCCTGCGCGAGTGCGGTTTCAACCGCCTGTCGTTCGGCGTGCAGGACATGGATCCGGACGTGCAGCAGGCGGTCAACCGGATCCAATCGGAACTCCTAATTCAGCAGGTGCTCGACTGGTCGCGCGAACTGGGGTTTTCGAGCATCAACTTGGACTTGATCGTCGGCCTGCCCAAGCAGACCGTCGAGAGTTTCAGCCGCACGCTGGAACGGGTGGCGGTGTGGGCGCCTGATCGCCTGGCGGTGTTTGCCTATGCCCACGTGCCCTGGCTGAAAAAACACCAGCGCCTGATCAACGAAGCCGAACTGCCCGATTCGGCGACGCGTCTGGGGTTGCAGCAGGCGGTCAACGAGGCGCTGGGTGCGGCAGGCTACGTCAACATCGGGCTGGATCACTTTGCCCGCCCCGAAGATGAACTGGTGCGTGCGCAACAGAACAAGACCCTGTGGCGCAATTTCCAGGGCTACACCACGCACAAGAATTGCGACATCCTGGCTTTCGGTGCCTCCAGCATCAGCCAGACCGCCGACGTTTACATGCAGAACGAGAAAAGTCTCAAACGCTATGAGGAGCGGGTCGCTGCCACCGGCTTTGCGGTCGAGCGCGGTCTGAAGCTCACGCGCGACGACCAGATCCGGCGTGATGCGATTACCCGCGTGATGTGCGACCTCGAACTCGATTTCGCGGCCTTCGGCAAGGAATGGAACATTGCCTTCACCGACTATTTTGCCGATGCGCTCGCCGATCTGCGTCCGCTGGCAGACGACGGTCTGGTGACCCTTGCTCCGAGCAGGATCAGCGTCACGCAAAGTGGCCGGCTGTTCCTGCGCAACATCGGCATGTGCTTCGACCGCTACCTGAAGGAGGCGGCGAGCAATCAGCCGCGCTATTCGCGGACGGCCTGAGAAGGGGCGTCAGCAGCAACCGCTGCCGTCGTCGCGCTTGGGACAACCGTCGGGCCTGCTGCGCGGTGGCAGTGGGCAGCGATTGATTTCATCCGCGCCGCGCTGGAAGTAGCAGGTCATGGCACTGGAGGCGATGCCCAGCAGCCAGAACACGAAGAAACCGACGGTGTAGGCGCCGATGCGGTGTTCGATCAACGCCTCGCCGCGATACATGATCTCGAGCGGGTCGAACAGGGTGGTGAAGATGATGTCGGCCACCCCGGCAACGAGGAAGGACGGCCACATAATGTGGATCAGGCGCTGCATCATGGCGGACTCCTCGTCGTTTGGTGATTATTCTTCCGGGTTGTTCATCTTGCGCTTGAACCATGCCGACAGGTAAAACCCCATGCCGATGATGAACAGGATGGTGAACAGGCTTAGCAGGCCAATCGGGCTGGTAAACAACAAGGCAAGTACGACGTCCATTTCAGTCTCCCTGTGATTGAACGGTGGATTCAGCATCCGTCTTGAGTGTGACGGGCTGGCTGAACGGGGTGTGCAGCACGCCGGAAAGCCGCCAGGTGGAAGCGGTGTCGGTCAGCTGGGCGTGCCATTTGCCGGCCGGCATGGCGGGCAGCGACGTGCGGTAGAGCCCGCCCCCGGCATGGCTGAGCGTAAGCGTCTGGTCGAGGCCCTGCCGGGTCGGGTGGGCCAGGGTGAGGCTGAGTTGATCCGGGTAGGCATGCAGGCGTCCCGCAAGCGTCAGCCCCAAGGCGCCATCCTTTCCCTGCAGCGTGGCGGTCAGCGCCAATGCCCGCGCGGCGTCGTCGCGCGCCAGCGTCTGGTTGATCGCCAGCCCGGCCTTGTAGTAATCCCCCACGACCAGGCCGTCCGCGCTGTTGGCAGCAATCCATACGGTGGTGAGACCGGCGATGACCGCGGCGGCGGGCAGGCTGATGAGAAACCACGGCCAGGGTTCGCGATACCAAGGCTTGCTTGTCGGGGCGCTGAGCGTATTCATGTAATCACCGATTGAAGAATTTGGTCGCGACTTCATCCTTGATGCGCGGATTGTCGATGGCCTGTATCGTGAATGTCACTTCGATTGAGCGGCCTTTGAGTTCGGCCGGGTCGGCAATCAGGCTGACCGGAATGTCGATGGTCTGCAGCGGTTCGGCGGCGATCTCGCGGCTGGCAGCCACGACCTGCAGGCCGTCGATGCCTTGCGCGCTGATCGTATAGCGGTGTGTCTGACCGTCCTTGTTGATGAGCTGCAGGCGGTAGACGTTTTCGATCAGTCCCTCGTCGGTTTCCTTGGACAGCGCGACACGGTCACGAACCACGTCGACGCGGAGCGGCACCCGCGTCGCGAGGCTGAACAGGAACGCGCCGGTGATCAGCGTCAACAACACAATGTAGATGATGGTGCGCGGGCGAAGGACGTGCTTGAGGATGCCGCTGTCCGGATACTTGCCTTTCACCACGTTTTCGGTGGTGTAGCGGATCAGGCCGTGGGGATAGCCCATCTTGTCCATGATCTGGTCGCACCCGTCGATGCAGGCGGCGCAACCGATGCATTCATATTGCAGGCCGTTGCGAATGTCGATGCCGGTGGGGCAAACCTGCACGCAGACGCCGCAGTCGACGCAGGTGCCGAGTCCGGCAGCCTTGTAATCGGTCTTCTTGCTGCGCGGGCCGCGCGGTTCGCCGATGGAGTTGTCGTAGGTGACGGTCAGCGTGTCGGAGTCGAACATCACGCTCTGGAAACGCGCATACGGGCACATGTACTTGCACACCTGCTCGCGCATGAAGCCGGCGTTGCCCCAGGTGGCAAAGCCGTAGAACAGGATCCAGAAGGTTTCCCAAGGGCCGAGGCTCATGCTCATCACTTCTGCGGCCAGCGTCTGGATCGGCGTGAAATAGCCGACGAAGGTGAAGCCGGTCCACAGCGCGATCGCAAACCAGAAGATGTGCTTCAGTCCGCGCTTTTTCAGCTTGTCAGCGTTCCAGGGAGACTTGTCCAGCTTCTTGCGTGCCAGGTGGTCGCCTTCCAGCCAGCTTTCGACCCACATGAAAATTTCGGTGTACACGGTTTGCGGGCATGCATAGCCGCACCACAGCCGGCCGGCCACGGCCGTGAACAGGAACAAGGCGAGCGCCGACAGGATCAGCAGGCCGGTGAGATAGACGAAGTCCTGCGGCCAGAACACCAGCCCGAAGATATAGAACTTACGCGCTGCCAGGTCGAACAGTATCGCCTGGCGGTTGTCCCACTGCAGCCAGGGCAAGCCGTAGTACACCGCCTGGGTGATCAGCACCAGCGCGATGCGCCAGTTGGCGAATACGCCATGCACCGCGCGGGTCTGGATGGTTTGCCGGATCGCGTAGAGCTGTTGCTCGATTTCGCCTTCAGGTTGCTTTGGCGCGGGGGGCGGGTTGGATTGCATGCGTATCGTGTGGTTATCGAGGAACTAGCCTATCAGGCCGAAGCCGGCCGGATGGGGCAATTCCCCACCGCATCCAGATCGGCCGGATGCGGCAGGAAGCCGGGCTTACATGATGCTCGCCTCCACCCGACGTGCTTCAGCCGGATCGCCGCCACCGGTGGTCACTTCCGGCTTGCGCAGCTCGATCCGCGCTTCGGCGATGCCAGCCGCCGTCAGGGCGTCACGAACGGACTTGGCGCGATTCTTCGCCAGCTCGGCATTGGCTGCCGCGCTGCCCGTCGCATCGTGAAAGCCGGAGATGGCGATACGGGCATCCGGATTTGCCGTTGCGAAATCGATGATGGACTGCAGCGCCGCGCGCGCCTCGGCGCTCATCTCCGCCTTGCCGGTATCGAAGTACATCGTGGCGGCCTGCGGCGCGGCGGGCGCAGCCGCTTCGACAGCCGCAGCTGCCGAAGCGGGTTCTGCGGCCTTGGCCACCCCGCCACCCAGACCATACACATAAGCCGTCAGCAGATGCAGCTTGGCGTCCTTGTTCGAGGTGGTGCCCATGGTCTGGGCCATTCCCGGCATCACGCCGTTACGGCCCTTGGCGATGGTCTCGATGACCGCTGCTTCGGAGCCGCCATACAACCACACCTTGTCGGTGAGGTTGGGCGCGCCCATCGCCTGCATGCCAGTGCCGTCAGGCATGTGGCAGGCCGCGCAGTTTTCGGCGAATTTCGTCTTGCCGGCTGCGGCCATCGCGGCATCGTGCTGGCGGCCCGAAAGCGACAACACATAGTTCGCCACTTCCTTGGTTCCTTGCGTTCCGAGTGCCTCTCCCAGTGCCGGCATCACCCCGGCGCGGCCATCGGTGATGGTGGCCTTGATGCTGTCGGGGTCGCCACCATAAAGCCAGTCGGCATCGGTCAGGTTGGGGAAGCCCCTGGCGCCCGCGGCATCCGAACCATGGCACTGCGAGCAATAGGTTAGGAACAGGTTCTTGCCGATGGCGCGTGCTTCGGGGTTGGCGGCGACGGTCATGATGTCCTGCTTCATGAAGCCCTCGTACACTGGCTGGAACTTGGCTTCGGCGGCTTTCACCTCGGCCTCATATTCCCCTTTGGAGGTCCAGCCCAGGGCGCCTGCGAAGTTGCCCAGGCCGGGCCACAATGCCAGGTAGGCCAGCGCGAAGATCAGGGTGCCGTAGAACAGGCCCAGCCACCAGCGCGGCAACGGATTGTTCAGGTCCTGCAGGTCGCCGTCCCACGTGTGCTCCATGAGCTCGGCCTTTTCGCCCGGGGCGAGCTTGCGGGTGGTTTGCGACTTGAGAAACACCCAGGTCCCGATGATGCTCACCAGGGTGAGCACGCTGATATAGATCGGCCAGAAGCCGCTTGTGAAATCACTCATTGCTTGTCTCCTTGTTGGGCGGGCGTGTCGTCATCTTCGAAGGGCAGCTTGCCAGCGTCTTCAAAACGCTGCTTGTTGCCCTTGCTGTAGGCCCACCAGACGATGCCGATGAACACCACGACGAAGATGGCCGTCACGATGCCGCTGACAGTTCCGCTATCCATGTGCCGGGTTCAGTTCTTGGGAGCGTGGGTGCCCAGTACCTGCAGGTAGGCGATCATCGCGTCCATCTCGGTCTTGCCTTCCAGCGCAGCCGGGGCTTCAGCGATTTCCTGCTCGGTATAGCCGTGGCCAACCAGGTTCAGGGTACGCATCTTGCTCTGGATGTCTGAATCCTTCAGCGGACGGTCGAGCCAAGGATAGGCCGGCATGTTGGACTCCGGCACCACGTCGCGCGGGTTCATCAGATGGGCGTAATGCCAGGCATCAGAATAACGCCCGCCGACGCGCTGCAGATCCGGGCCGGTGCGCTTCGATCCCCACAGGAAGGGGCGGTCGTAGACGTATTCACCGGCAACCGAATAGTGGCCGTAGCGCTCGGTCTCGGCGCGGAACGGACGCACCATCTGCGAATGGCAGCCGACGCAGCCTTCGCGGATGTAGAGGTCGCGTCCCGCCAGCTGCAGCGCCGTGTAGGGCTTCAAGCCCGCCACCGCAGTGGTGGTGGAGGTCTGGAAGAACAGCGGCACGATCTGCACCAGGCCGCCGATGCTGACGATGAGGATGGTCAGCACGATCAGCAGACCGAGGTTCTTTTCTACGCTTTCATGCGAAATCATGTTCGGTCTCCTTAGGCGTGGACGGCTTGCGGGATGGCGGCGTCATTCACTGCTCGGCCCTGCCGCGTCGTCTGCCAGACGTTGTAAGCCATCATCAGCATGCCGGCGAAGAACAGCGAGCCTCCCACCAGGCGAATGCCGTAGAACGGATACATCGTATTGAGCACCTGGGCGAAGCTGTAGGTCAGCGTGCCGTCGGCATTCGCCGCACGCCACATCAGGCCCTGCGCCACCCCGGCGATCCACAATGCGGCGATGTAAAGCACCACGCCGATGGTGGAGAGCCAGAAATGCCATTCGATGAGCTTGGTGCTGAACATCGATTCGCGACCGAACAGGCGTGGAATCAGGTAGTACATGGATCCGATGGTGATCATCGCCACCCAGCCCAGCGCGCCGGAGTGAACGTGGCCGATGGTCCATTCGGTGTAGTGACTCAGTGCGTTGACGGTCTTGATCGACATCATCGGACCTTCGAAAGTCGACATGCCGTAGAACGACAGCGCGGTCACCATGAACTTGAGGATCGGGTCGGTGCGCAGTTTGTGCCATGCGCCGGACAGGGTCATGATGCCGTTCATCATGCCGCCCCAGGAGGGCGCCAGCAGCATCAGCGAGAACACCATGCCGAGCGACTGCGCCCAGTCAGGCAGTGCGGTGTACTGCAGGTGGTGCGGACCCGCCCACATGTAGATGAAGTTGAGCGACCAGAAGTGCACCACGGACAGGCGATACGAGTAGATCGGGCGGCCGGCCTGCTTCGGAATGAAGTAGTACATCATGCCGAGGAAGGCGGTGGTGAGGAAGAAGCCCACCGCGTTATGGCCGTACCACCACTGCACCATCGCGTCCTGCACCCCGGCGTAGGCCGAGTAGGACTTGGTGAACGTCACCGGCAGCTCTGCGCTGTTGACCAGATGCAGCAGCGCGATCACCAGGATGTAGGCGCCGAAGAACCAGTTGGAGACGTAAATGTGCTTGGTCTTGCGCTTGATGACGGTGCCGAAAAACACCAGCGCATACGACACCCACACCACCGTGATCAGCAGGTCGATCGGCCATTCCAGCTCGGCGTATTCCTTGCTGCTGGTGTAGCCCAGCGGCAGGGTCACGGCGGCCAGCACGATCACCAGCGTCCAGCCCCAGAAGGTGAAAGCGGCGAGCTTCTCCGCCCACAGCCGCACCTGGCAGGTGCGCTGCACGATGTAGTACGACACGGCGAACATAGCCGAACCACCAAACGCGAAGATCACTGCGTTGGTGTGCAGCGGACGCAGGCGGCCGTACGACAGCCATTCGATGCCAAAGGTCAGATCCGGCCAGATCAGTTGCGCGGCCAGGATCACCCCGACCAGCATCCCGACTATCCCCCACACCACCGTCATGATGGCGAACTGGCGGACGACCTTATAGTTGTAGGTTGTCGCTTCCATACACGTCTCCCGTGATTGATAACTGAATTAGCACATGCGAATCTAATGATACGTTTCGCATATGCGGATAAATATATCTATTTAGTAAAGAATGTGTCAAGTTGTCGCACCCCTCTGGCACCGAATTGTACAAGCCCACTGTTGTGTGGTTGCGAAAGCCGACGGGATCCCTGCTGTTTTTTCTGTCAGATTTAAGGTTTTGTTTATATAGCACTGACTACAGTCAATCGATATGCATCATGTATCCAGACCCATAGCGACCCGCGTTTGCATCATACGTCACGGTGAAACCGACTGGAACGTGGAGCAACGTATTCAGGGCCACACCGACATTCCGCTCAACGAGGTCGGGAGGGCTCAGGCGCTGGCGATGGCGTTCAATGCCGCGCACCATCGTTTCGATGCGATCTATAGCAGCGACCTGCTGCGGGCGATGGAAACAGCCAGGGTGTTGGCGCAGCGCGAGGACCAGGAGGTGAGATCGCTGCCGCAATTGCGCGAACGGCATTACGGGGTGTTTCAGGGCATCACTGCTGCAGAGGGGGCCGAACGGTACCCCGCGGCCTATGCGCACTACTTTGCACGCGATCTGGATTACGCCTTCGAGACCGGCGAGTCGCTGCGCCAGTTTGCCGCAAGGGTGGCAGACGGCATTGACTGGCTGGTGCGGCATCACAGCGGGCAAACGATTGCGGCGGTGAGCCACAGTGGCGTGCTCGACGTGGTGTATCGCCGCGCCACCGGCCGTCCGCTGCACACGGCGCGCGACTTCAAGATTCCCAACTGCGCGCTCAACTGGTTTCACTTCGATGGCCAGGGTTGGCATCTGGAGGCGTGGGGCGACCGTCATCACCTGCACGACGTCCTGATGGAACCACCCGAATGACGTCGCCTTCAGCTTGGATGGTGCTGCTGCGCCACGGCCACAGCGAGTGGAATCTCAGCGACCGCTTCACCGGCTGGACCGATATCCCATTGACCGAAGTGGGCCTCGCCGAGGCGGCCGCAGCGGGACGGCAATTGGCGCAGGCGGGTTACGCTTTTGATGAAGTGCATGGCTCGGTGCTGCAGCGCACGCGCCAGACGGCCGAAGCGCTGCTGGACGCAATGGGCGCGCCCGCGGTCCCGCTGTTCACCACCTGGCGCCTCAACGAGCGGCATTACGGTGCGCTGCAGGGCATGAACAAGCGCGAGATTTTTGCGACCTGGGGCGAGGAAGCCTCACGCCGCTGGTGGCGCGGCTATGTCGAACCGCCGCCCCCGTTGGAGTGGGACGATCCGCGCCATCCGCGCTTCGACCCGTTGTATGCGGCTCTCGCGCCGGGGGCATTGCCCGCCGCCGAGAGCCTGCGTGATTGCCAGCAGCGCATGCTGCCGTACTGGGACGATGTGCTGGTGCCGCGCCTGCTTGCGGGGCGTCGCCTGCTGGTGATCAGCCATGGCAACACGCTGCGCGGACTGGTGATGCATCTGGAGGGTTTGAGTGCAGACGCCATGGAGCGGGTGGA
>Ga0316605_10001817_pt1 | contig 12239 bp, 8 predicted proteins | sample OWC_soil_day20_n_FD_207666 | JGI IMG/M metagenome (GOLD analysis project Ga0316605, IMG submission 207666) | Wetland soil microbial communities from Old Woman Creek delta, Ohio, United States - OWC_soil_day20_noCT | ecosystem: Environmental > Terrestrial > Soil > Wetlands | place: USA: Ohio... | reverse complement strand
AAACCCTGGGTCGACGCGGTGGCCCATGCCCGGACTTTTTTGTTCAACGTCAAGTTGCACGGGCTTTTCACGCACAAGAGGACGGTCGACAGGGCCGTCGCAAAGAACACCACGGGCATCCTCCGGCACCTGCAGGACCGCCAGAGGCTGGGCGCGCTCCTGATGCAGTTCCCCTACGAATTCACCAACACGAGCTCGAATAGGATCCACCTCGCACGGCTTGCCGAGATCTTCAGAGGCTTCCCGGTTCATGTGGAGCTTCGCCACGACTCCTGGCGGACCCCTTCGCTCAAGAACTTTCTCGCCGAGAATTTCCTTTTCCCGGTCAACGCGGATATGCCCCGGGTGAAACATCTGATGCCGTTCTCTCCGAACACTCCGGGAGAGACGGCATATTTGAGACTGCATGGGAGGAATGAAAAGGGGTGGCTGCTGGGCAATTACGAGGCTCGCTACGATTACCTGTACAACGCCCGCGAGCTTCAGGAGCTTCGCCGGCGGCTGGCGGCGCTCGCAGTCCGCTGCCAGCAGGTGATCATCATTTGCAACAACACCACGCGGGGAAAAGCTGTCGCCACCGCGCTACAACTCACCGGCATGCTCCGGCCTGAGAAGGCCGGGATGGAGCCCCTCGCGGTGCCTGCCGCGGCATTCAATGCTTTCTCCGTACTTCAGGATATTGCCACGCCCTTCGAATCACAGGGGTCACTCTTTGGCGCGGCGGAGTATCGCGCCGCAATGTAAGGTCTCCATCAGGTGCGCTTCCCCCCCGAAGGCCGCCGCTGTCGATCATGCGGCCTTCCATGTCCCCACGCCTTTTTCTGCTGTGTTATGAAAGGACGCTTTTTCGCCTTCCACGCCGGAACCGCCGGCTCCGACACGGTCTTCGACACATTGGTGACGAACGATCCCTGGAATTCATACTCTGCCGCCGAGGGCGCGAGACCGGCACGCACCGGCCCCTGAAAGATCTCCCGGGCAACGTTTTTCGTGTCTTCGCTCTTCCGGAGTACGCGCTCCGTGTACTTCTTCTTCCAGAGAGGATGCCCGAGACGCGCTTCCATCCGTTCGGATGATGCCTGCCGGAACGTTGCGAGGAACTGCTTCATATCGGAGGTGTCTTGCTTCCCGCGGACGATCAGCGTCAGTACGTCGGGCAGGAAGCTGTACGCATAGACATCGAAGTGCTGATTCCAGGACGCTTCTCGCAGGGCGTCCAGCACGCCAAGCAGGATATCGCGCTCGTTGAAGAAGGACCCCGGCTTGGAGGCGGGAAGGGCGATCAGGTATCTGTGCATCCCCCTGTAGTTGAATCTGTTGGACGGGGCGCGATCTTTCGCGCTGCTCGGCAGATGCATCTCAGTCGTCGTCGCCATATGTCCACCCCCCTACATGTGCCATTCAACATTGTTGTACGGCAGGAACACGCCTGCCGTGTCCCTACAGAATGCCTTTCGTCAACCCGCCATCGACACTGATGGTCGCTCCCGTGACGAAGCTGGCTCGCTCCGATGCAAGGAAAACGATCACATTCGCAAGCTCCTCCGGCGTGCCGTAACGTTTCACCGGCACCTCGCGCACCAACTCGGCGACATACTGTTCCGGTGTAATTCCCTTCGACGCGGCACGCGCATCCGCGATCTCTTTCTGTCGTGCCGTGAGAATGAACCCGGGCGTGATGCTGTTGACGAGAATCCCTTCGCTCGCATACTGATTGGAGAGAACATGCATGAGCCCGAGAATCCCCGGCCGCACCGTGGAGGAAATTACCAGGTCATTGATCGGCTGCTTCGCCGTGATCGAGGTGATGGCGATGATCCGTCCCCACCTCCTTTTGCGCATGTGCGGGAGCACCTCGCGGATGCAGCGGATGGTGCTCATCAGGTTGAGCGATATTCCCTTTTCCCACAACGTGTCATCCAGGTCCGGGAACGAAGCCACCGGAGGCCCGCCGGCGTTTGTGACAAGGATATCGATCCTGCCGAATTCCTTCACCGTGCTGGCCACGAGCTCTTTGATCTGGTGCGCATCGGTGACATCGGCGACGATGGGAACCACCCGAGCCTCGCTCTTGGGCGCTTTACCCGCGATCTCCCGCGCCGCCGCCTGAAGACGCCCGGCATCCCGAGAGCTGATGACCACATTCGCCCCTTCGTCGAACAAGCCCCGCGCAGTTGCCTTGCCAAGCCCCTGGCTCGCGGCACAGACAATTGCCACCCGACCACGCAACCCAAGATCCATAGAAATACCCTCTTAATGAACGGCGATCATCTTTTCGATACCGCTCCTGATCATCATGACCGCGATCGCGGCCAGAAGGAATGTCTCAAGGATATTCACGCCGATGGAATTATCCCCCGCTGTTGCAGGTTCTCACGGATCTTCTTGACCGCCTCCTCCTCCGTGATCTTCAGGCGGACACCTGCACTCCGAACAGCATGCTCGAGTGAATCCCGTTTCGTTGTCAGCCAGAGCCACACATTGTACGCAAGCCGGTCCAGGTCGTGGTCATCCACGGCGGGAATGCCGTCGACGCTGGCATAGGCGGCCTTTTCCAGGCTGGTCTCGGAAGCCTTCTTGACGGGGGATGGCGGTTTCGTTGTCATATGTGAATGTACCCATTCTTTTTGAATAATGGAAAAACAGTCTCAAAAATCGTATCCCAGTGCGAAGTAGAACAGGAACGGCCCATGCTGGAGGGGGTCCTCCGGAAGATCCTTGTTCAAGTAAAAGGACTTGCCCACGCCGACAGAGGCCGGCCCGATGGGCGTGCGAAGGACAAGCTCCGTGCCTACGCCATGCCGGAGTGTGCTGAACTTGATTTCCTCAGGCACGGTAGAGATTGACCCCAGGTCATACCGGAACCGCAGGTACGAATCAAAGAGAAGACGGAATGGCAAGAGGAGCCGATACTCCAGATTCAACAACAGGAGCTCCCGGCCGAGCTGATCATCTTCCCGCAATCCGAAGAACATCTCCCTCCCTCCCAGCCGGAATTGCTGGCTGAGGGGCATCGTGCGGTCTGCCAACCCCATGGTGATCTTTGGATGGAAGGTATGACGCTCTCCCCACGTCAGGTAGCTCTCCCACATCACGCTCAGGGCGTTGTAGCCGATCTCGCTTCCCAGCCCCTCGGCGGCAAATTCATAGTACATCGCCAGGCCAATGCCCGAATTGGCAAAGGGGTAATTGTCTTTCGAATCCACGACCGTTCCGACACGAAGCGTCACCAGGTGATAGCGCTCTTCCAGAGAAGCCGCGTTCTCGATGTTCTTCAGCCGCACGTCCTGGACGGTCAATCTGGCGGTCGCATCTCCCAGGCGTTCAAGCTGGCTTCCGATAGCGATGCTTGCCCCGTAACGAATATCCTGATACTCGCCTACCCGGATTCTCTTCCAGTGATTCTCCTCCTCCTCCGGGGCGTTCTCGTAGGTATAGGTGTTGTAGGTCCGGTAGAAGGCGTCCGCGCTGAAGGACATGTATGTGCCGAACAGGCGGTACGCTCTATACTCAAGCATGAACCTGCTGTTCCGGTCGCCGCCGGCGATAGTCCCGCCCAGCTCCATACCGGAGCCCTGGAAGTTCTCATCACGGATGTCGAGCAAACCCTGAAGGTGACGTTCGTTGTCGGCGCGGAAACCGATCCTGACGAGCTGGCTCGGGCGTTCTTTCAGCCGGATGGTGAGTGCGGGGTCCCCTCCCTGGTAGGACACTTCCAGATAGACAAACTCAAAGAGGGTTGTACTGCTGATGTTGGCCACTCCTCTGTCCGCTCTGTCAATGTTGAAGATCTCTCCCGGCTTCAATGCGAACTCTTTCAGGACGAAAGCATCCTGGGTCCGGATTCCCCCTTCGACGTTGACGGCATTGATGATCCCTTCATCCAGAACGAGCCGGACCTGTCCGGTTGATTCGATGAACTGCAGCGAATCGAATCGTGCCAGGGAGTACCCTTGCTTTCGGTACATATGCAGGATCTGCTCGAGCGCTTCGACCCCTGCCCCGTGGTTGATCGTTCGGCCGATCATAGGCGTGAAGACGGTCTTGAGGGTCTCCGCGGAGATCTGTGCGCATCCCTGGAGCAGAACCGATATCAGCCGCGGATTCGGGGTGATCACATATCGAACCTTCGACCCGAGCGAATCGCGAATGATGTCCGCGCGGACATCGCGGCAATCCCCTAGCGCATAGATCGCCCGCAGGTGGGAACGTATCTGCCCTTCGGAGATGGTTCCCCGCCAGGCATCATGTCTGATGCGGTCGCGGAGCGTGTCAGGGATAACCCCGCCGGTGATCTCCACGATCGGACGGTCGAACTCCCGCATCTGATTGGAGGAGAGCGCGAGCCACCGTTCGCGTTGTTCGAGCAGGCGGAGGATCTCCGGCACCTTCGCCTCCGCCGAACGTTCCCCCTGCCATATCACGCTGTCCAGCCCCCGCAGATCATACGCCAGCCGTTTCCCGATGTCCGGGGTAATGACAATATCCGCATCCTTGAGTTGCTGTTCGTTCAGCACGGCCATGGTAATGCCCATCATCTGGTCTACCGCCTGCCAGGGTGCCCGCATTTCTTCGACGGTCCGCAGTCCGCTCGTCGTATTCACGGCCAGGACAACGTCCATCCCCCGGCTCCGCGCGACGTCGACGGGCACATTGGCAAGCAGTCCGCCGTCGATCAGGCGCATGGTATCTCGCTCGATGGGATTGTACAGGAGAGGGGTTGTAGCGCTGGCACGAATCGCTTCGGCAAGCGGCCCATCGGACATGACGACCCTGTTGCCGGAGACCAGGTCGGTGGCAATGGCACGGAAGGGTATCTTCAGGGCGTCAAAGTCCGGGTGCGCATGGTACGTCGCCTGGAGGATTTCCCTGCTCAGGAAGTCGGTCAGCCGTTGACCGCTGGAGACTGCAATGGGAATCACGGGGTCCAGCCCCTGGAAGCGGATCGCCAGAAGCGTGCGGTCGCGGGTGACTTTCTGATCCATGAAGAGGTCTGTCCGTTTCGGCTCGTCGGCCAGGGAGAGCACCTCGTCCCAGTCTGTTGTCAGGGCGATCTTTTCGATCTCTTCGACGGAATAGCCGGACGCATAAAGCCCGCCGACAATCGCGCCCATGCTCGTGGCAGCGATGAAGTCGATGGGGATCTTGTGCCGTTCCAGAACTTTCAGCACGCCGATCTGCGCGGCACCCCGGGCTCCGCCACCGCTCAGGACCAGCGCAACTTTCGGGCGCCGCACATGGCGGTGCCCGTAGATGGCCAACCGATGGGATTCTCCGGGTTCATAGTCGAGCCCAATGCTCAGCGAATCCCTCACGGGAGGAGAACCGCCTGTTTGAGCTCTTGCGCCAGCCGGGGGAACAGCACACGCCAGGCAGAGGGCCAACAACGTCACGAACCGGGTGCAACGGGACATGGCAAGGGAGCAAGGGTGGATAGTTTAGAACCAAAAGCTAGCGGTTTTTCAAAGTAAAATCAAGAAACGCGGGCGGGTGAAGCTCCGACCGAAGGAATGTCGGAGCCGATGTTCGCACATGGACTTGAAACGGACCTCTCCCAGGAACCCACCGAACGGGGAGAGTTAGCCTCCCCACGGGCCGCTGGCACTTATTGCTTTTCAAACGGAATTTCGGCAATTTTTCTCATGACCTTTCTCAATCCCATCGTTCTCTTTGGGCTGGTTGCAGCCGCCATTCCTATCATCATTCATCTCCTGAATCTCCGCAAACTGCGCACGGTGGAATTCAGCTCGCTCAAATTTCTCAAAGAACTGCAGAAAACGAAAATGCGGCGGATACGGATCCGGCAGCTACTGCTTCTCCTGCTCCGCACGCTCATCGTGATCGCGATGGTGTTCGCCTTCTCCCGACCGGCTTTGCGTGGTTCGCTGGCTGGCATCGCGGGCGGACATGCAACGACGACGATGGTCATCCTTCTGGACGATTCCCCAAGCATGACTGTGCGCAACGAGCGCGGGGTGTTGTTCAACCAGGCCAAGGAAGCCGCAGACCGGCTTGTGAACCTTGCCAAGGATGGAGATCATCTTTTCCTTCTTCGTCTCTCCGAGACCCGGCGTGCGGCGTCGTTCGCACCGCTTCGCTCCATTTCCGCCGCACGCGCGGCCCTGACCCCGGCGGAGCCGGGAGATGTGAGTGTTCCCTATCGGGAGGCGCTCCGCGCTGCTTCGCGAATCACTCGGGAATCCCCGAACGCGAACGAAGAAGTGTACCTGATCACGGACGCGCAGGCAACTCAATTCCGGCCTGATACCGCCGCCACGGACAGCGCCGAGGGCTTCGAACCCGGGGCCAAGCTCTTCCTGATCCGCGTTGGGGAAAGCGGAGAGGGAAATGCGGGGGTGTCGTCAGCCGTCGTGGCCACACAGATCAATACCCGGAACAAGCCGATCCAACTCAGGACAACCGTGAGAAACGCCGAGGCGTCGCCCATGAGAGGTTCGATCATGAGCGTCTATCTCGACGGCGCGCGCGTGGTGCAACAATCCCTCGACATTGCCCCTTTTAGCACGTTGAACGCCGAAGTGCAGTTCAACGCGAAGCGGCGAGGCCTGCTGAAGGGGTATGTCCAAATCGAAGACGATGCCCTTGAGGCGGACAACCGGCGTCATTTCGTGGTCCGCGTCCCGGACCATCTCTCGATCCTGCTAGCGGGCGGGACGGCCGCTGATACGAAGCTCGCATCGCTCGCCTTGAGCCTGGCCGGGGACACCACCATTGCCGATCTCTTCTCCGTGCGACTGGTAGCGGAGCCGCAACTCCCCTCGATGGATCTCAACTCCTTCGACGTGATCGTGCTCTGCAACGTCAGGAGTTTCTCTGCCGCGCTCGCCGAACGGCTGGACAGCTACGTCCGTGCCGGAGGGGGATTGATGCTCTTCCCGGGAAGCCAGGCTGACCTGCGCAATTACAACGAACTGCTGTTTGCCCGGATGGGAATCCCTCCAGCCACTCCACCCCCATTGCTACCGGCGGGTACCGCGGCCCTGGACCAACGGAGCTTTTTGTCTTTTGAAAAGACCGATCTGGCCCATCCGCTCTTTGCCGGCCTCTTTGAGCAACCGGCGGGGCGGAGGCGGGACACCCGGGTCGAATCACCCCGAGTCTATGCCGCAATCGGAGCGCGGGCAGGCCGCAACGGGAACGCGATCATTTCGCTCTCCGACGGAAATCCGTTCTTGACCGAATACACCATCGGCAACGGACGCGCACTGCTCTGCTCGGTGGAAGCGGGGATGACGTGGTCCGATTTCCCGACGACGGGGCTCTTTGCACCGCTCCTCTACCGTTCGATGATCTACCTCGCTGCGACCAACCAGACGGTCCCCTCGATCACCGTTGGGGAGCCGATGCAATTCCCCGTCCGTCTCAAGAATTACGGCGAACGGGATGTTTACCTTTTGCGTTCTCCGTCGGGAGTGGACGAAAAGGTCGCGCCGAAGATACTCCCTGCCTCATCCACCGCACTTTTCGAGACGAAGCGGACAGACCAGGCGGGCATCTATGAACTTCGGCGTTCATCGGCGGAGATGACGCAGGGCGGAGCGGAACGCAAGATCCCTCCATTGCAGGCGGTTGCAGTGAACGTCGATCCGCTTGAAACCGACTTGCGCCCGGTCGATTCGGAGCAATTGGAGCGATTGTGGGCATCGGCCGGCATCCAACCAGACGCCGTCACCGAACTCGAGGGGACGCAGGCAGTGGACAAAGCCGTGGAGCAATCCCGCTACGGTGTGGAGCTTTGGAAACACTTCCTGGGACTGGCACTGATCCTTGCACTGATCGAAATGGCCGTCGGGCGTGAGCCGAAGGGCGCCGACCGGCAAGACGAAGGGACTTGAGACATGCAGACGTTGGAAACAGACAGGGCGGAACGGGCGGTCATCGTGGGAATCACCACGCGCGATCATCGGAGAGAGCAGGTCGAGGAATACCTGGATGAATTGCATCTCCTGGCCGAGTCGGCCGGGGCAGTGGTCGTGGATCGAATCTTCCAGGACCGCGACCATATCGACGCAGCCTTTTTCATCGGGAAAGGAAAGGCTGAAGAACTTTCCGCCCTCGTGGACGAGCGCAAGATCGACCTGGTGATCTTCGATGACGACCTTTCCTCGGTCCAGGTACGGAACCTCGAGCGGTTGATCAAATGCAAGATCGTGGACCGGAGCGGCATTATCCTGGACATTTTCGCCTCCCGGGCCAAGACGAGCGAGGCAATAGCACAGGTGGAGCTTGCCCAGTTGCAGTATATGCTCCCCCGCCTGACACGGCAATGGACTCACCTGTCGAAGCAGTTCGGCGGTATCGGCACGAAGGGTCCCGGGGAAACGCAGATCGAGACGGACCGGCGCACCATCCGGGCGAGAATCAGCCGCCTGAACGCGAAGCTGACCAAGATCGGCCGCGAGCGCGAAGTCCAGCGCAAGGGGAGAGAGAATTTTCCCCGTGTGGCGCTCGTGGGGTACACCAACGTCGGAAAATCAACGCTGCTGAATTGGTTTACCAGGGCTGGCGTGCTGGTGGAAGACCGGCTCTTCGCTACCCTGGATTCCACCGTGCGCTTGGTTGAGCTGACGCCGGCCCACCGCATTCTGCTTTCCGACACCGTGGGATTCATCCGGAAACTGCCGCATCACCTGGTCGCTTCGTTCAAAAGCACGCTTGACGAAGTCGTCGAGGCGGACATCCTGCTTCACGTCGTGGATATCAGCAATCTGCTCTTCGAGGAGCAGATCTCTATCGTGAACAGCACGCTGGAAGAAATCGGGGCACAGGGGAAGCCGACGATCCTGGTCTTCAACAAGATCGACCGGGTGAAGGACCGAAGCATCATCCAGTACCTGGCGAAGTCACATGTGCATTCCGTGTTCGTGTCCGCGGCGCGGGGGATCAACATGGGAACACTCGAGAAGAAGATCATTGAGCTTCTTGAGGAAAGCGTGACGGAAGAGACGCTGACGCTGGGACAAAAGGACTATGCGGTGATCTCAAGGATCCATGACCTCGGCGAGATCATCGAGAAGCGATACGAGGGGGAGCAAATCGTGATCCGTTTCCGCATGAACAGGGCGGGAGTGGAGCAGCTGAAGAAGCAACTGAGTCACCTTCGTGGGGACCGGGAAACAGGAGCCAGAGGTCACAAGAAAAGGAGCTAGGGCCGGCGGCCGGGTCTATCGTGGTTCCTCTGCTTCTTCCATCGCTGCGCGTTGCGAAAATCCCACCAAGCGCCTCGCACGCTCGATGGACGCATTCTTCCCGTCGAATAGCACCGTGGCTTCATGCTCTCCGAAAATCAACGTCGTGGTGACACCGGGATGAAGCGCTGTAGCTCCGCGCCAGGCATTGCCGTTCTTCATCATCCAGAGGAACGTCACCCTCAGCGAGTCCGCCAGTTCCTCCCCTCTCAGGACAACATGGTCACCCTCTCCCATCCGTTCGTACCTGGCGCTGACCGGGTGTTCCCCCGCAAAAATCGTGAACTTCACGCTGCCGATCTCATCAGGCAGTTTCGGCTCCAACGCGAGGGAACGCGTCGTCATGTTGACATGGACGCCAAGGTAATCCTGGTGAAACGAGCGGACGAACTCCGCCATAGCGGCAAGTGAAGCCTGCGCTCCAAGGGCACGCCCTTCACCGTTTGATTCGTACATTTCCGGAAGCACGCCGATCATATCCGACGTGAGAATCCGGTTGTTAAGACGGCGGGTGACGGGATAACTCACGTGTTGACAGTCGTAACGGGTAAGGGCATAGACCATTTGTCCTGCCATCCAATTCTGTATGGCGGTGTTGCTCGCGGCATCCCCGGCCTCCCCGGGCATCGCAATGCCAAGCGTCCTGAGCCCGGTTTTCATCACGCTCTTCACGGTATTCTGCCGGACGGCCTCGGATTCGATCATATCAAGGCATAGCAGCGTGCCCGGCCCGGAGCCCAGTGAGCCGCGTCCGTTGGGAGCGATTCGGTCGTACAGCATGCTCCGTGCCGTGTCAATGAACATCCGGTTAAACGCGGAAGAGGTGAGATCTGCCATCAGCGCCCAATGAGCGGCGCGCGATGTATCGCCAAGGTACATGGCAAAGATCGAACCGATCGTTTGCTGGAAGAACCAGAGCCCCTGCTGGTCCGCCGCCCGGGTGCCGCGCGCCGATCCATTCGTGAGGGGAAGGAAATTGAAAAGGTCGGCAGCCCGTTGCATCCGGGCGATGTCTGCCACCACCGTCGGGTAGATATCCCGCACCAGCGCCGTATCACCCGAAGCAATCACATGTTCATACGCCTCCCGCGTGAACCATGCTCGCCCATCGGCCGACACATCCTCGTGCCGCGCAATCGACCTGAGCATCCCTCCGGTAACCGCGTAGTCACCTATGGCTACATCCAGCCCGGCAACGGCGATTGCGTTATCGCGGACAGAGAGGGAACCGTCCCAGGGCAACGCTGCTACGGCCGTGGTTTCGGAAGAAACGATTGTCATCGCGTCAAGCGACAACTGCAGCCACCGCAGCCCCCGGGTAAGCTCCTGATCTGAGGCCTGGAAATAGGCGCGTTGCAGGAGTTTCTCCATTCGCTCGCGCCGGGCGAGCCGGAGCAGGTCGACCTCTCCTTGTGCACGTTGGGCCAGATAGTCCGCACTGTCGCCTGGGGAAAAAGCGACAACGCAGGTGGCCCGGGATGCCTGTCTGACGGTGATCCCGCTAGGAGTGATTTCCCCCTGAGCACCGGCAGAAAAGGCAAGCGACCCGTCCTGTGCCTTCCTGAAGAGAAGACTTCTGGTATCCCGTTGCGGCGCAGGGATGAACCCCTCGCCGGGGAGAATTGCAAAGGATATGTCGCGGGAGGACAACGTCTGAACCTGCACCGCGAACGCATGTGCCTCCTCCTCCCCCAACACCTGATCGAGCAGTGTCGTGGTTTCCACGAGCCCGTCCCGGAAGAACCGGACCACCTCAAGTGGCGTCACACGGACCGAGTCGATCGCCGCCTGATCGACGGGCTTGCCGTCCATTTCGAGCCTGACGAGGCCGCGCAGAAGGATCTGGCCATCCACCGACCATTCTGCCCGTGACTCTACACCTTGCCCGGCACTGCCAACAAGGAAGCCTCCCCGCCTGTCAGAGTGGAAATAGCTGCGCGGATGATCGCGGACCGTGACCGCGAGCTCATCCAGAGCGATCGTTTGGCGGGCTCCGGAGCTTTCCTCATTGCTTCCACAGCCGGGAAGAATAACGAGAAGGATAGCGAGTGCAAGAACATGACGCATGTCATTCCTTGATTATGGCCAGTTAACGTAGAGAAAAACCGGTGGAGATACAAGGGACGGACATGGTTTCTTCGCGCTCTTTTTGGTATCTTGGCTCAATAGGAGAAGGAGACCACGTCCCATGCTCGACATTGCCATCCAGGCCGCACAAGAGGCGGGACATTTTCTGAAGGAAAGCGTGGGGAAAGTCAAGAACGTTGAAATGAAGAAGGGAGAAGAGAGGAATCTCGTCTCGGAGATCGACAAAGGGTCGGAGGCGAAGATCATCAAGATGATCAAGGGCCACTTCCCGAGCCACGGCATTCTCGCGGAAGAGAGCGGCGGGAGCTCGCTGACGGAGGAATACCGCTGGATCATCGACCCGCTGGATGGTACCACCAACTTTCTTCACGGTGTCCCCATCTACTGCGTGACGATCGCCATCGAACACAGGGGAATCGTCATCGCCGGGGTCACATATGACCCGAACCTCGATGAGCTATTTACCGCGGAAAAAGGGGGCGGGGCATACCTGAATGGCAACAAACTCAAGGTCTCCCGCGCCTCGGAGATGATCAACAGCCTCTTCGTCACCGGTTTCCCGTACGATATCGAGAACAATCCGGACCATCCGGCCGAGCACTTTGCGAATTTCCTGACCGCCACGCAGGGCTTGCGGAGGCTCGGTTCCGCGGCACTCGACCTCGCCTACGTCGCCTGCGGCAGATTCGATGGCTTTTGGGAAGTAGCGCTGAATCCGTGGGATATGGCGGCGGGTGTGCTGTTCGTGAATGAAGCCGGGGGGAAAGTGACGGATTTCAAGGGATCGCCAATGAACATCTACAGGAAGTTGATACTCGCGACGAACGGCCTCCTGCACCAGGCGGCGCTGAACATCCTGGCGAAACCGTATTGACCGGGTATTGGCAGTCGGAAGCCGGTCAATCGTTAAGCGCACCGGCTACGAACCGCCCCACGGTTTCG
>Ga0316605_10001816_pt1 | contig 12242 bp, 8 predicted proteins | sample OWC_soil_day20_n_FD_207666 | JGI IMG/M metagenome (GOLD analysis project Ga0316605, IMG submission 207666) | Wetland soil microbial communities from Old Woman Creek delta, Ohio, United States - OWC_soil_day20_noCT | ecosystem: Environmental > Terrestrial > Soil > Wetlands | place: USA: Ohio... | reverse complement strand
TATCCAAAAAATAGTTACATTTGCCCGATTAAATCATTTGACCTATGAGCAGTTTCAGAAAAAGAGCTCTTGACGAGTTCGCATCCCACAGACCAGAGAGATTTTTTGTAGAAAACCAACCTGTTTCTGAATATTTTGGCCAGAACGTTTTTGATGTGGAAAAGATGAGGCGATATTTGTCTGCTGAAGCTTTTGATGCAGTTCAGTCGGCCATCAATGAAGGAATAAGAATTGAGAGGGAGATAGCAAACCAGATTGCATCCGGGATGAAGGCCTGGGCAGTGGAGAGGGGTGCTACACACTACACACACTGGTTTCATCCGCTTACAGACGCAACTGCGGAAAAACATGAAGCATTTGTAGATCCTTCAAAAAACGGAGGCGTATTCGAAAATTTCAGGGGAGACGCGCTTGTCCAACAGGAGCCGGATGCCTCAAGTTTTCCTAACGGAGGACTTAGAAATACATTTGAAGCAAGAGGATATACAGCATGGGATCCAACATCTCCTGCATTTATAATTGACCAGACTTTGTGTATCCCCACTGTATTCGTGGCATACACAGGAGAATCACTTGACCAGAAAACACCTCACCTAAAGTCGCTTCAGGCACTTGACAAAGCGGCAGTTGAGCTTGCATCACTCTTTGACCCTGCGGTTAAACGGGTGAATGTCATGCTGGGTATTGAACAGGAATATTTTCTTGTTGACGAAGCTCTTTACAGGGCCCGTCCCGACCTTATGCTTTGCAACAGAACACTTATAGGACATACTGCTGCGAAAGACCAGCAACTGGAAGACCATTATTTTGGAGCGATACCTTCAAGGGTAATGAATTATATGAAGGACTTCGAAACTGAGGCATATAAACTTGGTGTTGTTCTAAAGACCCGCCATAACGAAGTTGCTCCGAATCAGTTTGAATTTGCTCCTTATTTTAATGAGGCCAATTTATCAGTAGACCAGAATCTGATGATGATGATTCTAATGAGAAAAATTGCCAAGAGACATAAACTTAAAGTAATTTTTCACGAGAAACCTTTTGCAGGAGTGAACGGGTCAGGAAAACACTGCAACTATTCAATGGTTACAAACAGGGGCGTGAACCTGCTCTCTCCCGGGAGAACACCTGGCACAAACCTTCAGTTTCTCAGTTTCTTTGTATCTATAATAAGGGCTGTATACGAGCATCATCATCTTTTGATGGCCAGTGTTGCATCGTTGAACAACTCATACAGGCTGGGCGGGGGAGAAGCTCCTCCTGCAGTAATGTCTGTATTTGTTGGCAGAACCCTTACTACAATCCTTGACTCCATTGAGGAGTTCTCGGCTCATTCCGGCAAAGAGGGAGAACAGATTAACAAAAGGCTTAATATCGTTGGTAAAATTCCTCAGATTCTTCCCGACAATACCGACAGAAACAGAACTTCGCCATTTGCATTTACCGGCAACAGATTTGAATTCAGGGCTGTTGGGTCATCTGTAAATGTTGCATCAACAATATTTGTTTTAAATGCTGCGGTTGCTCAACAACTTGTACGATTCAAAAAGCTTGTTCAAACCAAAATTGACGGAGGTTCAAGTCAGGACGAAGCCCTGCTTGACACAATCAGAGAATTTATAATTGAATCCAAAGCAATTCGTTTCGAAGGCAACGGATACAGCAAAGAGTGGCAGGAAGAGGCAAAGAGAAGGGGCTTAAGAGGTATTTCCGATGTTCCTCAGGCCTACAAGGCATTTCTTGAAAAAGACACCCTTAAACTCATGAGAGAGACAGATGTCCTCACAGAGAGAGAGGTGGAGGCAAGATATGAGGTAATGAATGAAATTTACCTGAAAAAGTTACAGATTGAGGCAAGGGTGCTGGGCGATTTAACAGTTAACCACATTATTCCAACTGCAATCAAATTCCAGAATTCATTAATTCAGAATGTACTTGGTATAAAAGAGATATTTGGTCCGGATGAGTATAAAGTAATGTCGGAAAGACAGCTTATTGCAATAAAAAAGATTTCCGGATATATTGAGCAGCTCAGAGAGGATTTCCACTCTCTGGTTGAAGCCAGAAAAGAGGCAAATATTATTGAAAGCTACTCCGAAAGAGCACAGGCGTATTCAAGTACTGTCCTTCCATTTATGGAAAAAATGAGAGTTGTTGCAGACAAGCTTGAGATGGTTGTGGATGATGAATTGTGGCCGCTCCCTAAGTACAGGGAACTTATGTTCTGGAGATAGAAAATTTTTGAAAAAACAGATATGATGGATATTAAAGGTACAGACGCACAGAGGTATGCCGGAAGGGGAGTCTCTTCCTCCAAGGCAGACGTTCATAAAGCAATAGAAAATATTGACAAGGGTTTATTTCCAAAAGCTTTTTGCAAAATTGTACCTGATTATCTCTCCAACGATCCGGATTATTGTCTTGTAATGCATGCAGACGGAGCTGGAACTAAGTCTTCTCTTGCATATGCATACTGGAAAGAGACCGGTGAAATGGGAGTGTGGGACGGAATAGCCCAGGATGCAATTGTAATGAATACAGATGACCTTCTTTGTGTAGGTGTTGTAGACAATATCATTCTCTCTTCTACAATCGGGAGAAATAAACACAGGATTCCCGGTGAAGTTATTTCGGAAGTAATTGAAGGTTCCAGGAAGTTTGCTTCAAAAATGGCCTCATTTGGAATTAATATTCGTCTTACAGGCGGCGAAACAGCCGATGTGGGAGATTTGGTAAGGACAATTATTGTTGACTCGACAGTTTGTGCAAGAATAAAACGGTCGGATGTAATTGACAATTCAAAAATTGTTGCAGGAGATGTTATCGTTGGGTTAAGCTCTTTTGGTAAAGCTATTTATGAAGATGAGTACAACGGGGGAATGGGGAGCAATGGGCTCACATCTGCCCGGCACGATATTTTTTCGGCTTACATTGGTCAGAAATACCCGGAAACCTATAATAATCAAATCCCCAAAGATCTTGCATACACCGGAACAAAATCGATGCTTGAAATTGAGCCGGAAACCGGAGTTACTTACGGGAAATTAGTACTCTCTCCAACCAGAACCTATGCTCCGGTAATAAAGGAAATACTGGAAAATTTCAGAAACAGGGTTCATGGAATGGTACACTGCACAGGCGGTTCTCAGACCAAAATTCTTAATTTTATTGACAAATTCCTGATTGTAAAAGACAATTTGTTTCCTGTCCCTCCGCTTTTCAGAACAATCCAAAAAGAGTCCAACAGCCCTTGGGAAGAGATGTACAAAGTGTTCAATATGGGTCACCGTATGGAGATTTATGTACCGGAAGAGATTGCGGGTGAGATAATAGAAATTTCGCAGAAATTTGGAGTTGACGCCAGAATAATCGGGAAAGTTTTTCCGTCTAAAATAGCTGAGGTTCAGCTTGAAACAGAATATGGAAAATTTATTTACAACAAGTAGGGTAGTTACAATTTTTCTATCCGTTACTATTTCGCTGTGGAGTTGCTCCGAAGGTAAAAAAAACACCGGACTATCCGACCATCCTGCAATCATAGAGCAGGCAACAAGTGACAGCACCTCTCCCTATTATGCAAATTATTCACAATATCCCGTTCAGAGAGATACACTTCCTATTGGGATGTTCGATTCAGGAACGGGCGGGCTTACTGTTATGGAAGCCTTTCTTGCATTGGACGACTTCAACAATGAAACAGGAGAACCTGCTCCCGACGGTAAACCGGATTTTAGTAATGAAAAGTTCGTTTTTTTTGCCGATCAGGCAAATATGCCTTATGGAGTATATAATTCCGAAGGAAAAGGAGATTACCTGAGGGAACTTGTTGCTAAAGATGCACTTTTTCTTACATCAGCTCCAATCAGAACAAAAATAGTCGTGATTGCCTGCAACACAGCAACAGCTTATGGGCTTGGAGATATTGAATACATGTTTGAAAAGAGCAAAACCGGCCTTTCCGTAATTGGTGTAATAAATGCAGGAACAAAAGCCCTGGCAGACAATATTTCTTTTGACGAAGGAGGCGCCGTGGGTGTGATGGCAACAGTGGGAACAATAGCTTCCGGAAGTTACGACAGAACCATAAGAAAAACCCTGAAAGAAAAGGGATTTACAAAAAAGCTTGAAATCATTAATCAGCCGGGTCTCGGCTTTGCAGAGGCAGTGGATACTGAATCAAACTTCATTGACCCAAAAGCAACAGCTCCAAGGGATGTGTATAAGGGCCCTAAAATTGGCACAGACTCGCTCTCAATCAATCCCGATTTGCTTGATGTATACAAATTTGATACAAAGAATAACTCGTTGCTTGTGACAAAAAGCGGCGCAAAATACACAACCATTCAGCTTAACTCTCCAGGCAATTATGCAAGACTTCATCTTGTGAATCTTGTAGAGCGGCTCAGGCAAAAAAACGCAGGAGTTAAACTCAGTAATATTATCCTTGGATGCACTCATTATCCCTATTTTAAAGATACACTAAAAAGTGTTCTGGATGAGATGAGAAACTACAGTAAGAACGGAGTTTACCCATACAAGGATTTGATTTCAGAAGAGGTAACCTTTATAGATCCAGCCAAATATGTTGCAAGGGAGACTTATCTTGCTTTAAAAACAGGGAAATTGCTCTCTCCGGGTTATACCGGAAACAGAACAAAATGTTTCATAACTGTACCCGCAAAGGGTTTGGACAGCCTTAAACTGGACAAAAACGGAAATCTCAGATATGAATATAAGTATGGGAGAGATACGCTGAGCACAGAAAAAAGCGTTGATACGGAAATGTTTAGCTCTAAAAATATAGCAGCCGAAAATGTTTCGAGAATTAAGAAGAGACTTCCGCTCACATTCGAATTGATCAAAAATTTTATTGAGAATGATTTTTAATCCTACAATATCTCCCGAAGAGATAGAAAAACTCAAACAAGCAGAATTTACAGGAGAAATATATGTAGTTGATAAACTTGACTATGACTTTGAAGTTGCAATTGAGTACCTTAGAAATCAAAAAGTTATAGGTTTTGATACAGAAACAAAACCTGTATTTCAGGCAAATGCGAAAAGAAACGGAGTAGCTCTTCTTCAGCTTTCAGGTGCCGATAAGGCGTTTATTTTCCGGCTCACATCAATTGGAATGCCAGAGTCACTTTGCAGAATCCTGGCAACAAAAAAAATAGCAAAGGTAGGAGCCGCCGTCAACGAAGATATCAGGGGGCTTCTGAGATACACCACTTTCACGCCAAAGGGGTTTGTGGATCTTCAGAACATTGGCGTGAACTGGGGCATTAAAGAGAAGAGTGTACGGAAAATGGCTGCAATTATTCTTGGAATGAGAGTGTCTAAATCACAGCAACTTTCTAACTGGGAAGCCGAAGAACTCACACACGGGCAAATTAATTATGCGGCAATTGATGCCTGGGTATGTCAGCAGATGTATCTAAAACTTTTGAGTACACCTAACGCAGAATTGCACGCTCAGGAGCAAATATAAAATCAGCAATAAAAGGGATAAATCACATGGGAAGAGTAATAATGAGGAGAGGCAGAGAGGAGTCTTTGAGAAGATTTCATCCCTGGATTTTTTCCGGAGGTATATTTAAAACGGAGGGAGTGATAAATGAGGGAGACGTTGTTGAAGTTTGCTCTGTTAATGGTGAAAGACTTGGTTTCGGACACTATCAGATAGGATCTATAACAGTGAGAATGCTGTCGTTTGGCGAAGAGGATTTTACTCCTGATTTCTGGAAAACAAGATTTGAAGCAGCATACAAATTAAGACGTTCTTTAGGAATAACTGAAGGGCCCACAACGGCATACCGGCTCATTCATGGCGAGGGAGATTCGCTGCCCGGGCTTATTGTTGACATTTACAACAACTCGGCGGTTATTCAGGCACACACAGCAGGAATGTTTCTTTCAAGGGATATTATTGTAGAAACTCTAAAAGAACTATTTGGGTCAAAACTAACTTCTGTGTACGATAAGAGCGCAACCACAGCGCCATTTAAGGCAGGACTCGATTTAGCAGACGGATATCTTTATGGCTCAGCTCCGGATAATTCGGTGATTCTGGAGAACGGAATCCGTTTTTCGGTAGACTGGGAGGGGGGGCAAAAAACCGGATTTTTTCTTGACCAGCGCGATAACCGACAAATGGTGAGAAACTATTCAAAAGGGAAACGAGTTTTAAATCTTTTCTGCTATACCGGAGGTTTTTCGCTGTATGCCCTCGCAGGAGGAGCAAAAAGCGTGGATTCTGTTGATAGTTCTCAAAAAGCAATGGATTTGCTCAGCTATAATGTGGACCAGAACAGAGAAGCCTCTCTGTTTCCAAAAGATACTCCACACAATTCATTTTGCACAGATGCAATTGAGTTTGTGAAAAACTGCAAGCCGGACATTTATGACCTTATGATTGTTGACCCGCCGGCATTCGCAAAGCATCGCGGAGCACTTTCAAATGCTCTGAGGGCATATCAGAGATTAAATGCAGCTGCAATTGAAAAGATAGCGCCGGGAGGAATAATTTTTACTTACAGTTGTTCTCAGGTAGTGGATAAAACTGCATTTGCACAGGCTATATTTTCTGCCGCAGCTCAAACAGGAAGAAATGTAAGGATTCTTCACAGGCTCACTCAGCCGGCCGACCATCCGGTAAATATCTATCATCCCGAAGGAGAGTACCTCAAAGGTCTGGTTTTGTATGTAGATTAGTTCTCCATTTTTATATCTTTGCAAGCAACAATATGCAGGATGATGGAAAATTTAATTATAGCCGGAGAGAGTAAATCTGAAATATACAAATCGCTTATTCCTCAAATCAAGTCTCTCATAGAGGGAGAATGCGATTCCATAGCCAATCTCGCAAATATATCTGCCGCCCTAAAAGAGGCTTTTGGCTTCTGGTGGGTTGGCTTTTATGTCGTTAGGCAAGACAATAATTCGCACGGAAGCTCGTTGGTACTCGGCCCGTTTCAGGGGCCAATAGCCTGCACCAGGATTGCTTATGGAAAAGGTGTGTGCGGTACTTCATGGAAAGAGTCGAAAACCCTTGTTGTTCCCGATGTTGACCAGTTTCCCGGGCATATCGCCTGCAGTTCACTTTCACGGTCGGAAATAGTTGTCCCTGTTATACGCGAAGGCATTGTGGTGGCTGTGTTGGATATCGATTCTTCGGAACTCAATACATTTGACGATATCGACAGACATTATCTTGAAGAACTGGTGAACTCCGTGGTTTTGATGTAAATGATATTATAGCACGTGTTTATGAAAGATTTTAAACAGTATGGACCGGGTCGTAAATCATCTGTATGCCTCAGGGCTTCATTCGTGATACTGTTTATGTCTCTTTTGCTTGCGTTCAAAAGTGCAGATGTGCTTCCGGAAAAGGGAGTAAGCAAAAAACTTGCATTTGAAAGAGCGGAAGATATTTCGGAACTCAGGTACACCCTTCATTTTTCAATTCCAAAGGAGAGAGATTCTATTATCACTGCAAGGGCAGTAATAGATTTTGACCTAAGGAAAAAAGGGAAGATAATTCTGGATTTCAGGCATGAATCTTTATTCTCCGTTAAATCAATTCTGGTGAACGGGAAAAAATCGGAATTTATCTTTAGCAATGAACATATTATAATACCGGCAAGACATATTTCCAAAGGAAAAAATGCGCTGGAAATAGAGTTTATTGCGGGCAATCAGTCTTTAAACAGGAGGGAAGATTTGCTTTACACCCTTCTTGTTCCGGATCGCTCAAGGACTCTTTTTCCTTGCTTTGACCAGCCAAACCTAAAGGCAAAATTCTGTCTCACACTTGATATTCCAGGCGGATGGGAGGGAGTGGCAAACGGCAATATTAAAAGCAAAGAGGCAACTCCGGATGGCAAAACAAGATTGGTATTCTCGGAAACTGCGCCAATATCGACTTATCTGTTCTCCTTTGTTGCGGGGAAATTGCAAAGAACCACTCAGGAGAGAAATGGACGGGCGATTACAATTTTTCACCGGGAAAGTGATCCAAAAAAGCTTGAACAATGCGGAGTTATTTTTGATCAGATATTCTCTTCTTTGGATTGGCTCGAAAACTATACATCCATAAAATATCCCTTTGCAAAATACGATATTATCATTATTCCAGGGTTTCAATATGGAGGAATGGAACATATGGGAGCAACCCTGTATTCCGACAGAACCATGTTTATTGACGAAAATGCTACAATCTCCGAACAGCTCGACAGGGCAAAACTTATCGCTCACGAAACGGCACATATGTGGTTCGGCGACTTTGTAACAATGGAATGGTTTGACGATGTATGGACAAAAGAGGTTTTTGCAAACTGGTTTGCATCGCAGATAGTTACTCCGCTTTATCCCGAAGTGAACCATCGGCTTAATTTTATCAATACCTACTATCCTGCGTCATATTCCGAAGACAGGACTGCCGGTTCAAATTCTATTCAGCAGGAGCTTGACAACTTAAGCAATGCGGGCCTTGTATATGGAAATATTATTTATAATAAGGCGCCAATAGTAATGGAAATGCTTGTTAAAAGAGTGGGAGAGGAGAATTTCCGCCTGGGAATACAGGCATACCTCAGGAAATTTGCATATTCAAACGCAAGCTGGGACGATTTAATCAAAATTCTGGACTCCCTCTCTCCGGAAGACCTGCAGTCGTGGAGCAATGCATGGGTTAAGGAAAAAGGGATGCCTTCATACACATCTGAGATTATTGATGATTCTGTTGTGTGGAAACAGTCCGACCCGTTTGGCAGGGGAGTCACGTGGAAACAGGACTTTTCTTCAATAATTGCAAATGACGGCAATAACAGTGCGATTGTTCCAAATACCGACGGAAGAGGGTATGGCCTTTTTTTGATGGACAGCATTTCGTCCCGTTTTTTACTGAAAACGTTTGAGCAATACAAACCCAAATCCGGTTCCGGGGAAAACCTCTCTGTCATTGATGATGAGGTTGCACGGGCTTCTCTTTTGATTTCTCTGTATGAAAATATGCTTGCAGGGAAAATATTGCCCGAAAAATTTGTTTCTTCGCTGCTTAAATATATTCAAAACGAAGAGAATACGCTATTATTCACAAGAGCGGCCGGTTATCTCACAAGCTGTTATACTACATATCTTTCAGGGATGGGAGCAGATAAACAACTGGAAAACGGGCTGTGGCAGATAGTGGAAAACTCCCCCGCCGGTCAGCATAAAACAATTGCATTCCGTGCGTTTACAGAGATTTCGGACTCTCCTGAAGCTGCTTCAAAAGTATATGAAATATGGAAAAATCCTTCCGATTTCGGGTATGTTAAGCTCAGCGAGAGGGATTTGATGCGCATTGCATACGAAATGAGTATACGGTTTCCCGAAAAGTATGATGAAATATTTAAGCTTCAGTTCAACAGAATCACAAATACCGACAGGAAAAATGAATTTGCATTTATTTTTCAGGCAACCTCTCCCGTTGGAGCAGTAAGAGATTCTGTTTTCAGCACACTCCTTGACGAACGTAACCGTGAAATTGAACCCTGGGCCTCATCTGCTTTGGGATACCTAAACCACTATCTGAGAGAAAAGGAGTCTTTGAAATATTTAAAGCCCGGTCTGGAAATTTTGCCCGAAATTCAAAAAACAGGAGATATTTTCTTCCCGCGTAACTGGCTTAGAGCGCTTCTTGGCGGGCACAATTCTCTTGAGGCGAAAAAAACAGTAAATGACTATCTTACTTCGTGTGAAAATCTGCACCCTCTTTTAAGGCAGAAGGTATTGCAGCAGGCAGACCATTTATTCAGGACAGGAAAATGAAAAATCAGTCGAAGGCATTGATAATGGGCGGATTTGTGGTTTTTTTCTGGGCCACGGTTGCCACTGCATTCAAAATTGCGTTAAACGAAATAAGCAATCTACAGCTTCTTTTGATAGCATCTTCGACAGCGTTGATTGTGTGCTTTATTGAACTGATCAGGACAAAAAAACTTAATTTGCTCAGAGAATCCCTTTTGTCCAAAAGCACGATCTTTAGAGGAGCGTGGCAGGGTTTTATGAACCCGTTCATATATTATCTCATTCTGTTTAAAGGCTACTCTTTGCTTCCTGCCCAGATTGCACAACCGCTTAACTTTTCCTGGCAAATCGTTCTCATGATTTTGATGGCAATTTTTTTAAAGCAGAAATTGCACTTTAATCAGGTGGCTGGCGTGTTGGTGAGCTTTTCGGGAATTATAATGCTCTCATTGAACAACTCCGCAGATATTTCCGGGAAATTATCCGTATTCGGGCTGGGTCTCATAATTGCCAGCACAATAATATGGGCCACATACTGGCTGCTGAAAATCAATGAAAAACACGATTCTGTTATTGAACTTTTCGTGAGTTTCCTTTTTGGAACAATCTATCTTGTTGTGGTATCATTGTTCACCCCAATGGAGTTCCCTCCGTTAAGGCCATTGCTGGCCGGAATCTACGCCGGGATGTTTGAGATGGGAATCACATTCATTTTATGGAGTAAGGCGCTAAAACTGGCTACAAACAGGGTAACATTAACGCAATTGATATATCTGTCACCGCTGCTCTCCCTTATTCTTATCCATTTTATTCTTGGAGAAAAAATAGGTGTGCTTACAATTGCCGGTCTTTTTCTGATAATCGGAGGAATTCTCATAAGCAATTTGAAGCAAAAGAGTACGATTGCCAATACTTGAATTTTGCCGGATTAAAAATATTACATACATTTGCACCCCTAACCGGTACCATGGCCGAGTGGTTAGGCAGCGGTCTGCAAAACCGTGTACAGCAGTTCGAATCTGCTTGGTACCTCAAAAAAGGAAGTCAGTTGAATATTTCAACTGACTTTTTCTTTTAAATAATCATAAAATAATCCCATCGGTCAAGTCCGTCCTCCTCCGCTGCGCTTTGTCCGGCCGAGTATGCCCGATAGGATTATTTTACAGATAATTTTCTATAGGAATATCTGAGCTGAATCTCCGACTCTTCCCTTTTGAGGTACGCTTGCATATTATACAAAATCATTTGCGGAAACCGGATTATGCCGGTTCCAACTAGATACCGGTTTCCGCTAACTGTTTTTCTTTACGCTTTGCTCACTAGGCAGGTGCCAAATGCTCTCTGCAACGCCCATGCAGGCAAATACACAATCAAACATAATGAGATAAAATAATAAAATGAAATCAAGTCAAGTCTGAAATTTCAAATTGCCCTTTTTTGAGGTACGCTTGCATATTATACAAAATCATTTGCGGGAGCCGGCAGCAACCCCTGGGGTCATTGGGTGTCGCCATCTTTATTGGAGCAGTTATGAGCTCCTTCGTCGCAGGTCTACGCCTTCGGCGGAAAAGGATTGCCGCCGTATGGCTTTAAACCGCGGCGAAGTCGCACCATTTATTTTTGCACGTTTAATCTGGCAGAATATTTCATAATGCGGTTATTATAAGGTACCAGCAAAAATATGTTTGTTTCTGTTTGATTTTTAAAGAAAGACAATTGCCACAATATCTGGTTGTTGTGAAAAATTCTGCCAGAACTACAAATTTACGGCTGAGAAAAGGAGGGAAGGACCTTGCAAGGAGGATTTGGGCACCCGCTAAGCGAGTGAGGCGTAAAAAAACACTGAACGGGAAAAGAATTGGAAGCGATGCACTCCTCTTTTCCCGTATGTGTTTTTTAGCCGAATGAGCGCGAAACGGGTAAATCCGTTGCATAGGACTTCCAGCCTTTTCCCAGCCGTATGAAATTGGACCCTGGAGTGTCTGGTTTCAGCTTATTGAGCTTTAGCAGGTAAATGTGGTGCACAGCCCATTTCTCCAACCACACAAAAAAAAATGAGATGTAAATCATTAAGAGATGTAAATTATTAGAGGGATGTACAAACAAAAAAATCTGCCCTTTTGAGGCAGATTTTCATTTTATATGTACTATATTCTATAATTCTTCGAAGCTCACGTCTGAAAATGATGGGGCAGGAGTTTCACGAAAGGGCTTTTCACCGGTCTGAGGAGCATTTTCTTTTATGTATTTTATGATATCTTCGAGACCAAGTGAAAATTTCTCGAAATCTTCCTTGTACAAGAAAATCTTGTGTTTATCATAAACAAACCTTCCGTCACGATCCAGTCTTCTCTTGCTTTCTGTAATTGTCAGGTAGTAATCATTGTTTTTAGTTGCCTTAACATCAAAAAAATAGGTGCGTTTACCTGCTCTGATTGGTTTAGAAAAAA
>Ga0316605_10001813_pt1 | contig 12251 bp, 9 predicted proteins | sample OWC_soil_day20_n_FD_207666 | JGI IMG/M metagenome (GOLD analysis project Ga0316605, IMG submission 207666) | Wetland soil microbial communities from Old Woman Creek delta, Ohio, United States - OWC_soil_day20_noCT | ecosystem: Environmental > Terrestrial > Soil > Wetlands | place: USA: Ohio... | reverse complement strand
CCTGCTGCGAGAAGCCGCGGATCGACGACCCGTCGAACGTCAGGTTGTCGGCCGCCTTCAGCAGGAACTTCTTGTCGTAGTCGAGCATGTGGAACCGGCCCTCGAGGTCCGTGAAGCACACGGTCACAGCCTTGATCCGCTTCTCGTCCGTCAGGTACTTCAGCCGCTCCTCGCGGATCACGTCGATCGACAGGCGGTCCAGCCGCTGCTGCTTGACGGCGAGGTTCATCTCTTCGAGCCGGTCGTAGGGAATCTCCAGAAAGTCGCGCAGCGGCAGATGGTGATCCACGGTGGTCCTCCTCGTCCGGGCGCCAAACGGCCCGAGACCAGAGAAGACTATCACAGCAACGTCAATATGAAGGTTAAAATCAAACGATTTTAGACTAAATACATAGTATTTAGTCTTAAGTCAGCCGTGCGAGGGTGATGTCAACTGCCCTGGCCTGGTTCGAGGCGTGGTCCCACTGGACCAGGATGGGGCTTTGGTAGACCCCCTGGACAATGGACCCGTGGCCCGGGGTCTGGGTGTCGGACACCAGCAGGTTGACCGTCCGTTTGAAGCGCAGGAAGCGCTCGGCCGGGACCGCCATCGCCCGCGCCAGCAGCCGCTCGATGACGCTCTCGTTCAGGCCCAGGGCGTCCACGAGCTTGTTGAGGGCGCGGACGGCGTCGTACTTGGCATAGTCCAGCGTCTTGGCGGGGATGGACCGGGGGTCGGCCCAGGCGTGCCGGCCCTTCTCCGCCACGAACTTCAGCGGATTGTGCAGCACGTGCATCAGGTCGTGCCGCATCAGGAGGGTCTCGTACTCGTTGACCGTCAGGCCGGCCTGGCGCTCCTCGGGATTGAGCTCGATCCGCAGCCGCCCTTTCGTCACCCCGTAGCGGGCGATGGCCTCCTCCAGCAGTTCGTAGAACCCGATCCTCGGGTCCCGCAGGTTGACCGAGTCGATCGGGTGCGACGACACCGGGACGGTGACGCGCGTCTTCCAGACGGGGACTTCATGGGTATAGGCGAGCACCATCGTCTGGCGACGGCGCGGCTGCCCGGCGTTCACCCCGTCCAGGTCGACGAACCACACCGGCCCGTCCGAGGCCCGGTACGAGACGCAGGCCCGCAGGCCCGACGCCATGTACGCGAGGTGTGAATCGGCGTTGCGCGGCTCAGTGGCCCGCTGGCTCGCCGTCAGCTCCGTCCGCAGCTCCAGCTTGTCGTGCTCGTAGCCGGCATCCTCCGGAAAGACCAGGCGGAACGCGTCCATGTAAAGATCGACGCCGTTCTCGCCCTGTTTGGCCAGGCGGGACGCGAGCCCCTGCGGAAGGTAACCGGCCGTTGTGTGCAGCGAGGCGTAGTACGCGCGGGGGAACTCCGCCAGGACGTCCCCGTAATCGGCGAGGATACGACTGCGCACGTCGATCGCGTCGAACCGTGCGCGCGGCTGCAGCTCGACGGTAAGTTCCGCCGGTTCCTGGGGCATAGCGGCCAACTATCCATTATCCACGATTAGGCTTACGGGCGCGAGGCCCCGGGGAGTAGACTGGGACCCATGGGCGCGTCGCGCGCGTGGTCGATGGGCGAGGAGGTGGCCCACAGCGTCACCCATGGCATCGGCCTGCTGGCGTCAGTGGCGGGCCTGGTCATCCTCCTGGTCCTGGCCGCCGCCACGCACGACCCGTGGCGCATCACGACCTGCGCCATCTACGCGTCCACGCTCGTCCTGCTCTACGCCGCCTCGACGCTCTATCACGCGCTGTCGGCCACGCGGGCCCGGGCGATCCTGCGGACCCTCGACCACTCAGCCATCTTCCTGCTCATCGCCGGCACCTACACGCCCTTCGCCCTCGTTTCGCTGCGGGGCCCCTGGGGCTGGACGCTGTTCGGAATCGTCTGGGGCCTGGCGCTGCTCGGCGTCGCCCTGAAGGCGGCGTTCGGCGCGCGCTGGCCCATCTTCTCGACCGGGTTGTACATCTGCATGGGATGGGTGGTGATCGTGGCCGTGAAGCCGCTGGTCGCCCACGTGCCGCCGGCCGGGATCGCGTGGCTCGCAGCCGGCGGGCTGGCCTACACGGGCGGCGTGGTCTTCTACGCGTGGACGCGGCTGCGCTACAGCCACGCCATCTGGCACGTGTTCGTGCTCGCCGGCAGCCTCTGCCACTACGTCGCCGTGGTCTTGTTCGTCGTCTGACGCCGGCCGGCGGCGGCCACGGCGGGCGGCGTGAACACGAAGCGGTCGCTCGCGAGGTAATTGGCGACCGAGACGGCGAGGACCGCCACGAGATTGGCCAGCAGGTAATGGACGCCGATGGCGTCGACGAGCAGCGCCATGATCGCGGCGCCGCCCACCAGCGAGAACCCGCCATTCGTCAAGTTGAAGCGGACGAGCCGGCCAGCGGCGGCGCGCGCGCCGGCAGGGCGGTCGGACCAGGTCCACGCGACGTGCCAGAGGAAGTTGTGGAGCACCGCGGCCTCGGTGGCCGCGAGCGTCGCCGGCACGACCGCCAGGCCGAGCCGTCCGACGAGCAGCCACAGCACGGCCGTCTGCACGCCGTAGCCCATGACGCCGACGAGCGTGAAGATGGCGACCCTCGCGCGCGCTGGCGGCTCCGTCACCAACGGGTCTCCTCCCGATAGAGGGCGACCGCATTGCGGACGGCGTTGACGGCGAACACGATCACCAGGCCGGCTGACGCGCACAGCCCGCCGACATCGAACAGACGGTAAGGGCCCAGGCCGAATGGCCGGACCATTCCGCCCCCGAGCAGCATCAGGGCGCCAATACCGACCAGGATGCGCAGCTCCGTCGGCCCGAACCAGAGGAACGACATCCGGAAGAGGCTCCGGGCCCAGGTGGCGAGGAACGACTCGCCCATCACCAGGAGCCACGCGGCCAGCGTGACCGCTGCGATGAGCGGGGCCATGTGACCGGAGAGGGCCAGGCCGGCCAGCATCATGGCCGTGCCGGCGATGTCGATCACGTGGTCGAGGTAGAAGCCGTAGCGGGGCCGCTGGCGGTTGCGGACGCGCGCCAGCGTGCCGTCCATGCTGTCGCCGAACCAGTTCAGGACGAGGCACGCCACCACCAGCGGCACGCCGGCCGCCGGGTGTGACCCCGCCAGCCAGAACGACGCACCCACGCCGGCCATCGACAGGAAACCGAGGGCGGAGAGGTGGTCCGAGTTGATCCACGACGGCATGCGCCCGGCCATCCAGACCAGGGCCCGCTTCTCCGGGCCGGCCAGGAGGCTTCCATGCAGGCGGGTATGCCCGGCGGAAGCGGCAACGGCCGGCGCGTTTGCGGCTGGTGAAGGTTTCATGACGCGCGCTCCATGGGCGGTGGACGGGCCCGCCCTCATCTTCTACTGCGCGAGCGGCCGGGGAACCGGCTCATCGGCGCCCTCCGGCGCGGCGCGGCTGACTGGTATACTGCGCCGGAAACGAGGCGCCAGTCTCCGATGACCAATCACCCCTTTACCCGCTCCCGGGGGCGGCTCCACGCCGCCGCCACGCTGATTGTCGCGCTTTTCGCGTTCGCCGGCGCGATCGGGGAACGCCTGGCCGCGGTCCCCGTCCAGGGGCCCGCCGCCGACCCGAACGTGATCGTGAACCCCGTCATGTATCAGGGGCTGCGCTACCGTTCCGTCGGCCCGCACCGGGGCGGCCGGGTGACGGCCATCGCCGGCGTGCGGCAGCAGCCGTGCACGTTCTACCAGGGCGCCACCGGCGGCGGGGTGTGGAAGACGACCGACTGCGGGGCCCTCTGGACCCCCGTCGGCGACGGGCAGATCGAGACCGGGTCGATTGGCGCCATCGCCGTGTCGGAGTCCAATCCCGACATCGTGTGGGTCGGCACGGGAAGCGCGGCCATCCGCAGCAACATCGTCATCGGCCGCGGCGTCTACAAATCCACGGACGCCGGGCGCACGTGGACCCTGGTCGGCATGAAGGACGGCGGGCAGGTCGGGTCCGTGATCATCCACCCGGCCAATCCCGACATCGTCTGGGTCGCGGTCCTTGGCTCGCCGTTCGGTCCCACCGAGACCCGGGGCGTCTACAAGACGACCGACGGCGGCAGGACGTGGACGCGCACGCTCTTCGTGAACCGCGAGACCGGCGCCCGCGTGCTTGCCATCAATCCTTCGAACCCGAACGAGCTGTATGCGGGGATGTACCGCGGGTTCCGCAAGGGCTGGGACATCATCAGCGGCGGCCCGGCCAGCGAGGGCGGCATCTACAAGTCGGCCGACGCTGGCGCGACGTGGATGAAGCTCTCGGCGGGGTTGCCGCAGCGCCTCATCGGGAAGATCGACATCGACGTGGCGAGAAGCCGGCCGTCCACGGTCTACGCGATGATCGAAGCGCCCGGGCCCGAGGGCGGCCTGTACCGGTCGGACGACAGCGGCGCGACCTGGGCGAACGTGAACAACAGCCAGCGCCTGCGCGCACGCCCGTTCTACTTCCACTACGTCGACGTCAACCCGAAGAACCACGAGGAGGTCTGGGTCAACGAGCTCGGGCTGTGGAAGTCGAGCGACGGCGGCAGGACCTTTTCGGGCGTGCCGACGCCGCACGGCGACAATCACGGCATCTGGTTCAACCCGGACAACCCCGACTACGCCGTCCAGTGCAACGACGGCGGCGCCAACGTGACGCGCGACGGCGGGAAGACGTGGTCGTCGATCCTGAACCAGGCCACCGGCGAGTTCTACATGGTGGCGGTCGACGACCAGTTCCCGTACCGGCTCTACGGCCCGCAGCAGGACAACAGCACGGTGGTCGTGCCGAGCCTGCCGCCCGTCGCGTGGGGCCTCGACTCGCCGCTCCAGATCTGGGGACAGGTGTCGGGCTGCGAAACGGGCCAGGTCTGGCCGCGCCCGGACGGCTCGGTGGTGTGGGGCGCGTGCAAGGGCGAGGTCGGGCGCTACGTCGTGGCCACCGGACAGGAGCAGCACTACTGGGTCTACCCGCAGAACCGGTACGGCCACAACCCGAAGGACATCAAGTACCGCTTCCCGCGCCAGACGGTGGTCTACCTCTCGCCGCACGATCCGAAGACGGTCTACCAGGCGTCGCACGTCCTGCACCGGTCGACGGACGAGGGCGTGACGTGGGAGATCATCAGCCACGATCTGACCGCGTACGAGCCCGACAAGCAGGTCACTCCCGGGACGCCCATCACGCGCGACATCACGGGCGAGGAGGTGTACAGCAGCATCTACTCGATGGTCGAGTCGCGGCTCGAGAAGGGCGTGCTCTGGGTGGGCGCGAACGACGGCCCGGTGCACGTGTCGCGCGACGCGGGCAAGACGTGGAAGAAAGTCACGCCGCCGGACCTGCCGCCGGGCGGCCGCGTGCAGACCATCGAGGACTCGCCCCACCGGAAGGGCTCGGCCTACCTCGCCGTCTACCGCTTCCTGCGCGAGCACGACCTGCAGCCGTACATCTACGCGACGTCCGACTACGGCGCCACGTGGACGCGCCTGACCGACGGCCGCAACGGCATCCCGGCCGACTACCCGGCGCGCGTCGTGCGCGAGGACCCCTCGCAGGAAGGCCTGCTCTACGCGGGCACCGAGTTCGGGATGTTCGTGTCGTTCGACAACGGGCGCCACTGGCAGCCGCTCCAGCAGAACCTGCCGAACACGCCGGTCACCGACATCCGCGTGCACCGCAAGGATCTCGTGCTGTCGACCATGGGCCGGTCGTTCTGGATCATGGACAACGTCACGCTGCTGCACCAACTGGCGTCGCGCCACGAGCTGGTGATGCGGTCGGAGGCGTACCTGTTCCAGCCCCGCGAGGCCTACCGGCTGCGGTACCCGCCGGCGGGCAACGCGCCGGATCAGCCGCAGTACCCGCCGCCCGGGGCGGTCATCGACTACTACCTCGCCGGCGCCCCGGCCGGGGAACTGACGCTGGAGATCACGGACGGCCGGGGCGGTCTCGTCCGCGCGTTCACCGCGCAGACCGGGGCGGCGGCGCCGGCTGCAGCGGGCCCGGCGATGCCCGGGCGGCGCGGAGGCGGAAGTGCGCCCTTCACGAAGCGCGAGTGGCACAACCGTTTCATCTGGGACCTGCGCTACGCCGGGCCGGGCGGCGCGGCCGGGCCGCTCGTCGTGCCCGGGTCGTACCAGGTGCGGCTCTCCGCCGGCGAGTGGAGCCAGACGCGGCCGCTCGAGGTGCGCATGGACCCGCGCGTGGCGGCGGCAGGCGTCACGCTGGCCGACCTGCAGGAACAACTGGAACTGGCCCTGAAGGTGCGTGACGCCATGGCAGACGCGCGGGCGCTCGGGGCGAAACTGGCAGCGGCGCGCCAGGCCGCCCAGGCGGGTTCCGGCAGCGCCAAGGCCCTGCAGGCGCTCGTCGATCGCGTCATCACCGCCGACATCGTCTATCCGCAGCCGATGCTCGTGGACCAACTGTCGAACATCGCCCGCATGATCGGCCAGGCCGACCAGAAAGCCGGCCGCGATGCCTTCACCCGGTTCGACGACCTGATGAAGGAGCTGGCCGCCGTGAAGGCCGAGGCGGCGAAACTGGGCGTGCAATGAGGATTCGGGGTTCGGGATTCGCGGTGGAGGTCGAGGCTCCCCTGGCCTGAGCGAAGTCGAAGGCAGCCTCGACGGACAGACAGGGAATCACGGTGAAGTTGACCCGTCCGAGCTGGGCGGCGTTGCTGTCGGCCGCGTTCGTCGCCGGGCTCAGCCTCGCCGGCGTCATGCTCGGCGGGCCCCCGCAACCCGTGCCCGCGAGCGCGCCGCCAAGCGAGTTCTCCGCGGACCGGGCGATGGCGCACGTGACGCAGATCGCCCAGCGCCCGCACCCGGTCGGATCGGCCGATCACGCCCGCGTGCGCGACTACCTCGCGGGTGCGTTGGAGCAGGCCGGCCTGAAGGTCGAGCGGCAGCCCGCCATCGTGCGGCGAGGCACGACGACCGTGCGCATGGCGCGGATCGAGAACCTGCTCGCCCGTGTCCCAGGCACGCACGGCACGGGCGCCGTCCTGATCGCCTCGCACTACGACTCGGTCCCGGCGGCGCCGGGAGCGGCGGACGCGGCGTCGGGCGTGGCCGCGCTCGTCGAGGCCATGCGCGCCTTCATGACCGGGCCGCCGCCGCGCAACGACGTCATCCTGCTGCTCACAGACGGGGAGGAACTCGGGCTGCTCGGCGCCAAGGCGTTCGTCGAGCAGCACACCTGGGCGAACGACGTCAGGATGGCCATCAACTTCGAGGCGCGCGGCACGCACGGGCCCTCGTTGATGTTCGAGACGAGCGCGGGCAACGGGGCCGTCGTCGATGCATGGGCCTCGCTCGTGCCGAAGCCGGCCGGGTCCTCGCTGACCTACGAGATCTACAAGCGCCTGCCGAACGACACCGACTTCACCGAACTCAAGAGGCTCAAGACCGCCGGACTGAACTTCGCGTTCATCGGCGGCGTGGAGCGCCACCACACCCCGGGCGACTCGCCCGGGGCGCTCGACCGCGGGAGCGTGCAGCACCACGGCGAAGCGGCGCTGAGGCTGGTCCGCCATTTCGCCTCGGCCGACCTCGGTTCGCTGCAGGGGCGCGATGCCGTGTACTTCGCCGTGCCCATCCTCGGTGCCGCGCCGCACTACTCGTCGATCTGGGCGGTGCCGCTGGCCGCGGCGGCCGCGCTGCTCTTCGCCGTGGTCACGGTCCGGACGCGGAGGCGGCGCGAGTCCAGCATCGCGGGGATCATCCTGGCCGTCGTGATCGTCGCCGCGTTTGCGGGCGCGTCGGGCTACTTCGGATGGCGGTTCGGGCGCCTGGCGAGCGGGCTTCACCGGCGCTGGCTCCCTGACGGCCCCATCCTGGCGAGCGGCGCGTATGCGGCGGCCATGGTGGCGTCCGTCACGACCGCCTGGTTCGCGCTCTACGCGCTGGCGCGCAGACTGCTCGCCGCGCACTCGATCGCGCTCGGCGCCGCACTCGTGCTGCTCGCGGCCGCCGGCGCATCGTCGTGGGTTGCCGCCGGCGCCAGTTACGTGCCGCTGTGGCCGCTCATCGGCGCCCTGTGCGGCGCGATTGCCGCGTCGAGGCCGGCGGAGGTACCACACGACCTGCCCCTGCGCGCGGGCAGGGTCCTTCTCGTGATGCTGACAGCCGCGCCGGGCATCCTGATCGTGTGGCCGCTGGTGGACGCGCTGTTCCTCACCATGGGGCTGGCGCCCGAAAGCGGCGCGGCCATGGCGGTGCTGACGGCCCTGGGGCTGGGCGCGCTGGCTGTGCCGATCGAGTTGATCGTCGAGCGGCGGCGATGGTGGCCCGCCGGCGTCGCGGCCATCGCGACGATCGCGTTCGTCGCCGTGGCCGTGAGCGAGACACGGTATTCCGACCGGCATCCGAAGCCCGTGAACGTGTCCTACGTGCTCGACGCGGATGCCCGGACGGCCAACTGGGCCGTCCGCGTGAGCCGGCCCGACGCGTGGCTGACGCAGTTCGTCGGCGCGGCGCCGAGGCCGGGCCGCCCGCCTGCGCTCGTACCGCCCTGGTCGTCGGCGGACGGCGTCCCGGGGTTCCTGCACGGCGCCGCGCCCGTCGTGGACCTGCCCGCGCCGCAGGCGGCCCTGGTCCGAGCGGTTCCCACCGAGGGCGGGCGGAACGTCACCTTCCGGGCGGCACCGGGGCGCGAAGGCGACGAACTGACGGTGTGGATCAATGGCGCGCCCGCCCTCGACGTGTCGGTGGACGGGACGCTCGTGAACGGCGCGTTCGCCCTCCGGGCGCCCGCCGACACCGCCTGGACGATGAGCTACGCGAACGCGCCGGCGTCGGGCGTGATCATCGCGCTGGCGCTGAAGGGATCGCAGCCGCTGACGGTGGCGGTTGCCGAGCGGTCGTTCGGCCTGCCGGACATACCAGGCACGACCCTCGCGCCGCGGCCCCCGTCGCTGACGCCCATCCAGGACGGCGATCTCACCGTCGTCCGCCGGACGTACACGTTCTGATTCCTGCGCCGGGCCGGCATCGGCCGGTTACACCGGATTCCTGAAGCGAGGCGAACATGGGCGAGCACGATCCGCTGACTGCACCAATCGACGGCGCCGAGCGCAAGACCGCCGGCGGCGTCACGCGCGACATCGTCCGCGTCGGCAACGGGCGCATCTGCCGCACGATCTACTACCCCGGGTTCACCTGGGAGAAGGACATGCACACGGCCGTCAAGGCGGACCTGTGCCTGCACGCGCACGTCGGCTTCCTGGCGCGCGGGCACCTGGAGGCGCACTTCCCGGACGGCTGCAGGCGCGAGTATCTCGCGCCGGCCGTGGTCTATCTCGAACCCGGCCACGTTGGCTCGGTGATCGGCGAGGAACCGGCCGTGCTCATCGAGGTCGACTTCGAAGGGGACACGGCGAGAGCCTTCGGTCTGCCCGAGACCCACGAGCATCCCTGACCCGACCGCGTGGCCCGGCGCGTCAGCGCGCCGGCCGCGTCACCGCAGCCGGGCGAGCTGCGCGGTCCGGTTGTCGACGAGGTCTTTCAGCTCGCGGTGCATGTCGGGGTTCACCGCTTCCGAGTAGGGCAGGATGTAGTCGCGGGTCTGCGCGGTGTAGCGCTCGACAAACGCCCGGTCGGTCACGAAGCCGAGCATGATGAGGTTGCTGATCCGGTCTGCCAGCTTCAACGCCTTCGCCCGCGCGCTCCCTGTCAACATGATGCGCTGCAGGTACTCGTGCTTCGGCTCGACGATGCCGTTCACCTTGCGGACCGTGACTTCCATGACGAGATCGTAGACCGCGGGGCCGTCCGCGTCGATGGACGCGACCGTGTCGCGCGTCACCCATGGCTGGTCGCCCAGTTCCTCGAACAGGTCGTGGATGATGGAGGCCTTGAGCAGGACGGGGTCGACGTTCTTGTAGTCCAGCAGGATGGCCAGCGTGCTCATCTGGTGGCGGAACATGTTGCTGCCGGCCTTGCGCGGCCGGTCGATCATCGCCATGGCCCTGACGATGTACGGCGCCAGCGTCGTCTGCGCGAGGCTGCGTTCGAGCGGACCCAGATCCATACCCTGGCTCTCCTGAACCTGGCGCACCACGCCGCGCTGGTGGTCAGACCAGTCAACCAGCGGAGAGTATCACGGGTCGCGTAGCCCGGTGCCGCATTCCGGAGTCAGGCCTGGAACGACGACACGCCGTCTGGAACCTGGACCTGGCCCCGTCGCCAGGCGGGGCGCGAGCAGAAAGGCGAGAGGGGCGGGGGCGCGCGGCCTCTCGATCACCCGTTGAAGTAGATGTACGCCATCAGGATCAGCAGGACCACGATCACCGAGCAGACCACCTCCGTGCGGCCCCAGCTCCGGCGCGACTCGAGGCGGTGCTCGTCGGTGACGGTCGCATAGGTCAGGCCGGTCAGGCGATCTTCCGCCGGCGCCTCCGTCGCGTAGCTCACCGCGATCATCACCACCACGCACACCAGGAAGATGAACGCGCTGTAGTACTGGAAGTAGATGTTGTTGACGATCCAGAGGAACGACCCGGCGGGATAGCCCAGCTCGTATCCCGCCATCTTGAGCGCGACCGGGGTGTCCACCGCGAGGCGGAAGACGCCGAGCAGGAACCCGACGCCGAGCGCCGCGAGGCAGCCCTTCGCGTTGAGGCGCTTGTTGAAGACCCCGAGGAAGAACACCGTGAAGATGGGCGGCGCGAGGTAGCCCTGCACGCCCTGCAGGTAGTCGTAGAGCCCCTTGGCGCCCTGGATCACCGGGATCCAGAAGAGCGCGATGAGCACCATGACGGTCGTGGCCACGCGGCCGATCCAGACCAGCTGGTGCTGCGTGGCCTTCGGGCGGAACTTCTGGTAGAGGTCCATCGTGAAGAGCGTCGAGCTCGCGTTGAAAGCGCCTGCGAGCGAGCTCATCAGCGCGGCCAGCAGGCCGGCCACCACCATGCCACGGAGCCCCACGGGCAGGATCTCGCGGACCATCAGCGGGAACGCCGCCTGGGCCGCGTCGCCGGCGGCCTTCCCGTCGGGCCCCAGCATGACCTTCAGGCCCTCGACCCGGCCGGTCGTCGCGAGCGCCAGCGCGATCATGCCGGGGATGATGAAGATGAACACGGGCAGCAGCTTGAGGTATGACGCGAAGATCGTGCCCCGTCTGGCCTCGCGCTCGCTTGGCGCGCCGAGCGCCCGCTGGACGATGTACTGGTCGGTGCACCAGTACCAGAGGCCGATGATCGGCGCGCAGATGAGCATCCCGAGCCACGGGTAGTTGCCGTTGAAGTACCACGCCATCCGGCCCGCTTCCTTCACGGGCGCCCACGTGCCCTCGACGCCCGCCGGGATGAGCGGCTTCCAGAGATTGAACATGTCCGGGTCGAGGGCCGCGCGCAGCTCGCCCCAGCCGCCGAGCTTCTGCAGGCCGACGACCGTGAGCAGCACGGACCCGATCACGAGAATCAGCGTCTGGAGCGCCTCGGTGTAGGCCACCGCGCGCATCCCGCCGACGACGGTGTACAGCCCCGTGAGCAGCACGATGACCACGGACCCGATCCAGAAGGCGTTGAACACCATGCCGCCGAATGTCAGCTGCACCTCGGGCAGGAGCGTGCCGAACACCACGCCGCCCGCGAAGATGCCGACGGCGATCTTGGTGATGACGTACGCCACGAGCGAGATGATCGACAGCGTCCAGCGCGCGGACGGCGCGAACCGCCGCTCGAGGAACTCGGGCATCGTGAACACCTTCGAGCGGCTGTAGAAGGGCACGAACAGCCAGCCGAGCACCAGCAGGCACCAGGCGTGGAGCTCGTAGTGCGCCATCGCCACGCCGCTGGTCGCGCCCGAGCCGGCGAGACCGACCAGGTGCTCCGACCCGATGTTCGACGCGAAGATCGAGGCGCCGACGATGATCCAGCCGAGATTGCGGCTGGCGAGGAAGTAGTCGTCGGCGGTGTCCTTGTTGCGCTTCATCACCCACACGGTGAGGCCGGCGAGCACGATGAAGTAGGCGAGAACGACCAGCCAGTCGAGAGTCATCATGAGCGGTCAAACCTCTGGCCGCAGAGTCTACACCATCAGAAGGCGGAGCCCCCGCGAAAGCGGGGGCCTGCCGCACCGAAGCCGTGGAAGCCGTGGAAGGAGCCCGGTGGGCCGGACCACGGCGAAAGCGGGTCAGCGGCTCCCGATGCGGTCGGCGAGGAAGGCGACGCTGAGCGCGTAGGTGTGGGCGCAGTTGTAGGCGAGGAGCGCTTCGTAGTTCCCGTAGACGAGGAAGCGGTGCGTGTCCACGCGCA
>Ga0316605_10001812_pt1 | contig 12264 bp, 11 predicted proteins | sample OWC_soil_day20_n_FD_207666 | JGI IMG/M metagenome (GOLD analysis project Ga0316605, IMG submission 207666) | Wetland soil microbial communities from Old Woman Creek delta, Ohio, United States - OWC_soil_day20_noCT | ecosystem: Environmental > Terrestrial > Soil > Wetlands | place: USA: Ohio... | reverse complement strand
GACAACCCCACCTATACCACCGACGTCTTCACCTGGATCCAAGCAACGTTGTGTGCGGAAAGCAATCTCCGGAAGATCTTTCTTGCCTGATGCCGCCCACTCTGCGGCCATCTCCCAGATGCTGTTTACTTGCATAAGAACGGGAAGTAGCGCTTTGGGACACATTACCCCTGTAGATTTCTGCGGATTCAAAAACGGATCAAAAACCAACTTATCACCCACTTTAACTTGGGCAGTGCAATGATCGGCCTTTATGACCTCGGCTATTGTTTGATGTTGCATTAACATGGGACTATATCTGAAAAATTTTTCAAGTCCGGGATGAAGCTTGGCAACGGCCTCGTCAGTATGGCCGGTTAAAGCTTTAAACATATCTGCTTCTGATCCTGTCAACATAAAGACCTCCTAATTTTTTTGGAAATGATTAATTTGGACATTGTCTTTCCTCAAAATGCCACCGGCATAAGAGAGGTTCATACACTAGAATCGTCAGGATATTTTGCTATGCATTTAAGATACATATCTTCCACTTCTTTGACTGTTTGTTTGGATATTTTACTGTTGTAAAAGATACATCTGGGGCTTCTTGCATTAGGGGAAACAATTTATTGGAAGAAAAATTATGCAAGAATATTATTGAGAAAATAGCAGGCTTCCACAGAGGGATGATAATCTCCGTAGAAGCCGGAATATCGGTACTTTCCGATAACTCCTTTTTTTCATAGTCGACTCCAGAAGGTTGAGGGTTTGGTTACTGAGGTAAGAAGAGAATCAACGCTCAAACTTAAGGGATAGATACCACCATACGAAAACCGGTGTAAAGATAGCGGCTAGAATGATAGAGTCGGCGCGCAGATCGCATATCGTTAGCGCTATAACTGAACGAGCCACCCCGCACAACTCTCAAAGCCGTATTATCATCAGAGACTTTGAGCGCCGGTCCATGCGGATTTTGCTCCGGACTCACTTTGTAATAGTCGGCGCCAAGGGAGTAGAAGTCCATACACCACTCCTTTACATTCCCACACATGTCATACAGTCCCCAAGCATTGGGCTGTTTTGTTCCGACTGGATGGAATTTGTTATCTGAGTTTTTATCGTACCAGCAGTATTCGTTCTTCATATTATTGCCCCAGTAATAGATTGTTGTACTGCCGGCCCGGATGGCATACTCCCACTCAGCTTCGTAAGGAAGACGGGCTTTAACATTATATTTCTCACTGAATTTTTTACAGAACTGCATAGCTTCATCCCAGCTGACGTTCCAAACGGGTAGATTGTCGCTCTTATATTCGCTTGGATTTTCACCCGTGATATTAAAATACTGCTTCTGAGTAATCTCGTATGCTCCCAGATAAAACGGATCAAGGGTTACTTTATGTCGGGGTTTCTCATCGAACTGCCCTTCACCTTCAGGTGAACCCATCATGAAAGAGCCGCCTGGTATTTTGACGAATTTGATTCCACCGATTTCCTTTATCTTCGACTGACCCTGAACCTTGTCGTCCTTATTCTGCGCGAAGACTTGAATGGAAAACAAAATGCTTACCGCTAGAAGCACTATGATCAAAAAAATATAATTTCTCCTCATTTTTCCTCTCCTTCAGCGCGTGGGGTGTACTTTGCATTCAGGTAATGGCTTTCCTCATATTACCCCTCTTGGTTCTTGCTAATTCAAATTGTAAAATTCTTCAGACAACTCAACAGATGGCTCCAGGGAAACTAATCATCCCTGGCGCCTTTATATCGGCAACTTCCGGCAACTTCTTCTCATGACTCTTTCTCCAGATGGTTAATGTTTTGTTGTGCGGTTTAATACACCACATACGGTGAACAACTATATTAGCAAAGGAACAATAGTTTCGTTGTGCACAAAACCAGAGATAGTTCGTTGCCTGATTGGAAATTGAGACTTTACGGAAGGTGTATGCAAGTTTCAGCTTTTTAAATGGAAAGGGAAGTAGCTTTTTTCGATATAGTCTTTTACTGTGAAAAAGATACGCTTATTTCATGGATAATCAAGAGGAAAGATGCCTTTGAAAATGGCCTCTGTTTTTAACCAAAATGGGGGATTTACATTTGACATGTTGCATCCTGAAGCAAAATCTGAAAAACAGCATTTCAGGAAGTTATTATTGAATATTCTCCTTACATTTGTTCTCACACAGACTTCGCCCTGCTTTATTTAAACCTTCCTGGCGCTAAAGCAGCCCTGCTGTCGTGGCGATACTCTATTTTTCCCGGTTAAGAATGCCATGGTTTCATCGGCGTCCCTTTCTTTGAGTAATAAAGACCAGGAAGATTAAAGCAATCATAATAAATATTACTCCATACCCTACTGCCGTATGGCCAATCCACTCCATCATTTCAGTAAATATCTCCATTTCCAGATACTCAAACGCCGAAGCAAGAAAACTGCCCACTGCAAGAGCGATTTTATCCATTTTTTAATGTTCTCTTTTCTTTAAAGGTCTTCCGCCGTGACCGCCCATTTATTATTTGGATTACCCATGCGCTTTGACCTACAACCCGATCTTCTCTTTCCCGTTTACGACATAAAACCGTCCATTGACGGCGCGGATGACGCTCAGAATGTTGTACTGGCGAAGAAGTTTCACACTTAGGGTTGTGGGTGAGGCGCGCGTCACCAGCACAGGGGCTCGGGCATTGATAAATTTGAAAGCGATCTCGCTGGAGATGCGGCCGGTCGAACAGATCATCTTGTCTTCCAGGCTGATGCCCTGCACAGCCGCGTAACCGATGACTTTGTCGATGGCGTTGTGCCTGCCGATCTCATCAAAAAACACCAGACAATCCCCGGAGAGCGAATACAGGGCGGCGCTATGAACGCCGTGCGTGGCTTCATGTTCGCGTGAATAAGTCAGAAATTCGATCATGGAGTGAAGGATCACCTCGGCCCGAACCTCCGGCAGAGCCTTGCGAATCAGATCATCGGACGGCCATTTATTTTTGGTTCTGCCGCCGGCTGCGGAAATCGTTTTAATCCGTTCGAGTTTTTCCGCAATGATTTTGTCATTCACCAGCAAAGCGTTGACGGTAAGCGCGGCTTCATCAATGTCTATTCTTTCAATTTGATCCATCCCCGAAACAATGCCCTCCGTCAGCAGATAACCGGTCACCTGTTCCCGCAGATAATTGCCGGAACAGGCCATCGTCACGTAGGGGCTGCCGTTGATTTTTAAAAGCACGGCATATTCCGTGGAAAACGGCAACGACACGTCGGTCAGATTGCCGTCACGATATTCATGCAAAAGAACGTTTTCGCAGGTAGGCAAAGTCATTTTTCATCCCCGATTATTTTCATTCTTTTACCAGCAATAATAATGATTGACAAGGGTTAAGCAAATTAACTATCTTGTCGCGTCTACGCGAGAAAAGATAAGGATGGAGGAAAAAATGCTCAGCCGCACCGCCGCCGTATTAATCATGATCGATTTTCAGGGCAAACTGGCCCAGGCTATGGTTGACAAAGAAAATCTTTTTGCCAACAATGTCAAACTGATTCAGGGCTTCAAAGCGCTTAATCTGCCGATCATGGTCACGGAACAAATTCCGGAAAAGCTGGGGCCGACAATCCCCCAATTGGCGGACGAACTGGCCGGCGTAAAACCGATTGCCAAGGAAACCTTCAGCTCCTGGGTGAATCCATGCTTTCATGATGAATTGGAATCCCTCACCCGGCGTCATGTGGTCCTGACCGGCATTGAATGCCACATCTGTGTTTATCAGACGGCGCTGGATTTAATGGCCAACGGCTACGCGGTTCATCTGGTCACGGATGCCGTTTCTTCGCGTACACCGGAAAACCGCAGGGTCGGCATAGACGCCATCAAGACCGCGGGCGCGCATCTCACGTCCACCGAAATGGTTCTGTTTGAGCTCTTGCGGTCGGCCGCCGACCCGAAAGCTAAAGAAATATTTAAAATTGTAAAATAAAGGAATCCTGATGCTCAACATCCAACAGTTTCGCTACGGTGACAATCTGGCCTATCTCCTCTACGGCAAAACGGAGGCAATGGCTGTCGACGGCGGTGCGTGGCAGGAAATACTGTCTTTTCTGGATCAGCATGCCCTGAAGCTGAAGGTTGTCACCAACACACACAAGCATTATGATCACACACCGGGAGACGATTACCTGCTCAAAAAAACAAAAGCCCAATTTCTCGACTGCACGACGCTGGCGGACAATCAGGAAATCCTGATCAACGGCGAACCGGTTGTTGTTTACCGAACGCCTGGACATTCCCAGGATTCAATTTGTTTTCACACCGGCAACAATCTCATTACCGGCGACACGCTTTTTAACGCCACCATCGGCAATTGTTTTTCCGGCGACTTGAAAGGATTTTTCAACTCCATCAAACGCCTGATGGTCCTGCCCGGTGACACGCGTGTCTTCGCGGGTCACGATTACGTGCACGATTCATTAGCCTTCGCCAGGCATCTGGAACCGCACAATCCCGACATTGAACGTTTCCATCAATCCTGCGATCCGGATTTCCTCTATTCCACCCTGGCGGAGGAGCGAAAAATTAATCCCTATTTAAGATTCAACGAAGAACCCATTTTAAAACTGATCAAAGACCACGGGCTGCCGCATGCGACCGAATGGGAACGCTGGCAATCGCTGATGGCGATTGAATAAAGCAGGCTCACTGATCATGTTCACAGCCAAAGACTGAAGTAAAACGTTGCGGAAAGAGCCTCCGGGCGGTCCATTGGCCCCAGTATGATTTGAATCCGACATAAAGTCTTGACATCAACGATCAACCGTCATTATATTGTACCGTACTCATCTCAACCGCTCCTTGCTGTTAAAAGTTTGATCTAGTTGGAATTGGCAGAACAATCAACGGTCTTTCAACAATATATCTATTTAAGAAATTAGGAGGACGCCATGAACAACACTCTATTAAAACCGATCAAGATCGGCCGCATGGAGCTTCCCAATCGAATTTTCATGTCGCCCATGACGCGGAGCCGCGCGGATAACCCTGAAAATAAAGCAACACCCCTGATTGCCGAATATTATACCCAGCGCGCCTCCGCCGGCCTGATCATCACGGAAGGTTCACAGGTTTCTCAAGAAGCCGTCGGCTACATTCACACGCCCGGCATATACAGCCCCGAACAAATCGAGGGCTGGAAACTTGTCACGAAGGCCGTGCACGAAAAGGATGGCCATATCTTCTGTCAACTGTGGCACGTGGGTCGTATATCCCATGCCGATTTTCACGGAGGAAATCCTCCGGTTGCGCCTTCCGCCATCAATGCAAACGACAAAGTCTTTACGACAGAAGGGTTTAAAGAAACGCCGACGCCCCGGGCACTGACGATCGCGGAAATTCATAACACCACACAGGATTTCCGCCGGGCCGCCCAAAACGCGATCGCGGCGGGTTTTGACGGTGTGGAAATCCATTCGGCAAACGGTTATCTTTTCCATCAGTTCTTCGTCAACTGCGCCAACACCCGCAAAGATGAATATGGCGGGTCTCACGAAAACAAAGCGCGTTTCTTTTTTGAAACTCTGCAGGAAGTCGGCCAGGCTGTAGGATTCAACCGCGTCGGTGTTCGGCTGAACCCCTCCGCTCACGGGTTTTTCGGCATCACAATTGATAAAGACACGATCCCGACATTTGAACATGTCGTTGAACGGCTCAATGATTATTCCAATCTGGCTTATGTCCACTTTGTAGAACCGATGACGCCGGTGGATAATGTTCCGCATGCGGTCAAGGAAATCGCCAAGCATTTCCGCCCGCGCTTCAAAGGTACGCTGATCATCAATTGCGGGTTCCGTGTGGAAAGCGGCAAACGTGTTATTGAAGAAGGCCATGCCGATGCCGTGGCATTTGGCAAACCGTTTATCGCCAATCCCGACCTGGTGGAGCGCATCGCTACCGGTGCCAAATGGAACCGCTGGGACGACGCAACGTTTTACACAAAAGGTCCAAAGGGGTATACGGATTATTCATTCATGGAGAAATCTGACTGAAGAGACAAAGAGGGAAAACAAAGAGACGCAAAGATTAAACAAATCATTCATAAAAAGGAGATCGTACCGTGGCGAGAATCAAGGTCGGGGATGTGTTTGGGGACTTTACGTTAAAGAGCCATACGGAAACAGCCATTGATACGGCGGCAATGGCAGGCAAAAAAATTCTGCTTTCTTTTCATCCGCTGGCCTGGACGGAGGTCTGTGCAAAACAGATGCAGTCATTAGAGGCTAACTTCGAGACGTTCCAGTCGCTCAACACCATACCGTTCGGATTTTCAGTGGATGCCGTACCCTGCAAAAAAGCCTGGGCAAAAAGTCTTGGCATTGAAAAAGTCGATCTGCTGTCGGATTTCTGGCCGCACGGCGGCATTGCCGCAAAACTAGGGCTTTTCATCGAAAAGTTCGGTTTTTCCGAGCGCGCCAATGTGATCCTGGATGAGCGCAGAAATGCGATCTTCGTAAAGGTTTATCCGATTCGTGAATTGCCGGATATCAATGAGGTGCTGGATTTTCTAAAAAAATAACGCCGCTTTCTGCTCAGAAGGGCACGCGATCAAAGATGTTATCGCGGCCTCCCAGAGGAGGCGACGAGGCGTATCGTGAATACGTTGAGGAAATCAACACCCCTCGACAGGGGGCGCGAAGCTAATAAAGACAGCGCTTTGATCGCGCGCCCTTTAGGGCATTGGAAGTGGCGTCAGCTCATGTAACTGTGCAAACTCGGCAGCAAATTCACCCCCAGATAGGTGAACAGAACGCAGGCAAAACCGACTATCGCCATGATCGCCATCCGCTTACCGCGCCAGCCGCGCACCAGACGCATATGCAGCATTACGGCATAAACCAGCCACGTAATCAATGACCAGGTTTCCTTCGGATCCCAGCTCCAGTAAGACCCCCAGGCGTAGTGCGCCCAGACGGAGCCGGTGACAATCCCTAACGTTAAGAAAATGAATCCCAAAGCGGCACTGGAATACATCAGGTCATCCATTTGATATTCCGAAGGCAGCAGTCTGATAAAAACAGCGGACTTGGACAAATCCGTGCCTGCCGCACTCTTGATCAGGAACATGATGCCCAGCGCAAACGCTACGGTAAACGCGGCATAACCCAGAAAACAGGTCAGCACATGCGAGGTCAGCCAGTTGCTCTGTAGCGCAGGAATCAAAGGCTCGATGCGATTATTAATGCCGGGGGCGATGGAGGCATAAGCCATGATTAAAAACGCCACGGGCAGAACGAAGACGCCGATGCTCCGATTCTTCAGGCGCCACTCCATGAGCAGATACAGAAACACAATCGTCCAGGCGAAAAATATCAGTGACTCGTAAAAATTAGACAAAGGCGCGTGCCCCATACCCAGGTCGTAGGATGTTATCCAGCGAATGATCAGGGCGATGCTCTGGGCGACAAGCCCTACAAGCGCCGTCCAGGTTGCAAGCTTTCCCCAGAATTCCCGTCCCAGGATCATCCGGAACAGGTAAAAAACAAACGCGGCAAAAAAGATAAAGGTTACCCAGCTTAAAATAGTTGTATTGATCATTTGGACTTCTCCAGATTATCCTTCAGCTCCGAGAGTAGATATTGTATTTCTTTTTCCAGACCCGCCTGATTTTTATAGCTTCGCCCCGCAACGCGAACGAGAACTTTATCTTTTTTCCGATCAACCCGAATCCAGACCGAGCGCGTATACGAAAACAAAACGACCATCAGTCCGCAAATCAGAAGCAGCGCCGCCGCTGCCACGACCGGCGTACCGGGATCACGGTTTACCTGCAGGCCAGTATAATATTTTTCCTCCATACCCATGAGCGTGAATGTGTAAGGGCTGAAAAGACCGGGGTTGAACATCGGAACCTGATCGAGGATATCCGGACTGAGCGCCTTGATCTTATCAATCTGCTGGAAAACCCAGAAGGTGGTTTCTCCTTTCGGGGACCGGACGGCAACTTTAACCGCGGGACCCATTTTCATCAGATTTTCTTCCACTCTCAAGACCTGAAACGTCCCTTCTTTTCCCGGCAGTTCAAACGTGTATCCGGCGCCGACATTCATCACATCGCGGCGGCCGCCGTCCCTCAGCAAAGCCAGTGTTGCCCGTCCTCCCGGCACCGCGCCATAGCTGGCCTGATAAAAACGAAACTCTTCAAAAACAACGGGATGATTGACGCGAAGCTTTACCGACTGGATGGCTTTGTCGCTCTTCAGAAAAGTCAAATCGGATTGAAAGGTTTTGGGTGCGCCACTTTCGTAGAATTTCACAACGAACTTATCGCAGCGCACGGAGAAAGGCAGGGGCAGGGTCTGGCTGCCGTTGCGAAGGCTGATGGCGCTAACTGTCTCGCCTTCCGTAATATTGACGTATCCCTCAACGCCAAAAACAGAGCCGATAATCACGCCGGCAATTAAGACAAGAAAACTCAGATGAACAATATAAACGCCGAAAAGCGAAAAGCGCCCTTTCTGCGCACAAAGGCAGGTGCTGTCTGGTCCATCTGTACGTGCAAATTTTCGATATTTCTTCTTCAACAGCAGGGCGGCCGCCTCTGCTGCTCTCTGCACATCCGACCTGACTTGAAAAGTGTTTGTTGCGGGAAGGTCTTTGAAGGCATCGTCATTTTGAGGTGCAGGCCGCATGCGGAAACGCCGCCAGGTCATGGGGAACCGATCCAGTGAACAAATGATCAGGTTCACTGCCAAAAACCCCGACAGCAGGAAAAACCAGATGGAGTGATACAGATCAAAAATCTGCATTTTCTGAAGGATGGAATAAAGCCCCGGCGATATGCGTCCCGCCAGCTCCACGGCTGCTTCCCGCTGGGGAACCAGCGTTCCGATCAGGGCAAAAAAAGCAATAAGTGAAAGAAGAACAACCGCCAGCTTAACAGATGAAAAGAAAGACCAGATACCGGATTTGTTTTTGGTCAAAAGAATTTTCTCCTGAATGTTTTCTTACAGCATTTCTCACATAATCTAAGGATTCATGAAACGATGTCAAGATCTTCTGCCCGGACTAAAAGATTCCAGGCGCCATGCGCCTGGAATCTGAGTCGAGCTAATAGAACAACACGGCCCAGAAAATTAATCCCAGTAAAAAGAGCCCCAGAACTAAACTGGCCAATCCGAAAACAGATGCGAAAAGTTGCGCCCACAGGCCGGGACCTTCTCGCTTGAGGGAATCCAGCTTGCCTTCTGCCAGCAGTCTTTCATATTCGAGTTGACGCTCTTCACGCATGGCTTCCAGCCGGTAACGGCCGGTAAAGACATTCGGTTCGAGAGGAAACTTGTTGGGCACGATGTGGTTGTTGAAAAAATGCACCGTAAAAATGAATACGGCCGCCAAAAACGCTTCCTCAGAGTGCACGATGGTCGCAATATTGATGATCCATCCGGGCACAACATATGAGAAGGCTCCGGGAAACCACAACATAAAACCGGAAAGACCGATGGCGGTCATGCCCCAGAAAACAGCCAGAAAATCAAATTTCTCCCAGTATGTCCAGTGGTCAAATTTCGGCATCGGACCTTTCCCAAAGAACCAGAAAAACATACCTTTGATGTCCTGAAGGTCTTTGCGATTGGGGAATAATGAATCAGGGCCGAACAGGCGCTCTGTCCAACCGCGCCACTGCCAATTGGGGAACAGGAAGCGAATCGACTGCCATAACGTATACAAAAACAACAAGCAAAGAACCGCGGCGGCAATCCGATGGAAAATACCGGACATCTCCGGGCCACCCCACATATTCACCAGGACCTTCGCCCAGGCGGTTTCGGAATACTTAATCGGCAAACCTGTCCCCGCCAGGGTAAAGAACGACAGGATCAGTAAGACGTGCATCACCCGCTGTGTCAAAGTAAAGCGCTGAATCTGCTTTTCGTCTTGGCATTCGGATGCAAGCGGATTTTCAATAAAGCCGGCTTTGTGCTTGATGCACTTGTCCAGATAGGCGCGGCGCCACCACAGTACCGTATGGAGCCAGAAGAATGCGAAGACACTTGCCAGCAGGCCAATCATGAAAATCTCAGCAATGTGCAAAGCACGGTAGGTCTTTCCCTTGATGGCTCCGGGATGGGCATCGAATAACGCAAAACGTTTATGCATCGTCGTATGACAGGTTTTACAAGACTTGTAGAGATTATCCGGATGCAGCGAAGAGCGAGGATCACTTGCTTTGAGCGTGTTATGGCTGATATGGCAATCGGGACAACCGGCAACCCGCTGGGGAAACCCGACTTGAAGGACTTTGCCGTGATAGGTGCGATCATAGGTATCGGCCACGGCTGTAGACAGGTTGTTTCTTTTGGCAATGTCTTTGTCGGCGTGACAGGATTTGCACTTATAGGTGTAAAACTCCCTTTGAGCCACCCGCTCCTTTTCAGATGCAGCATGGTAGGATTTGATATTATGCAGGTTATGACAGTCGGTGCACGTCGCCGAATCGGCATTGCCCGCGAGCACGGCCTTGCCATGCCCCATGAGCGCGTAATCTTCAGAAGCGTGACAGCGAGAGCATTGCTCCGTAATGGCTATTTTCACCGGCTGATCGGCTTTTTTTATCGCATGGATCTTCTGATGGCAGTCTGCGCAGGTCATGTTCTGCTCTATGGTATGAACGTCCGCCTTGTAAGAGGTGGCGATTTCGTTATGACAACTCGCACAACGGACGGGGTTTGATTTTTTATCACCTGAACTGTGCAGGGCAAGATTATCAATGTCCGTATGGCAACTGGTGCAGGAGTTATTACCATGAACGGACGAGGCAAAGTCGCTGCTGAACACCTGATCGGAATGACATGACTGGCAGCTTGCCGTCCGTGCCTGCGCGCCCGCCTGCGCCGGAAGAAAGATGAAGCAAACGGTGGCGATGAAAATAGTGCCGATGGAAATAATATTTTTCATTTCGCTCCTCGTCGATACCCGGTCATGCCGCCTTTGAGTATGGAAATATTCGCAAATCCCTTGCGGGCCAGATAACTTGCCGCCAGGAAACTCAACGCTTCATCCTCATCAACAATCAATAAGGTTTGACCCAATGGAATATCCGCGTATTGAAGATGAAGTCGGGGCATCGGAAAATTCAGCGCTCCGTCCAGGTGACCTGCTGCGTAAGCTTTGTCCGAACGAACATCGATCACCAGTGGATTCTTCACCTGTTTTTGCCACGCGGAAAAATGCCTTGGATCCACAGCCCGCGAGCTCACACGGGGAATTCGTTTCTCCGATACAACCGGAAGCCCCGCTTGCCTCCAGGCCGGAAGCCCGCCCGATAACACATAAACTGAAGTAAAGCCCCGAGCGGATACCTGTTTGAGCAGTTCGCATTCGGGATCTACCGATGCGCGGCCTGCGTAAAAAACGATTTTGCTGTCCTTCGGCGGAAAAGAAAAAATCGAACCATCTTTTTCGCCGTCGCAAGACAGGCAAAGCGAACCGGGAATTTTTGCGTCCAGGCAAACAATCAATCCGGACACATTCAAAAGGGTCACCTTCTGCGTTCGCATCATCTCCTGAAGTGCTTTCACATCAATCGGCACGGCAGTTGCCGGCTTGGATGTTTGCGACCAGGACGGCAAACCCGTCGAAACAAGCAGCAAAAACGCCGCCAATCCTGTTAATCGTTTATTTTTCATTGTTCCACCTACTCAAACGCCGGCACCGACTTCAGCCCCCAGATTTCATATTGAGGGATGGCATTCGGTTCCTTCAGCGTCGGATAATCCGTTTTCAAAAAGCCCCGGATATTTTTAATGTCCATTTTGGCAAAGAAGGGCGAAGCGTCGTTGTGGCACTGCATGCATCCGTCCGGTCTGCCCTTCCAACCGAGAGTCTGCTTTTTGGATAATTCATTCACGCCATGTTCCACCGCATAATAAAGTGTCTTTTGTTTCAAAGGCGATGTGACAAGTTTTTCGTTTTTCAGTTCATAGAGCTGATCCGATACATAGACTACATTGGCAAATCCCGATTTAGCCAGTGCCTTGATCATTTCCGAAATGTCGCGATCGGAAACAATCGTCTGCCGCTTGTCTTTTTTTCCGTCCGGCAAATTGACGTTTATAACCGTCAGGGTCAAGGCCAGACGAGCCGCCTTCGCGACATCATGCAGGGGGACGGGGCGGATTTCTCCATTGGACATTTTCTCGCCAAACCACTGCATGTGCTTGGGAACAGCAGCCAGATACTTCTTCCCGCGCATCTGCCAGGGCAGCCAAGGTTTTGATGCGGGTTTAAGATGATC